>Ga0075158_10003885_pt1 | contig 10409 bp, 8 predicted proteins | sample JI91814BDNA_FD_70968 | JGI IMG/M metagenome (GOLD analysis project Ga0075158, IMG submission 70968) | Wastewater effluent complex algal communities from Wisconsin, to seasonally profile nutrient transformation and Carbon sequestration -... | ecosystem: Engineered > WWTP > Effluent > Algae... | reverse complement strand
GGTTGGACAGTTATTAAGGTTTCTTTTAATTTGACCTGAGCTTTGATAAATTCACATATAGGACCCACTGCCTTGGAAGCTCTATAGATTGCATTTTTTTCAAATGAATCTAAATTCTATGACAAATATTCCTTTAAATCAGTAAATGTTTTTAGTTTCATTTATCTAACATCAAATGTAAGAATATTTTCTATCATATTTTTTTAACTAATGAATATTTTGATTTCGTTCCAATCATTCTTCTCATATTCGAACATTTTGAGAAGTGATTTCAAGACAATTACTATTTTTTAAGGTGGTTAAGACATGGCTTTCAATTCATTAATGTAGTCTTTTTTTATATTTCCAATATCTTATTTCGCCGCATCAACTAAAGGCTGAACTTCAGATAGTTCTATTTCCACTTCGTGTTTTTTTTCTAATATCAATTTTTCTTCCTCTTTCAATTTAATCTGCATTTCAGAGATTTTTTTTCTATTTTCTTCAGTTTATTAATGGATATTTTTGATTTATTGTAAATATTATTCACTCTCTTATTGGTTGACCATGACTTATTTTTGTTTGAGATTTGCCTCCTAACTCATTATATTTATAAAATCCTAAGCAGATTAAATTTTTTATACTCCTTTCTACAATCACTCTAATTCCATCTTCATTTCTTCTCTTTTATTTTCATCAATGTTTAAAGTACCCTTTATGAAACAAAACAAATCGGTCCATTGTTTATTGAATTTTTTGGACAACAATTCAACAATCGGTTTTATTTCTGTTTGGCTCAAGTTTTAATCCCTAAAATAATATTAAATCATGTCTTCTGGAACATAATTTTTAGGAATATTTCATAGATTTACAACCTGTATATTGTTTTTGATAATTGGATAGTTTTTTAATTTGTTATTGAAATCATTTTTATTATTACTCATATAAACAACTGACAAATTTTACTTTAATTTTCAATAATAGTATTCAAATAAAGGTTCTCTTTAGTCGTAATTGGGATCTTTTTAAACTATAAATTTTATTTCTTCTTCCTCTAGATTTTCTATTTCTCTTTTTTCAATAAACCTAAGGAATATATCAAAAGTCTATCCCACAATAAAATGATAATCATTGAAAATCATCATAATCTACCTATCTTCTTGAAAAACCGATTTAATATTTTCCAAATAAAATTTACGAAAATCTTTTTCTTTCAAATTACTTGTTGCATGGAAAGTAATTATATCAATTCCTATTTTGTGTGCTACTATTTTCAACATGGATTTTTTTCCTTAGTTTGGAAAACCTAGTAAGAAAAAATCATTAAACTCACCATATAAAATTAAATACTCCAATAATTGCATGATTTGAATATTATACCGAGTCAAATACATATCTTATTTTGATATTTGTTTGTTTAACTACTACAGAACTCTTCCATATTCTTCATGAACTCTCACAAATGTTGATAATTGTATATTTTTTTAATTAAATGAATAGTAAGGATCTCTAGTAATCATTTTCTTATAAACTTATTCGAAAACTCACTTATCTAGCTCGGATAAATATTATTAACATATGAATTAATAGTTTGAAAATTATATGAGTTCATTTATTTCCTTGGTGAGAAAAAGATCCATATTCTTGGATATTAAATTTATTTTTTAATCTGTTGGAAATTCTATTTCTAATTATCCTGATGTCAATTCTCTTAAAGATGATTTACTATCTTCCACAGCTTCTGAGTGTGATTAGTCATCTGGAAAAGATTATTCATCTAAATTAATGACAAGCATTTAATTATCAAATTTTTTGTAATGGAATTCTCCATCCACAAATAAAGGATATCGTAAGGTCATAATAAAAATAACTTCAGAAGAAATTTTGTAATATTTTCCATGATGATCATGAAATTATCTATATGCGACCAAAGAATGCAACAACTCATAAATTTAAACATCCCGATATTTGTCTCTTGCCACAGATTCAAAATAATTTAAAACGAATACTTGTTTACGACATTTCTGAGGATAAATTTCATAAAGAGAAGTTCTTTCGACAACATGACAGGTTTCTAATATTTTCTCTATCAAGTATTAACTACTGGTTTGGAATGTGCAAGAAATATTACAAAACTATACTTATTCACTTGAAATCATTTCGTTTTAAAATTTATTTAGAAAATCTAACATTTTGTTATAAATTTTGTACATGATAATGCAAGGTTGATTTTGGATTAAAAGTTTTCTCATAACTTCATTCAGAAAAATTTATCTTCCATTATTCAAACTTAAAAGGGCCAAATCTCCAACAAATAATAATTCGTTTTCCATTTTTAATTCCTCAAATTTTTAATTATTTGAAAAAGTCAAAATATAACTTGAAAGTATTTCCAAAAAATTAACACTTTACAAAAATTTCTATATAATAATTATCTGATTGTTGATTTGATGAGTATCGAAATTGAGTGGCTTTAATTGATAAATGATTTTCAAAATCTATAATCCATCTTCATAAAATTCATAAGAATCAAACGAGAATAAATTTTCAACACTGTCCATATTAAGTAAACCCATTCAACTAATTGTGGCAGGTGATGCGTAGGTCAGTTTTCTTGCTTCAAAAATAAATTTGACTTATTGATCATATTGCAATCGTTCCCCAGATGGTAAAGTCAATAGTTTGTTGTCATCTAAAACTGAGTTTAAGGATTCTATCCATTCAGGATCTATTTCTGAATCGACTATAATAATTGCCATTTAATTTTTATCCTTTCTTTTAAATATTTTACGAGTAATTAAAGTTAGAATTCCATCTACAAATTGATTTGTGTTTTCATTTAGTTTCCCAATTAAGTATTATTTATCGAAAGATTTGGCATTGAACAAAAAGAATTTTGCCTCTGGATGAAGCTATTAATATTATTTCCATATTTGTGATTTTGATTTTCCACTTGAACCAAAAATAATAACACCATTCCTTCTTTGAATTAATTCTTTAAATTGATCAAATTTTTAATTGAAAAGTTCCTTTGGGCTACTAACTAAATCGATCTATTGATCAATTAAATTGAAAGACTCTTTTTTCAATTTTTGATATTTTAAAGCATCTTCTTATGTTAAATTTGATAAAATGTTAACATCCATAGCCTTGATGATTGCGGAAATTTCATCTCCTTCCTATTAATTATGATAAATATTTCCAGCTGTTTATAAAATAGATTTTATTTTTCTTAAGGACCAATCATAAAATTTTTGCTTACTAAGTTATTATTTACAGGATTTCATTAGTTGCATAAACGACTGTGATATATTTTTATAATCAAGAAATCCCTCTGAAAATAATGTTACTTCAACTATAATTAAATCATCAGGTTTAGAAACATTTAGAATTCAAAATAACAATTTTAAATTTTCAGGTAGTTTAGAACGACCTCCATAATCAGCTCCACTTGGATTCATTGTAATATAAATTCCTGCTTCTTTTCTAATTTCAATATACTAATTTCCTTCCAAAACCACTTTATTAGTCCCAGAATTTTTAGCGTTTTGTATGTTTTGAATCGTTTAACTTATTGTTGACAATTTTTCAATTTATAATCTATTGAATTCATCAAAACAACCCCAAGACCCAGCTAAAAGTAAACCCTTAAATATTTTGAATAGACTTATGTAATCAAGATTTTCATCACAGTTGAAAACTAATACCTATCGTCCCAGAGCTATTCCTAATGCTTTTACTGTTTCAGTCTTACCTGTTCCTGCAGGTCCTGTTAAATTGCAACCAGAATTCATCCGAAGTCCTTAGAAAAAAGTTATAAAGCATTTTTCGGTGAGAGGTGTGTATACCAACGATTATTAATTTCCGTAATATTCCCACATATATTGTTCCTTAACCCCACAACATTCGATATAAATTTCATTATCAACGTAATTATATTTCATAAGTTTAAACCATTCCCAATCTGGGCTGTTTTCTATTATTTCCAAAATCCTTATTTGTCTTACAATGACCATGAGAAGTTGTTTAGATTTTTATTGTATGAGATTATTTTGATTTTTTTTCATTTATGAAAATGTTTATAGAAATCTTGTATAATTTTCCTTCAAACTAGAAAATGAAAGACTTTTGAAATTGAATTCCAAGAGTTTATTGAATAAAATTTCAAAATAAACAACTAGTAGTTGACCAGGTAATTTCAAATTTCAAGTAAGAACATCTATCAAATTTTTAGAATCTATTCCATCGATCTTTGCCTCCGAAAATGAGTTTCTCAAGCTCAATTAGAGTGAATTTTAAAATTATTTTAACCATTGTTCGATGTTTCCTTTAATGCATTCAATCGTTTCTCTCAAAGGTATCACTTCAGGATAATTAAAAACATCATTTGATTCTATCGCTTAAATTACATTTTAATTTACTTGTAACTGATGAACTCCAACGAAAATTTTTCTCAAATGACTTTGTAAAATATTTTGATCATCTGAATGTCCTAATAATTCTATCATGTCATCATCACCAATAAAATAAAGTCTTGGAAATTCTTATCGTTTTTATTCTAAATACCTGGCAAGTTTTACCTGAATAAGATCAATATTTTACACTTATTCATGAAGTTTTTGTTCTAATTATTCATATTTTTATAGATCGCAAACAATTTTGTTTGACTTAATAAATTTCATTATTTGTGTAAAAATTTATTCAAGCAACTCGAATTTTTAAGAAAATTCTGGGAATTCATTTTTACGGATAATAGGTTCTAAGTAAATATATTTCCTTTGAATGTAGGCAAGATTAGGTAAACATTATCAAACAGCATTGAATTTTTCTTCAAGAACTTGAATTTCACTCATGAATTTCAAAGCAAACTTTGTTTCACGAATTAACTGGAGCTGGCTATAATTATCTTCCAATTCTAGAATTAAGTCTTCTATTTCTAAAATGATATCAACATTGTCTTTGTTCTCTTTTTGCATCTAAGCAAGATTGAAGTTTTTATGTTCCTTCCATTGAAGTAATTGTTCGATTGTTTTCTTTATCGAAATTTATTCTTAAATTTATTTCACTGTTCTTTGAATATTGTCCTTATTTATTTGAAAACACATTTCATTTTGCAAGAAAGTTTCCAAATTAATTTATTGAATATTTCCTTAGATTTAAAGAGCCTAAAGAAGACATTGTAAATCATTTTCACCAAATTCAGATTTACAAATTTAACTTAAGCTTTGAAAAAAAAATTAAAGAGATTCTAAACTATTTTCAAAAATTTATTTGTTTGTATTTTCTTCAGATCGATTGATTTTTTTCATCAGTATTGTGATTTCTTTTTAAACCTCTTTAATAAAATTATTTTCATTCAACTCATTCCAAGTTAATTTTTTATTAGATTAAATCAAACTGTGTATTGAATTTAAATCTTGAAATTCTTACAAATCTTTTTACTGGAAAAGACCTTGCAGTTTTAAAAAATCTGGGAGTTCATTTTCGATTAAAAATTCATCTTTGAAGAATTCTATGTTTGATTTGAGATCAAAAACTGTATTTTGAAAATTTTTCCACTAATTTAGGATTTCATTCATTTCGTTAGTCAGATTTTGGAATTCCTTAATTGTTAAATTACTTTCCAATGATTTCTTAATATCGTTTAATCATGCCGAAGAGGTGTAAAATTTATGAATATCTTAAGCTATTTTTTGTTTTTGTATTTTTAAATCTTGAATGATTTCTTTTTCCTTTTATTGGAAATTTACGTGTTGATCACTAAGATTTTTTTCAATTCGTGACCACTCCTCAATGGTATTTTCAACTTAGAAATGAATGGGTTTTTTATCATTGTGGCAAGTAATAATATATGATATGTTTTCTAGAAATTAAAAATCAATATTCAATTCTCTCTTTACTTTATTCATCTCTTTATAAATATCAAAAATTTTTTTGAAATTAGTTTTTTCATCAATATCCATACACTCTGTTTTGATTCTCTACAATAAACCTTATATTCGACCAATTGAATCCTCAATCAAATTTTCTGATTCTAATAAGATTCAATCTTTTTATAAATTCAAATAATTGATCACTTGTATCTTAAAATTTTGAATATGAACATGAAAATACTTTTTAAAAGAGATCTGATCTTATTGTTCTTCAATAATAAAAATTTATTCGTTTATTTAGATAATCAACTGAATTAATTGTTCTTTTTTGGTTTGTTCATCTTTAAGTTCATCTTAAACAAATTTCTGAATTTTTATTGATACTGGATCTTTGATTTATTCTATAAGCTCTACGAAGAATAACTCTATCCATTAGTATGCATCCTTTATTTCTTCCTGCAAATTAGAGAATAAAATTTTTTCGATGTAGTTTTTATTAAGTTCAGGAAATGAATCGTAAAAAACATTAAATAGTTGATTAAATTTTTGGAAGAATATTCACTTTATATTTTCCATAGATTATTGCAATTTACAGGTCATTGAAACTTTATCGAAAATAAGCTAAATGTAAAAATTTTTGCCAGATGAAAAAAACTCATTCTTATTCTTCAAAGTTAATTTAACCTAAAAAATCATTATTTTGATCAATTAATGTTTAAGATACAAAAAATAACTTTACTCCATTTCCTCCTTGGAATCACATTTCAATAAAGTTATCAAACGATTCAAATACGAAAAGTCCTTTATTTTTTGTTCGATGATTTAATCCAATACTTAGTAAAAATCATTTTCTATTGATTTTAATTCCTCCAGTTTTCTATCGATTTCAATCATTATTTTAGATGTCTCTTCAAAGAATGTATTTTATGACTCAATTTGATATGTTTTCAATAGATTTTACAAGGCTGTGACTTTATTGAGAATTATTTTTAGTTAATTTTTTGATGCTTTTGTTTGAATTGAGTTGTAAAAACTTGTTACTTTTTCAAGCTTCTTTATAGTTAGAACAAATTACTTTTTATTTTCTATTTACTAATCTAAATCTTAAGGGAATAAATTTTCTACTTATTTTTCTTTCATCATGATTTCCTTCATGGTTGAATATGTTTGGAACTATTGTAAAATATTTTCATCGAATTAAATTTCAAATTTGTTATTGGTTAGGTCAAAATGCACAATCTTTTCAGTATATTTTTGTTTCTGCAAATTTTCCTTAAAATCATCTATCCATTTTTTCAATAAATTTTTTTAAAGCGATATAATTTTCAAATATAAATTTTTGAAGTTATCATATTATGTACTGAAAAACTCCTATAGAAGCTATTTCCATTTAATTATACAAGATTTTATTTCATTTGATGAATGAAGAAAAATGACTATATCGGATCCTTCATGATATCATTGAACTCAATCGATCTATAGAAAGAAATCATTTATCACACTGACTAAATTATCAATAATTTTTTGATTTGCTAATTTTTTTCTCATCAGATATAATAAAACAAGAGGCAGTTTGGCATCAAATTCATTTAATTTATATTATTTCAAAGATGTTTCGATCAAATTATTAATTGTTTCGAAACATTCCTCGTTGATAAGATTATAGCTTGGACCCATGATTTATATTGAAGCCATTTTATTGTAAATACGCTCTATTAGTTATTGATATTATTACTCACTAGAAAATGCTTAAATTAAATGCTTGAATAAATGAGAGAATTCTTTTTTTTCTTAAAAATATTATTGAGCTATGTTTAAATCTACTATTTGTCTTGAATAATAACTTTTATTTTCAATTCCAAGCAATTAAGAAGAGCTTTGTATGATTATGAGGATATCTTGAAAAATTTAAACTTGGGAGTTGATGAACTAGTAAAAGCCAGATTTTGATGTTTGAGATAAATTTATAACTTTTTAGATGAGATCATTTAATTAAAGACAATAATAATTATAAATGGCAATTACCAATTGTTTTTCAACTTTAATATTTTTTTGATCAATTTCCTTCAAAAGTTCCAAAATGTCTTTCATCATAATTATACAGTCAACAACTTATGATTTATTCATTTTCTCAAATAAATTTCCAATTTTTTAAATAAATACTCATAAATTTTCATCCAGTTTGGTTTTCAATATCTCCTAAAATTCAATGAAGTTTTTAATTCCTTCATATTCGTTAATCTCAATGGTTTGTTACTTAAGGTCAAATAAATTGTTTTCTTAAATGGAATCAGTTAGCTAAGTGATTGTAAAACTAACAGATGTCTAATTTTCTTTTGAAACAGTGTCTTTATATAATTTGACGACGTATCCGCCATTTTTTTTGTTCAGATCCATCAAATTTTTTTAGGTATTGAAATAAAAATTTATGGTTTATTGTCAAAAATCTGGATGTAAAAATTCATCTAATGCCATTGAGGCTTCTCTGGATAAGTTGATTTCAGGGTTGAGTATCGACAAAGATTCTAAAAGAACTTGCTTTTAGTTTATCATTTTATTAATTAAGAACCATTTAAAAATGTTTAAGGTAAATGAAAATTAAAATCTAAAGAAAAAAATGTAAAAGAAGAGATAATAAGATCATTTTTGAAGATTGCCATGAGAATCATTAAGATATCTAATAGCATTATTTCTCAATATCTTTATATAAAAATATATTAATATAAAATATAGATATATATTCATTATTTGTAATTGAATTATTTGATTTTACAAAAACTATCGATCACTAGATTGGTGACACGACTCCATCTTTATTTTGAATGAACAATGATTTCATCAGCGAACTCTGAAATTTTATTAAAAAGTTCTACGACTTCCTTATCAGGGTAATCTTCATATATGTTTACGGAAAAGTTGACTTAATTTTCTTTTTATTTTTCATCGAAATTCCATATTTTTGGAGGTCGTGCATCTTTGATCCTTTATTTATTTTCTTATGCAACAATTGTATTTATTAACTCCATGTTCTTTATTGCAAAACTTCAATGATTGATATAATCTTTTCCAGTACTTTTCATGTTTTTCATTATAATGTGGCTTTTTATATCTTGTAGAATTTGGGATTAAAAATTCTGAAGTCATAGGCTGAAATCTACGAAATTTGATCTCGATGAATCAGTTATATAATTTTATAAAATAAAAAAATACCCGAATTTCTTGAGATCATCCAGATTGTTATCATCAATGATGATTTTTTTCTCCCCATTCAAAGTTCATTAATTAAATTCCATTTTGAAACCATTTGGAATAACTTCTTAAATGTCTTTAATTTTATCGGGGAATTTAGCTGATAATAAATCGAAACGCAAATGACTTTGAGAATTATTTGTTTTCGAAAGGAATTCTTAATTCTAAATTTATTTTTTCTTTAAATATTTATTTATATTTTTCATAGCTTTAAGGACGATTAGTTGAGGAATCATGATATTGATAATTTTTTCACTTTTCTATAATAAATTTTCTCAAGCAGGAGAATCGTAAATTGTCTTTATCTCTTTGAAAAAAAAATTTGTTTGTGCTTTTTTCAAACAGTCACCAAATAAAAATTCAGCAATATCATTTTATTCTATAACCTTACAAACATCTTGTACGAAAATTTCATTTAATTTAATTGGTTGATGCCAAAAATTCATTCCCATCGAATAAACTTTAATTAAATTCGCCCTTAATATATTCATGGCTTTTCTCAATGGCTAAATATAAAAACTTTCAATCGGATTTTTTTCCCATCGCGTATGATTAATGTTTTTTAAAATTTAACAAACGTCAGGATCTGTTTTCACTTCCTCAGAGGTTTTAAATAATATGTTTTGACAATACTGGTATTTTTCGGCAAATGTCAAAACTAAAGATTTGTATTTGAAATCGTTGGTTTCGAAATCTTTTGGATTGGAATATTGCGTTTCAAACAAAGTCAATTTAAAATTTGATTCCAATAGTTCTCTGAATGGACTAAGGGCCTTTTTCAGAAGAAATTCACTTTCATCATGACCTTTGTTCTTTTTGACGTGATTTTTGAAAAAGTTTATGAATTCTTTGTATTTATAAATGATTTTATTTTTTCTAAAATCTTAGAACCTATTTTCATCCAACACATCCAAGTTATCTGAGATTTTCAGAAATTCTAACAAAGTGATTTTCACATGTCGACATATTTTTTGATTTTCTTTATCTTTAAAATCCAACTCCATAAAATCAATTTCGAAAGGTTCATCTCTCTTATTGACTCCTCCGAAAAAGGCAGATCTAATTTGATTTTGAGAAATATATTTCACTTGAGTTTTTTTTATTTAAAAAATTTTTCCAGCTTTTTGAACAAAGTCTAGTAAGGGTTAATATTTTCCAATAAAATCTTCATTAGTTTCAATAAGAGGAGGAAGCTGATCCTTTATTTCCTATAATTAAAGAAGGTATTGAAATTCCTCGGATTATTTCCATTTTTCATACTCTGCCAATTTTTCTTAGGGACTTTTTTTTTTTGAATTTTTTCCCATT
>Ga0075158_10003884_pt1 | contig 10409 bp, 7 predicted proteins | sample JI91814BDNA_FD_70968 | JGI IMG/M metagenome (GOLD analysis project Ga0075158, IMG submission 70968) | Wastewater effluent complex algal communities from Wisconsin, to seasonally profile nutrient transformation and Carbon sequestration -... | ecosystem: Engineered > WWTP > Effluent > Algae... | reverse complement strand
CCCAAACCCCAAACCCCAAACCCCAAACCCCTTCTAATTAGAAATTAATTAATTTCTAAGAATTTAATAAATTAATTTTAATATTTACCAAAAATTAGAAATTTTTCTTTTTAAATTTAAAGACAACGTTTTAAAATGCAAACGATAGCCGTGTCGAGTGAAACTTCCTCAAGATCCTATCTTCCTCATAACAAGTCTGAACCACGAACAAAAAAAATATAAAAAACCTCAATTATATCCAGCCAAGTCAACAACCCAATTCAAAATAACTCTGAACCATTCAAAAGAAAACGCGGAAGACCTAGAAAAAATGCATTAACCAATGTCTCAAATTCCTACCATCAAAAATAATAATCGATTATAAATTAAAGAGCAATTATTCCTTTATAAAACCACCAAACAATCACCATTACAATTAACAAAAACAATGTAATCATTGAAAACAGCGCGAATTTATAACCATCTTTAAGTTATAATAACTAAGATCAAATTCAGGATAAATAAAAGGAACTCTCCAAAGTTCTTACAGAAGATAATCAAATTACTATTGATAATAGCAATGATTAGACAGTTAAAATCGATGTGGATAATTAGGCTACTTCTCGTCATGTGAAAATGGAAAATAATTAAGGTAGGAGAATCATTCAAAATACTAATGAAACCAAAAGCACCCATATTTTAATACCTAAAAATATACAGATATGAGAAGAATTTCAAAATATAAACAAAGAATAACATCAGGAGATAAACCAGAAATATGAATTCGAGAGTGATGATGATTTAGATTCTGTTATTTTATTTAACAATAAAATAAATACAAATACTATCAAATTGAATGATAAAAAAACGAATTCAAAGCTAAAAAATTCAAAATCAAAACAAAATAGTTTGAAAAAAATCGATTCAATTAAACATGAATGCGAATCAGTTATAAATACAAAGGATGCCTTAAGCGATAATTAAAAGATTTTCAAGGAAGATGAACATAAAATTAACATATCCAATTCTTCATCTGATAATAAAAATACTTATATGAAAAACTATAATCAGTAAAAAGAAGAATTCGAGATAGAACTCAATAAACTCAATGAATCATCCAAAAGTCTTTATCAAGAAAAACAATCAAATATGGAAGAATTTTCTTATGAAATCATAAATTCATTGTAAATACTATTCAAAAGAGACAAGGAGGAAATAAAAAAATTGATGTAAAAACACAACGGTCAAACTGACAAAGTAATTATGGAGTTAAGTTCCTTAAATAATTGATTAAATTAAAATATACATACTAATTAAATTAAGTCATCTCGAGACCAGTTTCTCCTTTTTGATATTCATTTCGTGCACTTTCGATTACATTTTCATATCCTTTGCGTTTTAATTTATATTTTCGGAAAAGAAACCATATTACCATAATGATTGTTACAACTAGTAAAATTTGGAATAAAAATAGATTCATTTGAGATCCGGTGAGTTTTTTAAACCAAACTTCAAACATTGATGCATATTCATTTTGTATTGTCATCAGGAAGAAAGGTACGTCTGTGAATTTTTCATCAAGAGTGATTCCGTATTCTTCGTCAATATTTTCAACGAAAGAAATTTTCATGTATCCAAAGACACTTAACATCTCACTGAAATCCACTTATTTTAAATGAGTTTCATCAAATGTAACATCAAAAATTTTATTGGCTTAATTTATCTCAGTTTTTCCAATTTTACTTAAACTACTTTTGAAAATTGCTTTTTCCTCATCAATAGCTCCATATCCACATTTTTCAAATTTTAATTAAAATTCAGGATCTGGAATGACATATACATTATAAATTATTGAAATAAATTTGATGTTTGGATGATCATTAAAAAGTTATGGTTTAAATTGAGGAAAAGAAGATTTCAAAACTAACTCAGTCTGACCTTTATCAGTTTTAATGAATTTCAAATCAAAATTTTGAGAATTTGTTTGATATATATCTATATAGTCTTTCCACATTATACCTTCATTTTCTTTTTTAAATTCTGTTATTAAATTGAAGTGCTCCTTTTTACTTAATTCTTTGTTTAGCACTTCATATGATACCACTCCTGGTATCATGTTATTATATCGAATCACAGGGACACTTAGGGATCTTATTTCCATATTTTTTTATAAAGAATTTTTGAAAAAATAATTATAATTTTAGATTAGATTTTGATGAGCAACATATTAAGTTTTTTTTTCAAAATTGAAATTCACCAATTCCAAATTTTGACAACTTTCCAATATGATTCTGAACTCACCTTTTTCAGGTAAATATGATGAAAATTATAAAGTCTTTTCTGGTTTTGGCTATTTAAAAATGAAATCACCATTTATGTTAACATGTCTATTCTAATTCATTGATATGGTAAATTTCAAAGGTTACTTAATATGGTATGGTGGAATTTTAAAAATGTAGAATCCGGATTTCACTTCTGGTATAATTTCCATATGTTAAGTCAAAAATTTATTACTAATATGTTTGTCTTTAATAGGCATTGGTAAAAATGGGTTATTTTTGGTCAAGGCAACATCTTTATCTGAATTAAAATAAAATTCAACCTTAAGATTGTGAACTCTCAAATTATCTATTTCAAATAAAAGATTTTTAATTGTGTTGATGTTTAAATGATCTACTACAAAATATAAATAAGTATCATCATTAGTGTCGGGATAAATCAATTCACTTTGAAATACTTTCATTCTCCTAAATTCATTTTTTGGTTTCACATGTATAGAAAAATCACTTTCTTTAGATGATGTTATTTGTATGAATAATTAAGAAAAGACAACAATATCATTGTTATTCTTTTTTTTATTGTCAGTGAAGATCATATGTTTAGTTTAATTTCCTCTGAGTTCAAAATAATTTTCAAAAGTTTTGACATCAGAAACAGCAAACTTGATTTCTCCAGATTTTAAATGAATTAACACATCTGCTTCATTATAGTCATCCTTCATATGAATAACAAATGTTTAAATTTAATCTTATTTCATTGAATAAAAGGTTTATTTGTTTGAAGAAATTTCTAAGGGAAAATCTGAATCATAAATTGCTATATCAAGTTTAGTATTTGTGGTTAAAGCACGAACTCTCAAGATGAAATGAAGATTCTAGTCGAAAACCTATTAATCTGTAAACATCCATGGACTTGATCCATGTTAGAAAACATGGTTTTATATTATTTGAGTTTCATCTCTTATTACATCGAAGAAATTTTTACCCTAATCAGGTTTATATTTAATAATATCAATTTGTAAATCACTTTAGTCCGAAAACATACAAACTTAAAATTTCTTATGACAATTGTAATAATCAAAAAAATAGAATATGTCTTTTCCAATATCTAAATTTAAAATTTTTTGATATTCAACTCAAATTAGATTAGCATCATCATTAGTGATTAACAAAGAAAACTTACATGTTGTTTTTCCATAAACACCGATAGAATAAGTGTCTTCGTATTGTTACACTGAAAGCCCCATTATATTGAAATTCATTTAAATTATTTGGTTATCATGTCCTTCTCCTTAAATCTCGAAATTTTTCAATGTGGGTAAATTTCCAAAACCTTTATTTAAATATAATTCGCATTACCCATGAGATGAAGTGAGGTATATATAAAAATTTTAAACTTTATCTATTGAAAAATGGAAATAAGAGAAATCACCTTAAAAAACTTCACCTATTCTCTCAGTATAAGGACTTAATTTTTGCATGTCAATATCAAGGGAAACCCTGAGTTTTTATTATTCACTCAAAACATTAATAATTACATTTTATCTCACTCTCGTGTAATGGAATTTAGGAACCACTAAAAGTAATAAAATTGGTCTTTAATATTTTAATAAATTTTCTTTTTTGATTAAGATTTATCCCTTCTTATCAATACCACTTTTATAGTCAAATTTGTCTTCACTAATTAATTTGTTGAGTTTGAACTGATTGATTTATTCGAAATCTGATTCTAATAATTAACCATAGGCTATGTTTTAAAAATAGTTACTCATAAAATTAAAACTGACATCTTTATTTTTTTATACATTTGCTAGTAAATAAATGGTTTTATCCGAAGGAATGAAAATCTACTCTCCTTCTTTGAGGGCGAAATGGATGTTATCATGAATGAATGAAAGTGAAAATCTCGCTGGTTCATGTCCTTTATTCTCGATAACTATAAACAACTTGCATCTCATTGTCTAGCAATACTTTTTTTTGAATTTATTTACATCATCAATTTAAAGACCAAAATGAGATGTATCCAAAGTTTAAATTATTTCTTTAGAATTCAATTCCAATTTAACTTCAGCCTTTATATCAATGAAATGGGTAGTCAAAACTATTATTCCATTATTTCTCCAAACTGACATATCTACCTAGAAAGACAATGACTATAGAGGGTCAATCTTTTTTGTATGAACAACACTTGGAGTTAATAACTCAATTTTATTCATTTCTGTATTTGTATGAATTAATAAATCAAAATCGATTGGAAAACCTGAATAAATTTCTTTTGTTTTATCGATTCGTTTTTAGATACTGATTATGAACCTTTTTCCAATTTTAAAATCTTTTATTTAAATTTCAAGATTTTCCGATTGAGAAGAAAAATCACATGATTTATTAAAGTCAAATACATCAAGATCTTATTAAACACAAATAAAAAGTCCTAAATGATGTGAATTTACTGTGATGTTGAAATTTTTTTATCCTTAGTAATTTGGGGGGAATTAGAATTTAAAATTATGATAGTAAATGTCCAATTAATTTTTATCAAGAACATAATTTTATTCCCTAATACTTCTAAAAACTAATTTATTTGCTGTCAATCCTTCGATTGCAAAACTATCTGTATTCATATCAGTTATTGCATCACTATAAATATCAAGTACAGTATATTCATAAGCATATATACCAATAAAAATATTTTCAATCTAATTCGGATTTTTGAAGGTTATTTTTTCCTCATAGGTTTTAATAGAAATAGAAGAGATGTTATCGTTTTAAATAAGTATCTTTCCTTCATTTGAATCTTCAGTTGGATTTGGATTTGTTGTTGAAAAGAAAATATCACATTTACCGTACAAAGCAATAATTTTAAAAATAACATTTTAGAAGTTGTCCATTCCCTTGAGAAACATATGATATTGCAAATATTGAAAAGGCATTATAATAATGTTATGACTGATTCCCAAAGGTAGCGTTTTAATTATATTTTTACCCTTAACATCTAAAGCGTAGGTCACAAATTCTTATAATTAATTCACTGCAAATAATGCCACAACAAATTTACAACTTTAACTTATTGGCCAATTATTCAAAAATTTATTTTTGGTTTCAAATGGATCATTTCCTTGACAATTAAAAGATAAATCCAAATTATCATTCTTATCACTAATAATTGAAGATATTGTTAGAATTGGAGAGGTAGTCTACTATTTTTGAAGATCGTCTTCTATTACCTCACAATTATTTTCATAAGGTAAACATTCTTTAACAATTATTCAAGCCTTACCTTTGAAGTTTTCTAGCTAGAATTCCAAAGAAAATGATTCTGTTTCACCTGTATATAAATCTAAATACATATTTTAAATCTCATCTTTGATTATTACTCCACTTATAAAATGGGTGTCCTTAATTTGTAATTAGTTCTTGGTTTCCAGAATTTTCATTTCAAATTAAAAGGTAGATATTGTGTCATTGTGAGGATTTTGGAAAGCTAAATAAAATAAATTTCCTGAGTAATTAAAATATTTCATCTGTTTATGAGTTATTAGAATACTTTAAACACCTTTTCCAGTACTAATATATTGTGCCTTTTGTAGATCTTTAATTTCTTCTTCTGGATTTATGAAAAGCAAGGTTTAACTCTCTCTGGGATATATAGTAAACAATACATCATTAAGAGATGGATTGTCTATAATCATTTTATAGTACAATATCTCACCAACTTCGATTTCTTCATTCATTTTAAGTTTGTTCTTCACCTTTATTTCACTTCCATTATCAAAAATTGTTGGGAGAAATACTATTTCTTTTATGTTATTCAGTTTTATTTTAACTGAATAATAACAATTTGTTTATTAACAAAAGAAGTTAGATCCCTTTGAAAGAGTCTTTATCAACCCTGATCCAGTTGTACCAGATGCTAACATATCAAATTTTGAAACTTCTGGGAATTCTTTTTGGAAGTTAATCAACATATTTACTTGTTCATCTCCATTAAGATCTGAGTTTTCTAAATTTGTATTCAATATAAATTAGAATCTTGAGAACTCACTTAATTATGTTTGAGGCTTGACTTCAACTCTTATATCTAACTCATGTGTAAACTAAGTATATAATTTTGCAGCATCACCGAAATTGATGATAAAATGAGAAATTCCTTCAGTTTTAATAATCATTTGTTCTCCTACAAAAATAGTATCTAATTCAAATTTCAAATATTGACCTGCATATTTTCTAAAATAATAAGATTAAAATACAACTTTTTTTTCACTAAAATTTTTAGTATTAATAATTTTTCCCATTTTTTTTTCAATTCTTTTCATATCTTCTCCCACAATAGCTATATTCATCGTTCCACTTCCCTAAACAGAGAGCACAATATAAGTATTCGATAACACATTTTAGGTAATTTACAATACACAAGAATGAAATACCATATTGACACTTTGATTTAGTTGAATAGTTTTAACTTCCTTTGCAGAATTAGTTATATCAAATATAGTAGATTAGCTTCCATTTCCATCCTCATCACTGTCTGACTCCAAATCTAATAATTCTTCAAGAATTTTAAATGGAGTCTTTTAAATTTCCTTGAAAAATGTTTCCATTTATAATAAAGGATTTTCATTAATTTGTTGTTGAGTTTTAAGTGAGTCATCTGTTAAGGATTAATTGTTGGATTGATTTTACATCTGAACATAATCTTTAACAGGATAAAAGTCTTCATAATTTACAGCTTCTTATTCATTATTTTAAATATTTTAATCATATTAATAATCTTGAAATTCTTAATTCTAATTGTAATAATCATCGTAATTTAGCGCTTTTGCCTAAAATTGCTCTTATTATTGTTGAAAAGGAACTTCAATATAATGCGAGTTGTATTATTAATAAGTTGAACTCGAAGGAATTTGGTTAGTTTACTATTATGTTTGGGTATTTTGATTTTATTGAGGAGGCAAATTTTATATGTAAGGTTGTTGATTGTTTATATTGTTGTTATTGATTGTTTGATTATTACTAGGAGCATTATTTTATTAAATCTAAGGTGTTTATTATAATATTGGTTGTTACACAAAATTTTATTGGTTTTATACAACTTAAGTAGGATATTGTTATTATTAAGATTGATGTTGTTCTATGATAGGAATTGAAGATGTAATGTTTTCTACTTTATTTTAAGGTATGATAGGAACAGTTGTTTGACTATTGATTTAATTCTAAGGATTTTGATTGTTTAAATTATTGTTTAAATGAGGTTCATTCTAAACATTAAGATTATTATTTGAATCGATATATTACGCGTTCACAACAGGATTCGTTTGATGTATTGATGGAATAAAATTCGTTGTTGATTGGATTTATTCAGTATTGTTTTGTGTGGAAACTTGTTAGTTGGTCGTTTGAGATACATTAAATTAGAGTATCGTAAGTAATGTCAAAATATGAAGTTTCTTGTCCATAAACATAATTTATAAGTTTTAATTTGCATGTTCTCAATAATCGGTTTCTGAATTATTTGATAAAAAGATAATTTAAGTTAATTATTTATAATGCTTAAAACGTTGTTTTGCGCAATCTTATGCATTACTCCAGCGAATTTACAAATTCTTTTGAATATTGATAATTCAAAGGAGCAGACATTGTTCTTTTTATTCAATACCTTCATTGATTTTAATCAAAAAAAATATTCAAATACAGAAGAGTATCTATATCGTTTTGAAATCTTCAAAAGGAATATTAAAGATATAATTGGGGATTTGAAAAACATTTAAAACAATTTCAGAATTTTGCTCAGAGAAAAAGGAAATCTTAAGAAAAAAACGATAGTTATTTTAGACTAAAACGATCCTTGTCATATAAAAATGAGTTTGAATGATTTTACGGATATTTCTGATGAAGAGTTTAGTTAAAGTCATTTTATTCCTTCCTATTTTTTTGATGGCACTAATATCCCTTAAAATACAATTATATTAGAGGAAATAGAATTGAATCAATAACCAAATGAAAAAATAGAATATACAAATGTGAACAATATGATTCTAGAAATAATCAAAAAAAGAAACGAATTGGAAACATTAAACCAAGATTGGAAATACTGAATTCTTGAGTAAACTCCAACTGAAAATAAAACTTAGTTTTCGAAAATAATTGAGGAACTAGCCCCTTTGATCGAAAATTACCAAAAATCTCCTTTCAAGTATATTCATGACGATAACTTTGATTCTGTAGTTGATGAGTGTAAATAGAAAGTAGAAAATGAATTTCTTTGAAAAGTGGAACCAATAATCTCACGATATGAATAAGGAAGAAGATTGCAGAATATTAATGACAAGGAAAAAAAAGATGTAATAAACACAGATCAAATTGAAAAATTGATAGTGGAGTAATCCATAAAAAATAATTATGATATAGAAAGACAACTTAACCAATCTCTGAACATTTTAAAAGAATAGGAATAAATTTAAAGTCAATTGTCTCCTCTTCAAGAATAAAAAAAACAAAAGCAACAGTAAGTACAGGATATTCTCAATAAAATACTGACTTAAAAGGCAGGAAATTCCCTAAATGAATTAAGGGTAAAGCAGTTAGAAAATGAACAATCATTATTAACTGATAGATTCAATACATATTTGAAAAATAAAAATATCAATTTTGATTTTACTTAATTCAAATTTAACTGGTAAATTAATCAAGGCCAACTCAACGAAGTACGTAAAATCTTTAACGAAAATGATCAAAAAATCAAAATTTTATCATTGGAATTAGATAAGATTAAAAATGAAATCACAAAAATCAATGCATAAATTTTATTATTAGAACAAAACAATTCATCGTCTGAAGATTCAATTAAAGATGAAATTAAAATTGTTAACAAAAAGAATTAAAATTCAAATCAGAAAGATCTTGAATAAAATACTAAAATTAAGAAAATAAAATCTTCTGATTTAGATAATATTAAATAAATGCTTTCTAAAACTGCCAATATCACTAAAAAAACATCTGAACAATCAATTGAAGAAAATGTTACTAATAAAACCTAAGAAAAAAATAATGATAAAAATAAAGATTAGGAAAAGGATAAAGAGTAGGATAAAGACAAAAGTAAAGAAACTACTAATAAAACCTAAGAAAAAAATAATGATAAAAATAAAGATTAGGAAATGGATAAAGAGTAGGATAAAGAGAAGGATAAAGACAAAAGTAAAGAAACTGAAAATAATAAATAAGTTGATAAAGATAAGAGTGAAAAATAAGAAGAAAATAATTCAAAGGAATCGATTAAGACCTAATAAACAGATGAAAAAGAATGAGTTCAAAATATTTTGAAAACTTTAAGTTAAGAACAATTATAGAAACTTTAACAAATTTTATTGAAGAGAGAAAATGAAAAGAAGTAGGAAGAAGAAAAATCAAAAATACCAAAAAATGTTATTATAAATGGAAAAAAAATTCCTACCTACTTGAATTGGAAAGAAAAGGCTACTTTCACACCAATCAAAGATTAAGGAAGATGCAACGCTTGTTATGCTTTTAGTGCACTAGCTGCATTGGAAACATAGAATTCTATTAAATATGGTGAGTTGAAAACCTTTTCAGAATAAGAGATTTTAGATTGCTCGATGGAGAACAACGAATGTGTAGGTGGCTAAGCTTTTCTTGTATTTGAATATGTCATGAGAAACGGAATAAATGAATCTCAAGTGTATCCATACAATGATAAAAGAATAAATTGTAGAAAAAAATCATTTTCAAGATGGAAAAATTTGAAAGGTCAATTAAGAATAGATCAGAATGTTATTAATTTGATCCTAGCATTAAATATTGGACCAGTCAGTGTTGTTCAATATGCAAGTAAGGAATTCAAGTTTTATACTGATGGAATTTATAAAGGAGAAGGATGTGAATTTGGATGGGTTCCTAATCACTCTGCTATGGTGTATGGATATAATCTAGAGGCAGAAGAACCTTACTTCTTTTTTAAAAATGGGTGGGGAGATGCTTGGGGAGATTTTGGATATTATAAAATGAAGATTGGAGATCTTCGTCAAAATAATTACGGACTTTGTTTGATTGCAAATACTGTTTATAATACGATTCCCTTAATTAATTAATTCTCATTTTGTATATCATTAATATTATGATTTCAGAAGCAGTCAA
>Ga0075158_10003879_pt1 | contig 10416 bp, 9 predicted proteins | sample JI91814BDNA_FD_70968 | JGI IMG/M metagenome (GOLD analysis project Ga0075158, IMG submission 70968) | Wastewater effluent complex algal communities from Wisconsin, to seasonally profile nutrient transformation and Carbon sequestration -... | ecosystem: Engineered > WWTP > Effluent > Algae... | reverse complement strand
TCATAAATGTCATGGTCTGCGGTGCTCGTTTGGGTAATCGGCATCCATTGCGTACCGTTGAAAAAGTAAAAGCCGATGCCGTTTCCGCCGACTGTTGCGGCATTGGTGTTCCAGATTAACAGTCCGGTTGCGGCGGTGTTGGTGCCGTCAAGCATGGTTGTGGTGACGTTGGCCAAACTCACGCGCGGTACCAAAACGCCTTTGTTGGTAGCCGAGATATCCAGTATCGATGAGGCGTGCGGATTGGTCGTGTTCACGCCAACCTGGGCTCGTCCGATGGCAGTTACCACTAATAAAAAGAGAAGTATGATTTTTTTCATGGCGCAGATTTTAAATGGTTTTATGAAGTAGAATGGGCAAAACCGATACGTTGTACAAATGCCTCGAGAATCCGGTTAGGATTATTTTTTTATTATCTGAAATCATACAGTCAGAAAAGACCGTTTTGTTGTCCTTAGAAGTGATGGTAATTTCATACACGCCTTCTGTTGCGATAGGCAAGATGATTTGCTTTTTTTGCTGGTTGGGAAACATGGTTTTTTTGGTAAATCTATCCCAATGAATAGTTTACCTGAAGGTGTTTTTGGTGAATCCCGCTAAAAATTTAGTGAATGCGGCGTTTTTTAGAGTAGGGAAATTAGAGCAGGTTGATGTGTTTCATGAGTTCTTCTTTGTTTGAAGCACTCATCGGAACCTTGTTTTTTTCGATGTAGATGTAACCGTCCTGGAGTGATTTGATTTTAGAAACGTTGATGACATAAGACCGGTGTACCCTAATGAAATTGTGCGCCGGTAATTTTTCCTCGACACTTTTGAGCGTGTGGCTGATGAGGTGTTTTTGAGACGAAGTGTACAGGTTGCAATAGTTATCGAAAGCCTCGAGATACAAAATATCGTCCAGTTCAATTTTGATGAGTTCTCCTTTGTTCTTTACAAAAAACGAGTTGAATTCTTCGTTTGCAGAAACCACCTGCTTTTGCATTTTGTGCTTGTACAGCGCCAATTCAATATTAGACTGTAGTGTTTTTTCGTTGAACGGTTTTACAATGAATCCGGCCGGGTCGGTTTGTTTGACACGCTCTAAGGTTTGGTCGTCGGAGTGCGAGGTCAGGAAAATAAACGGCACTTCTGATTTTTTTCTCAGATACGTTACCATTTCAATCCCGTCCATTTTGCCGTCTAAGGTGATGTCAACCAAAATCAGATCGGGTTGTAGTTCTTCAATATCGAATAGGGCTTCTTTGCCGTTGTCGGTCATCCCAATGATGGTGTAACCCACTTTTTCTAGGGCTGTTTTGATGGTTTCGGCAATTAGCGGCTCGTCTTCTATGATGTAAATCTTGATCGACATGGGTTTAAGACATTTGTTCAAATTTAACAATTTCCATCGTGAAATGGGTGCCGCCGTTGTTCTCGAACACAATTTTCCCTTTGAGTTTTTTGGCCAAGGCATGGATGAGTTTGATGCCAAACGAGTTCTCGTTGATTTCATTCGAGAACCCAATGCCGTTGTCGCTGACTTTCAAAAGGTAGCCATCGCCATGTTTTTTAAATTCGAGCGTAATCTTTGGGTTTTTCACGCCCGACGCAAAAGCGTGCTTGATACAATTGGTAATCAGTTCGTTGATGATCAGTCCCAACGGCGTAACAGAATCGACAGAAAAAACAGTGCTTTCAACGTCTGTTTGTGTGGTTAGGTTTGGGATCGTATCGGTTTGGTTTTCTATGATGTCGTTGACCAAATCTTCAATGTATTCTTTGGTTTCAATACCAATCAATTGGTCTTTGCTGTACAATTTTTGGTGGATGAGCACCATCGATTTGACACGGTTTTGCGCCTCTTTTACCGCCAAGGCCGCCTCTTTGTCTTTCATGTTTTCTGATTGCAAATAGAGCAAACTCGATACGATCTGGAAACTGTTCTTCACCCGATGGTGCGTTTCTTTGAGTAGTATATTCTTTTCATCCACGGCAATTTCCAGCAGCTGTTTTTGTTTGTTGAGTTTGTTTTTTTGGGTGAAGAACTGATAGACCAGAAAGCAAAGCAAGGCAATGGTAAAACAGGCAATAGTGAAAAAAAGCCGCAGCCGATTCTTTTCTTTCTTTTGTTTTGCAATCTCTTCTTCTTTTTTTTGAGTTTGGTATTTGGCCTCCATTTCATAAACGACTTCATCGCGTTGTTTAGACTTGAGGCTGTCGTATATGGCAAGGTACTCGTCTTTGAGCTTGGCGGCTTTCTCGAAATTGCCCATTGACTGATAGCTGTTCCCGATAGACTTGAGCAGTATGCTTTTGTCACGCAGGTCTGGACATTCCCGATACAATTGGTTGGCGTGAGGCAGGATCGTATCGAGACCGGTAAAATCGCGTGCAGCCGACTTGGCATCGAGCAGGAACGAATATTCTATGGCGTCTCCGCCCAACTGGGTTTCGGGATCTATTTGAACGACGCGGTTGAGGTAGAGCAACGCCTCGGCGAATTTTTTTTCACGGATTTTCATGTTTCCGAGATTGGCAAAAGTGGTACGACGCACCTCGAAATTGCTTGGGTAACTCAGGCTTTCCAGAAAGTACTGCTCGGCTTTTGTGTAATCGCCATTGGTAGAACAGATGGAGCCCAGGTTGATGAGACTGCGTACGAGCAGCAATGTATCTTTCTCTTTGCGCTCGAGCGGAACAGCCTTGAGATAATACGATTTGGCTTTTTCGTAATTATCGGTCACATGAAACATAACGCCGAGTGAATGGTAGAGATTTTTGGTGTAGTTGAGCTGGTTTTTCTCGCAGAGCGATACGCCTTTGTGAAAACATTCGGTGGCTTTGTTGTAGTCGTTTTTAACCAACCCGTAATAATTGCCTTCGGCTTCAAGTACTTTGACTTCGCCAAGATTGAGTTGGTGCTTTCTCGAAAATTCGCGCGCCTGTTTGATGAAAAGGGTGGCGCTGTCGCTATCGTTCTCGATAAAGCGAAAAGCCTTGTCGAGCAACAGTTTCAATTGCTCTTCCTGCCGTCCCGACACAGACTTCGGAACCGATTGTGCTGTGGCGCACTGAGCGAAGAAACACAGTAAAAGTAAGGTTTGGACTTTGTTTAAGAAAAAATTCACCGCATAGTTGTTAAAAAACGTTTAAATCTATAAAAATTTATGAGACAACAATGCTTTTGGTTCGATTGTTTGTTTTGAAAGGCAAAACGCGCCCGAATTTGCCGCAAAATTTAAAAAGAAAGCACTCAAAACCGTATTCTTCAATTCAACGTAAGTAAATCAAAACCTTTAAAACTTTATGGCATGATTAAAATCTACAATGTACGACTGTTGTTTTTCGCGGCGATTGTCCTTACCGTCATCAGCCTAAACATCTACAATATTTTCTGGAATTAACAAGCAGATTTTGCGCCGGTTTGGCGCAAGTTAAATTTATGATAATAAAACGCCCTTGCGTTTGGGTAATTCGTTATTTTGTGTAAATTTTTTTCCAGAATGGTCTTTCGACTTTTACTCCTGTGTTTTATTCTTGGCGTTATAGAATTGTATGCCTTTCAGGCGTTTAAAACCGTGTTCAGGTTGCGGTGGGCGTTGACTTTATACCAGATTATCAGTTTATTACTTTTTGCGTTTATTGTTTATTCGTTCACGCAATTTGACCGTTCTGTGGGCCAAACCAGACAAACCCTTTTGACAATGGGTCTGTTGTTGCTGGTTTATATCCCTAAAATTGTTGCGACGCTTATTTTGTTTGGAGAAGACATTTACCGAGTGGTTTTTGGAGCGGCGCGTTATTTTATCGAATCCGACACGACGAGGGATTTTCTTCCGGGCAGGCGAAAGTTCATCAGCCAGATTGCACTGGGTTTGGCGGCCGTCCCGTTTTTGTCATTGATTTACGGAATGACGATTGGCAAATACAACTATAAGGTGATTAAGCAACGCATTTTCTTCCCTGATTTGCCAGATGCCTTCGACGGCTTTACCATTACGCACATTTCTGATGTCCACTCTGGCAGTTTTGATAATCCCGAAAAAATCAATTACGCAATCGACCTGGTCAACGAGCAGGATTCGGATATCATTTTGTTTACCGGAGATATTGTCAATACACACGCTACAGAAATGCATCCGTGGATTGATACCTTCAATCGGATCAAGCCGCATGCTTATGGTAAATACTCAGTTTTGGGCAACCACGATTATGGCGAATATATCGACTGGCCAACCCAGCGGGAAAAAGAAGAAAATTTTACTGCAATCAAAAAGCTCTATGGCGACATCGGTTTCCAGTTGTTGCTAAACGAGCATACCTATATTCAAAAGGGAGATGAAAAGATTGCCTTGGTTGGCGTAGAAAATTGGGGCAAGAATTTCAAACAGGCTGGCGATTTGCAAAAGGCGGCCCAACAACTGTCAAAATACGATTTCAAAGTGTTGATGAGCCATGACCCGAGCCATTGGGAGTATGAGGTCAAGCAACATGAAAAGCATTTCCACCTGACCTTGTCGGGTCATACGCACGGCATGCAGTTTGGGATTGAGATCCCTGGGTTTAAATGGAGCCTGGCGCAATACATGTACAAGCAATGGGCAGGGTTGTATGAAGAGTTTGGCAGGTACATTTATGTGAATCGCGGCTTCGGATTTCATGCCTATCCGGGACGGGTGGGTATTATGCCCGAAATAACGGTCATTCAACTAAAAAAAAGGTAAAAATTAGCATAATTAGTTAAAAATGCTACATTTGTATCTTAATATCTCAACCAGAAGACTAAAGAATTAGTTTATGTCAAAATTTGGAGAACTTATTAATGCTCAAGTTCCGGTCTTGATTGATTTCTACACCGATTGGAACGAGTCATCCGTGTCGATGCATCCGGTAATACGCGATGTTGCTGCCGCTTTGGGCGATAAAGCCAAAGTAATCAAGATTGATGTGGATAAAAACCAGGAACTTGCCGATGCGCTTCGCATCAAAGGTTTACCTACCTTAATGATTTATAAGGAAGGTCAAATGATTTGGAGGCAATCCGGTGAATTAGACGCCAACACCATCATCGGTTTGGTGCAGGAGCAACTCTAGTCGATTGCCGCACATTCAAAACCATTTTCTTTTAAAAACTCCAGTGTTTTTGGCAGGGCGTATTCAAGGTTCTTGAAACCTTTCACACTGTCGTGAAAAATTATCACACTACCCGATTGGACGTTTTTGATCACGTTGTCCAGGCATTGCTGCGGTGTAATTCGGTGGTCAAAATCGGCGCTCAGGATATCCCACATCACAATTTTATACCCCAACGCTTTTAGCATTTTTGTTTGTGACCGTTTGACTTTGCCATAAGGCGGGCGAAACAAGTCGTTACTTTCTGTTCGTTTTTTGATGGATTCGGCGCAAGCGGCTACATTTTCAAGGTATTTCCCGTTTTCTTGCTTCCAGCCGTTAAGGTGGTCGAAGGTATGGTTGCCAATGAGGTGCCCGTCGGCTAAAATCTTTTGGAATAGCTCGGGATGGTTCTCAATGTTATTGCCGATACAAAAAAAGGTGGCTTTGGCGTGGTGTTGTTTGAGTTGGGATAAGACCCATTGGGTAATTTCGGGTGTGGGGCCATCGTCGAAAGTAAGGAAAACCTTTTTCGAGTCGTTGGGAATGTCCCAAACATAGTTAGGGAATACCTTCTTAATGAGGCGGTTGGTCTTTATCCAATAGAATCCCATATTGTTGCAATTAAAAAAAGCAGTACGTTTTGAGGGTACTGCTTTTTTTTTGTTATTCGTTGTCCCGTCCGAAACGGTGGAACATTTCGTTGTAAGAGTTAAAGACTTTCTTGTTCTGGTTGTAATAATCGATATCGCCTCGATCTTTCATGACTTCAAGCAATCCCCTGTAGCGCTCAATGTCTGTGATGATGTCAATCATGATGTCATTTTGCTCCGACGCGGTCAAGCCGCGATAATAAGTCAGGTTTTGTTTGTATTTGGTCATGAGTTGATCCAGCAACTGCCTGGCCTTTGCTTTCTCGCCAACCTCGTAGTAACCGCCTGCAAAAGGATCCAGTAACGAATAATACCCAAAATATTCCAACGGCATTTTAGTCATTGCCAGATCAATGATTTTTTTGGCTTTTTCCTTTTGGCCTTCGTTGATGAGCTGTTCCATAAGGCGCGACATGTTGGTGCGCGTTGAGATGCTGTTCTTGCGGGTTTCTGGATCGTGGTAAATGGTGTTGAGTTCGCCATTGCCCCAATCCCATTTCATGACAATGTTGTACATTTTTTGAGAGTCGATTTGGCCCATATCCAGCGGGCTACCGTCTTTTGGGATGGCTGTGCGAATGGGAACGAGTTTGTAAACCATACCGTCAAGCTGCAAATAATCTTTCATCCACAAATAATCGTCATCGCCAAAACTGCCGCCGGTAAAATAGATCGGTCTTTTCCAGTTGTTGTTTACGAGCACGTCGAGCATCATCAATCGGTTTTTGTACAAGGCTGGCCCTTTGATTTCAATGTCAATGTAGGGTACAATAGAATCGTAATATTTAGGAGCAACCACCTTATTTTGTATGATGGTATTCTTGTCGATCGGAATCCTAACCTTATTGGTGGGATAGAAATGTATTTTTTGGCCGTTTTGCATTTCTACGGTGGTACGCGGATCGTCGCTGCGGATGAAATCAATTAAGTCCTTGATATTCCATCGCGCCTCGGTTTTGGCGTTGTACACCGCGTAGTCGAGTTTGTCACCTACATATTGGTCGTGGGTGAATGAAATCGGGACACCATCAGCCTCATAAGTCTTCATTTTCATCTGGTCGATGTACCAATCGGTCATAAAAAGGCTGGTGTTGACAATCTTGATGTCGGTTCGCACGCCTTCTATTTCCTGGGCGTACCAAAGCGGGAAGGTGTCGTTGTCGCCAATGGTGAATAAAATGGCGTTGGGCTCGCACGAATTCAGATAGCTCTTAGCCATAGAAATTGCCGTGTATTTGTTAGAACGGTCATGGTCGTCCCAATTTTGCGACGCCATTAAAACCGGAGCGGCAAGCAAACTCGCTGCAATAATGGTCGGTCCTGCAATTTTGGGTTGTATGAAATTTTTGAGCGTGTCGTATATCGCATAGACTCCAAACCCAATCCAAATGGCAAACACATAAAACGAACCTACGAGCGCATAATCGCGTTCGCGTGGCTCGAACGGGCGTTCATTGAGGTAAATCTTGAGTGCGATTCCCGTAAAAAGGAATAGCGTAAATAGTACATAGAAACTCTTGAGGTCTTTGTTGGCGTGGTAAAACAATCCAATCAACCCCAAAATGAAAGGTAAAAAGTAGTACACATTACGCCCTTTGTTGTTCAGGACATCGTCTGGTAGATTTTCCTGTGATCCCAAATGCGACTCGTCGATGAACTTAATGCCACTGAGCCAGTTGCCGTCGAGATTGTCGTATTTGCCCTGGATGTCGTTTTGCCTGCCGGTGAAATTCCACATCAGGTAACGCCAGTACATATAACCAAACTGGTATTCAAACATGAAGCTGATATTGTCCCAGGTACTTGGTTTTTCAATTACGAGGTATTCTCCGTAGCTTTTGAGGAAAGTAATGTAGCCTTCGGTATCTATTTGCTGTTGGGCATACGCTTTTCTAAATTCGGCAATGACATCAATGAGTTCTTGTTCTTCAGAGTATTCGGGCTTGATCCTGAACTCAGGGACACGCGTAAAATTGATGTAGTTTTCGATGTGTTCGGTACTCCACAAACGTGGCAAGATGGCTTTTTGGTTGTCATCAGAGTTTTGCTCTGCATTTTTGTAGTTGTTGGTGATGACGTATTTGCCGGTTTTATAGTCCCTTTCATAGTTGGGCGCTTTGTCGAGGTATGGCGTGTCTGCGTCCAATCCGACAAAAGAATCGGTGTACTGCGGACCGTAGAACAAAGGGTTTACGCCATATTGCTCACGGTTGTAATAAGCAAGAACTTCGGCTGCATCTGAGGGTTTGTTCTCATTGATGGGCGTGTTGGCGTTGGCACGGATAGGGAGCATCATCCAGGTAGAGAACCCAATGAAAATGAAAAGGATGCAAAGGATAATAGTGTTGTAAAAAACATAACCATTCTTTCTGGTGTAACGCAGTCCAAAATAAAAGAAGGCGACAATTAATAAAGTGGCGAGAACAGTTCCCGAGTCAAATGGAAGGCCGAGGCTATTGACTGCGAATATTTCTGTTTTCCCAAAGAAAGCCATAGTCCAGGGCAATAACAATTTAAAAATAAATAACAATACGGCTACCACTACCACATTGGCAACAATGAAATTAGAGATTGTGATGGTTTTGTAATGTTTGAAATAATACAAGAAACCTATTGACGGAATGGTAAGCAATGCCATGAAATGCACGCCAAAAGAAAGTCCGGTAACCAGGCAGATAATCAAAAGCCATTTATTGCCTCTTGGTGTATCCATGTCTTCCTCCCATTTTAGCCCAAGCCAAAACATCAATGAAATGAAAAGTGTTGCCATGGCGTAGACTTCTGCTTCTACGGCATTGAACCAAAAGCTGTCCGAAAAAGTGTAAGCCAAAGCGCCTACAAAAGAACCGCCAAGGATCACCAATGCATTGTTGTTATTGATCTCTGAGAATCGTGAGATGATTTTTTTGAGAATCATCGTCGACGACCAGAACATGAATAAGATGGTAAACGCGCTCGAAAAAACAGACATCATGTTGACCATCAATGCCACTTGGTTTTTATCTGTGGCAAACATTGCAAAAAAGGCTCCCATCATCTGGAACAGCGGCGCGCCTGGCGGATGACCCACTTCTAACTTGGCTGCCGTAGCAATGTACTCGCCGCAATCCCAGAAACTCATAGTGGGTTCTACGGTGAGGGTATAGGTAACCAAAGCGACGGCAAAAGCTGTCCAGCCGGCAATTGTATTCCATTTATTGAAATTAAATGTCATCATACGGATTCAGGATATTTTTTTGTGATACAAAGAAACTATTTTTTTACCGAACGCTATAAGCATTAACAAAAATTCTATGCGATTGTTTAGCGCTCAGACTTTTTGATTCCTGCTGCAAAAGACTTTGCAAGTGTAAACGTGTTACACTAAAATTATTTTGAAGAAAAAATAAGAAATACTTGCTGAAAATAAAATTTGTTTTAAATTTGCACTCGCTAAAGCAGCAATGGAATTGGCCCATGGTGTAATGGTAACACTACGGTTTTTGGTGCCGTCTTTCTAGGTTCGAGTCCTAGTGGGCCAACTTCAATCCCCGATCAGCAATGATCGGGGATTATTATTTTAAGGTGGTTAAATTGCAAAATTTGCTCACATCCATTCTTTCTTTGGTTTTGACTGGAGTCCAATAAAAAAATCCCAAATTCCATTTTTGCATGGAGTTTGGGATTTTTGAATTTTATGAGAGAAACCTATATCTTAAAGGTAATCACCGGTCTTACCGCATGATTTACGAGGTCTTCGCTGATGCTTCCGTTAAAAAAGTGAGAGAAGCCAGTTCTTCCGTGGGTACACATGCCGATCAAATCTGCAGATACACTGTTAGCGAAATTGAGTACGCCTTTCTCTATATTCACATCGTTGTAGATATGCAGACTGTGGTTGGGATAGTCAAACTCTTTCATGAAATCGGTCATGATTTTCTCGGCAACGTGGGTTGGCTTAAAGCTGTTAGGTGTATTGATCATTACCAAGCTTAAATTGGCTTTGAACGCCTTTGCAAATTCAAGCAATTGTCTGAAAGGCTTTTTAATTTCGTTTGAGAAATCAGACGCGAACACAAAATTGGCGGCCTTAAAATTATCGTGTTCATTTTTTATCACTAACACAGGAGCTTCAGAAAAGCGAACTACTTTTTCAGTGTTAGATCCGATGAGCATTTCCTGGAATCCGCTGGTTCCGTGAGAACCCATGACTACCAAATCAATATTATTTTTTTTGCTTACCGTTAGAATTCCTTCGAATGCTTTTTCAAACTGGATAATTTCAGAAACGTTGAGTCCGCTCAAATAATCCACATCCATTAAATCTTCCAGGTTTCTGATCGCCTGGTCTTTGTAAAACATGATTTCTGGAATTTGGTGTCCGCTACCTATTGCATCTCCAGCCTGATGCGGCAATTCGAGCATGTGAAGCAAAATGATTTCACTGTCATTTTCCCGGGCAATCTGTGCGGCCACTTTGAGAGCGTATTCGGCATGTTTGGAAAAGTCTGTAGGAACTAAAATTCTTTTCATAATAAGAAGTGTAAGAAATTGTATAAATATTAGGGTTAAAATGATACAATAAAGGTACTGTATTTTTTTTACATCTCCAATCATTTTTGAATTACAAAAAAAAGACTATATTTGCGCCGTTATTTATGCAAACGTTAGATAATGAGGGAAGCAATGCTTC
>Ga0075158_10003878_pt1 | contig 10416 bp, 8 predicted proteins | sample JI91814BDNA_FD_70968 | JGI IMG/M metagenome (GOLD analysis project Ga0075158, IMG submission 70968) | Wastewater effluent complex algal communities from Wisconsin, to seasonally profile nutrient transformation and Carbon sequestration -... | ecosystem: Engineered > WWTP > Effluent > Algae... | reverse complement strand
AAGTCGAAGAAGCCCTGGGCGTTGCCGGGGTGCACCTCGCGCCGGCCCTTGGCCGAGACGATGCCCAGGGTCACCGAGTGATCGAGCCCGAACGGGTTGCCGATCGCCATCACCCACTCGCCGATGCGCACCTGGTCGGAGTCGCCGAGCGGCGCCCACTGCAGGGCGGCCGGGCCGGCGTCGATCTTGAGCAGCGCGACGTCGGTGCGCTCATCGCGGCCGATGAGCCGCGCCGGCAGCTCGCGCTCGTCCTGCAGGCGGATGCGCAGCTCGGCGGCGTGCGCGACGACGTGGTTGTTGGTGAGGATGAAGCCCTGGGGGTTGACGATGACGCCGCTGCCCTGCTCGCGCGAGCGGCGCGGCTGGCCCTGCTCCTCGCTCAGGTGGAAGGAGAGCACGCTCACGACGGCCGGCCCGAGCCGGCTGGCCTGGTTGGCGAACGCCTGTAGCTGCAGCGGTCCGGCGGGAAGCGGGCGCTTGCCGCGCGGCGTGCTCGCCGGGAACAGCGGGCCGCCGGGCCCATTGACCGCAGTGGCCGCGGCGCCGGCAGGGGCCGGGGGCCTGCGCGGACCGCCCGCCCGACTCGCGGCCGGAGCCCGGTCCGTGGCCCGGATCAGGTCGCTCGGACCCGGCCGCGCGGCCCCGGCAGGCGCGGGCCGCCCGAGCGGCGCGGCGAGGCTCGCCATCAACCAGCAGGCAAGGAGGCAGCCAGCACGGCTGCGGGTGGGGATGGGGGGACCGGCGCGCACGCGATGGGCCTTTTAGCCTCCAGTCATCATGGCATAAGCTGTGCTCGCTGGATATGATGGCCCCCGCCATGCTGCCATCCCCCACCGGACTCGCTTCAAGGCCCGCGCCACCCCCGCCGCCACCCCCGTCGAACCGGTTCCGCCGCGATCCCCGACTGGCGCCGCTTTACGAGCGCGACATCGCGCCGGTGTGGACGCAGCCGTTCGGGCGCCTGCTCTTGCAGCAGGTCGCGCCGCTCGGCAAGGCGACGATCCTCGACGTGATGTGCCACACCGGCTACCCGGCGCTGGAGCTCCTGCGGCGCTTCCCCGAGTCGCGGGTGTTCGCGGTCGACTCGTCGTCGGCGCTGCTGGAGGTCGCGCGCCAGAAGGCGGGGTCCCAGGCGAGCCGCCGGATCTTCTTCAAGACCGATCCGTCGGAGCCGCGGCTGCCGTATGACGAGGCGGCCTTCGATCTGGTGATCTCCAACCTGGGTCTTTACGACGTCGCCCAGCCGCGGCTGCTCCTCAAGGAGATGGCGCGGGTCGCCAAGCCCGGGGCGCAGGTGCTGTGCACCCTGCCCCTGCGCGGCACCTTCGGGGAGCTCTACGCGCTCATGGAGGCGCTCGGCGCCGACGAGGCGGCGCGCGAGGGGGTGGACGAGGCGGGGATCGGGGCACGGCTGCGCACGCACCTGTCGACGTGGCCGGACGCGGCCGCCGTGCTCGGCTGGGCGAGCGAGGCGGGGCTCGTCGAGCTGGAGCTTCTGTGCACGCCGTTCTCGCTGCTCATCGCCGGCGGCACCGATCTGTTCTTCGCCCCGGTCATCGAGTACGGACCGCTCACCGCGTGGAAGACGATCCTCGGCGGGGCGGGGCCGCAGATGCAGGCGGCGTTCGCCGAGCTCAAGGCCGCCATCGATCTGGCCTGCCGCGGCGGCGCGGGCGGGCGGCGGCTCGCCGGTCGCCCCGAGCACGCCCGCGGGCGCGCCCTGCCCTTCTCGCTGACCGTGCGCGCCGCCGCCCTGCGCGCCCGCCGCCCCTGGGCGCATAATCGGGAGGACGCCACGGCCACCTCGCCGAGCGCTCCCGCGACGGTACCGACCACGGCGCGTCGGCCCTGAGTGGCAAAGTAGTCCGCGCCCGCGCAAGGAGCCCCCGTGACCCCGAGAAAGCTGACCACCCAGGCCGAGTACGCCGAGCTCGCCGCCGAGCTCCTGGAGCACGACCGCCGCTACTACGTCGACAGCAACCCCAGCATCACCGACTTCGAGTACGACCTGCTGCGCAAGGAGCTCGACCGCTTCGAGGCCGCCCACCCGGGCCTGGTCCTGTCCCACTCGCCGTCGCAGCGGGTCGGCCACGCGCCGCTGTCGGCGTTCGCCAAGGTGGTGCGGGCGGTGCCCATGCTGTCGCTCGACAACACCTACAGCGAGAGCGACCTGCGCGAGTTCTGCGAGCGGGTCAGCCGGGGCCTGCTCGCCGCCGGGGTCAGCGCGCCGCCGACCTACGTGCTGGAGCCCAAGATCGACGGCATCGGCATCGAGCTGCGCTACACCGGCGGCGCCTTCACCATGGGAGCGACGCGCGGCGACGGCTCGATCGGCGAGGACGTGACGCAGAACCTGCGGACGATCAAGACCCTGCCGCTGCTCCTGAAGAAGAAGGTCTCGCTGCTCGTGCGCGGCGAGGTCTACATGGACCGCGCCGGCTTCACCAAGCTCAACGCCGAGCGCCTGGCCGCCGGGGAGGAGCCGTTCAAGAACCCGCGCAACGCTACCGGCGGGACGCTCAAGCAGCTCGACCCGCGCAACGTCGCCTCGCGGCCGCTGAAAGTCCTGCTCTACGAGGTGGTCGGCGAGGTGCCGGCGGTGCGCGAGCACTACGGCCTGCTGGCCCACCTGCGCGAGCTCGGGCTGCCCGTCTACCCCGACATCAAGCGGGTCCACAGCGTCGAGGAGCTCCTGGCCCAGCTGTCCATCTGGCAGGCGCGCCGGGCCGACCTCGGCTTTGACATCGACGGCCTGGTGATCAAGGTCGACTCGCTGGAGCAGCGCGAGGCGCTCGGCTTTACCGCGCGCGCCCCGCGGTGGGCGATCGCCTACAAGTTCCCCGCCCAGCAGGCGACCACGCGCGTCCTCGACATCGAGCTCAACGTCGGCCGCACCGGCGCGGTGACCCCGGTGGCGCTGCTGGAGCCGGTGGAGCTGGCGGGGACCACGGTGGCGCGGGCGTCGCTGCACAACTGGGATCAGATCCAGCGCCTCGACCTGCGCAAGGGCGACTATGTCCTGGTCGAGAAGGCCGGCGAGATCATCCCGCAGATCATCTCGGTGCTGAAGGAGCGGCGGGCCGAGCTTACGGCGGAGCCGCTGCCGATCACGCCGCCCGTCACCTGCCCCGAGTGCGGCGACACCCTGTACCGCCGCCCCGGCGAGGTCGCCCTGCGCTGCCCCAACACCCGGCCCTGCCCGCGGCAGCTGCGCGAGTCGCTGACGTTTTTCTGCAACCGCGACGCGATGAACATCGACAACCTCGGGCCCAAGCTCATCGAGCAGCTGGTCGTAAAGGGCCTGGTCAAGGACGTCGCCGACCTGTTCGGCCTGTCGAAGGCGCAGCTGCTGACCCTGCCGCGCCTCGGCGAAAAGAGCGCCGACAACATCGTCGCGGCGCTCGCCACCGCCAAGCGGGAGGCGACGCTGTCCCGCCTGCTCACCGCGCTCGGCATCCCTACGATCGGCTGGGTGTGGGCGCAGAAGATCGCCGAGCAGTACCGCTCGCTCGAGCGCCTGCTCGCGACGCCGCTGCCCGAGCTGTACAAGACCCTGGCCAACCTGCACGGCTTCGGCGAGGAGCGCGCCGCGGCGGTGCGCGACTACTTCACCGACCCGCGCAACCTGGCGCTCTTGCAGAAGCTGCGCGATCACGGCCTGTCGCCGAGCGAGCCGGAGACCGTGGCGACCAGCGGCCCGCTGCTCGGCAAGTCGGTGTGCGTGACCGGCACCCTGTCGGCCCCGCGCGGCGAGTTCAAAAAGCGCATCGAGGCCGCCGGCGGCAAGTTTGTGGCTGCGGTGACCGCCAAGACCAGCTACCTGCTAATTGGAGCCGACCCGGGCGAGGACAAGCGCAAGGCGGCGACCAAGCACGCGGTGCCGATCCTCGATGAGGCGGCCTTTGAGCAGCTGTTAAAAGGCGGATGATAGGAGCTCATGCGCGTCGTCGTCGTCGGGCCTTCTGGAGTCGATACCTCGGAGATGGGCTGCGTGCGCGGGCTGCGCGCGCTGGGTCACACGGCCGAGATCTGCGACCTGCGCAAGCACATCGGCGTGCCCGGCCCGCTGCAGCGCTACCCCCTGTCGTTCGTCGTCGCCGAGTACCTCCTGCGCGGCACGGTGCGCGAGCCGTTCTATCTGGCCCAGAAGGTCCTTCTGGAGCAGGCGCGGGCGCTGCGCGCGGACCTGGTCCTGGCGGTGCAGCTGCTGTGGGTGCTGCCGGCCACGGTGACCGCGCTGCGCGAGGCCGGGGTCCGCTGCGTCGGCTGGTTCCCCGACGCCTTCACCAGCTTCGGGCGCGGCACGTTTCTCCTTGGGCCGTGGGACGCGCTGTTCTTCCAGGATCGCTTCATCGTCGATCGGCTGAGCCAGTCGCTGGGGGCCGACAACATCTACCACCTGGCGCAGTGCTGCGATCCCAGCCTGCACCGCCCGCTGCCGCTGTCCCCCGACGACGAGGGGCGCTACGCCGCCGACGTCGCGACCTACGGCAACTACTACCCTTACCGGGCGCGCCTCTTGGAGCCGCTGCTCGACCTCGCCGGCCGCCCCACCGGCGACCCCGAGCGGCTGACGCTCAAGCTGTGGGGGGCGCGGCCGCCGCGCTGGCTCCACCACCGGGTGCGTGACTTCTGGGCCGGCCAGGAGGTCACCGGCGACGAGAAGTGCCGGGCGATGCGGGCGTGCAAGATTGCGCTGAACACAAACCACTACGCCGGCATCGGCGATGTCAACAAGCGCACCTTCGAGCTCGCCGGCATCGGGGCCTTCCAGCTCACCGACGAGCGCGCCGCGCTGAAGGACTACCTCGTGCCCGGCCGCGAGGTGGCGACCTTCAGCGGCCCGGCCGACCTGCGCGCCAAGGTCGCCTACTACCTGGCCCACCCCGAGGAGCGCGCCGCCATCGCCGCCCGCGGGCAGGCGCGCGCGCACCGCGAGCACACCTTCGAGCGCCGACTCACCACGCTGCTGTCGACCGTCGGACTGCCGCCCACCGGGTAGCCGGCCGCGGCGGCGGCGACCCCCTCCCATTTTGTAGTCTAGCGTCGCACAATAGGGCCACAATGCGGCTACTGATACGGCGCCCTGCGCCAAGGAGAGACCTGATGCGCTTCCACCTGTTCCGCCCCCTCCGCTCGGGAGCCGGCGTCGTCCTCGGCCTGGGGCTCCTGGCCGCGGGCTGCGGCTCGTCCCAGACCACCGCCACCGCCTCACTGACCTGGCAGATCGTCGACGCCGCGGCGGTCGATCCGAGCACCGCCCCGGCGCTCACCTGCGCGCAGAAGAAGGTCGCCACCGTCCGCGTCCAGGTGAGCCCCGCCCCGGCCAGCGGCGGCGTATTCGACTTTCCGTGCGCCAACATGGCCGGTGAGACCTTCCCCGTGCCGGCCGGGACCTATACGATCCAGACGATCGCCCTCAACGAGAGCTTCCAGGCGCTGGCGCAGCTGACGTTCCAGCAGCGGCTGTTCGGTCAGACCTCGCTGGGCCACATCATTTTTCAGGTCCGCTAGCCGGGCCGGGGGCGCGCCGCCCGTCGCCGCGCGCTCCGCTCCTTCCAGACCGGGCGATGCCCATCGTAAGTCGCGGGGTCCATGTCCACGCAGCAGCTCATCGACTGGTTCGGTCTGTACCTGGGGACCTTCCTGTTCAGCTTCGTAAGCGGCGTCGTGCCGGTGCTCAGCGTCGAGGTGTTCCTGCTCGCGGTGGGCACCTTCACCCGCGACCCGTGGCGCCTGCTCGGGGTCATGCTGCTCACCGCGCTCGGCCAGCTCCTGTCCAAGCTGCTGCTGTACGCCTCGGGGCGAGGGGCGCTGCCGGGCCAGCTGCACGGGCGCCTGCTACGCGCGCGGGGGCTGTCGCGGCTCGGCGTCCTGCGCGATCGGCTGGCCTCCTACAAGGGCTCGACGGCGTGGCTCCTGTTCATCTCGGCGCTCGTCGGGCTGCCGCCGAGCTACCTGTACAGCATCCTGTGCGGGATGATGGGCATGGGCGTGTGGCTGTTCACCGCCCTCAGTGGCCTCGGCTTCGTGCTGCGCTTTGTCGGTCTTTTATATCTGCCGCAGCTCGTCCGGCTGGTGATGGCGCGGCTGCACTAGCGGCTCAGCCGGAGATCCGGCGCAGCCGCTCGTGCTCGACGAGCTTGTGCAGGTAGCCGCGGATGTGCGTCTTGGGCACCGCCTCGTCGGCCCCCGCGTCGAGGAGGGCGAGGTTGCGCGCCCGCTCGGCCGAGATCGCCACGATCCGGAGCGGCAGCCCCAGCCGCTTGAGCGCCGCGATCGCCTGCGTCCCGTCGAGCTGAGCATTCATGTTGTAGTCCATGAGCACCACGTCGGGCCGCTCGGCGGCGACGATCGCCGCCGCGTCGTCGGCGTGATCGAAGCAGAGCAGCGTCAGCTCGGGCATCTTGTAGCTAGCGGCCCGGGCAGTCAGCTCGTCGTCGAACACGATTACCTTCATGGGGCCCCTTTTTTATAACGGACTCAAGTTTTGCCGCGAACAAATTTCCAAAATAGTGACCTGTAGCGCTTGCCTGGTCGACGGGCGCGGGCCTATTCCTGCGGCATGGAGCTCACCTGCGATCTGCACATCCACTCTCACTTTAGCCGCGCCACCAGCCGCGACCTGGACCTGCCGCATCTTTATCAGTGGGCGCAGCGCAAGGGCATCGACATCGTCGGGACCGGCGACTTCACCCACCCCGGCTGGCGCGACGAGCTGCGCGCCCAGCTTGTCCCCGCGCGGGTGAGCGGCAGCGAGGAGCCCGGCTTCTTCGAGCTGCGCCCCGAGCTGCGCGCCGCGCTCGACGAGTCGGTCCCGCGCGCCTGCCGTCGCCCGGTGCGGTTCGTGCTGACCTCCGAGGTCTCGCACATCTTCAAAAAGGACGGCGCGGTGCGCAAGGTCCACAACCTGGCGCTCCTGCCCTCGCTGGAGGTCGCCGACGCCCTGTGCGAGCGCCTCCTGCGACTCGGCTGCAACCTCGGCTCCGACGGGCGGCCGATCTTCGGGCTGTCCTGCCGCGACTTCTTCGAGCGGGTCCTTGCGTCGCACCCGCTGTCCTACCTGATCCCCGCCCACATCTGGACGCCGCACTTCTCGGTGTTCGGGTCGCTGTCGGGCTTTGACACGCTGGAGGCGTGCTTTGACGATCTGACGCCGCAGCTGTTCGCGCTGGAGACCGGGCTGTCGTCGGACCCGGCGATGAACCACCGGCTGTCGATGCTCGATCGCTTCACCCTGGTGTCAAACTCCGACGCCCACTCGCCGGCCAAGCTCGGGCGCGAGCTGAACCGGGTCGACCTCGGCAGCGACCCGACGTTCGCCGGCCTGCGCGCCGCGATCGAGCACTGCCACCCCGAGCGCTTCCTCGGCACGGTGGAGTTTTACCCCGAGGAGGGCAAGTATCACCTGGACGGCCACCGCGACTGCCAGGTGCGCCTCTTGCCGGCCGAGCGGGCGCGCCTGGGCGGCAAGTGCCCGCGCTGCGGGCGGCCGGTCACCGTCGGTGTGCTCTCGCGCGTCGAGGCGCTGGCGGATCGGCCGGCCGACGATCCCTACCGCCCGCGCCGCGCCCGGCCGTTCACCAGCCTGGTCCCGCTCGCCGAGGTCCTCGCCCAGGTGCTCGGCGTCTCGCCGACGGCCGAGAGCGTGGCCCGCGCCTACTACCGGCTGCTCGATCAGCTGGGCAGCGAGCTGCACATCCTGCGCGCCGCCCCCGAGGACGAGCTGCGGCGCGCCGGCCCCGACCTGCTCGGCGAGGCGATCCGCCGCGTGCGCAGCGGCCGGCTGCACCTGTACGGCGGCTACGACGGTGAGTACGGCACCCTGCGGATCTTCGAGCCTGGCGAGCTCGGCACGCACGGCCGCGGCGCCCACCCCGACCAGATGTCCCTGTTCGCCTGAGTGAAGCCCCCGATGCGCGAGCCCCACAGTCTCACCGAGCCGCCGCCCCAAGCAATGGCGCCCGCAGGGCCTCCCGCTCAAGCAAGGGAGCCCGCAGGGCCGCCCGTCCTAGCAAGGGAGCCCGCAGGGCCGCCCGTCCTAGCAAGGGAGCCCGCAGGGCCTTCCGCCTCAGGTCCCGTCGCCTCCGAGCAAGACTCGTCGCTGCGCCGACTCGGGCGCGACGCCGGGTCGCCGTCCGCCCCCGCGGGGCCTGCGGGGCTGACGGCGGCGCAGCGCGAGGTGGTGGAGCACGTCGGCGGGCCGCTGCTGGTGGTCGCCGGGCCGGGAGCCGGTAAGACGCGGACTCTGACCGCGCGCCTCTGCCACCTCATCGCGACCGCGCAGGTGCAGCCGGCCGCGATCGTCGCGGTGACGTTCACCCGCAAGGCGGCGGCGGAGCTGCAGGAGCGCCTGCAGGCGGCGCTCGGTCCGCGGGCGCGCGAGCTCACCGTGGGCACGTTCCACCGGGTGGCGCTGCTGCTGCGACCGCTGCCCGCCGGGACGACGCTGCTCGGCGAGGGCGACCGGATCCTCTTCTGCGAGCAGGCGCTGGAAGAGGTGGCGACGCTGCCGGCGAGCCAGCGGACCAAGCTGGCGCCCAGGCTGGCGCGGGTGCTGAGCCTCCTCAAAGGGCAGCGCAGCGACTGGCTTCAGGGGCTGGAGCAGCAGCCTGGGTCCGACGGCCCCGCCCCGGTCAACGAGCTGGTCGACGCGCTGGTCGGCACCCACCGCTCCGACTTCCGGGCCGCGGCGCGGCGCTATGCCGAGCTGCTGGCGCAGCACCAGGCCGAAGACCTGGACGATCTGCTGCTGCACGCCCTGTCGGCGCTGCGCGCGGGCAGCGCCGCCCGGTCCTTCGGCTACGTCGCGGTCGACGAGTACCAGGACGTCAGCGGCGTGCAGCGCGAGCTCGTGCGGGCGCTCGGGGCGTGCGCCGGGGTGCTGGCGATCGGCGACCCGGATCAGGCGATCTACGCCTTCCGCGGGGCCGAGGCCGGCCACTTCCACGCCTTCGCGCAGGACTTTCCCGGGGCGCGCATCGTGCACCTGCGGGAGAACTTCCGCTCGTTGAGCAACCTGGTCGACGCGGCGGCGGCGGTCATCGCCCATCAGCCGGACCGGACGGCGCCGCTGCCGATCGCCACCCGTCCGGCGGGGGCCCCGCTCGTCCGCTTCACCGCCCCCAGCCTGCTTGGCGAGGCCCTGTTCATCGTGCGCGAGATCGACGGCCTGGTCGGCGGCACCAGCCTGCTCTCGCACGACGCGCGCCGCGCCGCCGCCTGGGCCGGCGCGAGCTACGGCTTCGGCGACATCGCGGTGCTCACCCGGACCGCGGCGCGCGCCGACGAGCTGGCGGCGGCGCTGCAGCAGGAGGGGGTGCCGATCCAGCGCCCGCGGCGGGCCCACCTCGACTCGGCGGCGGCGCGCGAGCTGGTCGCCTACCTGCGGCTGTGCGCGCGGCCCGACGAGCCGGGCGCCGACGTGGGCGCGCTGTGGCGGGTCCTGCGCTGCGAGGCGCGGGCAGCGGGGCTGCCGCCCGGGGCGGCGCCGTCGCCGCTCGCCGGGGTGTCCGGGGCGGCCCGCTTTGCCGCGGTGCCCGAGCCGCTGCGCAGGACGATCGAGGCGCGCCTCGCCGCCCTCTTGCCGCTCACGCTGCCCGACCGCCTGACGGCGCTCGCCAAGGCGCTCGGGGCGGCGGAAAAAGACACCGCCGCGGTGCGCGCCCAGCTCGCCCAGCTCGGGCCGCAGCTCCTGCAGCTCGCCGACCACAGCCACGAGTCCGACGAGTGGCAAGCGACCGAGGAGCGGGTGGCGGTGCTGACCCTGCACGGCGCCAAGGGGCTGGAGTTCCCGGTCGTCTTCGTCGCCGGCTGCGAGGCGGGCCTGCTCCCCGGCGGCGCCGGCTCCCCCGCCGAGCTCGCCGAGGAGCGCCGCCTGTTCTACGTCGGCCTCACCCGCGCCCAGGACCGCCTCTACCTGTCCTGCGTCAGCCGCGACCCTTCGACCGCCCGGTCCGCGGCGCCGCCCGGCGACCGTCCCTCACCCTTCCTCGACGAGCTGCCCGCCCACCTCGTCCACTGCCCGGCCCCGCCCCGGCGCCGCCCCAGGGCGCCGCAGCTCAAGCTTTTCTAGACCCCGGCGGCGACCCGCTAGCGCTCGGGCCGCTTGCTCACCGCCGCCAGGCCCGACAGCTGCGCCGAGGGCCACATGCGGAAGCCCTGGACGAGCCGACGGGCGACGACGACGTTGTCGGGGTGCCACAGCGGCAGCATCGGCAGATCGCGCGCCAGGAGGGTCTGCACGCGGGCGTAGATGACCCGCCGCTTGTCGCGGTCCATCTCCCGCTGCCCTTCGTCGAGGAGGGCGTCGATCTCGGGGTTGCGGTAGCGCATCCGGTTCAGGCCCGCGTCCAGGTTGGCGGCGCTCGGGATGAACGACGAGTGGAAGAAGTTGCGGTAGACGTTGGGCTCGGC
>Ga0075158_10003877_pt1 | contig 10418 bp, 13 predicted proteins | sample JI91814BDNA_FD_70968 | JGI IMG/M metagenome (GOLD analysis project Ga0075158, IMG submission 70968) | Wastewater effluent complex algal communities from Wisconsin, to seasonally profile nutrient transformation and Carbon sequestration -... | ecosystem: Engineered > WWTP > Effluent > Algae... | reverse complement strand
TCGAGGTCTTTCGAGTGGGCAGAGTCGTAACTCCCATCATCGGAAGACCTCGACCCATCAACCCGACACCGACACGCCCCCACGCCGACAACCGGCTACACCCTCAAATCGGAAGAGCCTCTAAAGCGGCAGGTCAGGGGTGGTCAGAGATAAGCGGGCGCCGGTTGGACCACGGGAGAACTTAGCCGCCGATGGCGGGCGCGATTCGACCGGTGACTTCGCCGAGGTCGATGACCGCACCATTCGGTCCGGGCGCGGTCGCGGCGATACTCACAGTCATACCGTCCTCGAGGAAGGTCATGGTCGCGCCGTCGCCGAGCTCGATGGTTTCCTTGCCGCCCCAGGACAGTTCCAGCAGCGAGCCGAACTGCTCCCGCTCCGGCCCGGACACGGTCCCGGTGCACTGGCGGCGGCTGATGCACCTTCCCGGTGATCGGCATGAAGTCCGCGACATTGAAGACCACGGATAGAGGTAGCCGTCCCAGCCGTCGACATCGAAGGGATGGGTGGGGACGGTGTGGATCACCCCGGCGATCCCGCCCGGGCCGTTCCCCCGGTATTTGATGTAGACCTAGACATCCGTGCCCTCGGCGAGCATCGGCTCGCTGGGCGCGCGCAGGTCGCGTTCGCACTAGGGCGAATCTGGCGCGGCTGACGGGAATGACGCGCGCCGGGGTCTCCAATCTCACCAGCGCACTGATCGAGCGCGGGCTTATTGTGCGGCGCCCGTCCGCGACCGACGGCCGGGGAGCGGTGCTCTCGATGACCGAGGCCGGCCGGGCGGCCATCACCGAGATCTTCCGCGCGCACAACGAGCGGGAGGCCGAATGGGCGGCGCTGCTCACCCCCAGGAGCGAGCCACACTGCAGGGATTGCTCGGCAAGCTCCTGCGCGAGAGTGGGCAGCTTGCGCCCTGCCGGCGATATGAGCCCAAGCCGGGTCCCTGAACACGATCGGGGATGCGTGGACTGGAACCTCGACCGACGGTTCAAGGTCGGCCGACTCCCCGGTAAGGAGCGATTTCCGAGGCCCGTGCTGCACCCCAAAGGGTGGAACTTGGCCCGTGTGAGCAGGTGGCGGGGCGCTAACCCCCCATGTCGCGCAATCCCTGCCTAACCTCATTAGGGATAGGCACTTTCGGCCCTCCCCACGGCGGGCCGAATGCCGGGCATCCCCGGCCAGCCAGGACCTAGTCACCAAGAGAGGGACCACTATGTCCGACACACCGTTCGACCAGACCGCCATTCCGCCGACCGGAAAGGACGCCGCCCGCGACGGCCAGCCGGCACAGGGCCAGGGAGCGCACGGTCAGACCGCCCAGGGCCAGACCGCGCAGGGCGGCCAGACCCCCCGGGCCACCCCGCCCGCGCAGACCCCGCGCACCGGCCAGGCGGCCCAGAGCGGCCAGCCCGCACGCACCGCCAAAACCACCCAGGCTCCGGGTCAGTCGACCAGCCAGGCCACCGGCCAGGGCGCCAAGGCCACCGCGCACACCGCCAAGGACGAGGCCAAGAGCGTCGCCCAGGACGCGAGCGAGAGCGGCAAGGCCGTCGCCTCCACCGCCAAGGACGAGGCGCAGCAGGTCGTCGGCGAGGCCAAGAACCATGCCCAGGATCTCTTCCACCAGGCCCGCTCCGAGGTGAGCACCCAGGCCGCCACCCAGCAGGAGCGCGTCGCCGGCCTGCTCCGCTCGGTCTCCGGCGAACTTGGCGACATGGGCAACAACGCCCAGACCGGAATGGCCAGTGGCCTGGTCAACCAGGCTGCCGGTCAACTCGACCAGGTCGCCGGCTGGCTGGAGAACCGTGAGCCGGCCGAGCTGCTCGAGGACGTCAAGCGCTACGCCCGCCGCAACCCCGGCACCTTCCTGGCGATCGCTGGCCTCGTCGGCTTCGTCGGTGGCCGCGTCACCCGCAGCCTGCAGGCGCAGGCCGGCGATGACAATGACCACCGCTCCGCATACCGCGCCCGCCCGGTGAACAGCCACCAGGTCGGCACCCAGCACGTGCAGAGCGTGGCTCCCGCATACGGCGGCGGCGAGCGCACCGTAGCCCCGCAGTCCGGTGGCCCGACCGCGCCGGCTCAGCCGGCCGCGCCGCGCGTCTCCGGCACCACCGGCACCACCGACCTGGGGAGAGAGGGTCGTCGCTGATGAGTTCTCCGTTCGACCAGAACGACGCGAGCGCGCCGGACTCGCGCGGCGCTACGGCCGCCCAACCGGGGCAGCGGCAGCCCGCTGCCCCCGGCGAAGTGCGCCCCGCCGAGCAGATCGAAGGCGCGCACGACACCTACGACAAGGGTGAGGTCGGCTCGATCGGCGCCATCCTCGGCGCCGTGGCCGGTGACGTCTCCACGCTGATGCAGCAGGAAGTCGCCCTCGCCAAGGCCGAGATCCGTCAGTCGGCGCAGAATGCCGGCAAGGGCGCGGGCATGCTCGCCGGCGCCGGGGTGGCCGGCCACCTCGCCCTCATCTTCCTGTCGATCGCCCTATGGTGGGGACTCGGCTCGTGGATGGACAACTTCGGGGTTGCGGCGCTCATCGTCGGGATCCTCTGGGCCGTCATAGCAGCCGCCCTGGCGGCAAAGGGCCGGTCCGAACTCAAGCAAGTCAACGGAGTGCCGCGCACGATGGAGACCGCCAAGAAGGTCCCGGATGCGCTCAAGGGAAATGAGGACCACCGATGAGCAACACCACGCAGTCGTTCGACAGCAATGACCCCGAAGAGCTGCGTCGCCAGATCGAGCAGACCCGGGAGAACCTCAGCCAGAACGTCAACGCCCTCGGCGAGGCCGTGGACCCCTCCGCGGTCGCCAAGCGCCAGGTCGAGAAGGTCCAGGACAAGGTCGTCGGCGCTGGCCGGGGCCTGAAGGAGAAGGTCATGGGCAGCGACAACGACTATGACGGCAGCGACGGCATCGCCGCCAAGTTCAGCGACGCCGGCGAGTCCGCGAAGGACGCCGTGGGCAATGCCCCGGCCGCCGCCAAGCGCAAGGCCGTGGGCAACCCGCTGGCCGCTGGCCTGGTCGCCCTCGGTGCGGGCTGGTTGCTCGGCTCCCTGCTGCCGGCTTCGCAAAAGGAGCAGCAGCTCACTGAGTCCGCCAAGGAGACCATCCAGGAGAAGGGCCAGCCCCTCCTGGACGAGGTCAAGTCGGCGGCGCAGGATGTCGCGGACAACCTCAAGGAGCCTACGCAGCAGGCCGCGGCTGCGCTGAAGGAGAGCGCCCAGGAGAGCGTCGAGAAGGTCAAGTCCGAAGGTCAGGACGCGGCCCAGACGGTCAAGGAGAGCGCTCAGGACTCCAAGGAGACCGTTCAGCAACAGCAGCGCCGCAGCTGAGGTTCGCCACACCGCATACCTGCGTATGGCCCGCACCGACTCGGTGCGGGCCCTACGTTCGCGTCCGGTTGGGCGGGAATGCCAGCACGGAGGGTAACGTTCGGCATACAGTTTAGTTTTCAACTACGTATGCGGTGCGTGATGCAGTTCGGGATCTTCACCGTCGGCGACATCACCCCAGACGCTCACACGGGGCGGGCGCCCAGCGAGTACGCGCGGATCAAGGCGACCGTGGCGATCGCCCGCAAGGCCGAGGAAGTGGGCCTGGACGTCTTCGCCACGGGCGAGCACCACAATCCGCCGTTCGGCGCCCCGGCCAATCCGCCGGTGCTGCTCGCGGCGATCGCGGCGCAGACCGAGCGCCTCGTCCTGTCCACCGCGACCACCCTGATCACCACCAATGACCCGGTGCGGCTGGCGGAGGACTACGCCTATCTGCCGCATCTATCGGATGGGCGGATGGACATCATGCTCGGACGCGGGAACACCGGGCCGGTCTATCCCTGGTTCGGCAAGGACATCCGTTCCGGCTTGGAGCTGGCCGTGGAGAACTATGCACTACTGCACCGGTTGTACCGCGAGGAAAATGTCACCTGGCAGGGCAAGCACCGTACGCCGCTGTCGGGATTCACGTCGACACCGCGGCCCTGGACGGGTTGCCGAGCCCGCAAGAGGTCATCGAGCGCACGCTCGGCTTCCGGGAGTATGTCGGGGATTACCAGCGCCAGCTCTTCTTGATGGATCACGCCGGGCTGCCCTTGCAGACCGTGTTGGAGCAGTTGGACATTCTTGGTGAGGAGGTAGTGCCGGTGTTGCGCAAGGATTTCGCCGCGCTGCGGCCCCCGCATGTGCCCGACGCGCCCACGCACGCGGCGCGGCTGGCCGCCCGCACGAGTGAACAGGTGGTGGAACAGCGATGACCGATCGCCTTCTTACCGTTCTCAGCGCGTACCCAGCTCGACCCGGCTGCTGGTCGATCAGCTCACCGAGGCGGCCCGCAACTCGCTGGCCGGCACCGAGGACAGCGTCGAGGTCCGGCATGTCGAGGTGCGCGACCATGGGCACGCGATCGTGGATGCGCTGCTCACCGGTGTCCCCGGCGAGAAACTGGCCGTAGCGCTGCGGAATGTGGCCGACGCCGACGCGCTCGTCGTGATCACCCCCACTTTCCAGGCGTCCTACAGCGGGCTGTTCAAGTCGTTCATCGACCTGATCGGTATGGAGGACCTGCGCGGCACGCCGGTGCTGCTCGCCGCTTCCGTTGGGACAGAACGGCATTCGTTGGCGCTGGAGCACGCGTTGCGGCCGCTTTTCGTCCATCTGGGTGCCCTGAGCGTGCCCACCGCGGTGTATGCCGCCAGCTCCGACTTCGGCGGCGACGGTGCCTCAGCTCTGGCCGGCCGGGTGGCCCGGGCGGCGACCGAACTCGCCACGCTGGTTACCGGGCCTCGGTGCGCCGGCCCGCGCCGGATGCCTTTGCCGAGGTCACCCATTCTCGGCACTGCTGGCCGCCGCCGGCGTGCCGGAACCTCACGCTTACTGACCTCCTGGGCCGTTTGGATGGGCCCGCTCGGGGCGGCCCCAGGCAGGACAGCGCAGAACGACGTCCTGGGTGTCGGCAACACGCGGGGGCAACGAACCGCATTCGGCGTGTTGCCGACAGCGAGTCGGGTTCAGCCACGCTCGCCGGGCGCTTCGCGGATGAGGCGGGCATTGTCGGTGGTCACCTCGACCTCGCGAATGCGGCCATCGATCCCGAAGCGGTACATGGCGAGTTCGTCGGTCTCCACCGCGGTGCCATCTCCCGGGGCGCCGGCGAACGCCCCCTGCCGGGTGTCAGTGTCGTGCACGTGAACCGCCAACCAGTCGCCGTCGGCCAGGACCCGAACCAAGGTCCATCGGTAATCGGGAAACGACTCGCACAGGATCTGCAGTTCGGCGACATACTTCGTGCGGGTGCGCATCCGGCCGTTGACGAGCACCTCGTCCGCGACATGCGACCCGAACTCGGACCACGCTCGCGAGTTGCACGCGGCGAGATAGCGCGTATAGCGCTCGAGCACTGCCGCCCGGTCCGCGTGCGCCATCCGCGGCTCCACCTCAGGCGTCGATCACGGCGAGGAGTTGCGCCTCGGCCTCGTGCAGGTAGTCGTCGAGTTCGCGCCGCGCGGTATGCAGGTCGCCGGCCTCCAGCAACACCACCATGCCCTCATTGCGCAATAGGAAGGGCTGGTGCAGGGCCTGGGCATCGGGTAGGCGCAGGAACGCCAGGCGCAATTCGGCCAGCACCCCCTCGAACATCGCCTCGAGGTGCACGCTGCTGCACGCCGCCACCAGGCCGCGGTGGAAATCGATGTCGGCCGTACCGACGGCATCCCAATCTCCCGCGTCGGCGGCGGCCCTACCCGCGGCGACCGCATCGGCGAGTTCCCGCAGCCCCGCCGCTTGCTGGACAACCGCGCGCATCCCCAACGGCTCCACGAAGCGTCGGGTCCGGTAGATATCGCGGACCTCCTGCGGCCCGGAGACCCGGACGAAGACCCCGCGATGCAGGGCATGCTCGACCAGTCGCTCGTGGCTGAGCAGGCGAAACGCCTCGCGCACGGTGTTACGCGAGACCTCCAAAGCGCTGGCGATGTGCTCCTCGCGCAATTGCGTCCCCGGCTGGATCGCCCCACCCGCAATCTGCGCCCGTAGCACCGCGGCCACCGCCTCCGCGGTGCTCTCCCGCCGCGCCAGGGGCGGCAGCGGCACCGGCATCGCACTACCGGGCACGGACACCTCCATACGGTCACGGGCTTGCGAATCGGACCAATGTACTCACCGTCCAATCATCGGATAAGACCATCTTCCCCTTGTTGAATTGCTCAACAATCCGCTAAGGTCTCGCCATTCGGGGACGGGTGGTCTCCGACCGGACCTCGAAGGATCCCTATGGCCCATTCCGCGATCGCCACCGGCACGGCCCGTCCGCCGTCGTCCGTGCGCCGGATCATCGTTGCGAGCCTCATCGGTACCTCCCTGGAGTGGTACGACTTCTTCATCTATGGCACCGCCGCGGCGCTGGTCTTCAACAAGCTCTTCTTCCCCACCTTCGATTCGCTCACCGGCACCTTGCTGTCGTTCACGACGTATGCCGTGGGCTTCGTCGCCCGGCCTCTGGGCGGCGTGATCTTCGGTCACTTCGGCGACAAGATCGGCCGGAAGAAAGTCCTGGTCGTCACCCTGCTGATCATGGGTCTGTCGACCTTTGCGATCGGTCTGCTGCCGACCTATGACTCCATTGGCGTCGCCGCGCCGCTGCTGCTGGTCACCCTGCGCTTCATCCAGGGCATCGGCCTGGGCGGTGAATGGGGTGGCGCGGTCCTGATGACCCTGGAGAGCGGCGACCCGAAGCGGCGCGGCCTGAATGCCAGTTGGCCGCAGGTCGGCGTGCCGATTGGTCTGCTGCTGGCCAATGGCGTGCTCTCGTTGATGGGTCGAGTGACCTCTGAGAGCGCCTTCAACAGCTGGGGCTGGCGAGTTCCCTTCCTGCTCAGCGGCATTCTCGTCCTCGTCGGGTTGTGGATCCGTCGCTCGCTGGAGGAGAGCCCGATGTTCGAGGAGGCCGCCGCCAAGGAGCCGGAGGCCGCTCCGGTCCTCGAGGTGCTGCGCCGCTACCCCCGCCGGGTCCTTCTCGCCATCGGCGCGCGGATCGGGGTGGACGTCGCCTTCTATACCTTCGTTCTCTTCATCACGACTTATGTCGCGACCTATCTCAAGCTGCCCAAGTCCTACGCCCTCAATGCGGTTTTCATCGCCGCCGCGGTGCAGGTGTGCGCCATCCCGCTCTTCGGTCATCTCTCGGACAAGTTCGGCCGCCGGCCGATCTACCTGGGCGGGGCGATCGGTGCCGCGATCTGGCTGCTGGTCTTCTTTAAGCTGCTGGACACCGGCCGGTTCGCTCTCATTGCCCTGGCCGCCGTGATGGCGCTGATCTTCCACGCCGCGATGTACGGCCCGCAGGCCTCCTTCATCAGCGAGATGTTCCCGACTCGGGTGCGCTACACCGGCGCCTCGATGGGCTATCAGCTCGCGGGCATCCTCGGTGGCGCGCTCGCGCCGATCATCTCCACGGCGCTGCTGAAGAAGTACGACAGCGCGTGGCCGATCGTCATCTACGTGATCGCCATGCTGGTCATCTGCGTGATCTGCGTGCTCGCCGCCCCCGAGACGGCCCACGCCGACCTTGAGGAGGACCCCCTGCACGGCCAGCTCGCCGAGAGCGCGGGATGATCCGAGGGTGAACGCGCGGCGGGTGGACCTCAACAGCGACCTCGGCGAGAGCTTTGGGCGCTGGGTACTCGGCGACGACGACGCGATGCTGGAACTGGTCACCAGCGCCAATGTCGCGTGCGGGTTCCATGCCGGCGACCCGAGCACACTGCGTCAGGTGTGTGCTCGGGCCGCCGCCCGCGGGGTCAGTGTCGGCGCCCAGGTCAGCTATCGCGATCTGGCCGGGTTCGGCCGCCGCACCATGGACGTCGAGCCGTCCGAGTTGACCGATGAGGTGATCTACCAGATCGGGGCCCTGGACGGCATCGCCCGGGTATGCGGCACCCGCGTGCGCTACGTCAAGCCGCACGGCGCGCTCTACAACAAGGCGGCGGTCGATCCACATACGGCCGGGGCCGTCGTCGCCGCCGTGCAGGCGTATGACGCCAGCCTCCCCGTCCTCGGCCTGCCCGACTCGGAGCTGCTCAGCGCCGCCGCGGCGGCGGGGCTGCCCACGATGGCCGAGGCCTTCGCCGATCGCGCTTATACGGCCGCGGGTCTGCTGGTCTCCCGACGGGAGCCCGGCGCGGTGTTGCACGACCCGCAGGAGATCGCCGCCCGCTGCGTCCGGCTCGTCACCGAAGGGGTGATCGTAGCGGTCGATGGCAGCGAGGTGAGCGTGCCCGCCGACTCGATCTGCGTGCACGGAGACACCGCCGGTGCCGTGGAGATCGCCCAGGCCGTACGCCGGGCGCTCGATGCGGCCGGGGTCGAGCTGCGACCCTTCGCGTCGTGAGACATCTGCTCCCGGCGGGCCACCGTGGCCTGCTCGTCGAATGCGCCGACCTGGACGAGGTGTTGGCGCTGTATGCCGCCCTGCGCGCCGACCCGCCCGCCGGGGTCGAGGACCTGGTGCCCGCCGCCCGGACGCTGCTGCTGCGTTTCGATGCGAGTACCACCCACGCCCGAGTCGCGGCGCACGTGCGGGGGGTGAACCTGGCCGATGTGCGCGCCAGCGAATCGAGCGCGCTGGTGCAGGTCCCGGTCCGGTATGACGGCGCGGACCTCCCCGAGATCGCGCAGCTCACCGGGATGAGCGAGGCGGAGGTTGTCCGCACTCATCTGGCCGGCGAGTATGTGGTGGCCTTCGCTGGCTTCGCGCCCGGCTTCGCCTATATTGCCGGCGGCGACCCGCGCCTCCAGGTGCCCCGACGCGCCACTCCCCGCACCCGCGTACCTGCCGGTTCGGTGGCCCTGGCCAGCGAGTTCACCGGCATCTATCCGCGCCAGGGGCCCGGTGGGTGGCAGTTACTCGGACATACGGACATGGTGCTCTGGGATCTGAACCGCACCCCGCCGGCCCTCCTAACCGCCGGGACCCGGGTGCGCTTTATCGAGGCGGCCTGATGTTGGAGATCCTGCGCGCCGGGGCACTGACCACCGTCCAGGACCTCGGGCGGATCGGGTCCGCGCACCTCGGCGTCGGCCAGTCCGGGGCCCTCGACCGCCCCAGCCTGCGCCTGGCCAATCGCTTGGTCGGCAACCCCGAGAATGCCGCCGGGCTGGAAGTCACCTTCGGCGGGCTCGCCGTCCGGGCTGGCTGCGACCTGCTGCTAGCTACGGCCGGGGCCCCGACCCCGGTACACATCGACGGACGCGCCCACGACGCGTGCGCGGCCCTGCACCTGCGCGCCGAGCAGGTCCTGGAACTCGGTCGTCCGGACAGCGGAGTCCGGACGTATGTCGCGATCCGCGGCGGGATCGATGTGCCCCCGGTGCTCGGCTCGCGCGCTACCGACCTGCTCTCCGGCATCGGACCGGCGCGCCTAGGTGATGGTGACCGCATACCCCTGGGCACCCCGAACGGTCCGATCCCCGGCGTCGACCATGTCGCCCAGCGCTCCCTGCCACCCGTGGTGGAACTGCGCGTGGTCCCCGGCCCCCGCGCCGACTGGTTCACCGCCGCCGCGCGGCGCACATTCGGGGAGACCACGTATGCCGTGTCGGCGCACGCCGACCGCATCGGCGTGCGCCTGACCGGGCCGGCCCTGGGGCGCAGCCGGACCGAGGAACTGCTCTCCGAGGGCCTGGTGGAGGGTGCGGTCCAGGTCCCGGCCGATGGCCAACCGCTGATCTTCCTCGCCGACCACCCGGTCACCGGGGGCTATCCGGTGATCGCGGTCGTCCATCCCGACGACCTGCCATACGCCGGGCAGGTACGACCCGGTCAGTCGGTGCGCTTCCGGTGGGAGGCGCCGATCTCGGTACCGCAGTAGCGGCCGCAACCGGGCCCGCCCCCGTGGGCCGCTGGGCCGACGCCATGGTCACCACGACCAGCTACTCCGAGGAACTGCAGATCCGTGACGCCGCCAACGCGACCAGACGATCTCCTGGGCCGCCAACCAGTAATCCGAGGATGGTCGCCAGCGGCGCCATCCCCAGGTGCAACCACCCGCGCAGCTTGGGCTTGACCGCCTCGACGACCTCCTCAATCACGCGCCGGCGGACGAGGCCGGGCCGCGGTCGTCGGCCTGGGTGTTCACGATCCGAGAATAGGGGCCGTAGCTGGGTGGCGGGGTCGGGCTGGTCGCTGCGGGGTTTGGTCAGTGCACCAGCAGGACGCCGATCAGGGAGAGCAGGAAGATCCACCCGTTCGAGAGTGCGCCCAGGGCGAGGGGTCGTCCGCCGGAGGTGTGGTTCTAGATGTAGATCTGCCCGTCGTAGCGGTCCGCGATGCCGATGACAGCCCGTCGGTGGACATGCTCACGTCGGCTCGTCGTCATGGCATCCACCCGAGGGCTGCGCCTCGCCGCCGCCATCTACACCCTC
>Ga0075158_10003876_pt1 | contig 10422 bp, 7 predicted proteins | sample JI91814BDNA_FD_70968 | JGI IMG/M metagenome (GOLD analysis project Ga0075158, IMG submission 70968) | Wastewater effluent complex algal communities from Wisconsin, to seasonally profile nutrient transformation and Carbon sequestration -... | ecosystem: Engineered > WWTP > Effluent > Algae... | reverse complement strand
ATGAAAAATTCCTTGTTTTTTTTTGTGCCTCCAAAAAACTCATTTCAAATTTCACTCTGAAATCACGGGCAATTTGTCAGGCCTTTTTTTATTCTGGTCAAAAAATGGAGTTTGAACGACATCCGAAATTTGCGCATCGTGTGAGAGCGTTTTTCCAAAGACATCAGTTATGAAGACTTCATGTCACACATGCATGGCATGCAGCTAGCTTCGAACCTCCCACATCGCAGCGCTTAGCAAGGGCATACTTCGAATCCCGCTGAGAATTCGTCGGATAGTAAGGGTGATTCGCAGTAAATTTGTGCATTCACCTGTTTTCGATTGAAAGTCAAAATCTGTAGCATACTATTGATTTCGTGTTTGGTTGTTCCGTTAGCCACATGCTTTGTTGTGCTTCAATTACAGAAAATTCAGATTCGAAAAGAAGTCAAGTGGCAAATGATTGCCGGGTTAGATAAAGAGGAACTGGTGCATTTAAAATTTTCGGAAGCAGAGAAAAAGTCAGAGCTGAAGTGGGAGCACTCTCGTGAATTCGAATACAAAGGCGAAATGTATGATCTCGTTGAAATCGAATTAATCGGCGACACAACCTATTTCACGCTTTGGCACGATCACGAAGAAACGCAGTTGAATAAACAGCTCAACGTATTGGTTGCCAAAGCACTTGGAAATAATCCTACAAAACAGGAAAATGAGAAAAAAGTCGATGACTTTTTCAAGACACTTTATTGCAAGTCCTGTGAAATTGAGCGGCTGCCTTTTGAAATAAACGTCAAGGTAAAATACAATCCGGAAGAAAGTCATTTCCAAGAAGAAATGCATCTGCCGCTCTCTCCACCTCCGGAAAAAGGATAAAACCGTATTCAAAAATTGCCGATCTATTTTCAGGAGATTGGCCTAAACGCGTTTTATTCTTTTATACACTTCGACAATGAAATTTATTTTATCGTTGTGTTTGTTGTTTGGATTTGTGTGCGCAGCAAGAACACAAACAATAAACATAACCGACATTGAAACCGGCGAACCCATAGCTACCGCGGAACTCTCGAGTATTTCACCAAAAATCACAGCAATCACCAATGAGCTGGGGCAGGCAGATATTTCTGCATTCAGCACATCGGATAAAATTCTGATTAAACATACCTTCTATAAATCGGTGCAACTAAGCTATGCGCAATTGCGGATGCTTAAATTCAAAGTGGAGTTGTTCCGTAATATTCACACGATGAGTGAGGTGAGCGTTTCAACACAGCGCAGAAAACAAAAGACGATTGACACACCCAATCGCGTCGCTTCTATTGATATGAAAGAAGCAGCGTTTCAAAATCCGCAGACCGCAGCCGATCTGCTTGGCACAAGTGGTTATGCCTTTATTCAGAAAAGTCAGATGGGTGGTGGTTCGCCCATGCTGCGGGGCATGGCCACAAACCGTGTTCTTTTGGTCGTAGATGGCGTTCGAATGAACAACGCCATTTTTCGTTCGGGCAATTTGCAGAATGTCATTTCATTGGATGCAAATGCAATGGAAAGTACGGATATACTATTTGGACCTGGATCAGTGATGTTTGGAAGTGATGCCATTGGTGGAGTGATGAGCTTTGGCACGTTGACGCCAAAATTTTCCACATCCGAAAACAAAAAACCAACCATAGATGGCTCAGCCCTGGCTCGTTATTCTACAGCCAACAATGAAAAGACAGGACATCTGGATTTGAGCATTGGATTCAAAAAAATCGCTTTCACAACAAGTTTTACAAGTGCGAATTACGGAGACTTACGCTCAGGCTCTGTGAAAGGAGTTCCGTATTTCTACCGAAATGCCTATGTAGTAAGTTCAGAAAATGAAGATTTTATGGTGACAAACAACGACTCCACATTGCAGTTGGGATCAAAGTATAGTCAAATCAACTTTATGCAAAAAGTGCGGTACAAACCGAATCAATATCTCGACATAGACTATGCATTTCATTATTCTGAGACCTCACGTTTTAATCGGTATGATCGACTTTACATCATGCGAACAAGCGGACAATACAAAGACAAACTTCGTTGGGCTGAGTGGTATTACGGCCCACAAAAATGGCAGATGCATCGCCTGGGTGTGCAGTTTTCTAAAAAGAACAAAGCGTTCGACACTCTGCGCATGATTGCGGCGTATCAGCTTTTCGAAGAGAGTCGCTACGACCGTGAGTTCATGAAGCGAGAATTGAACATGCAAAAAGAAAATGTAAATGCCTATTCGATCAATTTGGATGCAGACAAAACCGTCACCGAAAAACTAACACTGTATTATGGAGCAGAATTCGTGCACAATACTATTTATTCCATTGCATCCGTAACGAATATAGACACTGACTCCCTGAGCCTTGCAGTAACAAGGTATCCTGATGGCTCCACCTGGCAATCCAAAGGCGTTTATTTAACTGGAAATTACAGACTAAATAAAAAGTGGCTTATCACCGCAGGCATTCGTTACAATCACTTTGAGATCAAAGCAGATTTTGACACTACATTTTTTCCATTCCCATTTACTAAAACAAAAATGAGCAGCGGATCAGCCATTGGAAGTTCCGGTCTGGTGTTTACACCCTATCAAAATTGGCAAATTTATTTGAATGCTGCCAATGGATTCAGAGCACCCAATGTAGACGACATGGGAAAAGTATTTGAGTCAGTTCCCGGATATCTTGTGGTGCCTAATCCCGCTTTAAAACCAGAAAAGGCATATAACCTGGAACTCGGCACAGTAAAATCATTCGGATCATTTCTTACAGTTGATGCCACCGTGTATCGCACATGGCTAACAGATGCAATGGTGCGAAAAGAGTCTACTTTGAATGGTGACACGACCATTTTATTTATGGGTGATACGAGTCGAATTCAATCGCTTCAGAATGTGACAAAAATCAACGTGATCGGAGTGCAGGCAGGCATTGAACTTTATTACAAAGGGTTCGGACTTCGAAGCAATATATCATTTCAAGACGGCAAAGAACAAACACCGGATTCATTAGTTTTTTACCCACTTCGCCATGCCGCACCGACATTCGGAAGTACACATCTTACATATGAATATAGGAATAAACTAAAAGCAGACTTCTATGTAATATACAACGCCAAAATGGACTTCGACGATTTGGCATTGACCGAAAGAGTCAATGCATCCTATGCCCGGGATGAAGCCAACAGAGCTTATGTATCAGGGTGGTACACGCTCAATTTTAAGTTGGCTTACACACCCAGTCCGTTTATTTCTTTATCCGCTGGCGTTGAAAATATTGCTGACATCATGTACCGACCCTATTCCTCCGGCATCAATGCACCCGGTAGAAATTTTATTACTTCGATAAGAGTTAAATTCTAACGCATAGGAAGGGCACAAAATGAAATATGATCTTATAAAGCCCATCATGAAATAACCTCACTGTAGATAAACCAAAAGAACAAATGCACGAAGTTGAAAAAGCATGTCCAGTTCGCTATGTCGTTGGGGCCATTTTTACCATACAGACAATCCATTACAAACCATGAAAGTAAGCGAACAAATTACCGCGTACATTGCCAGTCAGCCAGCGTCCAAACGCAGTGATATGGAAACATTGTACAACATGATTCAGCATATGAAGCCATCTTGTAAACAGTGGTTTTTGGATGGGAAAAATGCTGAAGGTAAAATAGTTTCAAATCCCAATATTGGATTTGGACAATACACAATCCATTATGCCGATGGAACAACAAAGGAATTTTATCAGATTGGCATCAGTGCAAACACAAGTGGCATTTCAGTTTATATCATGGGCATCGATGATAAAACATATTTGCCGGCTACCTATGGAAAAACAATAGGCAAAGCGAGTGTGACCGGCTATTGCATCAAATTCAAATCGCTCAGAGACATTCAACAGGAAGTGCTGGAAGCAGCAGTCAGAGAAGGCTTTGAGTGGCAAAGTGCACACGTGAAATAGTGAAAACCCTGCCACACCAATATGAGCAGAGAAGAAAAAAAGAAATGATTCACTTCAGTTAACAAAAGTGAAAAAGAGGAATATACGGAAAGGATAAAAAAGTATAGTGGACAATGATCGACTACAACAACAAAACATTTCGACCGATAAGCAATACTGAAAACGGAGAAACGTCGAACGAAACCTTGTTTCATTACAAACAAGAAGGCCATGTGCTTACTTCGGAGTATGCAGGAGGCAAAGTCAAAATAGGACATTTGATAGGATTAGTAGATTCGGAAGGCGGCATTGAAATGCGTTATCATCAAATAAACGATCAAGGAGAGTTTATGACAGGCATCTGCCACTCAACGCCGGAAATATTGAAAAACGGAAAAATAAGGCTTCATGAAAAATGGGAATGGACTTCAGGCGACAAATCAAAAGGGCAATCGATCATTGAAGAACAGTAGACGTTTTATGCGGTGGCAATCGTTTTCTTGACGATTAAATTCTGAACGACAACGCCCCACAAGGATATTTCGATTAAAACTCCTGTCGGGTATCTTTGAGCAGCAGTGACAAGCTTAGTTTTATTCCTGGCTTTTTAACCCAACTTCAGTGATCGCGAATAATACTGTATGACATTTAGCAGGTTGCAGATGTATCTTGAGAGCAACCACGTACATTTATTCCATGTAAAACGAACAAACTTCTTCTGTGGCAAAGCCGCATAGGCCAATGCATTTGATTGAGTGCAACTCACGCGAAAACAATTCAAAAAAAGCAAGCAACTAAGACATGATAAAAACCGAAAAGCAAGGATTACTTCAATTGTTAAGAATAGCGTCACCATTTATTCTACTTACAACTGTATATTCCATTCTTGTTCTTGGCCTGGAAGAATATTTTGGCGATCACATTTACAAAATCTCAGGACAAATAGGTTCTGTCTTCGGTCTGGCCGTTGCGTTTTTCCTGGGATTTCGAATGAACTCGGCATATGACAGATGGTGGGAAGCACGAAAAATATTTGGAGAACTGACAAACAACTCCAGAAGTTTCGTTGCGAAAGTGTACGCTTATTATAGCAATGAGAACAATTTTAAGGAAGCCCATAAGCGGAGCAGCAACAACCAAGGTCAAAAGCTCATTGAATTGACCATTCTGTATATCCGACAGTTAAAAAATGAGATGCATAACAATTTCAAACCAATATTCAATGAGCAGGCGAACGCACAACTGAATGAGTTTAAAATAAATCAGGAGAACAAAATTTCGAATGAACTATTGATTGCCATCACCAAAACAATCGAGGATGAATTTAACGCCGATGCCAACATTGAAAAAGGAGACCTGATGCAGCACATCAATCGGTTTTATGACATTCAAGGGAAAGCAGAAAGAATAAAGAACACACCATTCTTGATGATATACAGTGCGTTCACTAAAATCATAGTTAGTTTTTATGTCCTACTCATACCCTTATTTATTGGTGACGTTGATCTGGGAGGAGAAGACAGTGGATTCGAATTTTTGGCCATCCCGATTATGGTGATCATCAGCACCGCATTTTTGACCATCAATAAACTGGCAAATTTGTATGGCGAACCATTCTCAGAGAAGACAACTTCCGTGAATATTGACACCATCTGCAAGACGATCGAACAAAACTGCAATGAAGTTCGCAACAAGTTGATATAGGATCAAGCCAATATATCACCTTATAGGCGGACATTCACGTATTCCAACCACACACCTCCACTCCACCTTGCAACTCGGCGACAAAATCACCTGACAATACAACATCATTTAAAATTAAAAAGAGTAAAGCACCATCCAACTATGATTTGTATCACACAGCAATAGTGCACCATACCACTGGATTCATTCATATAATGCTTTTATTACTAGTTATGGTGGCACAACTTACCTATATTTACTAGATGATAAAAGAATCTCTCAAAATTCTACTTGCCGATGACGACAAAGGCGACTGTCTGCTGTTCAAAGATGCGTTGGAGGAACTTCCGGTAAAAGCAAATCTCACCATGGTTCACAATGGAGAAGAAGTGATTGAATCACTCACTGCTGAAGGAAACGAATTGCCTGATGTTTTGTTTTTGGACTTGAATATGCCCCGCAAAAACGGATTTGCATCGTTGAGTTCTATCAAACGCAATTCACGATTACAGAAAATTCCAGTTGTCATTTTCTCTACCTCGTCGGATGAAGATTCGGTGAAAAGAGTTTTTATGGATGCAGCGCATTATTACATATGCAAACCGTCCGATTTTTCTCAATTAAAAAAAGTCATATACGAAGCGATTACGCTTGTAACACAGGAAGGCAGTCCTTTGTCTTTGGAAAAAAACTTTATGATCACAGGTGATACAATCGTAATTCCAGATACCAAAACAATTTAGTCAAGGGGGTTATAGGCATCTGCAGTGCGCAGATCGATTTCCGAAATCATGTTATAATCTCAATGACGATGAAGACAATCAAACCAGTCAAAAGCGTTAAGCCAGTCAAAAGCACTAAGCTAACGAAAACGACCAAACCAAAAGCTACGAAATCCGGTGAAGTAATACCCACCCCGAGCTATTTTACGGTCGTTGCTATAGGCGCATCAGCAGGTGGATTGAAAGCCATGGTCGAGTTATTGAAATACCTCCCATCTAACACGGGTATGGCATTTATTTATGTGCAGCATATGAGCCCTGACCACAAAAGTTTGTTGACTGAAATATTATCAACAAAAACTAGCATGAAGGTGCAGGAAATTGATGACATGGATAAAATAAAACCGGACAACGTATTCATCATTCCTTATAACAATGGAATAGAAGTAACGGATGGCCACATCAAACTCATTCCCAGATCGGATAGCAGCACTGCGGTTTCTGTAGATGTTCTATTCTCTTCTTTGGCGCATGCGCAAAAAGAACGCGTCATCGGCATTGTGTTATCAGGCAGTGCCAGCGATGGCACGATTGGCATGACAGACATCAAAAACGAAGGCGGACTGACTTTCGCTCAAGATGACACTGCCAAATTCACAAGTATGCCCCACTCCGCCATAGCTGCCGGAGTAGTCGATTTTATTCTATCGCCTAAAGAAATTGCACAGGAGCTATCACGACTAAGCAAACATCCTTTTGTAAAAACGATAGGCATCAGAACGCATAAAGAAGATTTAATTGACAACAGCGATATTGATTTAAAAAGTATTCTCGAACAAGTAAACATAGCTACCGGAGTTGATTTTACATCGTATAAAATGAATACCATCAAGCGTCGAATACTTCGCAGAATGCTATTGTACAGAATAAATTCAATTAAACAATATTCAAAACTACTTCAACAAAAAAATGAAGAGATCGATATTCTGTACCAAGATTTACTCATCAATGTTACGAGTTTTTTCCGTGATACAGAAACGCATAAATACTTAAAAACCAGCCTTTTTCCAAAATTGCTCAAAAAGAAAAAGCCTGGTGAATCTCTTCGAATTTGGGTGCCTGCTTGCTCAACGGGAGAAGAAGCATATTCTATTGCAATGATGCTGATGGAGCTTCAGGATGCCGAAAAGGAGGCAGTACCAATTCAAATTTTCGCAACAGACTTAAGCCAGCCGGCAATATCAAAAGCTCGGGTTGCTATCTACACCAAACAGGAATTGGAAACAGTTTCTCCAAAACGCATTCAGCGCTTTTTTACCAAAGTCGATGGTAAGTATCGTGTGAATAAAACAGTGCGCGAAATGTGCGTGTTTGCTCCCCATAATCTTTTAACGGATCCCCCATTTTCTCGACTTGACTTTATCAGCTGTTGTAACCTTTTTATATATTTAGATACCGCGGCGCAGAAAAAAGTGGTCAACACTTTTCACTACTCATTAAATAGTCAAGGACTTCTGATGCTAGGCAAATCAGAAAACATAAGTCAGTCTGCCCACCTATTTACAAGTACAAACAAAAAATACAAGATATTCACGCGAAAGTTGAATTCGGGTTCACCTAAACTCCCTCAACTTATGCAAAGACGTTCGAAACATTTAGCACCAGTGAAAAATGTTCGGACAGATCTTCCCGACAAACCACCACAGGACTTAGGATTTAATCAACAGTGGTTGGACAATGCGATAGACATTGCGATTATATCTGATTTTTTGCCAGCAAGCGTGGTTATAAATCACCAGATGGAAATTGTGCAGTTTCGAGGCAACACGGATATCTACCTCACACACCCAAAAGGTCGAGCCACCTTCAATATTTTAAAAATTGCACACCCTGAAATTGCATTTGAAATGCGTAGCATCATTTCAAAAGCGATCAAAAGCAAACACAGCATCCACAAAAGTGGCATTGAGTTGAAAGTAAATTCGGAAGCGAAAATTATTCGTATTGAGGCTGCTCCGTTAAATATAGAATGGAACGAACCGTTGTTGCTCATTCTTTTTACTGAAATAGAACAATCTGAAATTTATTCGCAAACATCTAACTCAAGGAAAAACAATTCACCTGCAAAAGACCGCCGAATAAAAAAATCAGAACATGAATTAGCCGCTGCTCAAGCTGATGCCATCGCAATGTCGCATGAGCAGGAAGCATTTACAGAAGAGCTTCAAAGTGCCAATGAAGAAGTGGTTTCCAGTAATGAAGAATTGCAGACAGTAAATGAAGAATTGGAAACATCAAAAGAAGAAATCGAATCTGCAAATGAAGAACTGCACACTACGAATCAAGAATTACAAAACCGGAATGATTTACTTAATGAATCGTATGAATATTCCAATGCGATAGTGGCAACCATGCATGAACCTATGCTAGTGCTTGGAAAAGACCTACGGGTGAAATCTGCGAACAAGGCATTCTATGAAAAATTTGGAGTGACTGAGGCGCAAACAGAAGGTGTATTGCTATACGACCTGGGCAACAAACAATGGGATATACCTGCATTGCGTGAATTGCTGGAAGACATCATTCCAAAAAACTCTGAGTTTTACAATTACGAAGTGAAACACACCTTTTTGAATTTGGGTGAAAAAATAATGTCGCTCAATGCGCGTCGGGTTATTCAGAAAACACATCGTGAACAACTAATCTTGCTAATTATCGCGGATATAACAGAAGTAAAACAACTTTTAGAAGAAAAAGAACAACGTGAAAAGAAAATACTCAATCAAGAAAAAAGCGAACGCAAAGTGGAAAAAATAAGACTAGAAAAAGCGGTAAATGACAGAACGCGCCAGTTGCTTGAAGCGAACGCCTTGCTGGAAGACAAAAACACTGCGCTTCAAAGCATGAACAAAGAATTGGAAGCATTTGCTTACGTATCGAGTCATGACATGCAAGAGCCGCTCCGGAAAATTCAAACCTTTGCAAGCCGTATACTGGACAAAGAAAATGCAAACCTGACTGACAGCGGAAAAAATTACTTTCGACTGATGCAACAATCGGCGGAAAGAATGAGGCAGGTGATTCAGGACTTGCTTGCTTTTTCGCAAATCACCGCAGCAGAGCGAAAATTTGAGAACATCGGTTTAAATGAAATTATAGACGAAGTAAAAAAAGAATTTAAAGAAACCATCGAAGAAAAAAGTGCTGTCATTGAAGTAAATGAAATCTGCGAAGTGCGTATTATACCGTTTCAGTTTCGTCAGCTCATGCAAAATTTGGTGAGCAATGCGCTCAAATATTCCAATCCTAAAGTTCCACCGCGCATCAAAATTGAAAGTAAGAATATAAAAATGACCAAGCCGAACAGCGCCAATCTTCAGATACAAAAGGAGTATTGTCATATCAGTATTCAAGACAACGGCATTGGTTTCGAGAAAGAGTTCAGTCAGAAAATTTTTGAACTATTTCAAAAACTGCACGGCAAGGACGAATACGCTGGAACGGGCATAGGACTTGCCATCGTAAAAAAGATTGTGGACAACCACGAGGGTATCATCACCGCCACAAGTGAAGTCAGTAAAGGTTCCACGTTTGATATATACATCCCAGCGAAACCGTAAAACAATCGATAAATCAGTTAAGGCTGAAGACTATCAGCATCAAAATTCACCCCATGCGCGAAAGCGTAGATACAACAACACACCCCCATGAGCACCCAACCCTACCTTATAATGCTGGCAGATGATGACGAAGGCGACCGCACCATCTTCACAGAAGCTTTTTCCGAAATAAAAATTAAAACTGAAGTTCGCACCGTCAACGACGGAGACGAACTAATGGATTGGCTTTCACAAAAAGACAACCCCCTACCCCATTTTTTATTTCTGGATTTGAATATGCCACGCAAAAATGGATTGGACTGCCTGAAAGAAATAAAGACCATTGATCGATTAAAAGAAATCTTCGTTGCCATTTATTCTACCTCTGGCAATGAAAAGGATGTAGAAGAAACGTTTGTCAACGGCGCAAATGTTTACATCACGAAGCCCAGTGATTTCAACGAGTTAAAACAA
>Ga0075158_10003873_pt1 | contig 10427 bp, 6 predicted proteins | sample JI91814BDNA_FD_70968 | JGI IMG/M metagenome (GOLD analysis project Ga0075158, IMG submission 70968) | Wastewater effluent complex algal communities from Wisconsin, to seasonally profile nutrient transformation and Carbon sequestration -... | ecosystem: Engineered > WWTP > Effluent > Algae... | reverse complement strand
TGTGCTCAAAGTGGAGACACTATCACTGGTGCCAAGAGTGCCCTATGGCATAGTCGGCAACCGCCACGGCAAGGGTGCTTTGCCAGGCGAATATCCTCAAAACGATGGTCCTAAGCCTGGTGCTGACAAAGAGCATCCAGAGCTTTACGGTAGCGTTTTTACTTTTGTGCCTATTGAGCACAAAGGCGACAAGATGTATGGAGTGATGCACTCGGCCTCAGGTAAGGATGTTACTTTCCCTTTGTCTCCATTTATGGGCACCATGGGTGTTGCACCCAATACGTCTAGTAAAGTGAGTTCTATCCCGCCTTCCAGTTATGGTGGCAATCTCGACCTCAAAGATTTGGGTCCGGGGTCGGCGCTGTATCTGCCTATTGAGCTTGAAGGCGGAATGTTTTTTATAGGTGATCCGCATTTTTGCCAGGGTGATGGTGAAGTGGCGCTCACTGCGCTGGAAGCCTCACTGAGAAGCAAGCTAAAGCTAACCCTGCTTAAGGCTGGTGACCCGGCAATTCCAGCAAAGGGCACCCTTGATGCACCATTTGCCGAGACACCAGAATTGTGGATACCTATTGGACTAGATCCAGATCTTAGTCAAGCAATGAAGAAAACTGTGCGTGCTTCGATGAAATTTTTGGTGGACAAAATGGGCATGGATAGTGCTGTTGCTATGGCTTACTTAAGTGCTGCTACAGACTTTGAGATTACCCAGGTTGTAGATATCACAAAGGGTTGCCATGCTCACATTCGCAAGAGTGATTTTGCTGCTGTGACGAATGCTGGTGGTAAGGACCTTAAATAACGCGTGGATATGAACGTACGGTTAATCGGTCTGGAGCGCCCATATTAAGCACGTGATTGGCAGTCGGGGTAAAATGACTTGGGCTGCTAAGAATGAGATGCTTACACAATGACAAGTCGAACTTTGCTTTTGATAACAATCGGATGTGCTGCGTCAGTGTCTCTTATTGGCCATACCGCCGCAAAAAATCCTACCTCCCAAAGCTCAGCTGTCAAACCGCTTGCAGGGGAGCAATCGACAGCTCGAATTGTGGATTCAGGGGATCATGATCAGTTAAGCAAAGGCTACACTGGAATTGCTTTTCGAAGATTACAGGACGGCTCGACGGTCATTGAAGTCGAACCGGGTGTTAGTCCGCGTTTGCGCGGTAATGACTTGTTTTTTAATTCGGACGCAAAACTAATAAAGGTTGGAAATGTATACGCAAAAGGTGCCAACATACAGGAGTTAAATGAGCTCTTGCCTGGTTCAGTGAATTCTTCGATTGAGTTGACGATTCTTGCCGGTGATCAACTAATTACCAAAGTATTGCCTCGATATGCGGAAAAGGTCTTGTATGAAGGCTCAGGCACTTTTAGTTCACTTCTAAGTATTTCCTCACTCTTTAGTGGTTGGCATGGTGGCAATGAGGGCTTTAGTGAATCGGGGAGAGGCTTTCAGATGTCCGGCAATAATTTGACTGCTGCGCCGTACTTCATTGCTAGTATTTCTTGTCCTAAGTTTTTGCAGCCTTCATTTTATGATGACTATAACGATGGCTTGCCTGCTGCAATGGAGTTTTTTGCTCGGACAGGTATGTTTGACCGATTTGATGCTGCTTCGAGTAGGTGTTTGCAGCTTGCAAACAGCAAGGTCGCTTCATGCGGTGATGTCGATGCAGTCATGCTTACAAAAGCTGCTACTGTGATGGCTAGATATGGATGTGCTGCAAGAGCGGGCACTATCAGCGATAAAATTTACACTCTTTTGCCCGGGCTAACAGCACAAACAAAAGTACGTGTGTTGAGGGGGCGTGCGGCTTTGCTGCGCAGTAAGGGCGCCAAAGGCGATGCATTAGATATGTACAGGCAGTTGGCGGTGCTTTGCGCAACACAAAGCAGATTGCCAAGACAACTCTTGGTCGAAACACTGCAAAATATTGTGGAAGGTACAATAGAGCTTAACGAACCACAGCTGGCAGAATCTAGCCAACTCCAGCTGGTAGAGCTACAGCGCGAGCGCCATGGTAGCTGGAGGCATTTACTCTATCAGGATCTGGTGGCTGCTCTTTTGCAGCTTGCTGATGTCTATCAACTCTTGGGTAACTATGATAAAGCTCAAAGTACGCTGCAAGAGGCACTCTCCACCTACGAAAACAAACTCAACGCGCAAGAGCAGATATTGCTTGAGCGATCTGGGACACCATGTCCCAGTGATGTGATGCTGCATCTAGCTTATTTGGATAGCTCTAAACAGGATTTTGATAGTGCAGTGAAGCATTTGGATAGTGCGGATAAGGCGATTGGCGATGCGCTTGGTGTAACTGCTAATTCTTGCAAGATGATTGCTGCAGTCAAAGCAAAAGTAGTTGCAGCAAAAGCCAGCAAGAACGTTGAGCAGCTTTCGAGTGACTTCCAGGTATTGCTCAAGCCGAAAATGTCTTATGCCAGCGATGCGGAGGCAATTAGAGAGGCGATGGATTGCCTGGCTGCAAGGCAGGTCTACGATAGATGGGGCACGAATTCAGGCGGTGCTCTGACTTTGCTGAATGGTTTAATTAGTAGCGAAGTAGGTAAAAGTGTGCATGCCTCTGACGATATTAATCGACTTATTAACCTGATAGTTGGCTTTGCCAAAGTGGGCGACCCTCATAAGTCCAGTGCAATGCTGCGTGAGCTTAATCCTTGTTTTAGTAAGGGCAATGAGGCGCTGAGCACAAATCGACTGCTTCAGCTTACGGAGATTGCTCTTTTGTCAGAGCCAAATGGCAATGCTGCTTCCGATATTTCACCGGCCTGGAAAGAAGTTGAGCAAGTGCTGAGTGACATGGAGCAAACTCAGTTTTATAGCGGCGCTCAAATTAGTGAATTTGAGGACAAGCAAAGGAGATTTCTTCGGCTTATATGTCTTTCCAATTACTTCGCTTTTGTAGATCAACCTGGTAGTGCTTTGCGCATCCTTGAATATGGCACATGTACTTATCCTGCAGTCGCGCAGCGAGACCCATCGGTGAATGTCTACAAGACTATTTTGTATTTGCTTAACAACAACATCAGCCAGGCCAATGCGTTGATTAGTGCATCAAATCCCCCCAAAGATGGTTCCAATAGCGAATATACTCAGATTCTTATGTTACTCAGTAATATCCTTTATCAAACAGGTTGCCCGGAGCTAAGTCTAAAAGTGGTTGGTGGTGAGTCTACTGAGTCCGAGAAACACCCAAGGGGGATGCTTGCATACCAGCGCGCGATGATCGAATACCTACTAGGAAAGTATAAGGAGGCGCTAGCAGAGCTAAGCGTTGAGAATGAAAGCGGTGGCTTGCCTAGTGGGCAGTTGCTCAATCTGCGTTACTTAAGGGCGGAATTACTCGCTAGAACGGGGCAGAAGGAGCAAGCGGTACGTGCCTTTATCCGCTTGAGTAATATAAGAAGGCAGTCTGCGCGACCGTTTGCGCGCGCGCTGGAGCTGTCAAAATCAATGTCGTCTATTTCGGTTGAAACTGTACAAGCTCTTGTTGATGGTGTAAGTAACTTGCCCTGGAGCGAAGCTGGTGGTGAGAATTTGCAAGATATGAAATACATCATGACGCTTGCGAAATCTCACAATATAGCGGCCGACAAGCTCGGCGTGCTTGAGGCAAGAATGGCTAGCAGTGAGGCTGTGCATGGTCCTGTTGATGTTGCTTTGAGCAATGCTAAAGCACGAGCACAAGGAATAGAGGATGCCCGTAAGCCTAATGCCAGCTCTGAGTGGGCGAATGTCGCTCGTTTGTGTTTTGCAAACAAGCAGTACTCAGATGGCACTGCTTGTATGTTGCATGCTTTGCAGATTTATTCAGGCGAGAACTATAACAATGGCATGTATCACCCAGGCAATGTGCGCGGTGATCTTGGCTTTACTTTGCTAGTCAAAGCCAAGCGCTACGACGACGCCGAAAGAATCCTCAAGCAGTGTCTGGAGACACGCCAGAAGGGGAGCTGGTTTAACTCTGGGTACATTGAGAAGTCTTTGCTTGCAGAACTCTATATCGAGCAGGGTAAATATGATGAGGCACAAAAATGGGCCGATGCTCTACTAGATACATTTGGCGCTGATGGCGGTCTTTGCCCTCCTCGTGGCAGTAGTATGCGATCGTATTTATTTTTTACTGTAGTCAGTGAATTTATCGAGAAAAAGCAATTTGAAATAGCTCAAAGACTGTTAGATAGTGCGACCAGGGTGCAACTGTCATTAGTTGGACCGCTCAATGTTTTGTTTATCGAAAACTATCTTTGTCAGGCGCAGTTGGCCGAAGCACAAAATAATTTGCCACTAGCCGAGAGCTTTGCTCGCAAAGCTCTTGAAATTGAAAAGTTTGCTGGATCCTCAGGTAATACCGGAAAAATTTGCGGAGAAAGGCTTGCGGGCATACTAAGGAAAGAGTCTAAAGGCGTGGAAGCTGACAAAATCTCGGTTTTGCCTAACAAAGTAGCAAGTAGGAAAGTCGACCTCGTTAAGCTATACAACATACACATGATAAGTTCTCATATGCGATTTCCCGAGCGGTATGCAGATACTGCCGAGGAGCCGTTAAAAGAGGCAATGGCTGATGCGGTGCAAGCTAGTGGTGAGGGTAATATCGATTCGCGGCGAGCGATGGACAATTTGACGAGATTTTATGTACAGCAAAAACGATATGCTGAGGCTGAGAGCTTGCAGCTCCATCAACTCAAGCTTTTGAACGAGCAATACGGCAAGTGCGCGGAGCCAAAATTTGTTTGTTTCCTTAACCTGGCTGAAATTTATTTGTTGCAAGGCTCTCCAGGCAAGGCTCTTAGTTATGCAGAACAGATTAAAAGTACTCCTGAGGACAGTCGCTATTTTGTGCAGCACAAGTCTGCATTGCGTTGGGCAAATGTATTATTTTCACTAGGTAAAAAGGACAAGGCGCTAGATATCGGGCGCAAAGTGGAAATGGAATTACTTAAGGTCCCCTCTGCTTATGGTCAAGAAGTCGATTTGTGGTTAATTGATTGTTTGAATTTTATGAATCGAGCCGGTGCTGTTGCCGACGCTGATGCGCTGCGCCAGCATTATCTAAAGCTTTGTGGACGACAACCATCTGAGTCTGCAAATTGAATTTAGCCTTAACTTAAGGGGCACCAATTGTTTTGGCAATTCGAGGCGCCTAAAATTCGAGGTTTAATGCTTTGCTCCAACTGCTGTTGTCTCAGCGGCGCGTCTGCGCTTACCGCTTATTAGATAGACTGCTGCGCGCAAGTCAAACAATGGATCGGCAGTGGCTTCCAGTCCTTCGATGCGGGGGATTGGATCAAAGATTATATGTTGCTGTTCTGCGGCATTGTCTTCCACTGGCGCGGTCAGCTCGATGGTGCCCATCTCGACTATTTTGCGGTCTTCTGGCCATCTTACCGTGGCGTCGTCAGTGACGTCTCCAGGCTCTGCAATTTGCAAGAGGATCTTGTACTGCACCGGTGCTTTCTTGAGGCGCTCGGTGATTTCATCCATAAGATAATCTGCTGATTTGGCCTTTACTGCCTCATCGCTCAGATGTTTTATGCCAGCTACTGGCACGATGCGGTATCTAGCGTAGGTCTCGACACCTGCGGCATTGATAAATTTAAATGCTAATACGCCAAAGAATGTTTCGGTGGCAAAGCTCTCTGGCGCTGGCTTTGGTGCTGTGACAAACTTTGCTGTGGCAGGATGGGCGGCGATGAATTGCTCTACTGGGGTGGGAGATGGTGTGCCTGGTGCGCTCGCTATCGAAGCATTGAGAAACTCTAAAAACTCCTGGCCATCACGTGTGGGAAAAGCATCGATTGAATGTCCGACGATATCGGTGTGGCTTCTCTCCGCTAGATAAAAGCGGATTGCCATGCCTCGTGGATTGGCGCTAGCGTCATTGTCCGGGATGCTGGGTAGTCCGGTGCTATTGGAGAAGCGTACAAAGACAGGTAACTGTCTTGAAAAGTGGTCAGCCTTTGTGATTGTCTTGGCTGCCTCAGTTGGTGTAAATGTGCCTTTAAGCAATGTGCCTTTGGCGTGGGCTGGTCTAACGCCTGGATGCAGCCCAAATATCTTGTCAAATACGGCAATTAATTCGTTGGCAAGTGCGTTGACTTTGGCGTCGTCTGGCAGCGGCATACGTGGACCTCGGATAGAGTGCTCAATTGTGTAAGTCAACAAGTGTTTGTTGGCTTACACAAGGTACACGATTTTATCACGCTGGGCTAGGATTAGAGGGCTGGCGCGCTGTGACAATGCTGATGCCATGACTGGTAGTCTCAGTCGTTTGATGGTAGCACCAGTGGTGTCTCCGTTGCACTCGGTCAACTTACGGGGAGCATTTCAAACCCAACACATAATGATATAGTTTTGCAAAAGAGAATAGCAGTTCTGGATGTGTTACTTCGCTATGCTTTGTTCGGGCGGAAAGATACAAGAGCGGCATACTCTAAATGCAGATCGGCAGAGCGAGTGCTAATATGATTGACACTAATCAAGAACTAAATCAAGCCCTTTGCGAGTTGTTCACTGGACATGACATTGACTGTGAAGTAAATGTCGACCACCTCGCCTTCAAGAACAAAGCCGGACTAAAACTCTGGGGAGAATTCACAGAAGCCCCCGCCGGCAACATTCGCCTTAATATCCATATCGAAATGCCTGACGGTAGAACATTAGTCGAGTCTTTTGTCGGCTTTGCAAGCAGTCAGCAACCCGCCACGGCCAATGCCTTTCTTTACTTTTGCGTCGCAGACTTCCACGTTCTTCTCAATACGTTCTTCGGTCCCTGCCAACACGAAGATCAAGTAACGATTGAAGAGTGGGTAATCGCGGGAGTTAAGCGCAAAGTCATCTGCGGTAACGTGATCCCGCGTCAGGTCGGAAACAGTGAATTGACTTTTGACTGTTTCCAGAACCTTCAGTCCGTGGTAGAAGCAGCCCAATTAGACGATAGAATGCACTGGATTCGACTGTTCTATGGACAGAAAGACAATCAACCACTTGCTCACGAGCTCCTTTTAGATAATCAACCCTGGGAGCCGCATCAGTCGCAAGTGCCCCAGTGGAAATGGGCACAACAACAAGACTTTTATAGTATGCGAATGTTTCTGACCATATTGCCGATAGATAATTGAACGGCTGCAATGAATCGACAAGAATTGCATTGAATATGATGTTTCTTCTGGTTTTTTGACAGCATCAAGGAGAGATACTTGGTTGCAGTCCTGGCTTGCTCTGATAATACCGATGGTAAGGGGTTGCATCTGTAGTTGATCATTGGTAGCACCAGTGGTGTCATGACCTGCGCCAGACACCACTGTGTTACTATCTAATTTTTGGACTATTTAGCTCTTACACTTTTGCCGCTGTGAGCTTGTCGAGGGCGGCTTGATAGCGTGCAGCATGGAAGCCTTCAACTTTTTTCAGGGCACCAAAGCGTTTGGCAGCCTTTTCAAAAATGCCGGCATGTTCCATTGATTCTTTGGCCTGCTCTTGAAACTCTGCAACAGCCTGTGGATTGCCTTCTGCTACTGCTTCGGCTTCAAAGTTTGGATACATGATTGTGCTTTCGTATCTTTCGCCGTCAGCTGCAAGTGCAAGTATTTTTTCAACGGTCATTTCGTTGGATGGCCAAATCAGCTCCAGGTGAGCAAAGGCATGCGCTGTCTCGTGATTAGCTGTTTCTTCAAAAAGTTTGGCTACTTCTTCGTTGCCCAATTTGCGAGCGATTTTGGCAAAGTAGAGATATTTGCGATTAGCCATTGATTCGCCACCAAAGGCAGCCATCAAGTTTGCGGCGGTTTTGCTGCCTTCTGGTGCGGCGGCTGATTCTTTACTGCCATCGGTGCTGGTGAGATCACTCAACAGGGCTTCTGATTCGGTAAGAGCTGGTTTTTGATTTTGAGACATGATCAATCCTCCTAGATGTTATCTAGATTGCTTTGTTGTTATTTTTGCTGTTAACTCTGGCTTCAGGCGCCTTCTATTTCGCCGTAAAAGAGCACCTGAAAGCCATGTACTTTGTAATCGTCACCCAGTAGTTTGCCAATTGCTTCTACTTTGTCGGCTGGGATGTCGACAATTTTGCCGCTTTTGACATCAACGAAATGGTGATGATGAGTGATGTTTGCGTCATATCGGACTCGACCAGGCTCGGTCAACACCTCTTTGATAACGCCTGCCTCTTTGAGTGTGTTCAGTGTGTTGTACACCGTGGCACGCGAAAGGGCTACCGGTAAAGCGTCTGCTACAGCCAACATTACGTCGTCTGCGGTAGGGTGAGATTGAGTTTGCAGCAAATAATCGGCGATGACAACTCGCTGCGGTGTTGGTTTTACACCGTGCGACAGGAGTAATTGCTCCGCTGTCATTTTTTTGCTGCTAGTCGTTTCGTTGTCCATGTATTTAGAATAAGTCTAAAGTGAGAACTCGTCAACCGTCCTCATGTCTTATGGTGAATTGCTTGTGACGCTGAGCAGTTGCCCGTTTGTGAGCTTTTGGTGTGACTTCGGTGGCACAATAGGTCAGAATCTTTCTGCCAATTTAATCTTTGTCATGAGGATTGTCATCTATTTAGGTGGATCACTCATTTTGGGTAAAACCATAGATGTAGCGTCTGTGTGAATCATGATTGACCCATTGAGCTTTGGATTACTTAGGTTTGTGCGGGCAATGTGCTCGGCGCAATCGCTCAAAGTGTTTTGCTTTATGGGTGTACTTGCGCAGCTCTCAGGGCAGACTGTTTTAGCTCAGCAGGGGCACTACGAGTTTGTGCCGGGCAGCAGGCAGGCCCGTTGGGTGCCGGGACCGGCACCGCAAGCTGGTGCCCAGGCTGGTGCCCAGGCTGGTACTCAGACTGGACAGAGTACTGGATATGGACAAGCTGCTACTTATGGACAGCCTTCAAATTACGTGCAGGGGCGCGGGCGACGCGGTTTTATCTTTGATGAGGCTACCGGTCAAATGTATACCGGGACTAGTGTTGGTGGCTACCCGCCGCAGTATGTCAGACCGATGCCGAGCACCAATTACCAGGGGCGCGGTACTGCTGCTACTACCGGTTATCCGGGACGTTCTGCTGCCGGTGCTGTCGCCGCGACTTCTTCTCCATCTTCTTCTTCTTCTTCTTCTTCTTCTTCTTCTTCCGCCGTCAGCACAAACGCACAGCGTGGTGCCGCTGCTAAGACTCGCGATTATATGGATAGCGTTGTCGTTGATGGAGTGGCACGCAGCTTTATGGTGCACTTACCGACTGGATACAACGGCACTAGGCCTTTGCCTGTTGTGATGGCCTTTCACGGGCTTGGTATGAATAGCACAATGATGTTTGGTTTGACTGGATTTACAGGACTGGCCGACCGCAAAAATTTTATCGTTGTTTTTCCCAACAGTGCTGCTGGGCGCTTCCAGGATGGTTTGGCTCAGGGACCGGACGATGTAGCGTTTGTGCGTGCGATGTTGGACAAATTGCAGCGTGGACTCAGTATCGATAGTAGACGTATCTATGCTTGTGGTATTTCCAATGGTGGCTACTTCACACAGTTGCTGGCTCTTGCTATGCCTAACCGTATTGCTGCCTGTGGTGTAGTTGCCTCCACACTTACGGCTGGGGCGCAGGCTAGTGCTACTGGCGGACGCGCTGTACCAATAGTGTTTTTTGAGGGGGTAGATGATCCACTATTGCCCTGGGGCGATGGTCGCAACAAGGAGCTTGGCAAGCTTGGTGAGGCTCTTGGTATAAGCGCTCTGGGCACGATTGATAGTCCCCTTACAAAAATGGGTGGGCTGTCCACAGTGCCTGAGACTATTGAGTTTTGGACTAACAATAATCACGCGCCATCTAGCGCACAGGTCACGGCTCTGCCAGATCGCGCGCCTGGCGATGGTACCCGTGTGGAGATGCACAGTTATGGTAGTGGTGCCAATCAAGTTTTGCTTTACCGCATAATAGGTGGCGGTCATACCTGGCCTGGCTCAATAAATGTCAAAGCCATCAGTGGTATCAGTGGTAATATCAGTCAGGATATTGACGCCACAGAGCTATTGTGGGAATTTTTTAGTCGGCACAGTAGTTGAATGAGAATTTTTGTTTTTTACTACAATATGATGGTTTATGGCAGTGGCTTAGCAGGTAGAAAGATGTTAACTACCTCTATATGGGAAAGGAGATTTTTGTGAGCTCACACGATGATGATCAAGCCGAATTTGAAAAGAGCTGGGTGATGAGCTATGTGCCAAAGGGCACAGTGCAGGATAGTATCAGTCAAATTAAAGACTATGCTTATCAGGCTTTTGACCTTATGGATAAGGATGGCAATGGGTTTATTGAGCGCTCCGAAATGGAGACTTATATAAAGGACCCCAGTCGCACTGATCGTGAGAGGTCATTTATTACATTCTTGTTGACCAACCA
>Ga0075158_10003857_pt1 | contig 10450 bp, 8 predicted proteins | sample JI91814BDNA_FD_70968 | JGI IMG/M metagenome (GOLD analysis project Ga0075158, IMG submission 70968) | Wastewater effluent complex algal communities from Wisconsin, to seasonally profile nutrient transformation and Carbon sequestration -... | ecosystem: Engineered > WWTP > Effluent > Algae... | reverse complement strand
TGCAGCCCGAGCAGCTCCAGGCGCAGCTCCAGCCGCGACACATCACGCAGGATTCGCGGCCAGATCTCATAGTCGTCAAACGCGGCGCGGTTGCGCTGCAGCGTGCGCTCGGCATCGGCGCCCGAGCGGAAGTAGTCGTAGGCGAGCTGGGGGAGGATGCCGCGCGCCTCCTGTTCGAATTCGTCGATGGTAAGCAGTGCCTGCATGGGCCTGCAGTATACCCGCCCGCGGCTACCCGGTCGGCAGCGGAATGAACTCGGCGTCATCGTGGAGGATGCTGGGGAAGCGTCGCTTTCGCCAGTCCTCCTTGGCGCGCTCGATGCGGTCCTGGGAGCTGGAGACGAAGTTCCAATATATGTAGCGCTCTCCATCGAGCGGCGCGCCGCCGAGCAGCATGACCCGTGACGCCGCGAGCGCGGTGATCGCCGCCGGCACACCCGCGCGGAACACGACCATCGAGCCTTCCCCGTAGCTCTTGCCGGCGCACGCGATCATTCCCTTTACCACGTAGGCCGCGCGTCCCAGATACTCGTCGGGAAGCGCCACCTCGGCGTCCGGCTCAAGCTGCGCCTCGACGTAGAACAGCGGCGACAGGGTCTTTATCGGAGCGGTCGCGCCGTACGCCGCGCCGGCGACCACGCGCAGCCGGGCGCCGGGCAGCTCGATGGCGGGGATGGTGTCTGCTGGGTGATGCTGGAAGGAAGGATCGACCTCTTCGTGCTCGGTAGGCAGCGCCACCCACAGCTGCATCCCGTGCAGGTTCGGTCCCGCCTTGCGCGCCGCGGCGGGCGAGCGCTCGGAGTGGACGATGCCGCGCCCGGCGGTCATCCAGTTGACGGCGCCCGGACGGATCAGCTGCTCGGTGCCCAGGCTGTCGCGGTGGAGGATCTCACCCTCGAACAGGTACGTCACTGTGGCCAGGTTGATGTGCGGGTGGGGACGGACATCCAGCCCCAGCCCGGCGGCCAGGTGCACCGGACCCATGTGGTCGACGAAGATGAACGGACCGACCATGCGACGAAGCGGGGACGGCAGCAGGCGCCGGACGGAGAACCCGCCGCCGAGGTCGCGGGTGTGCGCCGCGATGTCCAGCTCCACCGCCGGGTCGGCCTTGTCCTTGGCCTTGTCCGGGTTGCGGCACTCGGGTTCGGCATGGGGCATGACGCTCATAAGCTTCCTCCGCGCGTTTTCTGCGCGAAATTGATATTAGCCCGGCTTTTTTCCTCGGCGAGGTGAATCAGGAATATTTCCATTCCGTTCCTGGCGCGGCGTGCGCGGAGCGAGGCGGTCCTCCGTCCGGCTCAGCCGGCGTAGCTCCGCTCCCTACAGAGTGGAGCGCGGCGCTGGCGCATGCCGAAAGGAGTTCTAGTGTAGGGCCAGCGTGCGGCTCTGCCAGTCCGCGGACTGCCAGCTCCGGAATGCGGCCAGGCGGTCGGCGCTGCGCGCCTGGCTCTCGACCTGCAGGGTGGCGAGCCGGACGACCTGGAACTCGCGCTTGATGACTCCCTCGACCTCCGCCTCCCGCGCGATCAGCGCCCGGGTCCCATCTGGGGAGAACCCCGCCAGCTCGATGTTACCCAGGTGCGGATCCGCCGCCGCGGGAGACAGCGTATCCACCCGCCAGTCGGAGGCGGGCTCCTTGCCGTCGGCGGGCACTTCGGGGTGCGCTTCGCGGTGAAAAATCCACAGCTCGTTCCAGCTTGGCAGCGGCTGCACCGACACGACCAGCGTCTGGCCGCGCGGAGCTCGGCGCAGCGACTGCGCCCAGACCAGGCCGTAGGTACACTTCCGGAAAAGCTCCCTTTTATCTTCCGGACGCGCACCCGGAGCGACTACCGACACACAGGTCTCGCCGGGCTGGCCGGGGTGGGTCTCCAGCGCCAGCTCCGCCGGGCCGCTGCGTCGGGGGCGCGGAGGCTCGGCCGCCCAGCGCGAGGCGCCGACGCGCACCGCCACCGCTTCATACCAGCCGGCGTCCTCTTCATAGAGCTCCGCCCGCTGGACCAGCGCCAGCTCGCGCACCGCCAGCTCGCTGGTCGCCGCCGCCCGCGCCGCCTCTCCCTTGCGCGCATACTGAAAGACCAGCTGACCGAGCGTACTGGCGCGGCGCAGCCGGATGCGGTTGCCGAGCGACGCCGACAGCGCCGCCGGATCGACCCGCTGCAGCACCGACAGGGACCATTCATCGACCAGCTGACGCTCGCTCGGTCCGAGCGTCGGGTCGAGGCAGTCGGGGCGGGTCAGCGCCAGCGCCGCCCGCGCCTTGGCGGTCGGCGCCCCGGGCAGGGCGAGGACGCGGCGGAACGCCTCGCCGTCGTAGCAGACCTGGACGTGCTCGCGCTGCTCGCGGCTTGTGTAGTTTACTCCGTAGCTCTGCGCGACCTCCAGGTGGGCGGCGAGCGCGGCGTCCTCCTTGCCCGAGGTGACCCGGCGCGCCGAGGCCCGCCGCCCGAGCCGGTCGGCGAAGCCGCCGAGCGCGTCGAATACGTCGCTGCCCACCGCGGTCGCCGGCGCGGCGCGCAGGTACAGCGCCGTGTAGCCGATGCCCAGCGACTCCGCCCCCGGGGTCTCGCGGAGGAAGTCGATGACCGCGTGCAGGGCCGGCGCGCTCGCCTCCTCCGCCGGGTAGGTCCGCACCTGGGCGGGGCGCACGTACCCGGGGCGCTCGCGCCGGTGATCATAGACCTGCAGGTAGCCGGCGCGCTCGCCGCGGACCTCCAGCCAGTCGCCGCGCCACAGCATCACCTGGCGCGGCGTGTTCTCTTGCGGCGCGGCGCGCAGCGCCGTCTGATCTTCGACCACGATGGCCACCAGCAGCAAGAGCGGGAGCATGACTATTCCTCCTCCGCGCTTGACTGCTTGTGCGCCGGCTCGCTCGCCTTGGCCTGGCCGAGCAGCGACCCGGCGAAGAAGCCGCCGGCGGTGGGCGGGGCGATGATCACCTGGATCTTGTCCGACAGCTTGTCGGCCAGCGTCTTCTGGATGAGCAGCGGGTTCTTGGCGATGAGCGCCGACTCGCGCGCCAGCTGCTCGCTGCTCGCCTTGCCCAGCACCTCGGTGCGGTAGGCGTCCGAGTCGGCCAGCTTGCGCCGCGCGTCGGCCTCGCCGCTCGACTCGATGCGCCGCGCCTCGGCCTCGCCCTCGGCGTGCTTGAGCCGCTGGACCTTCTGCGCCTCGGCCTCCAGCCGCTTCTGTTCGATCTCGCGCTCCTTGAACGGCAGGATGTGCTGCATCGCCTCGGCCTTGGCCTTGGCGGCGATGATCTCCTCGCGGCCCGCCGCCTCGGCGGCCTTCTCGCGCTGGACCTTCTGCGCCTCCCCGTCGAGCTCCGACTCCTTGACCTTCTTTTCCTTGAGCTCCAGGGTGTAGCGCATCTTCTCGGTGTGCAGCTCCTCGGAGAGCAGCGCCTCCAGGCCGTTTTTGTACTCGCTCGGCAGGTCGACGTTGCCCAGGAACACCGCCTTGACGATCACCCCGTCGGGCAGCAGCAGCGCCCCGAGCTCTGCGGCGAGCGCCTGCTGAATCTCCCCGCGGTGGCTGGAGAAGATCTCGCGCACCGTGTGCTTGGCGAACGTCCGGTGCAGCACGCCGTCGACCACCGGCTCGACGAGCTGAGCGCCGACGTCGGTGGGCAGCTTGCGCGCCACCGCCGGGATGTGCGCCGCGTCCAGCGCGTAGCGCACCGCGACCTCGACGCCCAGCGACAGCCCCTCGATCGACTGGTAGGGCGCCTCGCCGGCGGCGCGGCTGCTGCGCGCCGGACGGTAGACCTGATCGCGCAGCGAGTAGCGGTGCAGCTCGTGCAGGCCGGGCAGGAGCAGGGTCCAGCCCTCGCGCACCTCGGTCATGCTGCCGGTGATGCGGTTCCAGCGCACGCCCACCTCGCCGGGGGCGATGCTGCGCACCGGGTGCGACAGGCCCAGGGCGGCCAGCAGGCCGAGCAGGCTCAGGCTCGCCAGCAGGCGCCGCCCCCGCTCGCTGCGCAGGATCTCGATAAGCCCCAGGACTACCGCCCACGGGGTGGCCAGAAGGAGGTAACCAAGGCGCCGGAAGAAACGTTTAATCGGTTGTAGAACACTCATCTGCATCGCTCCTCTCTATGAGCGCCGGTCTATGCATCGGCCGGGCCAGCCCTAAAGCCGCGGAATCCCTCGGGAAACGCGGGCTCTGGGGCGGCGCTGGATGAGAAGTTCTATAGAAAGTAGCCTGGCTCTACAAAATATCGAAATGGCGGGGCGGCGACGGGACGCGGGGCTCAGCTTAGCGCCTGCATGCGGGCGGCGGTCTCGCGCAGTCCTTCATGGCTGGGGACGATGGTGAGCGGCGCCAGGGTGCGCTCCAGGTAGGCGGCCTGGGCGGCATCGTCGAGGTCGGCGCACAGCAGCACCGGGAGCGTGAAGCCGCGGGCGCGCAGCAGGCGCAGGATCAGGATGCCCTGCTGACCGGCGAGGCGGCGCCGCTGCTCCTCGCCGAGCGCCAGACCGGAGCGGCCCTGCTCGTCGACCAGCCGCTCACGCGGGGTGCGGCGGAAATCGAGGTCGAGGATGACCCCGCGAGCGCCCCCGGCCAGCGCCGCCAGCAGCGCCGGACCGTCCAGGGCGTGCACGAAGCGGAAGCGGTCGTCGAGGAAGCGGACGAAGCGCTCCAGGTACTCGGTGCCGTCTTCGCAGACGATCCACACCGGGCGGGCGGGCTTCAGGTCGGGAAGCATGCGCCAACTCCTTTGGTCCACGGCGCGTTCTCGGGGCGGACTATCAGGTGGCCGCGCCACTCGTGCACCAGGTCGCGGAGGATCGACAGGCCGCGGCCGCTCTCGCGCCGCTCGACGGTCTCCAGGGTCAGCTCGCCGCGGGCCGAGTCGCCGACGAGCAGGATGAGCAGCCGGCGGCCGGTGGCGTCGCGCTCTTCGCCGACGCGGACCAGCACGGTGGGGGGGCTGGCCGGGGACGGCTCGCCGGCCACCGCGGCCTGGGCGTTGCGCAGGAGGTTGTGCAGCAGCGTCATCAGCGCCAGCCGCTCGACCGGGAACTCCAGCTCCAGGCCCTCCAGCAGCAGCACCGGCGAGGTCCACGGCTGGCGGCGCACCCGCAGCTCGGCCTCGACGTCGCGGATCCAGGCGGTGAGCAGCGCGGCGTCGACGCGCGTGCGCGGTCCCAGGCGCAGCAGCGCGCCGAGGCGCTCGGAGTGCAGCTCGCGCAGGCGCTCGTCCACCCGACGCAGCGCCGTGAGCGCCGCCGGCGACAGGTGGCTCTTCTTCAGCAGCGCCTCGGCCCGCCGCAGGTCGCGGACCAGCGGACCGAAGATGGGCTCGCGGCCCAGGGGTCGCAGGAGCACGCCGTGGGCGCGGGCGGCGGTCTGCAGGCGCGCGTAGGCGGCGGCGATGAGGCTGGAGGCGCGCTCGGGCTCCCAGAGCATGCGGCGCACCTCCTGGTGCACACTCGCTTCGGCGGCGACCAGGCCGAGCGCGCTCGTGCGGTGCTTGAGCACATCGTGACGCAGCTGGCCGATGGTCCGCGCGACCTCGGGAAACAGCGCCGGCCGGCGGAGCAGCGCGCGCGACAGGCTCCGGCCGCGCAAGAGCCACACCAGCGCCGCGCCCAGAAGCAGGAGCGCCGCCGTCCCCGCGGTCAGCCGACGGCGCAGCGCGGCCTCTTGCAGGCGCTCGCGCGCCGCGGTGATCTCGCCGCGGGCGGCCAGGGCCGCGGCGCGGCTCGGATCCTGCGGCGGTGCGTCGCGAAGGAAGGTCTCAAGGCGGGTGAGCGCCGCCTCGGTCTCGCCGCGCGCCAAGAGCAGGCGCGCCAGGGCGTAGTGAGCGCTCGCCACGCCCTGCGTCGCGGCCTGGCGCAGCTCCGGCTCCAGCTGCCCGGTCAGGGTCAGCGGTGCCCGCGCCGCCACCGCGGCGAGCCGCTGCAGCGGTGCCGTGCCCTCGCCGCGGCGCCGCGCGCTCCGATAGCACGCCACCGCCTGGGCCAGCTCGCCCGTCCACTCGTGCACGACTCCGAGCATCATCAGCCGGGGCGGGGCGAGCTTGTCGGCGCGGTCATCGCACCGACCACCGAGCGCGGCGGCGGCCTCCAGCGGCTTTCCGGCGAGCAGCAGGCCGCGGGCGCGCGTCAGAGCCGCCTCCTGGGCGTCGCGGCCGTTCACGGCGGCGAGCAGCACCCGCGCCGCATCCAGGGCCGCCGGGGCAGCGGCCGAGGCGACGTAGGCGCGTAGATCGTCGAGGCCGGCGGTGCGGTCGTTGTCATCTATAAGCAGGGCGCCGCGCTCGAAGTAGGCGGCGGTCGCGCCGAGCGCGATGGCGCGGTCGAGCCACGGCCGCAGCAGCCGGCGCGTCTCGGCGCTGCTCGAGATCGCGCGCAGCTGCCGCGCCAGCCCGAGCAGCGCCTCGCCGTCCTGCCACAGCGCCGCCACCGAGGCCTCCGGCACCCGTCCGGTCAGCGCGTAGGTGGTGGCAATCGCGTCGAGGTAGCCCGGCGAGTCGGAGAGCGCCGCGGCGAGCAGATCCGGGGCGAGGCCGACCGGATCGCCGCTCTGCAGCCAGTCCTTGGCCTGGTGGTACAGCTCCTGCGCCTTGGCCGACGGCGCGGTCGTGCTGCGCGGGCGCTCGGCGGGCCGCCGCGCCGCCTCCGACTGAACCTTCACCGCCTCGAGCAGCCGGCGCACTTCGGGATCGTAGAGGGTCTGCGGGGCCTGCTCCAGCGCCTCGCGCAGGTAGCGCTGCAGCGCGGCCTGCGCCGCCTCCAGGGCGCCGCGCCGCACCAGCACCTGCGCCCGCAGCAGCCACAGGTCGAAGTAGCCGGGCTCCAGCGCCAGCGCGTGCCGCAGCGCCGCGTCGCAGCGCTCGGCGTCCAGGGCGCCGCCGTGGGCCGCGAGCAGGACCCCGAGCTGCCGCCACGCCGCGGCGTGCGAGGGCGCGAGCTGCAGGAGGATCGTCAGCTCGCGCTCCGCGTCGTCGAAACGCCCCAGCGCCTCGAGCGCCCGGGCGCGCAGCCAGCGCGGCGCCCGCCAGCTCGCGGCGGCGCTGACCAGCGGCTCGCTGCTGTCCAGGGCGGCCTGCGGGTTGCCGTCCTTCAGCAGCTGCTCGGACACCCGCAGCTCGGCGCCCAGCGCGTCGGCGACCGGGGGCTCGGGCCAGTCGCGCAGCGCCCCTTGCTGCTCGTCATTTTGCAGATCCTCCAGCAGATCCAGCACCTGCTTGCGCCGCGCCGCCGGCAGCGCGGCGGTGTCCAGCGCCTGCAGCCGCGCCCGCGCCGCCTGCGTCTGGCCGACCGAGCGCTCGAAGTTGGCCGCGCTCAGGCTGAGCCGCAGGCGGCCCTCGGCGTCGCCGGCGGTGCGCGCAAGCCCGAGCTTGAGCAGGGCCTCCAGGTCGGCGCGCTGCTCCCAGCGCTGCGGATCCGCGGCCAGCAGATCGGCCAGGCGGGCGTAGGCCTGCCAGCCCTCGGGGGCCAGCTCGATCACGCGCCGGTACACCGCCTGCGCCTCGGCGCGCCGGCCAAGCTGGGTCAGCACCGGCCCGAGCCGCTGGAGGGCGTCGAGGTTGTCCGGCTGCTCTGTCAGCGTCTGCGTCAGTCGCTGCGCCGCCGCCTCCAGCGCACGCGCCGGCAGCGGGCCGCGGCCCGTCGCCGCTCCCGCCGCGGGTAGCGCCACGATCAGGGCGACGCAGAGGAGGGTCGCGCGGCCGCTCATCCGCGCCCACCGCGCAGCTCGCGCAGGCTCAGACCGAGCTGGTTGAGGCGCAGGTGGACCCGCCGCGCCGAGCCCGCGGGCCCGAGCAGCAGGCTGGCCATCTGCCCCAGATCACCCCCGCTGGCGACGAACAAGGCGCGCAGATACTGCCGCTCGACATCGGTCGAGATCTTGACGAAGCTCGGCCCGGGGCGCACTTCGATGTGCACTCGCATCGCGGTCGCGGAGAGCTCGGCGGTCGCCGCGTTGCCGCCCGGGACCGGCGCTGGCTCCGCCGTCGCCCCGGCGCTCAGCGAGGCCGCCTGACCCAGCAGCTGCTCGACGAGCTTCTCGGGGATGGCGAGGATGGCGGGGGCGCGCGCCGCGGCGGGCGGCTTGTCCCCCGCGTGCTGGACCCCCTCCAGGTGCTCGACGAGCGTAAACACCAGGGCGTTGGTCGCCAGCATCTTGAGCTCGCGCTGGTTGCCCGGCCAGCCGTGCGCGCCCAGCTGCGCCAGGCTGCGCCGGCTGATGAAGATCGAGAACGCGTCGCGACGGGCCAGGTGCGCGTCCGGCTTGCCGAACAGCACCACGCTCTGATCCTCGCGGAAGTCCTCGGGCGTCGGGAAGCGGGCCAGGAACGAGCGCAGCAGCGGCCGCAGCGCCTCGGTCTGCAGCGCCTTGAGCAGCGCGAAACGGAGGAGCTCCGGCAGATCCTCGCGCCGCTCGCGCAGCGGCGGCACCCACAGCCGGGTCGCCGGGTTGAGGCGCATGTACAGGTCGGCGCGGAAGCGGCCCTTTTGCACCAGGTCGCCCAGATCCTGATTGGTCGCCGCCACCAGCTTGACCGCCGCCGGCCGCGGCCGCACATCGCCCAGGCGCGTGACCTGGCCGCGCTCGATGACCAGCAGGAGCTGGCGCTGCATCTCCAGATCGAGGTTGGCGATTTCATCGAGCAGCAGCGTGCCGCCGTGCGCCTGCTCGAACACGCCGACGTGATCCTCGACCGCGCCGGTGTAGGAGCCGCGCCGCGACCCGAACAGGTGCCCGGGCAACAGCGCCGGCGGCACCGTGCTGAGGTCGGTGACCACCAGCGGCCCCTTGGCCCCCGAGAGCGGGTGGATGAAGTTCTCCGCCAGGTAGCTCTTGCCGGTCCCGGTCTCGCCCTGCAGCAGCACCGGCAGCGGCGAGCGCGCAAGCGTGGTCAGGGTGCGCCGCAGCTCGGCCATGGGGCGGCTCTGCCCCCAGAAGATCGGGCCCTCCTGCGCCTGGTGGTGCAGCGCCAGGGCGCGCGTGATCTCGCCGGCCAGGGTGCGGCTGTCGACGATCTCGTTCTCGCAGAAGTACACCAGCGGATCGCCGGCGGGACGCTGCTGCAGCTCGGTGTCGGTGGTGGTGAGCAGCACGACCGGCAGGGTCGGGTACTCGCGGCGCAGGCGCGCCAGGATGAGCAGGCCCTGCTTGCGGCGCAGCGCCTCGAGCTCGCGCTTGCGCGCCTGCGGCTCGGTGGGCAGGTGGCTCTTGTCCTCGGGCAGAAGGCGCTCCTCGGGCACCGCGAAGTGCAGGTCGAGCACCACCAGGTCGGGCAGGGCGTCGCTGCGCGCCAGCACCTGGGCCGCCTCTTGATAGTCGTGCGCGCACTTGAGCGGGCAGCCGCGCTCACGCTCCTCGCAGACCTGGCACGGCACGCGGCGGTCGCAGCGGGTCAGGTAGTCGAAGCGGTCGAGGTGGCGGTGGCACATCTCGATGGTGTGGTCGCGGTCGTCGATGACCAGCAGTCGCGGCATGGGGTTCCTAAGGGTCGAGGGTCTGCGCAAGCAAGAAAAATGCTGACTCCAGCGCGAGCACCGCGGACAGCGCCGTCCGCCCGCCACTCCCGTCGCCGCCCTCGGTCCCGCTGGCGCGCACGGCCGCCTCGGCGCGGAGCACCGCGGCTTCGAAGGCGTCCAGCGCGGCGGGGTCGGCGCAGCTTTCGGCGCGCAGCTCGCGCCACAGCTGCGCCGCGGTGACCGGACGCCCTTCGCCATCGGGCAGCGCGAGCAGGCTGCGGCGCAGCGCCTGCAGATCCGCGGGCTTGAGCGGACCGCCGGCGTCGGCGCACTCACCCAGATCGCGGGCGCACCACAGCGCGTGCTTGAGCAGATCGTGTCTCAACCGCGCCAGCCAGGGGTGCATTTAATGAATCTATAGAATTGTCGCCGCGCTGTAAAAGGCGCCGGGGTAGGAGTGCGGCTCCGCTATCGCCACCGGTCCCCGCTACCGAGTCCAGGCCTGCGCCGGGCGCTGGCCGCCCGCAGCTCGGTCCAGGACCTACGGCGGCGGGCGCGGCTTCTCATGCTGATTGAGCCAGGCGCGCGCTTCGTCATGAGTCTTGAAGAACGCCAGGGGGGCCTGTCTGCCGGTGAAGATGCGGATTGTGTAGACAATCATGGTGGCGATCGCCTGCAAGGCGACGCTGGAGCCGACGATGGCGGCCGGGGCGGGCTCCCTGCTGCCACGGCTCCACTGCGCGAACAGCCGCCGCGTGTCTGCGGGAACCGTAGCTCCCTTTGATACATCAAACAGCGCGCGGACTTGCCCGCAGTCTTCGCTGATCCTGGCAATGATAAGCAGGAGCTGACGCGCCTCTTCGACGACCAGGGCTCCGTTCGTCTCCATGACGATCAGATCCTTGGAAAGGAAGTACCGGTGCTTTCCAAGGGGCAGCCAGTCCATGGATCAGGGTCGAACATAGCACCTAAAGGGGGAGTGCAGGCAGACTTTCGCCGCGCCGGACCCCCCC
>Ga0075158_10003855_pt1 | contig 10452 bp, 29 predicted proteins | sample JI91814BDNA_FD_70968 | JGI IMG/M metagenome (GOLD analysis project Ga0075158, IMG submission 70968) | Wastewater effluent complex algal communities from Wisconsin, to seasonally profile nutrient transformation and Carbon sequestration -... | ecosystem: Engineered > WWTP > Effluent > Algae... | reverse complement strand
CAGTTCGAGGCCTTCCTGGAACAGGCCGAGATCGCCGCGGACGAGGCCGATGCCAACATGAGCGACCGCGAGAAGGAGCGCTTCATTGAAGCGTACTTCTCGGAGCACGAGAACCGCACTGACCGCGATGGCTTCGTGGAAGCCTACGTCGAGCGCGAGCGGGACAGCATCGACATCAGCGAGCCCATCATCGAAGGCGTCTACGACGGCGTCACCTACCGCATCAGCTGGCTGGGCGGCGCCCCGCTGCTATGGGTGTTCGATGGGCCCCAAGGTGTGTGCGTCAGCCACTGCAGCCCTTGCGCCCCCGGAGCCGCGGATCTCGACAGCGGCTTTCTGCTGGCCCATGAGATGGAGCCCGAGAAAGACTACAGCCACTGGGTTAGCTGCCACTGTGTGCCGCGAAGCTGGCTTGCGGATCCTCAAGGGTAAGGAATGACCACCGGCCACGTCATCTGGCAAGGCCCGTCACTGCTCGACGCGGCGCCGATCATGGCCATCGCGCTGAAGGCCAGCGAGAACACCAAGACCGGGAACATGGTGCAGACCTACATCCTGCGCCAGGACATGCACCCGTCCGAGGCGGTTCTCACCGGCGCTGACGCCTCGATCTGCGGCTCGTGCAGTCTCAGGCCCATTCAGGGCGGCGCGTGCTACGTCAGGGTGGATCGCGGCCCGGCCGTGGTCTACAAGACCTGGCGAAGCGGCGGCTACCCGCTGCACAACGACCCTGCAGTCCTCGGTGAGGGCCGCATGGTGCGCCTGGGTGCCTACGGCGACCCGATGGCTGTGCCTGCCAGGATCTGGCAGGCTCTGGTGTCCAAGGCCGAAGGCCACACGGGCTACACCCACCAATGGAAGAACAAGAGCATCGCGCTGGAGCAGCGCCGAAGCATCGCCAAGCTTTGCATGGCCAGCGTCGACAGCGAGGCTGAGGCAGAGCAAGCGAAGAAGGCAGGCATGCGCTACTTCCGGGTGCGCATGCCTGACGGCGAGGTCGGCCATCGCGAGATGGTCTGCCCGGCCAGCGACGAGGCAGGCAAGCGCCTGACTTGCAAGGCTTGCGGTGTGTGCAACGGCACCGCAAGTGGCCGAGAGAGCAAGGCCTCGGTCGTCATCGTTGTTCATGGGCAGAAGGCGCGAAAGTTCTCGACGCCGGCCCTCTTTCCCCAGGGCTAAGGAGTCAGCATGGAAGTGAAGCCTCGCCCCCAAGTTGGGCGCACCGTTCCGGCCAGCGAGCTTTCGAGCTTCCGGATGGCCGCCGGCAACGAAAAGAAGTACGACAAGGTAGTGCTTGCGAATGGCGACCTGATGGAGTGGGTCGGCATCGGCTGGGTCAACTGCGGCGAAGCCACAGATGACGACAAGTCACTCTACCCGGTGGTGGTGGATTGACATGGCGCTCAAAAACATCCAGCTGTGCCACATGGATCGGAGCAACAGGGCCGATGGCTCGTTCACTGTCACCGTGTGGAGTGACGACCAGCGGCGCTGTGCTGAATTCCTGTGTGGCAGCGAGTCTGAGGCAACCTACCTGCGCAACGCCATCCGTGAGCAGGCAGCGAAGCTGCGGCGTGTGACGGACTTCGACCAATGAGAACGGCTGAAGAAGTCCAGGCCTACTTCTACAAGGAGTGGGCCATGATGGCCAGTGTGGCCATGAAGGGCCCGAACCGCTCGCTGCTCCTGTTCTACCCCAACTTCGGCAAGCACTCGCTGGTGGTGCAGGTCTGGGAGGGCGCGGGCTTTGAGGTCTACGCCAACAGCGCCAGCAACAAGATTGTGGACACGCTCGAATGGCTGAAGCACCTGCGCACGTCTTGACGCGGCCGGCGCTGGGGCCTGTCACCCTGGCCATCCACCAAGACGCTGGCTCCGGCATTCGCTACGTCATGCGAGAGCACACCAACGGCTTCAGCCGTTCGGTGCTGCAGTGGCGCCCTGATGAGAAACGATGGAGGACCATCACCCATGTCGAAAGAATGTTTGAAGACCAATGACACGGCATACGTCTTCGAAGGAGACGGCAGGGAGAAGGTCGAACCCTTGCCCCAATGGAACATGCCTGGGCACCCCATCACCGTGCGCCGCGCCACAGCCAAGAAGCTGGCCAGGAAATTCAACCAGGACGGCTACTACTACAGCGCCATCGGCGGAACTCTGTGGGTGATCCTGGCCTACGCCCGGTACAAGAGCATGCCCATCGTCCTGCATGAGGATGAGCGGTTCGGTGGCTTCACGGTGGAGAAGGTGCATTGAAGACCTACGAGTACGAGATGCACTGCAATGGGGAGCCTGTTGCCTCAGTTGCGGCCACGACCGTGAGAGACGCCATGCGAGAGATGGGCCACTACCTGAGCCAGTACCAGGCCGACGGCCCGATCGAGGTCTACCGTGTGGAGCGCACGCTCGTGGCTTCGTTCCCCCAGTGGGCTGGGGAAAACCCCAATAGCCAGGAGGCACCGTGACCGACTACAAAGCGGTCTACCCGGGACTCACGGACGACCAGGCTGACTGGTGCTGGTGGTTCGAGACCGTCTCGGGCTTCGACGTGGTCTTCGATGATGGCCAGACGTTCGAGCAGACCCAGGCCTGGAATCTCGAATGGTTCGGAGCCTGGGCTTACGAAACTATGCAGACCCTGCGCCGTGGCCCACCTCCCAAAGCCAAGACCACCAAGCGTCGATAAGGGTCCGAAGATGACCCTGGCTGACATCGCGGAACGCGTTGGCAAGCCTCACTTGTACATCCGCGGCCTGGTCTTCAGGCACAAGCTGGAACCCCTGCTTGTGCTCTACAACCCGAACCGTCGGTACTACTCCCTCCTCAAGGTTAAGGAACTGCTTCGCCACGATGGACGCGGCGCAGCGCACTGAAGGAGCTATATGAGCATTGAAAGCATCCGCGGCCAGATCCTGGCCGTCGAAACTGAGTGCGGGGCCATGAGCAGCTTGCTGCAGGCCACGTTCACCAACGAGATGGACAGGTCCTTTTGCGTGGACCTACACAATCGCATCGGTGATGCGAGCATCGACGTTGCCAGCCTGATCGACTCTGCGGAGTCGATGGCAGATGTCACACCGGGCGCTCACACCTATGACCGCCTGCAGGAGGTCCTGGGCTGCCTCGAGTCGGCCGGCGACGTGCTGGATTCCGCTCACGACTTGACCAAGCAGGCTGTCGACAAGGGCATGCGCCAGGCCGTGGTGGACGGCCTCATCTCCATGCTGGACAGCGTCTGCAACGAACTCACGGAGGCCGCAAATGCCTAAGACCATCGGCGCAGAAGTCTTCGAATACGCCGAACTCGACGAGTCGGCAAAGGCCAAGGCCCGTGACTGGTACCGCGAAGGCGGCCTCGAATACGCATGGTACGACTTCGAAGATGCGTACGAGATCGCCAAGCGCCTCGGTCTGGACATCAAGCCGGCTACCAAGCACGATCGGCACAACGGCGTTCTCTTCAGCGGCTTCTGGTCCCAAGGTGACGGCGCTTGCTTTGTGGGTCGCTACAACGGCACGGTCGACGCGCTGGCCCAGGTCAAGGACTGGGCGCCGCAGGACGAGGAACTGCACCGCATCGCCAACTGCCTGGACGAAGCCCAGGCCTCTGTGCAGCACGCGCTGAAGGCCAACATCACACACCGGGGGTTGTACTACCACGAGTACACGATGGGGTTTGACTTCAGCGACGACAGCGAGGCTGACGCTGTGCCGGACGAGCTGATGCAGGCTGCGGAAGAGCACATCACTGAGGCCTTGCGGAGCTTTGCACGTTGGATCTACCGGCAGCTGGAAGACGAGTACAACTACCTGAACTCTGACGAGGCAGTGGCCGAGACGATCGAGGCCAACAAGTACACGTTTGACAGCGAAGGAAGACGCTTTGGCTAACCTGGGAAAGACACTGGACTCGGATGATATCCGAAGCCGGATTGCGGACCTGGACCTGGTCGTGCAAGACCAGCCGGATGACGAAGAGGCTGAGCAGGAGCGGATGGCCCTGCGAGGCGTGCTCGACGAGGTCCACTGGACCGCGAACGCACTGTTCATCCGCGAGGACTACTTCTACGAGGGCTTCGCTCAGGACTACGCCAGCGGCCTGGGGCCAACCGGTGGCTGGCCCTACGACTGCATCGACTGGGACAAGGCCGCCAGTGAGATGCGCCAGGACTACGTCGCCGTGGACATCCTTGGCGATACCTACCTGGTGCGCGGATGAACTACCACCTCACAAAGGTCGTCGAGTTGTGGCTCGACAACGACAAGAAGCTGAACAAGCAGGCCCAAGCCTTGGCCAGCGAAGCGCTCAAGCATGCTTGCGACAACGAGTCCCACGCCGGAACGGCGCGGAGCGATGCCGTTGAGGCTCTGGCCTCGGACGTCGAGACGCTGGTATGCGCAGACATGCCCTGCGTCAAGGGTGTTTGGGGTGATCTCATCAGCCATGCGCTGCAAGAGGTCGAGTGGGACGACCTTGCCCGCGATCTCCTCAGCGATAAGGAGATCTGGATGGTCTTCTCGAGCGACGACGAGGACGCCATGCTGTTCACTGAGAAGGACCTGGCCATCGAATTTCTCGGAGAGAAGCTGGACGACGACAACACGATGCACGCTGGCCTATCCCTGAAGCTGCACGGCCTGGACAAGGGGCAGACCATCGACATCGAAGGCACCACCTACACGCTGGCGGTCAATGAAGGCTAAGGTCCGACGCATCACCGGCCGCGGAAACCAGATCCTCGGCCGCTTGCGGGAGCTTGACCACTCAGCGCCTGGCGGCGAGCAGATGATCGGGCTGCTGTCTGAGATCGCACGACTTGCCACTCGCAAGCACAAGCACGACACGGACCTGTGCAACTACGAGTGGGCCAGTGAGCCGAAGTACGAGGCGCAGCGCGAAGCGTGCCGCACCGAACTGCGAGCGCTCGGTGAGGAACTCACCGCGATGTGGCCAGGCTCTCGCCTGTGCCTGCAGAACGATCCACGCGGCTTCGTCGTGCGGATCGAGGTTCCCAACGGAAACAAGGAGGCCTGGGCTGGCGGCCTGGGTATCGCATGAGCCAAGACACAGTCCGGAAGGTCATTGAAGACCGGTGGCGCGAACGCGTGAAGGCCCAGGGCTTTCCCACCAAGGGCATCAAGTACCAGAAGCTCGAGCTCGAGTTCTTCCTTGGCGCCATGACGGCCATCAACGCCATGGACCCGAATGCCGAAGCCGACAAGCTCAGCACGCTGGTGCCGCCGGCCTGGGTCATCTGCCCGATGAGCGGCCGGCCCATCGTGGAGGACCACGGTGGCCGCTGAGGACTACTTCGACTTCGACGGCGTTCCGGACGAGATGGGCGACAGCCCTCACTGGGGCCACGCCAGAGGCTCCAGGCCCAATGCGCCAAAGCCGGCGCAGCGACCGAAGAACGGCATCGTCGCTTTCGCTTCGAAGCAGACCGCAAGCCAGGACGAGCCCTACGAGGTCAGCCCGGGCCAGCTGTGCACACGGATCATGTGCAAGTGGACTGACATGGAGGAGCAGAAGCTGCTCCGCGAGTACGGCAACCACAAGCCCATGTCAGACCTGGCCCAGCGCATGGGCCGGACCATGACAGGCATCCAGGCCCGGCTTGAGAAGCTGGGCATCGACCTGACCAAGGACCGCGAAGCGGAACTTGCACGCAACGGCTACGCCTCTCTGAAGAACACCACCCAAGGACGAATGATGAACGACTTCCAACACCTGATTGCCCTCTGCCAGACCGGCTACACCACCGTCGAAGTGCGCTTCCTCGACGACAACGGCAACGCCCAGCTAGGGCAGACCTACACCTACAAGGTGCCGACCAGCCTGGCCCTCGCAAAGGACGACATCCTGGTGGTGCCGGCGCGCCAGTCGTTCAAGCTGGTGAAGGTGGCCGAGGTGCATGCCGAGCCGCAGATCGACGTGAGCAAGCCGTTGGCGCTGAAGTGGGCCGTGCAGAAGGTTGACTTCACTGGCTACAACGACCAGAGCGAACGCGAAGCGGCAGCCATCGCCAAGCTGCAGGTGGCCGAGCGCAAGGCTGCGCAGCAGCAGGCGCTGGAGGTGCTGATGGGCAGCGTGGGCGACCGCGAAGAATTCCTGCGCCTGCTGAACGGGACGAGCCCGGCATGAGCGACAAGGTCTACCTGTGCCTGGCCCCGTACTGCTGGGGCCGAGGGGTCACTCCCGGCGAAGCCGTGAGACTTGCGCGGCGCAGCTACCCGAAGATCATCAAGGGGGCAGCCGGCAAAGAGATGCCCTACGACCTCTACCGGGTCAACCCCGATGACTTCGTGGACCAGGCCGGCAACATCTGCGCCCAGGAAGCGCCCGAGAAAATCCGCGAGGTCCGCTTTGTCGGCGGCCAGCGCACTGTGAAAGAGAAGGGTCTCAATGCACCACTGCCCAAAGTGTGAGTCCACGGCGCTGACGCTGGACGCCCATGTGGACGGCCAGCGCACGTACAGCTGCATCAAGTGCTTCCACGCCTGGGAGACCTTGGAGATCTCCAAGGAGCACATGGCCGACCTGCTCCGCCGCAGCTTGCAGCTGGCCGCGCTGGAACGGAAACCTTGAGGTGCCGCAAGTGCGGGGCCGCGTCTCGGGTCCTCGAGACCCGAGACGAGCCTGCGCTGGCTCGTACGAAGCGCACCAGGCTGTGCGACAACAACCACAGGTTTCTGACCTACGAGGTCTACTCGACGATCGCAGCCAGGGCCGGTAAGGCTTACACACGGCGGATCGCCGACAGTGTGCGCAAGCTCGCTGACCGCCACAGGCGCGACCACAGGATCTGTGTCGCGCACTACCTGCGTAAGCAGTCAGCCCTATCGATCAGCCGAGAGTGGAAGCTTGCGTACAGCACTGTGCGAGCAATCCTTGCCAACTCGAAAGACAGGTTCGATGTACAACCCCGACGAGACCATGCTGACGCTGGAGGCGGCGCAGCAGTTCCAGGCAAGGCTGGCCGAAGTCGGCAGCCTGAAGCGCCTGAACAAGGACCAGCAGCGCAAGCTGCATGACGCCCACGACATCTTCTTCCATCTCGTGCGCAACCTGCACGAGGCCTGGAAGGAGCCGGACGAGCCGAAGAGCGAACTGCAGGGCTGGCGCCGCGTCGCCTTAGCCCTGAGGAAGGTTGACCCTCTGTGGGCCACTCGTGCAGTGACGATGCACTCCAGCGTGGCAGTGTCTGCCGCGATTGCCCGGCTGGTGGACCCGCAGATCCCGCCCATCGTGGACTACGAGCACCAGCCGACGCTGCGGGACCTGGTCCTTCGCTACTATGGCGAGGACGAAAGGTTCCCGACCATGACTGATGCGTACTTCGGCGCACTGGCAGATCGGACAGCATCACGATGAGACAGGACTGGACAACGATGACCCGGGAGGAACTCCTGGTGCAGAAGGGCTTGATGGAAAATCAGGCCCAGGAAGTCAAGGCAGCGTTGACGAAGGCTCGGCGGCGCGTCGCACTGGGGCAGGGGCACTTGCCCGTCCGCGAGTACGACGAACTGATCGAGCGCCAGCTGAGAGTTGGCCGGGCCTTGCGGCGCATCCAGGCTGAGATCGGCCAGCGAAACGCCGACAGGCGGGCGAAGAGCACTACGCTCACGTTCGACCAGGCCTTCCGAAGGGTGGCCAAGCTGATCCTGGAGCAGGATCTGTACGACGAGATCCACGAAGCCGCGGACGACATGGTCGCCGCACAGGAGTGAGCCATGCCGATACCTGAAGACCCGGGCCTGCTGCAGTTCACGCACCGTGGGCAGGTTGTAGCCTCCCTGGCGCTGACGCCCAGCGAAGTCTGCTACCTGCTCAACCGGGCCATGAACCCGTGGGAGCCCCAGGACCAGCCCAAGGGCCTGCTGGGCTTCTCCGATGATGTGCGGCTGGTGGCGCTGAACAAATGAGGTTCATCCAGCACAAGACGAACAACCACGTCTTCGGCGCGCCCAAAGGGTGGAACCAGGGCGTGCTGCCGGTGGGCGCGCTGCCGGTGACCATCACCCGTGACGAGTCCGGCGTGAACTGCATGTCCAGCTTCTGGCTGCCAGATGCGGACGAGCTTGCGGCAATCTTGCGAGGTGCGCCGATCGTTCTGCAGGTGCGCGGCCAAAGCCATCCAATCGTGGCCCTGGCCGTGTCTTCGGACCCGTGACAGGCAACACCAAGGGGTACATCGCCGGTGGCGGTGCCTACACCTACGAGGTCGCCCCGAAGGGACAGACCGTTCTACTCTTGACCAAGCACGGCGTGTGCATCAAGGGAACCTGGTACGGAGCGTACGGGGAACACTTCTGGGGATGGGCGCCTCTGCCTGTCCGCAACAAGGAACGCGAGGCCGAACTGGGCCTCACACCATTCAAAGGAAACCCATGAAGAAAATCGTCGTACTGTTGTGCATCTCCGTCCTGTCGTTCACCATGCTGGCCGGCTGCGGCAAGAAGGCAGAGCCGATCAAGGCCTCCTTCGCCACTGTCGAAGAGCAGCGTGCGCAAGGGCGCAGCAACGCCGCGCTGGTGGCCGCCGAGTACCAACGCCAGAACCCACGGGTGCAGGGCTGGGAGACCATCGTCAAGGCCGACTCCTTCCACAACGCCGACTGCCCGCAAGGTGACGGCTGGGCCGAGGTGGTCTTCATGCGCTCCGAGCGCGAAGAAGGCAAGACCAAGAATCTGGTGATCCAGAAGGCCACGGTCATGTGCAGCACCGTCTCCTTCAGCGAAGGCTGCGTGATGGTGGACCCGACCAACAACTGGGACAAGCACCCGAAGAAGGGCATGGACGGTCGCTGCGCGCCGATCTCTGAAGTGCCGATGCCGCTGCCCAAAGTCGTGGCGCAGAAGCTGTGACCGCAGTCGGCATGTTCGCCGGCCGCGGCGACGTCGTCCTGGCCATGCTGATCGCCGGCGTGGCCTGCTTGTGGCTGGGCTGGTGGCTCCGTGGCCGTGCCACGGCAACTGCCAACTGGTGGCAGAACTGGAGAAAGAAATGAAGACCTACATCGAAGAACACGAACTGCTGCGGCGCAAGCTGTGGGCAGACGTCTGGGCAGCCGTGGCCAACGCCAACGACTGCAAGTCTCCGGAGACGGCGACGAAGTACGCCGACGCAGCGCTGTCGGCCTTTGACATCAAGTTCCGGCAGCCGGCAGGGAGCGCGCAATGAAGATCGTTGTTGGCTGAGCGAGGCCGGCCAAAGGCGTCGCACCACGACGCCATGGTGTCGCAGAACTACCGCGTGAAACGCGAAGTCTGCGGCACCTGTCTACACTTCCGGTTCCGGCGTGAAACGCCGGCCTGGGCCATCACCGTGTACCCGAACGACCTGGCCCGTCAGCAGTCCGCAGCAGTCGACGTCGGCCTTCGTTGCGGCCTCGGGGGCTTCCCGGTCAAGCGCACCGGGACTTGCGATGAGTGGAAACCAGGTGACCCGGCCAAAGCCTAAGCTCTCACCGTCTGTGCGCGAAGCGCTCACGATTCTGGCCGGAGGTCCGCGGCCGCGCAACACGTTCAACCCTGGCGTGAACCGCAGCATGGAGGGCCAGGGGCTGGTGAACACGGTGGGCATGCCCAGCCCGTACGCGAACTCGAAGGGTAAGCTGATCGAGCACCAAGTCATCAACCAGAACGGGCTAGACGCCCTGCACAACCGGACGAACGATGAATGACCCCATGGACCTGATTCAGCACTGCCGCCGGCGCTGGTGGTGGTCGCAGTTGCCTTTCTGGGCCTACCTCGACAGCAACGGCGATGGTTGGGCAAACCTGGTCGACACACACCCAGGCATGTTCAACCTCACTTGGCTGGCGGCCGGCGAACCGGCAGGTGTGCTGCCCTACGGCATCCGGCCGCTGGCCGCTCAGTGGGCGTTCGTCACTGCCCCCCACATCACAGTGGGCGGGGAGCCGCTGACAGACCTGGCCTTCCGCGTCAACCTTGAAGAGTTCAAGCGCCGGGCCTGGAAGCCGAAGGTCATCGCCACGCTGCCGGGGGCACTGAAGAGTGCCTGACTTCAACTCGCTGCAGGACCTGCTTGCGTATCACAAGCTGCCCTTCGAGTTGCGGTCAGACCAGGTCGAGGACGTCGAGAATCTCTACGGCTTCGACCGCATCGCCCTGTTCAACGAGGTGGGCACAGGCAAGACGGCGACCAGCACAGTCTTGAGCCTGGCCTGGGACTGCGACCACACCATCGTGCTCATGCCGCCCATCCTGGTGCGGCAGTGGCAACGCTGGCTGGAGTCGCTGCACGACGTGGGCGCTGTCGTGGCCTACCGAGGTCCGCCGGCGAAGCGCCAGGCGCTGGACCTGAAGCGCCACCGCTGGATCCTGACCACGATCCAGATGTTCAAGAGCGACTTACCCCACATCAAGCGCCAGCTTGGCGACTGCAGCGTGGGCCTGACAGTGGACGAAGGCCACTCAGTGAA
>Ga0075158_10003853_pt1 | contig 10452 bp, 2 predicted proteins | sample JI91814BDNA_FD_70968 | JGI IMG/M metagenome (GOLD analysis project Ga0075158, IMG submission 70968) | Wastewater effluent complex algal communities from Wisconsin, to seasonally profile nutrient transformation and Carbon sequestration -... | ecosystem: Engineered > WWTP > Effluent > Algae... | reverse complement strand
TGCGCGAGCAGCACCCAGGCCGTCGCCCTGGCCTGGGACTGGATCCGCGCCGGACGCTGCCGCCGGGTCATCATCGTGGCCGGTGACGATGTCACCTCGGAGCACCTGCTGGAGTGGATGGGGGCGGGCTTTTTGGCCAGCGGCGCCGCTGCGACCGACGACATCGTCGAGGAGGCGGCGGTTCCCTTTGACCGTCGGCGGCACGGCATGATCCTGGGCATGGGCGCCGCCGCCCTCGTGGTCGAGAGCGAAGAGGCCTCGGCCGAGCGCGGCCTGTCGCCGATCTGCGAAGTGCTCGCCGCGACCACCGCCAACAGCGCCTTCCACGGCACCCGGCTCGACGTCGAGCACATCGGCGAGATCATGGAGCGCCTGGTCAGCGAGGCGGAGCGCCGCGGAGCGATCACGCGGCAGCAGATGGCCGCCCAGACCGTGTTCATCTCGCACGAGACCTACACCCCGTCCCGCGGCGGCAGCGCGGCGGCCGAGATCCACGCGCTGCGGCGGGTGTTCGGCAGCGACGCCGAGCACGTCGTCATCGCCAACACCAAGGGCTTCACCGGTCACGCGATGGCGGTGGGCATCGAGGACGTGGTCGCGGTCAAGGCGCTGGAGACCGGAATCGTCCCACCGGTGGCCAACTTCCGGGACAGTGATCCCGAGCTCGGCACGCTGAACCTGTCGCGCGGCGGCGCCTATCCGGTCCGCTATGCACTGCGTCTTGGGGCGGGCTTTGGTTCGCAGATCAGCATGACGTGCCTGCGCTGGGTGCCGACCCGCGATGGCAAGCGCCGCGAGCCCGACGCGCTGGGCTATGGCTACCGGATCGTCGACGAGGCGGCCTGGCAGGGCTGGCTGTCGCGCGCGAGCGGCCAGGCCGCGCCGACGCTCGAGGTCAGCCACCGTACCTTGCGGGTGGCCGACTCGGGGAAGGCCGCAACCCAGGCCCAGCCGGCCGCGCCCGCAATTGCCCCGCCCAAGTCGGCCCCCAAGCCGGCTGTCCCAGCCGCTCCCCTCCCTGTAAGTGCGGTGGCCATGCCCGCCGCCGCCGTGAAGACCGTCGCCCCTGCCGCGCCCGTCGCGCCGGTCAAGCCGGTCACGCCGGTCACGCCGGTCACGCCCGCCACCACTGCGGACGACGTAAAGGAGCGAGTGCTGGCGCTGATGGCGGAGAAGACCGGATACGCGGTGGACATGCTGGATCCGGAGCTGGATCTGGAAGCGGATCTGGGAATCGACACGGTGAAGCAAGCGGAGATCTTCGCGACGATCCGGCAGGCGTACGGAATTCCACGAGATGATCAGCTCAAGCTGAGGGACTATCCGACGATCGCGAAGGTGCTGGGCTTTGTGCGGGAGCGGCGGACGGATCGCGCGGCGGTCACTGCGGCGCCCGCGGCCGCGGACCAGGCTCCGCGGCCGGAGTCGGCGAGCATGGCCGCGGCAGCGAGCATGCAGCGGCGAGTGCCGGTGCCTGTCGTGCGCCCGCCGCTCGCGTGGTGCAAGCCGACCGGGGTGAGCTTTGAAGCCGGCCAGCGCGTGCTGGTGGCGCTCGATCGCGGCGGCGTAGGGCGGTCGCTCACCAGCGCGCTGCGCGAGCTGGGAGTCGAAGTGCTGGCCGCCGAGCCCGTGGAACTTGTCAGCCAGGCTGCGGAGTGGCTGACCCGGGGACCGGTGCACGGTGTCTACTGGCTGCCCGCCCTCGACGCCGAGGACGCCCTGGAAGGGCTCGAGCTGACCGGCTGGCGCGCCGCCCTCGCGGTGCGCGTCAAGCAGCTGTGTGCGCTCATGCGCGCCCTCTATGAGCACATTGCGCAGGCGGGCACCTTCCTGATTGCCGCGACCCGCATGGGCGGGCAGCACGGCTACGGCGCGACCGGCGCCGAGAATCCGATGGGCGGCGCGGTCTCCGGCTTCGTCAAGGCGTACAAGCGCGAGCGACCGGCGGCCCTGGTCAAGGTCGTGGACTTCACCGCGGACTGCGCGGCCGCGGACCTCGCCGACCTCCTGCAGAAGGAAGCCGTGAGCGACCCGGGCGCCGTGGAGATCGGCTACCGCGGCGGCGTGCGCTGGTCGGTGGGCCTGGTCGACCGCTCCGCCGAGGATGGGCAGCCGGCGCTGCCCCTGAGCCCAGACAGCGTCTTTGTGGTCACCGGCGCCGCCGGCGGGATCGTCTCGGCCATCGTGGCCGACCTGGCCGCCGCGTCGGGGGGGACGTTCTTCCTGCTCGACAAGGCGCCGCCGCCCAGTGCAGAGGACCCCGACCTCGCGCAGTTCGCGAGCGATCGCGAGGGCCTCAAGCGCACGCTCTTCGAGCGCCACAAGGCCCACGGTGAGCGCGCGACCCCGGCCCAGGTCGAGCGCGACCTGGCGCTGCTGGAGCGAGCGCACGCGGCACAGACCGCGATCGCCAGCGTGCGCGCCGCGGGCGGCACTGCCCACTATCGCTGCGTCGATCTGACCGATGCGGACGCGGTGGCGCAGGTGCTCGCCGAGGTCGAGCGCGACCGCGGACGCATCGACGTGCTGATCCACGCCGCGGGCCTTGAGATCAGCCGCATGCTCGCGGACAAGGAGCCGCGCGAGTTCGACCTGGTGTTCGATGTGAAGAGTGATGGGTTCTTCAACCTGATGCACGCCGCCGCCCGGCTGCCCATCGGCGCGCTGGTGGTCTTCAGCTCGATCGCCGGACGCTTCGGCAATGGCGGGCAGACCGACTACTGCGCAGCCAACGATCTGCTGTGCAAGATGACCTCGTACCTGCAGCGGACCCGCCCCGCGCTGCGCGGGCTCGCGCTGGACTGGACGGCCTGGGGCGGAATCGGCATGGCCTCACGCGGGTCGATCCCCAAGCTGATGGAGCAGGCGGGCATCGACATGCTGCCGCCCGAGATCGGGGTGCCGATCGTCCGCCACGAGCTGACCACCGGCGGAGCGCGCGGCGAGGTGGTGATCGGCAGGCGCCTTGGGGCCATGACCGCGGAGTGGGATGCGCAGGGCGGGCTGCACCCGGCCAGCCTGCCAGAGACGGCGGGACCGATGCTGGGGCGGGTCGTGGGGATGGGTCTGTTCAGCGGCCTGACCACCGAGGTCCTGCTGGATCCGCAGCAGCAGCCCTTCCTGCACGATCACCAGATCGAAGGCATCGCGGTGCTCCCGGGGGTCATGGGAATCGAGGCCTTCGCCGAGCTGGCGGCGCTGGCGCTGCCCGGCTGGCAGGTGCAGGCGCTGGACCAGGTCGAGTTCCTGGCCCCGCTCAAGTTCTACCGCGGCGAGCCGCGCCCCCTGACCTTGTCGGCGCTGCTGCGCACCCAAGGCGAGGAGGTGATTGCCGAGTGTCGCCTGACCACCCGCCGGGTGCTGGCGGGCCAGACCGAGCCTCAGGAGACCCTGCACTTTAGCGGCAACGTCCGGCTGGCGCGCACCCCGGCGGCGCCCCTGACGACGGTACCGCCGCCCCCGCAGGAGGACGGCCGCAGCGTCGGCTGGGCGGAGGTGTATCGCATCTACTTCCACGGCCCGGCCTATCAGGTCCTGAGCGCGGCCTGGGGCGATGGCGGCGGGGTCGTCGGCCGCCTGGCCGAGCTGCTGCCCGACAACCACCACCCGGCGAGCAGGCCGCTGCTGTTCGCGCCGCGCCTCATCGAGCTCTGTTTTCAGACCGCAGGGATCTGGGAGCTCGCCCACAGCGGCTGCATGGCCCTGCCGAGCCGCGTGGAGCATGTGGCGGTGCGGCAGGTCGCGGCTCCGGTCGGGCAGCTCTGCGCCGTGGTGCGGCCGCGCGCCGGCGGGGAAGGCTTTGATGCGCAGGTGGTCGATGAGCGCGGCCAGGTACTCGTCGAGCTCCTGGGCTACCACACCATCAGGCTGGAAGGCGGGCCGGCGCCGGCGCTGCTGCAGCCGCTGCGCGGCGCGCTCACGCGCTCCTGAGCGCAAGCCAGCTGGCCCAAGGAGGAAATCATGGGACGCGACTTCCAACGCCTGGCCATCGTCGCTCGCGGTGAGCCGGCCCTGCGCCTTGTCCACACCGTGCGTGAGCTGAACAGCGAGCTGCGCGACCGGCCCCCGCTGCGCGTCATCGCCCTGTACACCGAGCCGGATCGGCAGGCGCGCTTTGTCCGCGAGGCGGATGAGTGCGTGGACCTGGGCGCGGACGCCTTGGTGGCAGCGGACGGGCAGCCCGCCGGCCTGCGCCTGGCCGCGGTGGAGCGCGCGCTCATCCAGGCGCGCGCGGAGGCGGTGTGGGTCGGCTGGGGGCTGGTCGTCGGGCTCCCCGAGCTCGCGGAGCTGTGCGAGCGGCTCGGCATCGTATTTGTCGGTCCGGGCAGCCGCGTGCTGCGTGTGCTGAGCGACCCGGCCGCGGTCCGAGGCCTGGCCGAGCGCGCGCAAGTTCCGGTGGCGCCGACAAGTCAGGGGGCAGCGGCTCCGCAGCTCACCGGAGCGCACTCCCTGGAGGTCCAGGTCATCGCCGACGTCCACGGCGTTACCTGGGCCGTGGGCGTGCGCGACTGCTCGCTAACGCTGCGCGGCCAGAAGCTGGTCGCCGAGGCGCCGGCGGCGGTGCTCAGCCCGGCGCAGGAGCGTGCGCTGCGCGAGGCCGCGGTGCGCCTCTGCCAGGCTGTCGGCTTCAGCGGCGCCGGCACCGTGGCGTTCCGGTCCGCGCCGGCCGCCGAGTCCTTCACCTTCCTGCAGCTCGACCCCGGCCTGTCGGCCGAGCATCCGGTGACCGAGGCGACCACCGGGCTGGATCTGGTCAAGCTGCAGCTCCACATCGCCCGCGGCGGCAAGCTGGAGGGGGAGGCGCCGCCGACGGTCGGCCACGCGCTCTCGGTGCGGATCACCGCCGAGGATGCAGAGCGTGGCTTCGCGCCGGCGCCCGGGACCGTCGCGGTGCTGCGGCTGCCGACCGGCGCCGGGCTGCGTATCGAGAGCGGCGTCAGCGAAGGCGATCGGGTGCCGCCCGAGCTTGACCCCGGGATCGCCAAGCTCATCGCCAGCGGCCGCGATCGCCGGGAGGCCCTGGCCCGCCTGCGCCGCGCCCTCGCCGAGACCCTGATCGTGGTGCGCGGCGGCACGACCAACAAGTCGTTCCTGTATTGTCTGCTCGACCAGCCGGCGGTCCACAGCGGCGCCGCAGACGGCTCGTGGCTCGACCGCAGCGCCGCCAGCGTGGTCGCCTGCGATCACCTCGAGGTCGTGCTGCTCGCCGCGGCGATCGAGTCGTACGAGACGCATGCGGCGCTCGAGCAGGCGGAGTTCCTGTCGTCCGCCGCGCGCGGCCGCCCGCAGGTGCGCACGGACGCCGGCCATGTCGCCGAGCTGCGCGCCGGGGCGCTGGTCCATCGGCTCGTGGTGTTCCGCTTGCGCACCGGCTTTTATCTGATCGAAGCGGGGGAGGCGCGGATCGAGATCGAGGAAGAGCGCAGCGGACCCTTTGAGCGCTGGCTGACCTGCGGCGGTCGCCGCTACCGGGTGTTCGCGTACAGCGAGGGCACGAGCTATCGCCTCGAGGTGGAGGGCGTCCAGCACTGCATCGCCCGCGCTGACTCTGGCCTGGTCTGCTCGCCGATTCCGGCGGTGGTGCTCGCCATCCTGGTCCGTCCCGGCGAGACGGTCGCCGCCGGGCAGCGCCTGCTCGTCCTGGAGGCGATGAAGATGGAGGTGCCGGTCGTCGCTCCCGCGGCCGGCCAGGTCCGCAAGATAGAGGTGGTCGCCAACGTCCAGGTAGCCGCGGGCGCCCCGCTGCTCGTCCTCGATCCGCCGGTGTCCGACGACCTCGCGGGATCGTCGGCCGGCGCGCTCGCCCCCGGCTTTGCTGCGCTGGCCACCGCGGCGCTCACCACGCCCGGGGAGCGGCTGCGGCGCCACCTGGCGATGCTGCGCTCGCTCATGCTGGGGTTTGATGTAGATCGGGCGGCCGCGCGCCGGCTCACGGCCGAGTATGTGACCCTCACGCGTGAGCTGCCCGCCGACGAGCCCGACCTGTGGCAGGGCGAAAAGGAGCTCATCGCCATCTTCGCCGATCTGTGCGGCCTGTTCCGCCGCCAGCCCGGACCCGACGACCCGCAAGCGCCGGAGGCGGTGCACGCCGAAGAGTACCTGTTCACCTACCTGCGCCTCTTCGACAGTCAAGGAAGCGGGCTCCCCGAGTTCTTCCTCGACAGCCTGCGACGCGCGCTCGTCCATCAGGGGGTCGACGGGCTGGCGCGCACCGCGGCGCTCGCGGCCAGCCTGCTGCGTATCTTCAAGTCGCACGAGCGCGCCGAGGTCCAGGTGAGCCTGCTCGTGCACGTGCTGGAGCGCTGGCTGCAGCACGCGCCGCTGCTGCGCGCTGGCAAAAGCCCGGCCCTGCACTCGCTCCTCGATCACCTGGTCCTGTACACGCACGGCCGCTATCAGGCGCTCAGCGACCTCGCCCGCGAGGTCCGCTACCGCTACTTCGAGCAGCCGCTGTTCGTCGAGGCCCGTGACCGCCTCTACGCCGAGATGGACGACCACCTGGCGTACCTGCTCGCCCACCCGGACGCCGCCGACCGCGAGGCCCGGATGCTCGCGCTGCGCGACTGTCCGCAGCCGCTGGTGAGCGTGCTGAGCCGCCGCCTGCCCGCCGCGCCGCCGGCCCTCTGTGATCTGCTGCTGGAAGTGCTCACCCGGCGCTACTATCGCATCCGTTCCCTGCGCGGGGTGAGCGGCCGCCCCCTCGACAGCCTGCGCTGCGCCATCGCCGAGTACGAGCTGGACGGCCGCCGCATCTGGTGCGTCGCGGTGTATGCCGAGTACGCCCGCTTCGCGGAGTCGCTGACCGCCTGTCACCGCCTGCTCGCCGAGCTCCCCGCGGAGCACGATGTGGTGATGGACTTCTACCTGGTCCGCCCGGACTCCCACGCCCCCGCCGACACGACCGCGCGCGAGCTGCAGGAAGCGCTGCAGCAGGCGGCGCCGCCGCGTCCCCTGCGGCGCCTGGTGGCGATGGTCGCGGCGCCCCAGGGCGAGCGCGGAATCGCCGCGGTCCAGCACTTCACCTACCGGCTCACGGACAGCGGCTACGCCGAGCAGCGGCTGTATCGCGGCCTGCACCCGATGATGGGCAAGCGGCTCCACTTGTGGCGCCTCAGCAACTTCGAGATCCAGCGCCTGCCGTCGGTAGAAGATGTGTATCTGTTCCACCTCGTGGCCAAGACCAACCCCAAGGACCGGCGCCTGTACGCCTGCGCCGAGGTGCGCAACCTCACCCCGGTCTGCGACGCCGGCGGCAGGATTTTGCGGCTGCCCGGTCTGGAAGGCCAGCTCATGGAGGCGCTGGCCGGCATGCGGCAGTACCAGAGCCAGCTGCCGAGCGAGCAGCGGCCGATGTGGAACCGCGTGCTGCTCTTTATCTGGCCGCCGCTCTCCCTGCGCACCGACGAGCTCCATGAGCTGATTCACAAGCTCGCGGCGCTGACCGAGGGCCTGGACATCGAGCAGGTGATGGTGCAGGCGCGCATGCAGCAGGAGGGCGGAGAGCTCAAGGACACCATGCTGCGGATCTCCAATCCGGGCGGCACGGGTCTGCGCATCGCCGCCGGCCCGCCGCCGCTCTACCCGATGCGGCCGCTCAGCGAGTACGATCAGAAGGTCGCGCGCATGCAGCAGCGCGGCCTGACCTACCCTTACGAGCTTGTCCGCATGCTGACGCCGCCGCGCGGCGCCACGACCGCGGAGTTCCCGCCGGGGGAGTTTGTCGAGCACGAGCTGGGTCCGCAAGGGAACCTGCTGCCCGTCGACCGACCCCTGGGGAAGAACGAGTGCAACATCGTGGTCGGCGTGCTGCGCACCTTCACCGCTCGCCATCCGGAGGGAATGGAGCGCGTCCTATTGATCGGCGACCCGAGCCGCGCCATGGGCGCACTGGCCGAGCCGGAGTGCCGGCGCATCATGGCGGCCCTCGCGCTGGCCACGGCGCGCGCCATCCCGGTGGAGTGGTTCGCGCTGTCGGCGGGAGCCAAGATCTCGATGGACAGCGGGACCGAGAACATGGACTGGATCTCCGCCGTGCTGCGCCGCATCATCGAGTTCACCCAGGCCGGCGGTGAGGTAAACGTCGTGGTCAACGGCATCAACGTCGGCGCCCAGCCCTACTGGAACGCCGAGGCGACGATGCTGCTGCATACGCGCGGCGTCCTCATCATGACTCCGCAGGGCACCATGGTGCTCACCGGCAAGCAGGCGCTCGACTACTCGGGCAGCGTCTCGGCCGAGGACAACCAGGGCATCGGCGGCTACGAGCGGATCATGGGTCCCAACGGGCAGGCGCAGTACTGGGCGCGCGACCTGACCGAGGCCATCCACATCCTGCTGCGCCACTACGACCATACCTATGTCGCGCCGGGCGAGCGGTTCCCCCGTCCGGCGCTGACCACCGACCCGCGCGAGCGCGACGTGAGCAGCTACCCGCACGGCGGCGGCTACGACTTCGCGGTGGTCGGCGAGGTCTTCTCCAGCGACAAGAACCCCGGGCGCAAGCGGCCCTTTGACATCCGCAAGATCATGGCCGCCGCCATCGATCAGGACCACTCACCGCTGGAGCGCTGGACCGACATGCGGGACGCTGAGATCGCGGTAGTCTGGGACGCCCACCTGGGCGGCCACCCGGTGTGCCTCATCGGCATCGAGTCCCACCCGCTGCCGCGCCTCGGGGGCTCGGCCGCCGACGGTCCGGATCACTTCACCGCGGGCACCCTGTTCCCGCGCTCGTCCAAGAAGGTGGCGCGCGCGATCAACGCCGCCAGCGGCAACCGGCCCACCGTGATCCTGGCCAACCTGTCGGGCTTTGATGGCTCGCCGGAGTCGCTGCGCGAGCTGCAGCTTGAGTACGGCGCCGAGATCGGCAGGGCGGTGGTCAACTTCCGCGGCCCCATGGTGTTCTGCGTCGTCTCGCGCTATCACGGCGGCGCCTACGTGGTCTTCTCGGGAAAGCTCAACGAGGAGCTGGAGATCGCGGCCCTGGAGGGCTCGTACGCATCGGTGATCGGCGGCACGCCGGCGGCGGCGGTGGTGTTCGCCGGCGAGGTCGAGAAGCGCGCGCGCGGCGATGCCCGGGTCAAGGAGGTGGAGGCCCAGCTGGCCGAGGTCAGAGAGGGCGGCAAGCGCGCCCGGCTGCGCATGCAGCTGGAGGCGCTGTACCGGCAGGTCCACTCGCAGAAGCTCGGCGAGGTCGCTGACGAGTTTGACAAGATTCACTCGGTGCAGCGCGCGCTGCGCGTGCAGTCGATTCATCACATCATCCCCTCGGCGCGACTGCGTCCCTATCTGATCGAAGCGGTGGAGCGGGGGATTCAGCGGACGCTCGACAAGCTGCAGGGAGCCTGAGCCGATGCCGACGCCGACGCCGACGCCGACGCCGACGCCGACGCCGACGCCGACGCCGACTCTTGTACACTGGCTGCTCCAGTCGGCCGCCGCGGTTCCCAGCACGAATGAGTGGCTGAGCGCCGGCGAGCAGGACCGCCTGTCCGGTCTCCGCCTGCCGCGCCGACGCGCCGACTTCCGCCTCGGCCGCTGGACCGCCAAGCAGGCGATCCGCGGCTACCTGGGGCCTTCCGCCCGAGTCCCGATGTCCCGGATCGAGGTCCGCGCCCTGCCTTCAGGAGCGCCCGCGGTCGAGCTGGATGGGAGTCCGGCGCCGCTCGCCATCTCGCTCAGCCACCGCGACGGAGCGGCGCTGTGTGTCGTGGCCGCCGGGCCCGCTCGTCTGGGCTGCGACCTCGAGGTGATCGAAGACCACGGCCCGGCCTTTCTGGAGGACTACTTTACCCGCGAGGAGCAGGCGCTGGTCACAAGCTCGCCCGCCGGCGACCGCGCGCTGTGCTGCACGCTGCTGTGGAGCGCCAAGGAGAGCGCCCTCAAGGCCCTTACCGAAGGTCTGCGACTGGACACCCGGGAGGTCGTGGTCACGCTGCCAGGGGCGCACTCAGCGGCCGCCGGCTGGTCTCCGCTCAGCGTCCGTCAGGCGTCCGGTGGCGAGATCTTCGATGGCTTCTTTCAGGTGCGGGAGCGGCGGGTGCTGGTCGTCGTCGCTTCCCCCGCGCCCACGCTGCCGCTGGAAATCCGTCCTCCGTAGGAGCGGCTGCAGCCGCTGCGCGCCATCGCTGCGTGTATGGTCAGACCGCGTCCGCCGCGGCGGTCGGCGCCGGAGTCTGGCTGGCAGTCTTGCAGAGTGACAGGTGGGCAAACAGGATCATCACCACCAGATCGATCACCGGCGGCACCAGCGAGCGAGCCCCGGCGTACAGGCCGTTACCGAGCGGTGAGTCCGAGGTGTGGATGTCGAGCACGGTGAAGATCGCGACGCACGCGAGCGTGATGCGAGCGAACGCGCGGCGGGTGCGTGCGCCCTCGGCGAAGTAACCGACGACGGCGATGATAAGGCCAAGGACGAGCATGTGCGTGAACACCCAGGTCATCGCGTCCTTG
>Ga0075158_10003851_pt1 | contig 10457 bp, 11 predicted proteins | sample JI91814BDNA_FD_70968 | JGI IMG/M metagenome (GOLD analysis project Ga0075158, IMG submission 70968) | Wastewater effluent complex algal communities from Wisconsin, to seasonally profile nutrient transformation and Carbon sequestration -... | ecosystem: Engineered > WWTP > Effluent > Algae... | reverse complement strand
CTTTGACGGTTGCGTGATGTGACGCGGCTGTGAATTGCGGCTGGGTCGCTCCTCGCGTCGGCTTCCCCTGTCCAATGACAGGGGGCGGTCATGAAATGGGTGGGAGTGATGGCGCTGGCGCTGGCCGGTGCGGCCGAAGCCGGAGCGCGGTGCGATGCGGTGAAGATCGACCGTCTGCCGGTCTGTGTCGATGGCGCAAACGGCCTTGTTTTCGGCTCCGACAGGGCTCAGGCAGAAGCAATACTCGCCGCCATTGAGACCGGCCGCCCGAAATTCGAGGCTCTGTTCGGACGCCCCGCAGCCGCCTATGCGGTGGTTTTCGACAGTCCGACCCGCGACGAGATCGCGATGCTCAAGGCGGCGGGCTATCCCGTCACACTGCCCTGGATCGATGCGAGCCGGCTGGTCGCCGAGTTCGAACAGAAGCTGCGCGACGCGATCACCGAGAAGCTGCCCAACCTGTCGAAAGAGCAGATCGACGCGATTATCGCCTCCAAGCTCGATGAACTCAGCGCAAGTATTGGCGGTCCGTCCGCCGCCGCGCATGAGATGGGACATCTCTGGTTCACGCACGCATTCTGGGCGTCGGTGATGGACAGCGATGCACCGATCACCCATTACGGCAGCCCGGCCCCGGACTGGCTGGACGAAATTTCCGGTCTCGCCTTCGAAGACGAAGCGATGGCCGCCAACCGCCGCCAGCGCTTCAAGGATCTATGGACAAAGGGCGAGGGGATCGCGCCACTGCCGGCCTATCTCGCCATGCCGCATCCCGAACTCGACAAGGCGCTGGAGCGGGCGCGCAGCGAACCGAGGGCCGCTGGCGAAGGCGGCAAGATTGTCGTGGGCGCTGAAGCGTCGGACGGCGCAGTCGCCACCTCGGCCTTCTACGCACAGGGGCGTGTCTTTGCAGACTTCCTGATTGCGGTAGCGAAGCCGGGTGTCCTTGGCGTCATTGCGACGGCCATGGCGGACGGCAAGACGTTTGAAGCCTGGCTCGCCACCGACGGCGCGGCGCAGGGCCTGCCCGCCGATCTGGCAGGGCTCGAAACCCGCTGGATAGGTTGGGCGACGGCCGCCTATGGCGTTCCGGACTGATCCGCGCGGCCCAGCAGCGGAATGGCGTTCTGCAGCATGGTGAGCTTGACCGGTCCGGGCAGGGCGATGGCCTCACCATCCAGCGCCGTGATCATCGGGCTGCGCCCATCCACGCTGAGTTCGGGCACGTTGAACGTGCGGACCTTCTCCTCGTCGCGCCATGTGTCGGTGAACGAGGCGCGCAGCGCCAGCCAGGTCAGCCCGCTCCAGCCCTCCGGCGATGCGGCGGCGCAATCGAACGAGGCGGGATCGTCCTTCTCGCCGGCCCGAAACAGCATCTCGTCGATGGATTTGACCGACACCATCAGCGCAGCACAGCGGAAAGAGTCGATATCCGGCGCGGTGACCGCAACGCGCGGCGCGAACAGGCCACGTCGCCCCAGCCGCCCGACATGGCGCAGTGCCGCCCAGAGACCCGATGGCTCGGCGCGGCCGCGCAGGCGTTCGCGTGCCCGGGCGAGATGGGGGATCATCCCGAAACTGGCACCGACGAAGAACAGGCGGCCATTCGCCTCGCCCGCGTCCATCTGACGGACGCGCGTGCGACCATCGCCGATGATCGCGGCAATCTCTTCAAGAGAGGTGTCGTCACCCCACAGCCGTTTCGCCAGAATATTCTTCGTCCCGCCCGGCAGGGCCGAGGCGATGAAACCCTCCCGCCGCGCCTGCTCGATGATCGCGGTGCATGTGCCGTCGCCGCCGATGGGCAGGATAATCTCCGCGCCCGCGCGGCGGACGTCCGCCACCATGCTGTCCATGTCGCGCCCCTTGCCGGACTTGAGCGCAACGAGGCGGTCTCCCAGCGCATCCTGAAATGCGCGCTCTACCGTCCCGTGACCGAGACGCCGGACCGTTCCAGCAGTGCGATTGATGACGAGGCCGAGCTTCTGCGCCGCCTCAGGCGGTGTGCCGCTCATGATATTGGACTTGGGCGGGCCCTAGAGGCCGCCGCGCATGGCCAGCGCGCCGGCGACAATCATCGCCGTCAGCATCAGCCAGCCGATATTCTTTGCAAACGCCATAACCCCATCCCCATGCCGATCATGACTGAAACGGCAGGTTGCGCCATAGGGTTCCGCGCCGCGGTGGTGAAAAGTGAGAAGTCTTAACGACGCAGGCCGGAACTCGTGTTCCGGCCTGCTGCAGTTGCGAAGGTTTTGCGACGGATCAGAACGGCCAGATGATGTCCAGGAATTGCTGGCCGTAGCGCGGCTGCTGCACATCGGTGATCTGGCCCCGGCCGCCGTAGGAGATCCGCGCCTCGGCGATCTGGGTGTGGTTGATCGTGTTGTCGTTGGCGATGTCCTCGGGCCGCACGATGCCGCCGACCAGCAGCTCGCGCACCTCGTAGTTCACACGGACTTCCTGACGGCCCTGGATCACCAGATTTCCGTTCGGCATCACCTGGGTGACGATCGCCGCGATGGTCAGATTGATCTCTTCCTTGCGATCGACGCTGCCGGTGCCGCGGCTGTTGCTGTCGGAACTCATCGAGAGCAGCGATGAAGGATCGACGCCATCGGGCAGAATGCCGCCATACTGGGTCTCGAGGCCCAAGAGGTTCGGCAGGCCCGAATTCTCGGAATTGGTGCGGCCGCGCGCCGAGGTGTTGGCGACCTTCGCCTCGTCGTCGATCTCGATATTGATGGTGAGAATGTCACCGACGCGGGCCGCGCGCTGATCCTTGAAAAAGGTGCGCGCGCCGGGGCGCCACAGCGAATTTGGCTGATAGGCGACCTGCTCCTGCGCGGGCATGGCGACCTGCACCGGCTGGTAGTCCGGCGACATGGTGGGATCCATCACCGGCGACATGGGCGGAGTCGCGCCGATCTGTTCCAGACGGTCGACCGTGTTGCAGGCCGTGAGCAGGCTGATGGCGGCGGCGAGGCCGGCGTGGCGGGCAAGGCGCATGGGGTTCTCCTACTCGACTAGTTCACGGCGGCGATGTTGCGCGAGACGTTCACCGTCCCGGCGCCGAGCACCACCGCGTCAATCTGTTTCAGCGACTGGGCATTCACGACGGCGACCGTGTCGCCGACGCCGCCATCGGTCATGGCGCGGCCGCGCGAGGTCAGCTCGATACCGGGCGCGCGGAAAACCATCGTCACGGCGTCACCCTTGCGAATGACCAGCGGCTTCTGCACGTCGGTTTCGCGCAGCGGAATGCCGGCGCGCAGCTGGCGCTTGGCGGAAAAGCCGATCAGCTTCTCGGCCTCGGCCACCGAGCCGCGCGGCACGCGCGAGGCGGCCATGCGGACGAACTGCACGTCGTCGCCGGAGACGATCTCGCCGGATTTCATGGCGCGCGTCAGGACCGGCACATCCATGCCGTCCTCGACCTTGCCCTGCAGGCCATACAGACGTCCGCTGGCAAGGCGCACCTGCACGACGAAGCGGCCGCTCTCCGTGTCGTAGCTGATCTTGGCGAGGTCCAGCGTCTCGGGTTCGATACCGCGCGGCACGCGGCCGACCAGTGCGACTGCGCCGTCCTCCGGCGCACCCTTGGCGATGAGCTGGTCCAGCACGGCCTCTTCCAGCGTCAGCGCGGAGGCCGGCGCGAAAGCGGCGAAAAGGGCGAAGGCGAAGGCGGCGATCTTCATGGCTCAGCCCCTCAGACGCGATGCCATCGACATCATCTCGTCGGAAGCCGAGATGACCTTGGCGTTCATTTCATAGGCGCGCTGCGCGGTGATGAGACTTGTGATCTCGGCGACCGGATTGACGTTCGCGGTCTCAAGGAACCCCTGACGGATCTGGCCGTAGCCCTGCGTGCCCGGCTGGCCGACGATCGCCGGACCGCTGGCCGCGGTCTCGTAGAACAGATTGTCGCCCGTCGCTTCCAGGCCGCCTTCGTTGACGAAGATCGCGAGGTCGAGCTGGCCGACCTGCTGCGGCGCGGTCTGGCCGGGCAGGCGAACGGTCACCTGACCCTGCGCACTGATCGCGACGTCGGTGGCGTCCTGCGGGATGGCGATGCCGGGCTGGACAAGGAAGCCGTCAGGCGTCACGAGCTGGCCCTCGGCGGAACGGCCAAGCGCACCGGCGCGGGTATAGGCTTCCGAACCGGTCGGCGTCTGGACGCGCAGATAGCCGCGGCCCTCGATGGCGATGTCGTAGGGGTTCTCGGTGAAGTTGAGATTGCCCTGCTCGGTAATGCGATAGACCGCCGCGGGCTTCACACCGACGCCGATCTGAATGCCGTAGGGCACGATGGTGCCGGAGGTCGAGGTGGTTGCACCGGGACGTTCCAGGTTCTGGTAGAGCAGGTCCTGGAACTCTGCACGCTGGGCCTTGTAGCCCGTCGTGTTCATGTTCGCGATGTTGTTCGAGATGACCTCGACATTCAGCTGCTGTGCCAGCATGCCGGTCGAGGCGATGTTCATCGATCGCATGGTCTAATTCCCCTTCACCTGCGTCAGGCCCTGACTTCGCCGAGTTTCTGGACGGCACGGCGCGAAAGCTCTTCGCCGGCGTTCAGGATTTCGGTCGACGCCTGATAGGCCCGCATGATCTCGATCATGCGGACCATCTCGGCGACGGGCTGGACGTTGGATCCTTCAAGCATGCCCTGCGCGACGACGTTGCCCTCGGCTGCGACAGGGGGCTCTGATGCCTCCCACAGCGAGTCGCCGATCGGCTTCATGGTCTGCGGATTGTCGAATGCGACGACGCCGATACGGCCGCGAATACCCTGTTCGGTGGAGATCGAGCCGTCGCGCGCGATGGTGACCTGCGTCTCCTCGGGCGTCAGCACGATCTCCGATCCGCCGTCGTCCAGCACCGGATGGCCGGACGAGGTGACGATGCGGCCGGTATCGTCGCGGCCGAAATTGCCGTTGCGCGTGTAGCGCTCGCCCTCCGGGGTCGACACGACGAAGAAGCCATCGCCCTCAAGCGCAAGGTCCAGCTGGTTGCCGGTCGTCTTCAGCACGCCGCTCGACATGTCGTGCGTCGCCAGCACGTCGCGCACAAAGGACAGCGGCTCCTTCACGCGGCCGTTCGCGCCCTCGGCGTCGACCTTGACGATGTATTCCTGAAAGACCGGGCTCTCGCGCTTGAAGCCGGTCGTGTTCATGTTCGCGATGTTGTTCGCAACCACGTCCATGGAACGGCGCGCAACCATCTGGTTCGAGAGGCTGAGCAGCAGCGCGTTATCCATGACCCGTTGCGATCCTTCGCGTGAACGTCGGGCCAATCGGCCCCGTCAGGGCTTTTGCCCCGCGAAACGATCCGCAAGCGCCGTGCCAAACCTAAGTCATTGAAAAACAACGTCCTGTGCGTGGCGCCATACCTAAGTACGGCAAACTCTGCCGTGCGCGCTGGGCGGAACCTTGCTATGAGGGCGCTGGACGTCTGAGTCCCAGGGGGGAATTGCATCATGTCGCTGGCGCGCAAGCTGTCGGCCGAATTCATCGGCACATTTGTTCTCGTTTTCGGCGGCTGCGGCTCGGCCGTTCTGGCCGCCAGCTTCGGCGTTCCGGTCGGCACCGGCGTCGTCAATCTCGGCATCGCCTTCGCCGGCGTCTCACTGGCCTTCGGCCTGACCGTGCTCGTGATGGCCTATGCGGTCGGCCATATCTCGGGCGGCCACTTCAACCCTGCCGTCACCATCGGCCTTGTGGCCGCCGGCCGTGCCAGCCCGCTGGATGCCGGCCCTTATATCCTGGCCCAGGTCGCCGGCGCGATCGCTGCGGCCGGCGTGCTCTATGTCATCGCCACCGGCAATATGGCGGCGGGCGATGCGCCCATCGGCGTCGGCAGCTTTGCCACCAACGGCTACGACAAGCTCTCGCCCGGCCAGTACACGCTGATGTCGGCGGCGCTGATCGAAGTCGTCCTGACGGCGATCTTCGTGATCGTGATCGTCGGTGTCACCAGCAAGAAGGCCCCGGCCGGCTTTGCGCCGCTCGCGATTGGCTTCGCCCTGACGCTGATCCACCTGATCTCTATCCCGGTCACCAACACCTCGGTCAACCCGGCCCGCTCCACCGGTGTGGCGCTCTTCGCCGATTTCGGGCCCGAGGCCACCGCGACCGCCATGTCGCAGCTGTGGCTGTTCTGGGCGGCACCGATCGTCGGCGGCATCATCGGCGGCCTGATCGGGCGCCTGCTCCAGGGTTCGCAGGACGAATAACGGCCTTACCCGGCAATTTCTGCCGAGACCTAACGAGCCGTTAACCATCGCCTTCTAGCGTGCCCCTAGTGCGACGCGGACAGTCATGTCCGCGCGCCCGAGGGGTTTTTGAGCGATGTCCAAATCGAAGGCGCCAAAGCCGGAGGCGGAAGCCGAGGCGGGGGCTGAGGGCGCAGAAGGCGCGCCCAAGAAAAAGCGCTCGCTCGTCAAGATGCTCATCATGTTCGTGCTGCCCGCCGTCCTGGTGCTGGGCGGCGCTGCCTATTTCTTCCTGCTCTCGGGCGGTGAAGAGGTCGCGGAAGGCGAGGGCGCCGAGAAACACGCCGAAGCCGGCCCGCCGCCGGTCTTCCTCGATCTGCCCGATATGCTGGTGAACCTCACCGGCGCGGGCGGCGAGCGCGCGATGCTCAAGCTTGCCGTGGCGCTCGAGCTGCCCGACCAGGAAACGGTCGCGAAGATCGAGCCGATCATGCCGCGCGTCACCGACAATTTTCAGGTCTTCCTGCGCGAGCTGCGCGTCGAAGACCTCTCCGGCTCGGCCGGCATGTTCCGCCTGAAGGAAGAGCTGACGCGCCGCGTCAATCTCGCGGTCGCGCCGGCCGTCGTGAAGGACGTTCTCTTCAAGGAGATGCTCATTCAATGAGCGGCGATGAAGAGACCAACTGGGACGAGGCGCTGAACGAGTCCGGAGACGCGTCCGACGCCGCCACCGACCGCATCCTCAACCAGGACGAGATCGACAGCCTGCTCGGCTTCGACGCGCTGGAAGGCGACGATGCGGAGCGCACCGGCATCCGCGCCATCGTCAATTCCGCGCTGGTTTCCTACGAGCGCCTGCCGATGCTGGAAATCGTCTTCGACCGCCTCGTGCGGCTGATGACGACATCCCTGCGCAACTTCACATCCGACAACGTTGAAGTCAGCCTCGACAACATCTCGTCGATCCGTTTCGGCGACTATCTCAACTCCATTCCGTTGCCCGCGATTCTCGCGGTCTTCCGCGCGCCAGAGCTCGACAATTTCGGCCTCTTCACGATCGAATCGAATCTCATCTATTCGATCGTCGACGTGCTGCTGGGCGGACGCCGCGGCACGGCGGCGATGCGCATTGAGGGTCGTCCCTATACGACCATCGAACGCAGCCTCGTCCAGCGCATGATCGAGGTCATCATGCAGGACATGGGTCAGGCCTTCGAGCCGCTGTCGAAGGTCAATTTCGTCCTCGACCGTCTTGAAACCAACCCGCGCTTCGCGGCCATCGCGCGTCCTGCGAACGCCGCCATCCTGGTGAAGCTCAGGATCGACATGGAAGATCGCGGCGGCCGCGTCGAGCTGCTGCTGCCCTATGCGACGCTCGAGCCGATCCGCAAGCTGCTGCTGCAGCAGTTCATGGGCGAAAAGTTCGGCCGCGACAGCATCTGGGAGGGCCACCTCGCCACCGAGCTCTGGCAGACCCAGCTGCAGATCGATGCCGTTCTGGATCAGCAGATCATGTCGCTCCGCGATGTCATGAACTTCAAGGTCGGCCAGACCCTGATGCTCAATGCCGCGCCCGACTCCCCCATTGAACTGAAATGCGGCGGCATCCCGCTCGTCAAAGGCCATATCGGCCGTGTCGGGCCGTTCGTCGCCGTCAAAGTCGACAAGACTCTGCGCCGCGCCGCCAGCCTCTCCAAATTATAGGACCTGCACATGGGCGTCGAACTCGCTGTTGAAGGACTGGTCGCGCTGCTGCTCTCCGCCGCCATCGTGTGGGCGGTCATTCTCGATCGCCGCCTGCGCGATCTGCGCTCGGGCAAGGATGGCGTGAAGCAGGCGGTGATGGATCTCGTCGGCGCTACCCAGCGTGCTGAAGCTGCCATTGCCGCGCTGCGCGAGGCGGCTGACAATGCGGGCACCCGTCTCGCCAATGTCCAGGCCGGTGCCCGCTCCACCAGCGAGGAACTCTCGATGCTGGTCGGCGCCGCCGAAGGCCTTGCCCAGCGCCTCGCCGCGCAGCGTCAGGCGGTGAAGCCTGCACCTGCCGCCCGGCCCGCCGCACCGTCCGCCGCTCCGGCCTTCGATCTCAAGGGAGCCCGCTGATCATGCGCGCTCTGCCGCTTGGTATCGCGGCGCTTGGTCTGTTGCTGGCGCTGAAGCTGGCGGACACAGGCGGCTGGCTGTCGGCCCAGGCCGAGGACAAGGCCGAAGCCGCTGCCGCTGAATCTCACGACGAGGACGTGGCGCCCGCAGCGGAAGCGGCGCATGAGGCGTCCGCGGAAGACCACGCGGCGGACGAGCCCAAAGCGCCCAATCCCGCAGATGGCCCCACGGCCTCCGAGGCCGATGTGCTGGAGCGTCTCGCCGACCGGCGCAAGCAGCTTGATGAGCGCGAGCGCGATCTCGACATGCGCGAGAAGCTGATCGCCGCCGCCGAGAAGCGCGTGGAAGAGCGCATCGTCGAACTGAAGACGATCGAAACGCGCATCGAGACGATGTTCGGCAAGCGCGGCGAGCAGGAAGAAGCCCAGCTCGCGGGCCTCGTGAAGATGTACGAGACGATGAAGCCGGCCTCCGCCGCCGCGATCTTCAACACGCTGGAACAGGGCGTCCTCATCGACGTCATGGCCCGCATGAAGCCCGCCAAGGCGGCGCCGGTTCTGGCCGCCATGAAGCCCGAACGGGCGCAGGAGGTGACGGTCGAACTCGCCCGCCGCTTCGACCTGCCGCCTGATGAGGAGGGCATCACTGAACCCGTCACCGACCCTGCCGCCGATCCCGCGGCTGCGGCGCCGCCCGGCGGATAGAGCATGTTCGGGCGCGTCGTCCTCTCCGTTCTGGCGGCGGCGATGTTCGCCGCCGCTTCGGCGTTTGCGCAGGCGGCCGAAACCGTGTCGATCTCGGTCGATACCTCAAAGGGCTATGCCCGCATCGTCTTCGGCTGGCCCAAGCCCGTCACGGCCGAGGCGAACATCGCCGACGGCATTCTGGTCGTCACCTTCGCGCGTCCTTTCCAGTTCGCGCCGGGTGTCCTCAACGTGCCGCTCGACGACTATGTCTCGATCATCAAGCAGGACGCGTCGATGAAGACGCTGCGCCTGTCGCTGAACGGAAAATACCGCGTCCATACGTCCAGCGGCGGACCGCTCTACGCGATAGACCTGCTGCCCGTTGCGATGGCGGAGGATCCCGCGGATATCGCCGATCCGAATGCCGCGCCGGCTGGCCCGAAGCCGCCGGCCGATGTGCGCCTGAAAATTGCCGTGCAGGAGGACCGCACGCGCCTCGCCTTCGATTGGGGCGAGAATGTCGACTACAAGGTCGGCGTCTCCGACGGCACGGTCAAGGTCACCTTCGCACGCGAGGGCAAAATCGATGTTTCGCGTCTCAACACGGTGCCGCCCGCCTTTGTGAAAGGCGCGGGTTCCAGCGCGGGCGACGACGAAACGCTGCTGGAGATCAAGATCGATCCCGATTCCAAGATCGACCATTTCCGCGACAAGACCTCCGTGGTCTTCGATGTCATGGCGCCCGGCAACGACAAGGATGCAGAGCCGCAGGTCGTCGTGCCGGACGAGATGCTGCCGCCCGCGCCTGTGGCCAAGCCTGCGGCCGTCGCGGAGGCCAAGCCCGAAACGGAGGCGGCGCCCGATGAAGGCAAGTCGGACGATCATCCTGCGCTGCGTCCGGGCAGCGACGGCGCCGCTGTGGCTGAGGCTGCACCCGAGGACACCGAGGCCGCGAAGCCGACACCCACGCCGGCCGCCGAACCGGCCCAGGACGCGCCCCCCGCCGCCGAAGACCATGCAGCGGCCGAGCCCGCTCATGAGCCTGCGCATGCCGAGCCAACGCCTGACGCGCAGGCCGACCCAGCGCAGGACGACAAGCCTGCCGAAGGGCATGGCGAGGCGGCTCACGCCCCTCAGAGCACCCATGCCGAAGCGCCGCCCGCCGAGGCGCCGCCGTTCAAGGTCGTGCGCGTGCGCGACGAAATCACGCTGGTCCTGCCTGCCCTCACCACCGCGCCGGCCGCCATGTTCCGCCGCGGCGACCGCATCGTCATTGCCGTGAAGGGCGCGAGTCACATCGACACCGCCGCCATTCTCAAGAGCAACAAGGATTTCATCCTCGCGGCCGATCTTTCATCGCAGGACGGCGCGACCATTCTGACGCTGCGCACCGTGCGTCCGCTGTCGGTCACCGCCGGTGAGAGGTCAGGCGGCTGGACGGCAACGATTTCGCCCGA
>Ga0075158_10003848_pt1 | contig 10461 bp, 11 predicted proteins | sample JI91814BDNA_FD_70968 | JGI IMG/M metagenome (GOLD analysis project Ga0075158, IMG submission 70968) | Wastewater effluent complex algal communities from Wisconsin, to seasonally profile nutrient transformation and Carbon sequestration -... | ecosystem: Engineered > WWTP > Effluent > Algae... | reverse complement strand
GCTGCTGCTGTTACACTTCCTTTGTTTTGATATAATTGATAATCTCCTTCAAAATAAATTTTAGGACAAGCCGTAATTCTCGACTCACCTTCAATTTGCATTATTTCCTGAAATTCATCTAAATATTCAGGATCATCTATAGTTGCGCATCCGGCATTGTCGGGAGTTACTAAAATGTCCCAATCAGAATAAATTAAATAATCGTCTTTGCTGCCATCACCATAACGACCAATATTGATATTGCCTTTATCAGCTGAAGCAATTAAACCAATTATTTCATCTTCAAAAAAGCTGATGGCCACAATTGAATTTGGGTCATCTTTTATCGTGCCTTGATAATAAACACCAGGTGTGTAGTCAACAGGTTGTCCATTACTTGTATTGGTTTCTACCTGAAATCCATCAGCAAATAAATTTACCTGTACAAGGTCAACAATAATTTCACTTTCCTTATAAGGTAAAGTAATTTCAAGCGCTGCATCTCTTTTTGTAAAAATATCTTTTACCAGTGTAGAATTCATTTTTACAAAAGTGATGTCTTTTGCAAATGATGAAGTAGCACTTTTGTGTGCTGGATTAATTTGCACATTAAATGGCGCTGCCTGCTTAAAGGTAATGCCGGAATTTTTACTTTCAGCAACCATTTTGGCAACAGGTCGCAGTGCTGTGTTTTGGGCAAACATGCTTATTGAGTAGCACGTACAAATAATTGCCAGAGATAAGGTGGTAAACATTTTTTTCATAACATTAAAATTTAGGGTTAAATACGATGTGTATGCCGCCACGTAAGGAAGTCAAAACTGCAAAAAAAATGGCAATTATTCAAAAAAATACAATAAGTGTTAGACACAAATACATAACTGATTTGGAAAGAGCTGCTTGAATATCAATGGTTTATTGTTAGGCTGCCTTTAAATCAGTTGTTTTGCCTGTCACTATTCCAGCCCTTGTGTCATTTTACGGACAATTTTAGCCTCACTAAAAAACTCTTTGGCTATAATGCGGAAAAAGGCATAAACAGGCATTGCAGCAATCATTCCCGGTACACCTGCGAGATTGCCAAATACCAAAACAACAAAAAATACTTCCAGTGGGTGAGCCTTTATAGAATTAGAATAAATAATAGGCTGTGATACAAAATTGTCTATTAATTGAACACCCTGAAATAAAATAAACAATTGGATAAGCATTGGTGTGATGTCGAAATTAGGGTCGACACTTAAATTGGTTGTAATACCTATCAGCATACCGAACAACATGCCAATTATTGGTCCTATGTATGGAATAATATTAATGATACCTGCAAATAAGGCAATTAACCAGCTATTGGCACCAAATCCTAAAAACAAAAGGCCAACTGCAATTAAAATAAATACAACCACCGATTGAATAATTAACCCCACAAAATAACGTGTCAGATATTTTTTGCTGGAGTGCATGATGCGCTTGGCGTTGGTTTCTAATTTTGTAGGTGTTAATACCATTACAATATTGTAAAATAATTTATCATCACGCAAAAAGAAAAAAGAAATAAATGTAATGGAAAACAGCGCAACAAGTATATTGCCAAGGCCTCCCATAATATTATTAAAAATATGCGTGATGGAAGTTACATTAATCCAGTTGCGCAGGTTGTCGTTAATAATTTGTTCTACAGATTGTGATGAAGCGTTAGGGTCCTGAAAATGAACAATCATAGAGTCGAGTGCAACAATTTGGGATTGCAAACTTTCGGCAACGCGTTCGGTATCTATATTAGATATATTATTTGTTTGTTGAACTACTAGTGGCGTAAATATTTTAACAACACCAAATAGTACACCGAATAAAATGGTCATGGTAAGTAATGCTGCTAAAGAATCAGGTACGCCGAATTTGCCAATTTTAAATCGTTGAATAAAATCGCATATGGGTTTGCCAATAATAGAAATGATTGCAGCGATGATAAAATAAAAGAGGATAGTTGTTATTTGCATTAATAACCACACTACACCAAATACCACAGCAAGTGTAATAAGGATAAGTAATGTAGACTTAATGATATTATTGTTCGACCAGAGTTTGTTCATGTTGGTATGGTATTGACGATGTAAATATACATAGCCCTTACAAAGTTTGGCAATAAAAAAAGCCCTTCATGCAGAAGGGCTTTTCAATAATAAGATTTTACTATTAATCAGTGCTTAATAAATTAGCAACAGCCACCACCATCATAAAACCAGCTGGAGCCGGAAATAAAGATGTCGTTGCGACCTAATTTAGCAAGATTGCCTCCGGTTTTATCGCAAACTGCAAGTGGTTGATTCGGCATTAAAACATGTCCCTGATGGTCGTCGAAGTATTCTTCATTACCATAATAAATAGCTGTTTTTCCTGTAAAAACGCAAGGTCCATCAGCTGGCATTGGGTCTTTAATGGCGCACACTTCAGCGCTTTCGATAAATATTAATTCAGGAGTATCGTAATTAACCGGGTCTAAAATGCGATATGGACGGCGTGCGCGAACTTCTATAGTGCCAAAACCGATATCGGTAATACGGTCTATATATTCCTGTAATGGAAGTGAACCACTTAAACATAAGGCGCGGAGTTTTTCGTCATCGCGTAAATTTTCCGGTATGGTTTGTTCGCAGGTTGGGTCGCTCATTACTAAACGGCCGTGTTTTTTTAAGGTGCGATACATTTCGGTTAATGCTGTTTTCAGGTCTTCATCGCGAAAAATATTAAACAAACAATTTTGTGCGGCAATATCAATACTATTGTCTTCAACAGGTAAATTAAATGCATCACCTTTTCTTAATTCAATAAATTCACGTTTGAACCATGGATTTAGTTTTTCGGCTTCAATTAAATTTTCTTCACAAGCTTGAAGCATTTCATCTACTACGTCAACACCAATAACACCACCTTTTTTGCGAGAAAAATAAGCGAATTGTAATAATTCCATTCCGCCACCAACACCAACATATAATATATTGGGATTATTTACCAGGTCGCGGGGATTTACTGTTGAGCCGCAGCCATAGTTCATTTCCAGCATTTTTTGTGGAATTACTAATCCAGGTAATTGCCAAACAGGTGTTGTTGTGCAACATAAACCTTTTTGAGGATTTTCTGCAGCTTCTTTGTAAACGTTTCTTGTAGTTTCTAAATAAGTAGTTGACATATGCTTTATTGTTTTAAATAATGTTTGATGTAATGAAAAATATAATTCCGGATAATATTGCAGCTATAGGTAATGTTAATACCCAAGATCCTGCAATTTTTCCAATCATTTTATAATCTGCTTTTTTGTTTACGACGCCAATACCAAAAATTCCACCAACTGAAACATGCGTAGTGGAAACAGGCAATCCGCTTGCACTGGCTGTCCACACTAAAATTGCGGTAATCAAGTTGGAAGTAAATCCTTGTCCGGGATTCATATAGGTGATTTTTTTACTCATGGTTTGTGCAACTTTTTTCGAATTGAGTAAACCGCCAACTGCCATAATTACGGCAATCATAATAAGCATCCATGGAACGGATAAAAAATTAACGAGCAATAATAAGCCTGCAATTTTTGGCGCATCGTTCATACCTCTTGCAAAACCAACTGCTCCTGCGCTGATATAATGTAATCCGTCTAATATTTTTTGAGCGCTAAAGCCAATAATTTTGCCATTATAACTTTCACGGTAATTATTGCTCAGTGAAATTCCCGGAGCCATTATATTATTTGAATCTGCACTAGGAGCATCAACCACGAGATGTGTTTGTTTATCGATTTTCAATAATAATCTTAATTGCCTGAAGATGATATATAAAATAATTGCTGATGCACAAGCAATAAATGGACTTAACAAAAGTGGTTTTAGAAATACTTCGCCGAGTTGATTAAAGTCTAATGCATTGCCAACAGAAACAAATCCGGCACCAACTAAAGCGCCAACAATTGCATGTGTTGTTGAAATTGGAATACCAATTTTGGTAGCCAGAAAAACGGTGCTCGCGGCGCCAAGTGCAACGGCAATTGCTAACGAAGGGTCTTTTAATGCTTCATCAGGTATTAATCCTTTTCCGGAGAAATTTTTCATTAATCCCTGAGCAATAAAAACGGCAAAAATACATCCTGCCAAGGTTGTTATTGTTCCCCAATTTAGCGCAGATTTAAAATTGGTTGTGCCACTTCCGAATAATGTCGAAACGCCTTTGAAATTATCGTTTGCACCATTTGAAAATGCCAGAAAACAAGCTGCTAATATGATAATAATTTCTGTCATAAATTTTGCAATTGTAAGTGTGATTGAATATCTGCTATTGTGTCAATATCTGAAAGTGTTGGCAGTTCAAACAATTTCCCGTTTCTGCTTAAGATGTCATTTTTTGTTTCATCAAATAAAGTAGCTGTACTCCAGTTTTTATTTTCCAACACCCAACGGTTCCATTTTTTCATACCTATTAAGTAATAACCACCATCGTTGGCAGGCCCAATTACAAAATCATTGTTATTCGCAAGTGCTTCAAATGCTTGTTCAATATGTTGTTGTGTAATGTCATAACAATCGGCACCAATCATAACAACATGCTGGTATTCATTTTTAAATGGAATAGAAAATGCATAATCCATCCGTACACCTAAATCGCCACTGCACTGCACATATTTTTTATAAGCACTGTTGTCAAACATATCGGACCGTTCAACTACATCGCTGTAAAAAATAAATTTATCAGCTTGGATGTTTTTAGAAACAGCAAGTGTATGCTGTAATAATTCCTGATATATTTTAAGTGCTTGTTCGTCGCCAATGTCTGCTGCCAAACGCGTTTTCACTTTACCCAATACTGGGTTTTTTAACATGATAATTAATGCCGGTTTTTGTTGCATATATGTTTATTTTTTTACGCAACTGAACCACCGCAACTGCTGCCGCTGCCTGCTGTGCAGCCGAAGCAGTGCTGGTTGAGCACAATTTCGCGATTATTTAATAATTCTAAATCCCAATTGCTGATATGATTAGGAGCACCGTGATTAACTTTTAATCCAAGCATCTGATTAAAATCGCAATCATAAATATTGCCATCCCAGCCAATAGAAACGGTATTGCGGCACATTACGTTTTGTGCTGCTATAGGATTAAATGCTTCAACTAATTTTTGCATGTATTCCTCATAATTGCCGCTGTCAATTAAATATTCCAAGAAGCGGGAAATGGGCATATTGGTAATACAGAATAAACTATTGAAATCGATTTGATATAACCTTTTGAGTTCTTTTTTGAACTGCGCTTCTAAAGAGGCTTGACTGCCGGGTAAAAATGCGCCACTAGGATTATAAACAAGATTTAAAATTAAACCACTTCCGGGTTTGCCATAACCAACTTCATTTAGCATTTGAAGCGCTTTAATACTATCTTCAAAAACGCCGTCACCACGCTGAGCATCGGTGCGCGATTTATTGTAAAATGGTAAAGAAGAAACAACTTCTATTTTATGTTCAGCAAAAAATTGTGGCAAGTCATGGTATTTTTTATTTGCCATAATGATGGTCAAATTACATCTCACCATTGTTTTTCTGCCCAATTTGGTAATCTCTTCAACAAACCATCTGAAGTCAGGATTCATTTCCGGTGCACCGCCTGTTAAATCTACAGTTGGAATGTTTGTTTTTGCCAATGCATCGAGACATTGTTGCATGGTTTCCCGGGTCATAATTTCTTTTCTGTCGGGACCTGCATCAACATGACAATGCGCGCACGTTTGATTACACATATAACCAACATTTACCTGGAAAATTTCAGTATTGGTTGGCTTAAGCGGAAACAATCCGATGCTTTTTAACTTATCATCAAAGCGCTCAAAATCTACAGTAGAAATTTCATGTGTTTCGAGCACTTTTAACTGATAATCGTTATCAGCTAATTTGTGATGTAAAGCGTGTAATGATTTTTTTGAACTCATTTGTTTCGAATAATTAAAAAAGTATGCCTGAAAATTTAACTAACATTACATCGTTAGGTCTTTGAATTTATTCATCATTTGTGTGCCATGCACTAAAGATGCACCACCACGAATTGCAGCCGCAACATGTATGGCTTCCATCATTTGTTCTTCATCACAACCTTTAGCCATAGTATCTTGCGTATATGCATCAATACAATAAGGACACTGAATTGCATGCGCTACAGCAAGGGCTATTAAACTTTTTTCACGTTCAGTTAATGCGCCTTCTGCAAAAACTTTTCCATAATAATCAAAAAATGCTTTTCCTAATTCAGCATCCCATTTAGAGATATCACCAAATTTTTTTAGGTCTTTCGGGTCGTAATAGGTAGTTCTTTCCATTGTTATATGTTTGATTTAAAATAAATTATTAAATGTAAAATAACACACCACTTGCTGTTGCAGGTGACATGTAAATAAAAACGAATAAATAAGATTAATAAACCGGCGGCGCCCGCAATGAAGTGTATATACGATGATTTATCGTAATTGGATGTTGGAATTGTTTGCTGAATTGCTGAACAATTGAAGCAATAATACTGCGTATAGAAGTGCGTAAGTGCAAACTGATATGGCTGCCTGCTAAAACTGAGTTGAGCTGTTTGCCAAAATCAATATCCTCCTTAACATCCGATAAAAAATAGGTAATAGTTTTGTCAGATAAATATACCTGCATCATATCCTGCACAATTGCAGTTTCCCAAGGTAAAGCGGAAAAAGATACTGCGTGGAATGCACTTTTATTTAAACCGATAAGATATAAGCCGCCATCGCTTGCCGGCCCTAAAACTGCTTGTTTTGAAGCTAATTGGAAAGCTGCAGTTCGCAAATCTTGTGCAGAAAGCGAAGGACAGTCGTTTCCGATGGCAATTACGTTTTCAAAACCCAGTTTAAATATTTGTTGAAAGGCATCACTTAATTTTTCGCCAAAAGTATTGCCGTGCTGATGAGCGGAATTGATAACAAAACATGGTAATCCGGTACTTCTGGCGGTTTTTTCGGCGTGGCTGATCAAATGACCTGCTATCAGGCTGTTTGAGCGTAGGCTATGCACCGACGAAAAGTCTTTTACTCGCGCCTCTTCTTGTTGAGAGCGGGTAAAAAGCAAAAGTGCGGTATTTTGTTGTTGACTAATAGCCATGTGTCCTTAACCAAATATGCCTGATTTGGTTCGGCTAAAATAGAAAACTATTCCTAAACCGGAGGATTTTAACAAATGTTTAAGTAATTGGGCCTTAGAGGCTTAGTTCAGGCTTGGCAAACTGACTTATTTTTTCCATCCTTATCGCCAAATGCGAAGTGTGATAGACGCATTTTCCGTCTTTTATAATCAAAATTTGTGGCGATTCATGATGCACATTAAACTGAGTAGCAATTTTATTGGATAATGGTCTGTTGGCTAATAAGTCTAAGTAGTGAAAATCAATATTTTCAGGTGTAACCTCATCTTCAAGCATCATTTTAACGTGAAAACTGGTTCCACATGTTGTACTATGTTTAAAAATAGCTTGCGGCTGAGTAAACGATTTTTCTGTAAGTTTAAGTAGTTCCTGTTCCGTGCCTAATTCAATCCAATTCATGTTGTTAATTTAGTGTGTTAATGTTATCAAAATGGAAATAGTTCAATTATTGATGTTTTTTTAAACTCGCTTCGAGCCAAATTACTGCCTTTTTAATGTAATATTCTTTATCGCCTTTATGCTTGTTTACCATTTCCTGAATGGTGTTATGAAAAACAGGTTGTTTGCAAAAATCTTCCAATAATACCATCGACAATCTGCGTTGCCACATCACAGGTGAAGAAGATAATTCATTAGCAAGTGCAAAAATTTCTTTGCTGCGAATTTTATTTATTGCTTTTAAACTTTGCATTCCAAGCGTATCACACAAAGCCCAATTGTCAATTGCTTTCGAATATTTTTTCACCAGTGCTATTGCCTTTTCAGGGTCTTTTTTAGCAACCTTATGTAAGGTTTTTGCAGCTAACATTCTTTCTTCATAAGCGCCTGCTTCCCACAGTTGTTCAATCAGCTCAAACCCGCCATCCTTGGCTACTTTGGCGATTTCATTTAACACCGGCATACGCACACCGTAAATGCGTTTAGCACCCGGAGCAACAGTTTTCATTTTTTCTGCAAAGTCTGCTTCGGAATTGTCTTTTAATGTTTGTTGAATATCACTCAGCATAATTTTTACAATAATTTTCAAACCTATGCATAAGCGATAAAGTTAATGCACCCGGTTTCCCGTTTCCTATAAATTTATCTTCAATTTTTACAATCGGCATTATATTCCTAGTAGTGCTGGTAATAAATACTTCATCTGCTTCAAAAAGTGTTTTTACAGAAATAGGTTGTTCAATTACCATTTGATCTTGTTTCGCACATTGAATTACATGTTTGCGCGTTACACCCAATAACATATTTTCGTTTGGCGTATATATAAGTCCGTTTTTTACAATAAAAAAATTACATCTCGCACATTCTCTTACTTCATCATTATAATAAAATAATACATCTTCACTGCCGTTAGCATACATGCGTGGTAATAACCTGAAAGAACCTAAATAAAAAGTTGTTTTATAGGAGGCAAATGGTTTGTCATATTCTTCTAAAATAAGCGATACTCCTTTCTCATACATTGCATCTGCATAAGGTTTCCAGCTGTCCTGATAAATGGTAATAATGGGTTGTAATTGTTGATTCACCATCCTTGCAGTGATGATAATTTTAAAATAGGCATCATTTAATCCATTTGCCTGCTGCAATTTCAAAACTGCTTCACGAATAATATTAATATCGGCGGGTGTTGCAAGTTGTAATACCGATTGCGAATGATTTAATCGTTCCAGATGGTCATTTAAAAAGGTAACCTTCCCGTTACGCACTCTGCAATAGTCAAAAACACCAAATCCGCGTTCAAATCCAAGGTCGTCTAATCCTATTCGGATTTCCGATTTGTGGAGATATTGGTTATCGCGAAAGGCTAAGGTTTGTGGCATGACACAAAAGTACTGGATAAAAACCATTTTCAATACCTGAAAAACGATATGAAATTTATGCAGATTTAACGTTACCCAAATTATTATAAGATGTAATTTTCAACAATATTTCGCGATTTTCCCCTCAAAAACCCCGATATTTGCCCTTCCAAACCAAAGTGTAAAATACTTTGTTAAACAGGCAAAGAACCGCAGCGCATGGACAAGTTTTCTTATATCGCAAATGCAGAACCGGCTTATATTGAGTCGCTTTATAATACTTTTAAGGTTAATCCTCAGGCAGTTGATGCTGAGTGGAAGCAATTTTTTGAGGGATTTGATTTCGCTCAAACGAATTTTTTATCAAATGAGCAAAGCACTGCAACCGCCGGAAATATCAACGGGCAGCAACTTACTGAAGAATTAAAAGTATACAATCTCATACTGGCCTACCGGGAAAAAGGCCATTTGATTGCCATAACCAATCCGTTAAAACCCCGTAAAGACCGACATGCCAATTTATCGCTGTCGCAATTGGGTTTTACCGAAGCCGATTTAAATAAAACGTTTGCAGCTGGCAATAGTTTGGGCTTAAATGGGGCAACATTGCAGTCCATTATCACACATCTTGAAGCGGCCTATTGTAAAAGCTTAGGTTTTGAATATGATTATATCATAGAGCCAATTGAAAAACAATGGTTTCAAGATAAAATTGAAAAAAATGCAGTTGCCATTCAATTTAGCACACAACAAAAACAACGTATTCTTAAAAAATTAAATGAGACTGTAGTTTTTGAACAATTTTTAGATAAAAAATATATAGGGCAAAAACGATTTTCATTAGAAGGTGGTGAATCAACTATTGCAGGACTAGACGCAATAATAAATCGCGGTGCCGACCTTGGCGTTGAAGAATTTGTTTTTGGAATGGCTCACCGCGGACGTTTAAATGTACTCGCCAATATTCTTGGAAAAACATACGAGCAAATATTTAATGAGTTTGAGGGAAATACTATTCCGGATACTACGATGGGTGATGGTGATGTGAAATATCATCTTGGTTATTCATCGCAAATAAAAACTACCGGTGATAAAATGGTGCATTTGAAACTCACTCCGAACCCATCACATCTCGAAGCGGTAAATCCTGTTATGCAGGGTTTTGTGCGTGCAAAAACAGATGTAATGTATGCTGAAGATTGGGATAAGGTGTTGCCAATTACAATTCATGGTGATGCTGCAGTAGCCGGACAGGGTGTTGTTTACGAAGTATTACAAATGAGCAACCTGAAAGGTTATCGCGTTGGTGGAACAATTCATTTTGTGATTAATAATCAGATTGGATTTACAACCGATTTTGATGATGCACGTACCAGTAATTATTGCACCAGTTATGCTGCAACAGTTCAGGCGCCTGTAATTCACGTGAATGGTGATGATGCTGAAGCAGTAGTTTTTGCCTGCGAATTGGCGGTTGATTATCGACAGGAATTTAATAA
>Ga0075158_10003846_pt1 | contig 10466 bp, 7 predicted proteins | sample JI91814BDNA_FD_70968 | JGI IMG/M metagenome (GOLD analysis project Ga0075158, IMG submission 70968) | Wastewater effluent complex algal communities from Wisconsin, to seasonally profile nutrient transformation and Carbon sequestration -... | ecosystem: Engineered > WWTP > Effluent > Algae... | reverse complement strand
AGCGTAGGCAAACATCCAGGAGGAAGTGGGAGTTTAATAACGATATTCCCCTTCTGACCGGTCTTCACTTCCACACCTTCTTCGTCTAGAATTCTTACATCAAAACCAAACATCGGTTTTGTCGCAGAACCAGCCTTAGCCACTACTGGCTCTACTCCCATTAGGTTTCCACAAATCGCATATCCAGTTTCTGTCTGCCACCAATGATCTATAATAGGAATTTCTAACAACTCTTTCGCCCAATCATAAGTAGGCGGATCTGTTCTCTCCCCTGCGAGGAATAAATATTTCAAAGAGCGCAAATCGTATTTGTTTTTAAGTTCTCCATTCGGGTCTTCTTTTCGTATCGCTCTAAATGCAGTGGGAGCGGTAAACAGCACATTAACCTTATGCTCGGAAATAACTCTCCAGAATGCACCTGCATCCGGAGTCTTGACTGGTTTTCCTTCATAAAGAATTGTAGTGCAACCAGAAAGAAGCGGCGCATATACAATATAAGAATGTCCTACTACCCAACCTACATCAGACGCAGCCCAAAACACATCTCCCGGCTTAACGTCGTAAACAGCTTCCATGCTAAGCTTCATTGCCACCGCATGACCGCCGTTATCCCGAACTACTCCTTTCGGCTTTCCTGTTGTTCCAGAGGTATAAAGAATATAAAGTGGATCGGTAGCGTCTAATTCGACGTAGCCAGTTGGCTCTGCGTGCTCCATTACATCATTCCAATAATGATCTCTTCCTGTGTGCATCAAATCTTCAATATCGGGACGCTGGCAAATAATCGTATGTAAAGGTTTATGCGTAGCTTGATGGATTGCTTCATCGAGCATTGGTTTATAAGGAAGAATTTTATGAACTTCAACTCCATATGAAGCACTTACAATTAGTTTTGGTTTAGAGTCATCAATTCGAACAGCTAACTCATGAGGGGCAAATCCTCCGAAAACGACAGAATGCACTGCACCAATTCGTGCACAGGCAAGCATAGCGATTACTGCTTCTGGGATCATCGGCATGTAGATAATCACCGTATCCCCCTTCGATACAGAAAAATGTTTTAGGACTCCAGCAAATTTTGCAACTTCATCTCTTAATTGGGAATATGTAAATTTCTTGATTTGATTTGTTACAGGCGAATCATAGATTAGCGCAGTCGCATCCCCTCTACCTTTTTCGATATGATAATCAAGGGCTAGATAAGAAGTATTTAATTTTCCTCCTTCAAACCATCTATATAAACCATCTTGGTCTTTTGATAAAATGCTCTTCGGTTCTTGAAACCATTTTATAATTTCTGATTGCTCTCTCCAAAATTGTTCTGGATGTTGAATAGATTCATTAAATAAATCCTTATATTTTCCCATTCTGTATAATTCCTCGCTAATTCTAATAAAGAATTGAACAACGCGTATCCACAAGAAAAATAAGATTGGAAAGATCTAAAAAAGTTTATGATTTTTATCACCTATTTGAATTATGTCTTGCCAATTCAATTGTATTTCTTCTATTTATTCAAATAGGCTAGATTGGTTATAGCATTTGTCATCCTGATAGTTCGACAAGCTTACTATGACAAATTACAATAAGGTTATATACATATGAATAAGAATACAATTTATTATTTCATAATCGCGCTTCTTTTTATTTGCTTTAAATATTTACATTCAATAGCAGATAACAGCCATTTGGCGTTTATGCTAAATCCAATCAGCATTGCAATTGAACAAATGACTGGCTCTAGCCCAATTTTCATTCCAGATAAAGGTTTTTTTTATCCAAGCATAAATATTCTAATAGATAAATCCTGCTCTGGCTTTAATTTCTGGATGCTTTGTTTTACTCTGTTTAGTTTTCATCTCATTCAAAATCGCAAGAGTAATCCGAACTTTCTTTATTTACCTTTTCTGCTTTTTATTACCTATCTAATAACATTGCTGACGAATACTTCTAGAATATTGATTTCCATAAAGATGCAAGGTCTTTTTCCTTTTACATTTGCGGATAATCAATTTTTAACGCATGAAGCGATTGGCAGTTTTATATTTGTTTTCTTTTTTATACTATTTTATCTTTCACTCCATTTTATTTTTTTGAAGGACTCACATGAAAACCTTACTCAATCCTAGATCACTTCTCCTATTCACAACAGCGCCGGGGCTACTTCTTTTTTATCTGTTATATAATAAGTATACTCTTATCCATAGCTTGCTTGAAGATCCAGCAAAGCTAATCTGGCTCTACTTAGGTATTTCTTTTGTGACCTTACTCACAATGACTAGCCTATACGCTTTTTATTTAATCAAGAATAAGTTAGAGATTTCTATCTATTATGCGCTTCTTTCCTTAACAGGATATATATCCATTCTGTATGCGCAAACTTATAATTATGCAACAATCCTTCCTTTTAGTATCCCACAGTGGATGGTTTCCGATGAAGTGTTCTTTTATGCGGGAACATTCTTAATGCCAACTTTAATTCACAATGTATTTATCTTAGTAGCCTGGCTTACACCTGAAGAGAGACAGAATAAGAATTGGCTTAATTTTATCTTTGCTGTTTCGATTCCGGCTATATGGTATTTGCTGCTACAAGTCATTTTACCACTCTGGCGTCAAACTTCTCCTAAGTATGAGACTCATGTGATGACGGTCTTTTTTATTATTGGAACGGTTTTATTTTTACTCTTTGTTATCCGCGGTATCTATGTTCTAAGTGTAAAGAAACAAGAAACCATTTCTAAATACCAACTCCTCTGGAAAATTCCTATTTCTATTGTATTTCCTCTTTTGGGACTTGCAATTAACAATGGACTCGATATAAAAAATCTTTCATTCAGAGAAAATGAGGCAGGTATCTTCGGTGACTTCAATAGTCTCTGGTTTTATGTTTTTGCATTTGCTAATGGAGTGTTTGTATGCTTACCAAATTTGGAAAATAAAATCTATAGATTCACTCTATTTATTCTAAGAGCGGTTACTTTTTCGTATACGCTCTATTTTTTTCTGGTATTTCTTCCTTATCTTCCCCTTTCTATTCTGGCGATTATTGCGTTTGGTTTGGGCTTTTTAATGCTGACTCCGCTACTTCTAATCGTGATTCATGTAAATGAACTATATTCGGACTTCATTTTTCTAAAGGATAAATTCTCTCAAAAGATTCTAATCCTTTCTTGCACGGTGGGCATATTTGCATTACCCGCTTTTATTACAATTCAATATTATAGCCATAGGACAACTCTTTCGAATACGCTCAGTTATCTCTACACTCCCGATTATTCGAGAGAGTATAAAATAGACCGTCATTCCTTGCTTAAAACAATACAAACCATCCACAACTTCAAAGCAAGAAATAGAGGACAAAGCTTTTTAACAGTAAATCAAAAGACTCCTTTTTTATCTTCCTATTTCAATTGGATTGTCCTAGATAATATGACACTCTCTGATTCTAAAATCCAATTCATAGAAAAAGTATTCTTTGGGAAAACGGAAATTTCATTAAATTCTTTTTCAGTAAATCAATTCAATAATGCTGGAGTTAAAATTTCTGATGTTAAAACAAAAAGTAGTTTTGATTCAAATACAAAGACATGGACTAGCACGATTGATTTAGAAATCAAGAATCTGACCAACGCGAATCTATCTGAGTTCTCTACTCAATTTACTTTACAGACGGGAGCATGGATTAGCGATTACTATCTATTTGTCGGAGATAAAAAAGAAAGTGGAATACTCGCAGAGAAGAAAGCGGCTATGTGGGTGTATTCGCAAATTCTAAACGTTCGAAGAGATCCAGGAATAATATACTATACCAGTGGAAATGAAATTGCCTTCAAAGTATTCCCGTTTAACGCAAGAGAAATTAGAAAAACAGGAATGCAGATTATTCATAAAGAACAAGTAGAAATAACTTTAGATGGAAAGAAGATTTCTCTTGGAGAGAAAAATGAGGATTTACCTTCTAACCTAAATGAAAAAGTAATCTATATTTCTCGCAAAGAAAAATTACAATTACCGAAAACGCAAAGAACTCCCTATTTTCATTTTTTAATTGATACTTCCTTCGAAAAGCAAATACAAAAGGATAAATACATTCAAAAGATTGAATCCTTATTAAAGAGTAGCAAACAAGGATTAGCTACTCCAAGATTTAGTCTAGTGAATCAATATACAAAAAATATTTCTTCTGTAGATTGGAAAAAGGAATTGAACCAAGCTGAATTTACCGGCGGGTTTTATTTAGATAGAGCGATTCGACAAACACTAGTGCAGTCTTACGAAGAAAACAGGAAAGAATTTCCAATTCTAATTGTAATAACAGAAAATATGCAAAGCGCAGTGATTGAAAAAGACTTTTCTGATCTTAGCATTGCTTATCCTGAAACAAGCTTTTTCTACGAAGTAAACGAGCAAGGAAAACCAATCGGGCATTCTCTAAAGCATAATCCGAATTTTCCTTTGTTAAATCAAACTAGTATTTCCTTTGAGTCGTCTGTATATGCAAAAAATCTATCCAATGGACATACTGCGTATTTACCGCTCGACACTAATCCATCTATCATTCTCCCCAATTCTAAGTTTGAGATTCTTCCTTCTGATATAAAAGCCAAAGATTGGAACTCAGGGCTATACTTACAAGGGAAATGGATTTCACATACACTTCATCCAGAAATTTCGGAAACAGAATGGTTGCCACTTGTGCGTTATAGTTTTATTTCTAAGTTTTTAACTCCTGTCACTTCGTATATGGTAGTAGAAAATGAAGCCCAAAAGGAAGCACTCAAACGCAAACAAGAACAAGTCCTATCTTCGAATAAGTCACTAGATGTAGGGGAAGATGTGCAAAGGATGTCAGAGCCTAATTTTTATTTGCTGCTTGGATTATTTGGATGTATACTTTTAATTCGCCATTACCTCATTCAGAATAAAAAGAAAAATGGGGCTAATGGTATATAGACAATGTAAGTAAATAGAAATGATTACAAGTTAGAAAGAATCTCTGAACAAACAGAGCATCCATTTAATTCATTTCTCATTTCTATTTTTTTCTTTTGGTCTTGCTCGCCCCAAATATTTCTACTTTCGAAATGATCTAGTCTTATATTATACAATTCTTCCTTCTTGGGAATCGAATTTATTTTTACAATATAGTGCATATCATTTCGAATATAGCTAATTCCTACTTTGTATAAAGAAATTTCGTTGTTGTTTGAAATAATAATCGTTCTATCAGAGGAAATTTCGCCTAATAGTGATTTACCACCAAGATGAACTGTTTTAAAACTATCCTTATTGGATTCAAGTAGCAGGTCTACAACAGTTGGAATTATATCCAAGTTCATTACATTCTTGTGTGTATTTGTGTATAACTTTTCTAGCTGCGATTCTTTTTGGAGAGATTTTGGAATATAAATCATCATAGGAATCGAAACAGCTTCCAAATAATAACTCTCTATATGACCAAGGTAATTGTGTTCGAGTAGAGATTCTCCATGATCGGAAGTGATGAGTATAATGGTATTATCCAGTGTTCCTGATTCAGAAAGACTCTTGAACATAGACTCCATCAGTCTATCAAAATGATAAACAGAATTGTCATACATATTTTTAACATCATTTCCATCCCACTTCTTTGAACTTCCTGGAACAAAAAAAGGAAAATGATTTGTATTCAAATGAAGAACGCCGGCAAATGTCTTTTTTTCTGTTGCAAGTTTTTTAATATGAGAATCAAATGTTAGCAATGTCTTTCTATCATCAATTCCAATATCGTTATATATGGATTCACCACTAGTCTCTCTATTATACAAAAAATCAATACCTGAATTCGATAGATACCCATTCAGATTATTCCATGCTAGACTATGAGAGGTAATATAAAATGTATCCATCTCTGCTTTTTTTCCATATTCCCAAAATACAGGGTAAGAATGAGTATCCGCCGCTGATTGAACAGGAGAAGCCCCTGTTAATATACTCGGAAGAGAAATTAAAGTCGAGCTTGCATTCGAGTATGCATTTTGAAATAGGAAAAATTCTTTCGGTTTAGAAGAAACAACTCCCTTCAAAAATGGAGTCGTCTCTCTTTCATAATTATATACACTTAAATGATCTCTGCGTAGACTTTCTGCTACTACAAGTAAAATATTAAACTTAGGTTTACGGATATTTTCCCGAATGGATGTTTTCGTTCTAGACTGTAATCCAGTCGAGCCCATTTGAGAAGAGGAAAGCCTATTGAGAATATTTCTAGAAGCAAATGCAATTGTATTTATATCCGATACATAAAGCTGATCTTGAAATCTTGTATTGAATGTAATGATCGAAAGTAAGGATAAGGAAAAAATGCCGAGGATGACAATGATTGTCTTTCCAACTCGGCTAAAGGGTAAGTTTATTTGGGAGAATTTACAAATTATGAAAAAACTAAAACTAGTAAGGAATGCATAAATGAAAAAACTAGAAATGGAAAGTGAATCTTTAAGAAGTGTAAAAGAATTCAGCGGCTCCTGAATCATATAATGAAATACAAAATAATTAGGCAGCATATTCGCACGGAAATAATATCCATAACTTCCGATGAGTGAAAAAGAATATACGATTGCAATCAAGAAAGCCAAGAAATAAGAAACTGCTTTCGGTATCTTTCTTGCAATTTGATTTAAGAATAAAAGAATAAAGAGATAGAACAAGAAAGAACCAGCTATAGATAATAGATAGTATCCTCGCATACGCGAATTAAATTGAAGTAGTATATCCTGACGAACTAATAAATCAGTCAAAAGGACTAATACAGGCAAAAATGCTAGCAAATAGAAATTTCTTAGTATTTTCATAAAGTAACAAAGGAAACAAATAATACAATTTATGCTTCCTATCCTTAAACAATAGACATCCCTGTCAAACAAAAAGTTTCCAAAAAAATTAGATGGAAACCCTTTTATCGAAATTACTTTTTGATTGTTTTCTTTTTTGAGGTAGGTTTATGGAATTCTGGCGCGTTTTGATCTATAATGCCAAAGAATAGAACAGAATCTATTTCCTGTATCATTTCAGCAACGGTGAAACCCATATCGATGAGTGTTTCTGGATTCATTAATTCGTTTACTACTGCAAGGTGCATTCGGATAAAAATATCTGTCTTCATATTTTTTTTGACGATTCCGCGTTTTATTCCATCTTTAAGAAAATTGCCCATTCGAATTGGAATGTCTTTATTTCGCATCTCAATCATTTCTGACCAAATATTCGGTGCGTTAGTCTTTATATCTTGCATGAAGTGAATACTTTCTCGTGGACTTTCCTTACTGATGTATTCAATCATTTTTCTAAATCGTTGCATAAAATCAAGCGTAGAGTCACTGAGAATACCATCAATCGCGACGCGCCTACATTGTGATCTGTTGAGAATCACTTCTCGAAGAAGCTCTTCTTTGTTGGAAAAATAAGTATACATTGTCTTGCGACTCATCACAAGTGAGCGACAAATCTCATCCATTGTGACTCTAGAGTAGCCATAGGCAAGAAATAACTCGCATGCCTTATCTACAATTCGCATTTTGGTTTTATTGTTTTCTTTTCCCATTCTCAATTTTCCAATTTGATAATTCATCGTTATGAGAGTTTCATTTCTTGCAAGTCCAAAACATCATTTCTTTTAATAAATATTTCAGAATTGAATTTACATCCATTAAAGTAATTGGTATTTATAATTGGAAAAGGAAAGTGGTTTAATCATTTCCTTTTTCGAATAAACTTTTAAAACTGAGACAAAGGAGAATTATTCTCACACTGTCTTTTAATAAAAATATAGGAAGGCTTTCTTCATGAGAATAATCATCACAACCCTATTTCTAATAACGTTCGTTTTGCAAGGACAAACAGGAAATTCAGACAAGCCAACAGAGACCAAACATGATTTTACAATCACACAATACTATGCAAACGATATTAATTTCAGAGGACTAAGCATCTATGGAGAAAAGCTAAGTCGCAGAAACCAGGAAAGTTATAAGTCCTTTGCTGAATCCTGGTTTTTAAGCACGAATGTAATCTTTCATCTTCCACTACCGGGTTTAAAATTTCTTCTCACGTCTAACAATCCATTGGAAAATAGATCGAACAAAGATGCAGATTTAAGATTTCAAACAACACCGGGCGGTGATGAGCAAGTAAGCAAATTCAATAGAGCAATTCAATCTGGTGTTTTTGACTTTGATCCGAACGCATTAAAACCACGTAGAGAGCAGAACGGTATGCGCGATGTATTCTTTGGTCAATTGTATTATGACTGGGAAACAAAGGGAGGCGGATTCAGAACGGGAATGTTTTTTCTGAATAACCAGAATTATCCGTCAAAGTTTACCTTTGGAGAATGGGTGATTGGTTATAGACCTTCTGTTTTGAAATTTTTAAATCCGGAGATAACAGCTTATTACCGCTTTAGCTCAGAAGCAAATGGACTTAACAATGGAAATATTCATACAAGAGCGATTATTAAACACGAATTCTTTAAAGATGAGTTTTTTCGTGTTATCCCCATATTAGAAGCAGGCTATCAAACACCGAACAATTCCATCGACAAACGAAATGGAATTAGTGATATAACGGCTCGTCTTCAATTTTTCTTCGGACATTTCTTAATTGGACTCAATGGAACTCATCGACCAAATCTTTACCTGTATGATAACGATAGAAATTATCCAAAGATAGGTGGGCATAATGATATTAACCCCAATGACGGAAAGACTGTAGATCCTTCTAAGACTGCGGGCATTGCAAACAGATTGGTATTAGATACTATCCATCAATCTAACACGCACGAAGCAGCAAAGCAATATGCCACTCGTAATTACCAGGAGCAACATATTGTAAAAAATATTTTTATTCTGCATATTGGCTATTCAGCAAAGTTTTAATCAGAACTGAAAGAAGCTGGCTGGCTCTAACTTACAAAGCTGTCCCTTTGAAATTAAATTTAAGATATCAAAATCCTTGAGATTACAATTTTTAAAATCAAAAGCAGCAATATTTTTTTCACAGGTATCTACATCTTTTTTAAAGTAAGTTACCTTTTTGCGCTCCCCTTCTGTTAAAGTGTAAGTCTTGGAAAAATTCTTTTCTACAAAGGCAAATACATCCACATTGTTTTTAGATGTTCCACCACTTATATTACATTTTAAAATTGTGATTAGATACAATCTTTGTCTGGCAGAGTATTCATCTATGTATTTTGTTTTATCTGTAGCATAACAGTGATTAAGCGTAATTATAAATAATATCATCAATACTTTATATAGCATATTAAGTATTAGACAGAAATTTGAATGAGGTTTGAAGCTACCAACAAAAAAACCAATGCCAGAAATGCTAGCGTTTACACTTCCCCAGATCACTTTCTTCATTTTTTGTAACCAACTCAAACGATATTTTCTATTGTAAAATAGTAAGGAAGTAATATAATAGTCTTTCAAATGAAGATTAAAATACAAAACTATGCTATGATATGGATAATCCTGATTATCCTTTTAGAATTTGGAAACTGTAAGCAGAAAATCAATAAATATGGGAACACTGATTTTCATCCCCATTTAAATCCTGCCTCCCGTCAAACGACCAAAATCGTGATGGCAGATGGTGGGCTTAATGCAAGGGATGTGCCTTCTCTGGAAGGAAAGGTTGCTTTTCTAATTCCAAAGTATTCTATGATCGAACCGACAGAAGAAGTGGGCGAAGAGATAGAAATAAAAGATAAAAAAGGCAAATGGGCAAAAGTTCAATTTGGAGATAAGACAGGTTATGTGTTTGGCGGATACTTAGTCAATGCAATCATTGAAGGCTCCGAGAAAAACAATGAGGGCAGTTATTATTTTATATTTTATTCAACTCCCGCTCAAGGCAATACAGAATTAACAGATTGTATGAACAATTATATGCAAGCAGGCTGCCTCGTCGTCGTTTATAAAGCAAGCAATGACCAACCTGTAAATTCATTTACCGATACAGTTGTAAATGGATGGATCGACAAAGACCACTTAGCCACTAGTTGGAGTATCGGAGATGCAGGCTATGGTGGAGATGGAATCAAATCTATAAACATTCACACTAAAGATTCATATGATATCTATCGCAGAGATTCACAAATGAAAATGGGAGAAGGAGATGGAATAGAAGAATCAGATAGACTCTGTTTAAAGAGTTACTGCTTTGATCTAAAGAAAAACCCAGACGTCATCGCACAAATTAAATCTACCAAAGGTTTAAAATTATTTGAAGTGGGGCAATACCAAGCAGCTAATAACGAATACGCAACCGAAATTCAACTCGGTCAAAACGATACGATTGTATTCTTTCCGGGCAAGAATGTGGTTATGAGGAAATGAAATACAAAATCACTCCATTTTAGACAGGGGCAGTAAGAGGCTAATGCTTGTTCCCCTGTTCTCAATACTGTCGATTGTGACGGC
>Ga0075158_10003844_pt1 | contig 10467 bp, 11 predicted proteins | sample JI91814BDNA_FD_70968 | JGI IMG/M metagenome (GOLD analysis project Ga0075158, IMG submission 70968) | Wastewater effluent complex algal communities from Wisconsin, to seasonally profile nutrient transformation and Carbon sequestration -... | ecosystem: Engineered > WWTP > Effluent > Algae... | reverse complement strand
TTTGGCAATATGTTGAATCATTAATTTCAGCTGATGGGCAAGCACGTCTTGAGTTTGACCCGCCTTGCGTTGTTCCAAGGTCTCTCCAATGCAGATAACCGGGACCATCCCCGCGCTCAAAACATTTTGGGTTTTCGTCAGGACAGTCTGATCCGTCTCGTGAAAATATTGACGGCGTTCTGAATGCCCCACAATGACATAGGTGCATCCAACATCAGCCAGCATCTGGGCACTGACCTCCCCGGTAAAAGCACCAGAACCCGCATGGGTAGAGCAATCCTGGGCAGCCATGAATATGGATGCGCCATGGGCTTTCAAAGAAGGGAGATAAGGATAAGGAGGGGCAACGGCAATTTGCACCTCAGCATCTGATGATTCTTGAAAAGTCTTGAAAAAAGTGGTCAATGATTCAGCCGAACCATTCATCTTCCAGTTGCCAATGATCAGCATCGAATCGTCTTCCCTGTTATTTTTATCTGATTTATTCTAAGAGAGATCAGAATTAACAGCAACGAGTTTCATCTGAAGACTGGCCTCTGGCTCCTCAGACTCATTCTTAAATTCCAAAAGGACATTTGCTGCCCCCATGCTCGAGGACCGCCACAGTGTCGCCTTATCCAGGTTTTGAGGAGATCCCGTCACACTGGCAACACGGTAGGTTGCCGGACCAGAGGGCCTTGTATAGGAAAATTGTTTTTGAGCATCCTCCACGCATCCCTTCAAGACATTTTGAATGAACCGCGTTTCCTCAGAGGTGAGTGGTAGAAAAGGCTTTGAGTTACGCAGAGCTTTCGCATATCTATTGGGGTCAAAATCAGGGTTAAATTCAATCTCCGTCGCCTTTAAATATGTCCCATTCAATGCCCAACAAATTACACACAAGAAGAATTTTAACATGTTTACTCCGTAAAGTTTAATCGACGATTCTGGGGAAAATGCCCGTAGGTTCATGGATGGGATGTCCGCCTTGGATCTTGTGCTCCAAGTGTGCAAAAGTGCGTTCATCCATGGGAATGGCCAGTTGATCCAAGATTTTAGCCGAAGCTCCAGGAACAATGGAGGCCACCAAAATACCGATTTGGCGAATCACATCAATCAAAACCCACAGAACAGTGTTCATTCTTTCAGGATCTGTTTTCTTCAAAGACCAAGGTTGTTGGGCATCGATATACCGATTGCACGCACTGATCAAAGCCCAAATGGCTTCGCACATTTTATGAATTTCTTGATGATCTGCCAGTTCTCTGAGTTTTGTCATCAGCGGCGGCAGTTGATCCAACAAGGCTATATCCACATCTTCAAAAGCATTCGGTGTTGGGACCTTGGCGTCACATGTTTTAAAAGCAAAGGAGAGTACCCGCTGAACCAAGTTGCCTAAGTCATTGGCCAAATCTGAGTTAATGCGATTCTTCAAAGCTTGGAGGGAAAAGTCCCCGTCGGAGCCAAAGGGCACTTCCCGCATAAGAAAGTAACGGACCTGATCCAGTCCATAAGTCTCCACCAGATCAAAAGGATTAATCACATTACCCAGGGATTTGGAAATCTTTTGACCCTCGTTGGTCCACCAACCGTGGGCAAACACCCGCTTGGGTGGCGTCAAGCCGGCAGCCATGCACAGGGCTGGCCAATACACTGCATGAAAGCGCAGAATATCTTTCCCCACAAGATGCAAAGATTCTGCCCAAAATTTTTGAAATTTTTCACTCTCAACATCGGGATACCCTAAGGCTGTGATGTAATTCGGTAGGGCCTCTACCCAGACATACATCACATGATCCGGATCCCCGGGCACAGGAATGCCCCACTTGAAGCTGGAGCGCGATACTGAGAGATCTCTCAGCCCTGATTTCACAAAACTCACAACTTCATTGCGGCGTCCTTTGGGGGCAATAAAGTCTGGATTTTTTTCATAAAAATCTAAAAGGGGCTGGGTCCATTCAGAGAGCTTAAAGAAATAGCTGGGCTCTTCCACCCACGCTACATCCGCACCTGTGGGGGCTTTACCTTCCACCAGTTCGTCTTCGGCATAAAAAGATTCATCCCGGACAGAGTACCACCCCTTGTACACATCTTTATAAATTTGGCCATTATCCACCAGCTTGTGCCAAAAAGCCTCGGCTGCTTTTTTGTGGCGGGGTTCCGTGGTGCGAATAAAATCGTCGTTGGTAAAGTCGAACTTGTCGCTCATCCTTTTAAAATGTTCGCATTGTTGATCCACAAAAGTCTGGGGGTCAATCCCCGCATCTTGAGCAGATTTCTCAACCTTTTGGCCGTGCTCATCGGTGCCCGTGAGGAAGTAAACAGAGCGACCATCCAGGCGCATAAAGCGGGCTAAAACATCAGCGGCAAACGTTGTATAGGCGGTCCCAATGTGGGGTTCCGCATTGACATAATAGATGGGGGTTGTGATGTAAAAAGCCTTGTCTGTCATAACTTAAACCAATCCTGCCAGTTTTGAAAAGATACAGACCAACGTCTGTTTTCTATCCAGGTTAAATGTATTTGTTGTGTTGATCATCTCGCCAATTTCAAACCACACTTTGGAAAGATCTTGAGGTCTGAAATGGGGTAAAAAGCCCGTATTGTTTATACCCAAGCGGGCAATTTCTGCCAAGAGTAATTCATTGAAATAAGCCCAGGCATCCTCTTTAGAATGGTCCTGTGGGCTCAGTACATAGGTCTCGAGCAGCTTATAAATGGGCCTTAAATCTTTATCATTCAAGGCCTGCAGGGCATTTTGAAAAAGGGTATAAAATTCTGCGCCTCCCATCTTGTCCAAGTCCAAGGCAATCCCCGGTGAGCCCCCACAATGCCGGGCTAAAAACGGCGCATCACTGATCTCAAAGTTTCCCAGAATCCTCAGACACTCTTCTTGGGGGAGTTCTTTGAAAGGAATTGTTTGGCACCGGGATCGCAAAGTATCCAACACGCTATCAATCCGGTGGGTAATCAAAATGATCAATGTCTTGTGGGGTGGTTCTTCTAACAGCTTTAAAAGGGCATTGGCCCCTTGACGATTCAGGTCTTCCACAGGATCCACGATCCCAATGCGCCATCCGCCATAAAAAGATTTTTGTGTAAAGAAGGACACAAAATCACGGACATGTTGGACGGACATGGACGGCGTGGATTCTTTGCTGTCGTCGTGATGAGATTCCAAAATAGCCACATCAGGATGGGATCCTGCTTCCAGTTGTTTAGAACTGGGATGCTGCAAAATGCTCGACCTGTCAGCCAGAGACCCACTCAAAAGATACTTGGCCAAAGCATAGGCTGTACTGGCTTTTCCAATACCCCGTTTTCCGGAGAACAAAAGCCCGTGAGGCAACTGCCCTGCCCCCTCCATCGCCATCAACCGGGACAGGATAGTGTCATGTCCATTGAGAGATTGAATAGTCCGTGGATGAGGAATCTGGGTCATAGAAGGTCCTTCACTGTCTCCAGAGTTTTTGCAAAGACGGCGTCCGTATCCCCAGTGGCATCAATCACCTTGATGCGTTCATTATGAGTTGTTGCCAGCTCTAAAAACATCTGACGCACTTTTTCGTGAAAGACACTACCCCGGGCTTCAAAGCGATTTTCTAAATTTTCAGGACGTTGTGCTCGGGTTAAACCCACGGTGGGATCCAAATCAAACAGCAGCGTCCGATCGGGGGTTACCCCTTCACAGACAACTTCTGTGACGTGGGTAAACAGCTCATGATTGACTTGACCCAAGAAGCCTTGATACACATGCGAGGAATCATAAAAGCGATCACACAACACCCATTTCCCTGCCTCTAAGGCTGGCTTGATCAAAGAATGCACATGATCATGACGGGCGGCACTGAACATCAGAAACTCCGTAATGGAATCCATGTCTTCGTCATTTTTTTGAACAAGAAGAAGTTGACGCACACGCTCTGCCATGGCCGTTCCCCCGGGCTCCCGGGTCACAACGTGGTCGATACCAAGGCTGTGCAAATAAGCACTCAGTTTTTGAATTTGGGTGGATTTACCCACCCCTTCGCCGCCTTCAAAGGTAATGAATTTTCCAAGACTCATAGAGCTTTTTGAACCTCGTCACTGCCTTGGGTTGTACCATCCATCAAGTAAGATATAATGGCGCCCAAACGGGAAAAGAGTCCCGCCTTTTCAACGTCTTCTCCAGCCACCAGAGGAATCGTCCGGAGGGGTTGATTGGGGGCTTGAACTTCCAACACCGCAATCTTTTGACCTTTTTTGATAGGGGCTTCAACAGGGGTTTTATACCGCAGGGTCACCTTGGTATCTCCCACATTCATGCGGGGCAGCGTGACATACACATCTTGATTGCAGACCAAAGAAACTTTCCCTTTTCTCCCAATCCAAACGTCAGCCTCACCCACAGATTGACCGGCTTTATAAAGTCTTGGGCTTGAATAATAGGAATAGCCCCAACCCAGCAGCTTCCGGGCATCTTCGATACGATCTTTGGCCTTTTCACAGCCATTCACAACAACCACGAGGCGGCGACCATCTTGAATAGCAGACGCCACAAGGCCGTATCCACCTGCATCCGTGAACCCTGTCTTTAAGCCATCACAGCCCTTAAAATCCCGCAACAAGGTATTGCGATTGGGTTGGGTAATCTTGTTATACGTAAATTCTGTTTCCCCATACATCTTGTAAAACTCAGGGAAATTTTGGATGGTCTTTTGAGCAATGAGTGCCAAGTCCCGAATACTCATCAGGTGCTCTTCATGGGGCAGTCCCGTGGCGTTGCGAAAGGACGAAGCCTTGGTTCCCAGTTCTTTGGCTTTGAGTGTCATGAGTTCCGCATAAGCTTCCTCAGAGCCAGCACACCCTTCGGCCAGGGTCACTGCTGCATCATTCCCGGATTGCACGATGACACCTCGGGCTAGATCTTGAATCTTAACGTCTGTGTCTACTTGCACAAAAGTCCTGGATCCTTCAGTCTTCCAAGCTTTTGGACTGACCTTAAAAGTATCGTCCCATTTATAGGAACCCTTCTTCATATTTTCAAAAAGAACATAGATCGCCATGATCTTGCTCATAGAAGACGGAGGAACTGGGGTATCCGCATCCTTTTCATACAACACCGTGTTGGTGGTTAAATCCACAAGGATAGCTTGCTTCCCATTCAGATTCAGGGCAGAAGCGTGAAGGTTTGTCCCGGCGATAAAAACAACGAGACTTAAGACGACAGAAAAAATGCGATTCATCGGTAATACTTTGCGTTAACAGGATTGAGTTTTTAATTTGTCAGCGTTATCGCGTTTTGATAACCCTGAGACTTAATCTTGTGTAACAAATTCTTGAGATTTACGCTAGGGGGAATAGGCCCTAAGACGACGCGATACTTGCGACCATTGCCCTCAAATTTAGTTTGCACCATGAGAGTTTGCGCCAAAGCCTTGGCTGTGGAGCGCGCCTCAGCCGAGGATGTATGCTCACTCACCCGAATAAACCGTGGCTCTTGGAGGGTTTTTTGAATCTTTGCAAGGGGTCCCTGAGACTTAGTTTGATATCCTAAGGGGTGCTTTTCCTTTTTAGGCGCCTTGGATTTTTTCTGAGAAGGCTCTGATCGCTCTGCGGTATGAATGACTTCGGCGTTAATATCACAAGACTTGTGACCACCGGCCACAACAATGCTATCATCCACCAAGGATTCTACCCGCACTTTAGCCGTACCTTTGTCATAAAAGCCCAGCATCTTGGCAGCCTTCCGGGACACATCGATGATACGTCCATCAATGAAGGGACCCCGATCATTGACCTTAAGTTTAATGCTGCGGCCATTTTCTAAATTGGTGACCCGCACAACACAAGGCAGAGGCAAGGTCTTGTGAGCCGCACTCAGACGGTTCATATCAAAGGTTTCACCATTGGATGTTTTGCGCCCATGAAAAACGTCAGTGCCCCCATAATAGGATGCCACAGCCGTTTCTGAATATTCATAATGCTTTTGCGGATGGTACCAAACGCCCTTAATCTGATAAGGCTTGTTATATCCGCGCTTGGCATGCTTTTCCACAACGGGGGTGCCCGAATTTGTCTGTGTTCCACATCCTCCCAGGGTAAGCCCTAGCAAAGCCACGGTCAGCAACACAAACAAAGAATTCGTATTTTTTTTGGGATACATCATGGTTTAATTTTACTCAACTTCTTCGCAATTTAAAAGGCTGTCTTGTTTGGATAAAGGCACAACTCCCGAATGGGGCATTTAAAACACTCGGGCTTGCGGGCTTTACAGATGTAACGCCCCAATAAAATAAGCCAATGGTGAGCATCTTTTAAAAATTTTTCCGGGATCACTTTCAACAGCTGCAGTTCAATATCCAGAGGTGTCTTGCCCTTGGCAAGACCAATGCGTTGGGACACTCGAAATATGTGGGTATCAACGGCCATGGTGGGCTGCCCAAAGGCTGTATTCAAAACCACATTGGCTGTCTTGCGCCCCACCCCAGGAAGACTCTCCAGATCTGCACGGTTTTCAGGCACCTGGCCGTCAAAGCGATTACACAGCATATGACTCATGGCATACACATGACGGGCTTTGGCATTGAAAAAGCCGAGAGTCTTCACGTGCTCCCGCAAGACGTCTTCGCCCATATCCACGATATCTTGAGGGGTTTGAACCTTTTTGAATAAAACTTCGGTGGCTTTGTTCACCCCCTTATCCGTGGCCTGAGCCGATAAAATCACCGCCACCAAAAGGGTGAAAGGATTTGTGTAATAAAGCTCAGGCTGAGGGTTCGGGTTCGCGGCCTTAAGGCGCTCAAAGACTTCCGTGACCTGGGACGCGTTCAGCATTACTCAGGTTTAAAACCCAGCATTTTGTTGATCTGGCCGTCTTGGTCTAAAACCTGGAATTCGCCATAACCACCGATATGCTCACCCGCAATAAAAATTTGAGGAACAGAACGGGCATTGGGAACTTTAGCCCGGAGTTCTTTCAAGACCTCAGGATCAGCCACATCTTTTTCAACAACTTGAACACCCCGGCGGCTCAATGATTTTTTGGCCAGCACGCAAAAATTACATCCATCTTTGGAATACATCACAACTTCCGGCATGGCCTGAGTTTTTGCCCCGGCTTTATTCTCTGCAGCCTTACCATCTGTCTTTTTTGTTTCTTCGCAAGAACAATCACACGCCTTATCAGCCTTGGATTTCTTTGTTTCTTTCGCGAAAAGATCGCCTTGGGCTAAAAAAACCGCAAAAGCCGCAAGCCCTAGAAATTTTAATGGTGTCTTAATCATGGGGGTATCTCCGAAAATTTCTCTCATCATACCTGAAATATAACCGGTGAGAAGAAGAAAGTTTAATACTTTTTTAACGCGTTGATGTTACACTAAATTCATGAATGAAATTGGAGAAGGTTCATGAAGAAATTTTTCTTACCCGCAGTTTTGGCTGCAAGTTTTGGTTTTGTCACACTAGCGCATGCTGATTTGTTGGGCCAATTGGGCATGACAAAACAGTCCCTTGCAAAGGCTAAAGCAGAGTTTTCACAACTCCCAGGCTATGAAGGCAAAGTAGATGACAATATGGCCATCAACCTGTCCATTGCAGGTCAAATGGGTAACCGTATGAATTCTGTACCTGAAGGACGCAAAAACCTTTTGGCTTATTTGACGCTGCGCGGTCTGCAACACAATGACCTCAAGTCTCAAAAAGATATTCTGGCAGCAGCCGCTTTGATTCGTCAAGATCTCGAAGCAAACCCAGCCGTCAACATCGATGCCCATCTGGCTAAGATCATGTTGTCCGTCAAGGGCTAAGATCTAACCCGTTTGCGCGTAATTTCTAGAATCCTTATGACCGTACAAAGTCATAAGGATTTTTAAATTCTGGTGCTGGGGTGTTTCCAAGTTTGGGTCCTGGGCCACAATGTCTTGAGCCATAAAACTGGCTTCTCGCAAAAGGTCTTTATGTTCGAGTAAGTCCGCGAATTTAAAATCCGGCAAGCCACTTTGCCGGCTTCCCAGAATATCCCCCCCACCCCGGAGGTGCCAGTCTTCCTCCGCAATTTTAAACCCATCGGTGGTTTCACGCATGACAGCAAGGCGGGCTTTGGAATTAGGGGACAGCGCATAGTCATAAAGCAGCAAACAATGCCCCTCTTTATCACCCCGTCCGATACGTCCTCTGAGCTGATGCAGTTGTGCCAGACCAAAGCGCTCGGCATGCTCGATCAGCATAATGGTGGCGTCCACCACATTCACACCGACTTCAATCACCGTCGTTGAGACTAAGACCCTCAGTTTTCCCTCAACAAAGTCCTGCATCACCGCTTCTTTTTCTGCTGGTTTCATGCGCCCATGAATCAAGCCCACTTGATCCCCCCAATACCCTTGCAGGAATGCATGACGCTCTTGGGCTGCGGCTAAATCGCTGAGTTCCGATTCCTCCACCAGGGGGCAAATCCAATAGATCTTTTCCCCCGCCTTCAACGCTCGGTGGATTCCTTGAATGACTTCAGGCATGCGCTTTAAAGAAATGAGCGTCGTTTGAATTTCTTTGCGTCCGGCTGGTTTAGATTTCAAGTAACTCACATCTAAATCCCCATAAATCGTCATCATTAAGGATCTGGGAATGGGTGTTGCGGACATAAACAATTGATGCACGCCCTGCCCCTTTTGAGCCAGCGTGCGCCGTTGATCCACCCCAAAGCGATGCTGCTCGTCCACAACGACCAGGCTTAGATTCTTAAAAGATACATCGTTTTGGATGAGCGCATGGGTGCCAATAACCAAGGATAAAGAACCGTTTTCCAGATTCTCTTGGACCTCCCGCTTGCGGGGGGCTGAATCTTTCCCTGTCAGAATATCCAGAGAAATCCCCAGCGCCTCCGCCCAGGGTTTGAGGGTTTTAAAATGCTGCTTGGCTAGAATTTCCGTGGGCACCATGATAGCCCCTTGGCGGCCATTTGCGGCGGCTAAAACCAAGGCCAAAAAAGCCACCGCGGTTTTACCACTGCCCACGTCCCCTTGAACCAACCGAGTCATCAAGTGGCCCGACGTCATATCTTTGAGGATCTCGTCAAAGGCGTGCACTTGATCCGGTGTTAACTCAAAGCCCATGGTTTGTACAGAGCGATCCAAGATCCCCTGATGACTCTGCAGAGGATCTGTGAGTACCGGGCTTTTATTTTCATGGCGAATCATTTTCAAAGCCAATTGATAAGCAAGCAGCTCATCAAAGGCCAGACGCTGTCGGGCGGGATTTGTGGGTAGCAGGTCCCCCTCAGATTCAGGGGTATGGCACTTGGTCAGACAGTATTTCCAAGGCAACCACTTGTGACGGGTCACCACATCTTGGGCCAACCACTCCGGTAAGTCCGGGGTCATACTCATGCCCTGGGCGATGAATTTTGAGATCATCTTTTGACTCAACGTTTGAGTGCCGGGATAGATGGGAGAGACCCCAACCCATTGATCCTTTTCCTCCGGGGCGCCAATGAAATAAGGATGCCCCATCTGCCATTGTCCGCGAAAAAGCTCAATCTGACCCACCACAAGACGGGCAGATCCAATAGGCAAACGGGTGGCAATAGAACTGGGATAGGTTTTAAAAAAAGTGATATTGAGGATCTGATCCCCCACCGTACATCCCACGGTCAGAGGGAGCTTGGGGGATTTTTGTTCATACCCTTGCACCTGAACGATGGTGACGATTTGATCTTTGGATTTGGCACGCCTGAGGTCTGTCACAAAGTTTCTGTGAATGATCCCTGAAGGCAAATGTTTGATCAGATCCCAGACCGTGTGCCCTACCAGCTTTTCCAGATACTTCCGTAAAGATGGCCCGACGCCCTTTAAAAAGGATAAATCTCTGAAAAGGGGTAATAATTGATGCACGAATTCGTCCTATCACAGTTTGACTTAACTGAAATTTAACACATTTCTGTCACAATCAGAAGGATAACCCTCGGGTACAGGAGATTCTCATGAAAGCCAATATAGCCCTTAAAGACGCCGATATTAAAGCCAGCGTGACCATACTAAACCACTTACTTGCTGACGGTATGATCCTTTTTGTGAAACTCAACGGATTTCATTGGAATGTCCAAGGCATCCATTTTAGCCCACTTCATGCCTTCTTTCAGTCCCTCTATGAAAGCCTAGCTGAGACCAATGATGATTTAGCCGAGCGCATCCGTGCCCTGGGCCACAAAGCCCCCACCAGTATGAATGAATTCCTCAAGACCGGTGGCCTCCAAGAATCCAAAGGGGACCACAGTGACATGGACATGTTGAAAATTGTTCTGGATGATCTCGAGCACATTATTCATGAAATGCGGGCTGGCCTGAAAAAAGTTCCCGCCGATGATTTCGGGACCTCCAACATGTTAGAAGACATGATCATGGGCGTTGAAAAGCACGCCTGGATGGTCCGGGCTCATCTGTCGAAATAGGAAGTCGTGTAAAGTCCTATGACTCTAGATCAAATTTGTACAGAGTACCGACCATGAAGTTCGTT
>Ga0075158_10003842_pt1 | contig 10468 bp, 6 predicted proteins | sample JI91814BDNA_FD_70968 | JGI IMG/M metagenome (GOLD analysis project Ga0075158, IMG submission 70968) | Wastewater effluent complex algal communities from Wisconsin, to seasonally profile nutrient transformation and Carbon sequestration -... | ecosystem: Engineered > WWTP > Effluent > Algae... | reverse complement strand
GATCCACGTGGCGATCCACGTAGTGATCTACGAGGTGATCCACGTGGCGATCCACGCGGTGATTTACGAGGCAGTCCACGAGGTGATCCACGTGGCGATGCCCACGGTCTTGCACGCTGCGTGGCGATACGCTACTCGACGTTTCCCTTCGGCCAGATTGCCTACCTGCCCCCTCATCCACTGCTCGCGGCAGATACTAGACCACCCAATCAAGCGCGTTGCGGGTGCTCCATCCGTACCTCATCGCTTGGCAACACCGTCGAGACGATGTTCAGTAAGGCATCATCGCACAAAGTACGACAGCACGTATAGGGAGTCCCATGGACTGCGGTTCATCGAACTCAGTAGCGGTGCCGAAGAGTCTGGTGGTAGCTGCCCGATGTGGTCGGTTCGGCAGGGAGAGTCCAGGCGATCAGTTTCCGGACCGTGGCACCAAAACAGCTTTAATGCTCCTCTGCGGAACATGAAACACGATCACGATCGGCAGTATCCCGCCGAGCCATTCCAGCGCCCCGGATTCCCAAGACTCGCGGTGATTCTGATAGATGCAGGCTACCAGACACCCAAAGGAAATGAGCACTGGTGGCCCGCCCAGGTGCGGCAGCTTCTGGAAGGTCAGTACGATCACTACTACGAGCAGTCGAGCCAGGCCCCAGGGTTGCGGGACTGATTCAGTCCAGATCGCAGGGCACTGAATCTGGTGATCGATCGTGAATCCTAGATGGTCCCCAACCAGATTCTCCCGGCGGAATGATGGTCTGGCCGTGCAGTCGTTACTGAGGGGCGTTAGAATACGTAGACCGCGCCGCTATTAGCTGTACTTACGTGGCGTTCAGCTTGGTTGCCGTTGACCCCTTTTGCGGTGCTATCCTCTCCACATGCCCCAATCGCGATGGTGTCGCCGGACAAGGCCACGCTGACTCCGAACCGGTCGCCTGCATCCGTGTTCGATGCTTTGAGGTAGGCTTGCTGGGTCCAGTTCCCTCCGGAGCGAACAAACACGTAGACCGCGCCACTCCCAACTGCATCTTTGTTGGCTTGGTCTCCGTTGACCCCTTTTGCGATGCTGTCCTCCCCGGGTGCCCCCACCGCGAGGGTGTCGCCGGACAATGACACGCTATCGCCGAAATAGTCGCCTGCATCGGTGTTGGACGCTTTGATGTAAGCTTGTTGGGTCCAGACCCCTCCTGACCGAACGAACACGTAGACTGCGCCACTATTAGCTGTACTTGAGTGGCGTTCAGCTTGGTTGCCGTTGACCCCTTTTGCGGTGCTGCCCTCCCCATATGCCCCCACTGCGAGGGTGTCGCCGGACAAGGCCACTCTGGCTCCAAACCAGTCGCCTGCATCCGTGTTCGATGCTTTGAGATAGGCCTGTTGGGTCCAGACCCCTCCTGACCGAACGAACACGTAGACTGCGCCACTATTAGCTGTACTTGAGTGGCGTCCAGCCTGGTTGCCGTTGACCCCTTTTGCGGTGCTGTCCTCCCCAAATGCCCCCACTGCGAGGGTGTCGCCGGACAAGGCCACGCTGACTCCGAAGAAGTCGCCTGCATCCGTGTTCGATGCTTTGAGATAGGCCTGTTGGGTCCAGACCCCTCCTGACCGAACGAACACGTAGACTGCGCCGCTGGCAAACGCCGAGTTGTTCGATTGGTCTCCATTGACCCCTCTCGCGCTGCTGTCCTCCTCCATTGCTCCAACCGCAAGAGTGTCTCCGGATAAAGCCACCGTCGTACCGAAGAAGTCGGGTAAATCGGTGTTGGAGGCTTTGAGGTAGGCTTGCTGGGTCCAGACCCCTCCCGAACGAACAAACACGTAGACCGCACCGCTATTAGGCGCGAAGTTGTTAGATTGGTCTCCGTTGACCCCTTTTGCGTTACTGCCCTCGAAAAGCGCCCCAACCGCCAACGTGTCACCGGACAATGACACGCTATAGCCGAACGAGTCACTTGCCCTGGTGTTGGAGGCTTTGAGGTAGGCTTGTTGGGTCCAGACCCCTCCGGAGCGAACAAACACGTAGACCGCGCCACTCCCAACTGCATCTTTGTTGGCCTGGTCCCCGTCGACTCCTGTGGCATCACTGGACTCGTACGGCGCCCCAACCGCCAGCGTGTCCCCGGACGAAGACATGCTGCTGCCAAAGGCGGCGTTTCTGTCTGTGTTAGAAGCCTTAAGGTAGTCGGAGCCGCTTCGGATCACGGCGATGCCATAAACACGGTCGGTGGTTCCTGGGGCGCGCACCGCAACGGAGATCATGGTTACCCCCGTGCCAAGAGGGATGGGACCGGAGGTCACTCCAGATGGGATGTCCGTGCCGTTTAACTGAATTGTGGCATTAGGGGACGTCGCGGTCAGTTGGATAGAACCGGTCCATTTGGGAACGGCTAGTGTGTAGGCTTCCGTAGTGGGCGAGAAAACCGGGTTTAGGTGCCCCGTAGATACCGCAATGGCAGTGAGAACCGGCGGTGGTGGTTTTCGTTCGACTTTTCGCCATTCCCTTCCGTTCGACAGGATCGTGGTTTTGTCTGCTCCCGATACGATGATGTTGTCTGGGTCACTGCCATGGATGTGCTTCAGATCCCTCGTGGTTCCGATGTCAGGGACGGCCGTGCAGCCGGACTCCATGCAAGTCAGGAGTGTGCCTTTGTCGCCCACCACTACTGCGGTGTCGATATCGCTGCCCCACACGTCCGCAAGGTTATTCTCGGTCGGTGTGTCTATTTTTTTGCAGCTCGGAATTTTATTGTCATCGCTGCACTTCAAGACGAGCCCTACATCACCAACGATCCAGTAGAGGCTCGGGTCGTTTCCAAAAATGGCGCGCAGAGTGACATCAAAGCCCACATGGAATGAAAAGCACTGCGTATCTTCGCAGCGAAGCAAGGTTCCACGGTCACCGACTGCGCGCAGGACTCCTACACTGGAAAACATCGTCCCGTGTAGGTTCTCCTTCGTCTTTGAGTCCATCAACGTGCAGCCTCCCTTTGCGCAGTTGACGATGGTCCCTTTTTCACCCACTGCCCTGAGAACGCGATCATCGGCGCTCCTAGCCCGAACGCTACGCAGCACCTTGTTGGTCGGGCTGGATAAGTGGCTGCACTGGTTTCCGATGCACTCGATCAAGGTTCCGTTGTCCCCCGCCGCAACAGCATAGTTGGCCCCAAGACTATCGAGGGCTCTCAAGCTCAGGCTGTTGTCTGTGTGGTCCTCCCAGACATTCCAACGCTTTGTATCCAAAGTGCGGCTCAGCGTGTGACTGCGAAGCTCCCAATACGCGCCATCCTCTGCGGTATGAATGAGCGGGCTGTCACACTCTGCGATCCCAGACTCGATCGGGTCTGGGCACGCATACTCGTCTGCTGGCTGGGAGCGTCTGGCATCAACAAGCTCGACAGAGATGGTGGAAGAGTCTGTTCCAGCTTCCAAATCAAACTGCGCATACCCGTGAGACTTCAGCTCGCTGTCGGCTTCCATACCAAGAACAGCCAGCTCGATCCGCTTCGTAAACTCATTGATGGGAACACGGATCTTGAAGCTCGCTTGCTCCGGCTTGATGTCCTGGGGTGCTTCGTTGGAGCGGCGACGATCTCGCCAGATGTAGACCTCAAGTTTCTCGATGGTCGGCCCGATGCCCAAGATGGTCACCTCTGCGGTGAAGTCCTGTTGGCAACCAGCCAAGATTGTGAGGAAGAGCGCAATCAGTCGGATAGGTATCTGGAGGCGAGACATGTGATGGCTCCTTTCGCTAGTAGGTGAAGCAGATTTCTCCGGCTCTGCATCCGGTCAGTCCAACCCCAAGCCCGATGGCCACGGCGGCAGCGGTTGCAAGGGCCGCGCTGACGCCCACCCAGATCCAGGGGGAGCGCACGGACTGGGCCGATTTGTTCAAGACACGTCGGGGAGCGCTGTCTGAGTCCTTTTCGGCCTGACGGGTCAGCGTGGGCACAGGTTGCAAAGCCATCGGTGCTGGCGATCCCAGACTCTTGTTGTGCGGTTGGGTTTCCACGATCCATTCGGGAACCTTGCGGCGGAGTTCCTCGTCATCGGGTAGCGGTGGTTGGCTGAGAAATAGCCGATACGTCGCAAGCGCCTGTTCATCCCGCCCAAGGCGCTGCTGCATTCGACCGATGTTGGGCAGCAGCCCTGGGTCGGCAACGCGGGCGTAGGCTTGTTCATACAGGCGGAGTGCATCCTCGAACTGCTGTTTCTCCGAGAAGACTTTCGCCTGATGCACCAAAGTCAGACAGCCAGGATCGTGAACACAGCAGGCGGCTTCAGCCCGTACGTCTGCCATGTCGACCAGGCAGAGTAGCCCCGCAAGCAGGCTACTCCTCAAGCGGAGGGAGTACGTACTTCGGAGACATCGGTTGAACATGAGCCGGTTCCTTCTTCGTGATGTGGATTGGCCTGCGAATTGGCGCGGGTTGGACGGCTTTGCTCGACGGCATCGGTCTGTCGGCAGGTGATGGAGCAAGTGGAGTTGCGGCCTGCGTGAACGGTGGACTTGTTGCGATGGGGACTGGCTGTCCGGGGATTGTCCCGGACCTGGGTGTCTCAGTCGGTGTTCCAAAAGATGCTGTCTTGCGTGAGTCAGCGGGACTCCTCCGATTCCAGTGGGAGTCCACGACCTGACCGAGACCCAGAACCAAGACAGAAGGAACCAAGAGACCAACACCCCATCGGGCCGAGCGAGCCCACGTTCGCGTCTCCGGTGAGCCAGGGATGGCGGGCGAGAGAACAGCACCCGATTCCCTTGCGCTGATGGGTGTCGGTTCTAGGGACAACACCTCGGGGGCAAACCATGCCAACTTGGCGGCTACATCTTCTGTGGAGGCGTACTGGAGAAGAAGGTTTAGCTTCGCCTGTCGATCCATGCCCTGGCTGAACCGCTGATGAACAGATGCGAAGAAGTCCAGGCAGAACGCATCCAGGTCCGAATCGCCCGGCAGTGCTCGAAGGAGCGCTTGTCTCAGCGAGGCCCGATGGGGAGCAGTCGAGTCATTAGGCATGATGTTACCAGGATCTTAGATTACAGAAAAATCGTGTATTTATCTTCCCATCCTTCGCTGCGCCATGCAAGCACATTTGTTGCGGTTACGCAGATTCACTGACGGATAGAACGCAACGCTGCGCAGCGGCTACCAGCTAGCAGCACTTGCGACATAGTTTCTGATCCGGGTCTTTGGTTACTTCTGTAATCGAAAACACAAAATCAGAGCACCAAACGAGTACCATCAGCGCCGTTCCTCATCCTGTGCAAGCAGGCGGAGAGGCCCATGAATTCGCGGGCATGTGCGGTCGGTGGTCCTTCTGTTGGTCCGGATGGAGGCACGAAGTGGGGGTCATCGAAAAAGGCGTACTGAAGCGTCACTGCATTGCCGGGCCCAAGGGAGTCTGTGCATGCTCTCAAAACTTCAGCGATGTCGGCCCATGGGGGCCCATGGGCATGTTTGGTGTGGAGCAGTGATGGACGTGCTTGGCTAGGCTGCCCGGCACTACCTAGCGTTCCTTCTCGGTGCCGCTTACTTGCAGATGAAGGAGTCCTTCCAGCGGAGCCAAGGTGATCCCATGTTTGCGATAACGCGCGCAGTTTTCCATTGGGCGGAGGGGCCGGGGCCTTTGACCTCCGCCAAGAGGTTCTGGTAGGACTCGAGCTCCTTTTCTTGCTCGGCCACCGAAAGATCGAGCGATTTCTTGTCGCTTACACGTAGGTTTGCGACGTCGGCGATGTCCTTGATCAGGACTGGCTGCGGGTTTTGGGGATCACCCGTTTCAAACCCAACCCAAGCGACGTGGTTCTCTGCGCAAGCAGTGATCTTCCCATCCCCATCTACATCGCGAATGGGAATCAGGCGCTTGGGCACCCGTGAGCTGGAATTGTCCAGTCCCTCCGGCCAGCAGGCTCCATAGTAGCTGTACTGGTTCGGCTCGGAGCCCCACATCACTTGATAGGAGTAGGACTCCCTGTTGTCGCGTCGGTCGGCCCCCACCATCACCCAGTAATTCTGCCGCTCGGGATCGTGACAGTCATCAGGGACCATGCGATTGCAGGACTTGGGCAGCGGGCCTGTATACGAGAAGATGTTGAGGGTTGCCTCACCCATCCCACTCTCAGCGGGACATCCAAGCGGCGTTGAACGCGCGGTGAGATCGCCCTGGGCCGCCTGGGTCTTGGCAACGATCCCAACGTACTGCAAAAGGAGCTTGGCACACTCCGAGGGCACGAGGTCGCGGTCGATGTATCCATCGCAGTTGTCATCGACCCCGTTGCAGGTTTCATGCTGGGCATGTTTCTTCGATCCTGGTCCGCAGCTATCTGCAGACACTGGGACCGATTCGTTGCTGGGTCCGTCTGGCGCAGCTGGGTCGGATCCAGTCATGGCCTCCGCGCTACATCCGGGCATCGTTCCAGTGATTGTGAAGGACAGAAGGAGTGTGGTCGTGGTGCGAAGAAAGAACGAGTACGATGACATATTGGTTTCCCTCCACGGTTACCAAGACGCAAGAGGCATGCCATCCAGTCCTGACCACCAAAGCCTCGGCGAGGAGACTCCGTACCACCGGGTCAATCGCTGGTTGCCACTTCCCAAGCGACCACGGAGTCACAGCGCGGCATTGCCAACTCGTATTCTTCACGCGCCGTCGTTTCGCTAGACAATCCGCCTCGCCCCAGTGAGTATCTGTCGAGCGATAGACCCCGGACGATGAGACCGACCGATTGGCTAAAACGACTCGACGAGCTGGGCCCGCGTGTGGCGGTGGCGCTGGGTTGTGGGGTGGGACTTGGGTTTGTGCTGCTGCCGGGGACGGTGTTTGGGGCGGCGCTCGGACTACTTGGGATGGGCGGACTGTTTGTGCTGGGGATGTCGGGACGGATGCTGCTGGTGTCTACTCCCCGGCAGGAGCCAGCCCAGATTCAGAGGCCTGCCCAGATTCAGGATCAGGCAGAGGTGGACCTTCATCCTTCACCGCCGGTTCTACCTGCGCCGTCGTCATCATCCGCAGTGCCGTGGCGAATCATCAATAGCGCCAAACGACTGATGCGACCCATTCCCGGAGGCGAGTTCTGGATGGGCAGTGGCGATGAAGACGAACAGGGTTATGGATCTGAAAAGCCACGACATCGGGTGACAGTTTCGCCGTTTTTGATGATGTCGGTTGGCGTGACGCAGCGGCTCTACCGAGCGGTGACGAAGCAAGAACCACCCGCCGCTGAGGAAGCGGAGCTGCCCATGGTGAGCGTGAGCTGGTTCGATGCGGTGACGTTCTGCAATGCGCTGTCGGAGCAGCTCGAGCTGCGTCCGTGCTATCGGCAGACCCCGGATGGCTGGGAGTGGGATCGCCAAGCCGATGGCTTTCGACTACCGACCGAAGCCGAGCGGGAATACGCCACGCGAGCGGGGTCCGAGTCACGCTACTCCTTCGGAGAGGACGAAACGAACCTGGGCGACTATGCGTGGTTCGCGGGCAACTCGGATCGAGCGCCTCATTCGGTCGGCCAAAAACGAGCCAACGACTGGGGTCTGCACGATCTGCATGGCAACGTCTGGGAGTGGTGCTGGGACTTTTATGGGCCGTATTCTGCTGATTCGGTCAGCGATCCGATCGGCCCAAGCAGTAGACCTGAGCGCATGCTTCGCGGGGGCTCCTTTTTGGATGGGCCCGGGGGCCTGCGCTCGGCGAGCCGGCTCAAGTTCATGCCCGCGAACCAGAACTGGGACGTCGGGTTTCGGTGTGTGCGTTCGGTGTCGCAGAAGCCTTGAACGGCGTTCTCTCGATGCCGGAACGGCATTCCGCAGCGGAAGTAGCGCTGCGGCGAGACTCTGACGGGTCTTTCAAATGGAAAGACCGATCCGGCGGCTCCGGTTCGCGTTTTACAAAGAGAAAGACCGATCCGGCGGCTCCGGTTCGCGTTCTACAAATGAAAAGACCGACCCGGCGGCTCCGGTTCGCGTTTTACAAATGAAAAGACCGATCCGGCGGCTCCAGGAGCGGTGTCTCCACTGCACAGATCCGATCCGGGGTCATGGGAACGGCTTTTTCAACTGAGGACACCCGATCAAGGCTGGCGCGACACCGAACGCACACACCGAAACCCGAAGAACCCGACCTGGATCTCGGGCTCGAGCCTGAGCCGGAACGCCGAGCGCAGGCGCCTGGGCACATCCAAAAAGGAGCCCCCGCGAAGCACGCGCCGTTGGCAGTCCGCACTCTCGACGCGAGGATTCACAAGCACAGACTCAGACTTCGGATACTCGGCATCACAGTCCGCCACCCATTCCCAGACATTACCCGCCTGGTGCAGCGCCCCAAACGGTCCTTTGCCCTCGGGATGCGAGGTGACGGACTCCGGTTCCTGGGGATTGTCCTTCGCATCCTTGATTGCAAAGACGGCCAGCTTCCGATTCGGAAGGTCATTGCCCCACGGATACATACGGCCATCCCGTCCCCGCGCTGCGTATTCCCACTCCGCCTCGGTCGGAAGTCGTCCACCCTGCGCTTCACAGAACGCTTTGGCCTGATTCCAATCCACTGCATTTACAGGCTGATCATCGCGGTCATGGACGCTCTTATGACTGGCAGCGATCCGATGGTACTCGGCGTTCGAGACCTCATATTTTCCAATCAGGAACTCGTCCAGCTTCACGCGGTGGGCGGGTTTCTCGTCCTTGTACGCTTCTTGGTCTTCCTCCGCCGAGCCCATCAGGAACTCGCCAGCACAGACGCGGACGTAGACGATGCCCTGATGCGTCTCCTCTTGGTACGGGCACCAGTCGGCGATAGTGGTTTGCTGCGTTTGCTTCTCCTCGATCCAGCGGATGAGGACACGGCTGCGGGGGGGCGCGTCGATCTGGCCTTTGCTGTCCCCAAGCTCGGCGATGACTCGATAGCGGTCGCCGATGGCTTCGGTGCGCCACGTGGGCTCAGCCTGGCTGCTGGGCGGAGGGGCCTGTTGCGTGACCTGCGGGGGCCCGAGTTCTTTGGCTGGCTTTGCGGCATGGAACACCGCAGCCAGTGCGGCAGTACCGAGCGCAGCGAGCGCCATCGCGTAGCGAGCGGGACGACGCAGGCCGAGGTGCTCCTCGGTCAGTCCACCAAGTCCCAGTCGCGACAGCAGCAGCCGGGCTTCCGCGCTCAGTCCGGGCCAGCGCCACGGCAGCGCAATCAGTGGGGGAGACGCGCCACGAGGGCCATACTCGCCCAGCAGTCTCCGCAGCTCGTCGCCGAGACCGGCCCCGCTCAGGCGATGCAGGTCGATGGCCGCTTGCTCCGGCTGGTCCCACAGATCAAGCAGTGCTCGATCGAGCTGTAGGCGTCGCTGTGCAGGTGTGTCATGCCAGGGCTGCGTGGCGCGGGACTTTTCGCGCTGTCGCTCGGTGTCGGTGAGCACGTCCCGCCACAGCTTGAGCGCTCGCGCATACAGCGAGCGGGCACCGATTCCCTCGGCTTCCAGCAAGAAGTGGAGCAGGGACGATCGCAGCTTGGCAGCGAACGAAAAACGTACTCCCTGCTGCTGCGCCAGCTTGCGCACCTCATCAAGCCGCCAGGCAGACACCTGGAGTCCGAGCGTGGTGCGTGCCGTGTGGGCCAGCTCGTCATCGAGCGGAAACGGAGCCAGCGCTAGCACTGCCGCCCACGCTCTCAAGTCTCCATCGAGCGCGCCCGTTGGCACCATGACCACGTCGCGCCCCGAAGCCTGACTCTGCCCAGCCAAGAAAGACGGCAAGGCGTGCGGACGCAGCACCAGCAGATCGTAGGGTGTCAAAAGCGGCTCGAGCGCTCCAGTTCCGCCATCGACAAAGGCGAGGTGCGGCCAGTGCGACAGGCTGCGCAAGAGGGCCGCCGTCGTAAGGTGGGTGTCCGCTTGCTCCATGCGGTGTCCGAGCAAGCGACCATCGGTGAGGATGCAGACCAGGGCAGCGGCACGTCGATCCTCAACTTCGGCGGGACAGAACTTGCTGCCTTCGCCCGGTCCTTGGCGTTCCAAGTGGTCGGGCAGACCGGAAAACAGCGCCACTTCGACATGGAGTCCGCCGCGCCGCAGGGCCACCGACAGCTCTGCGGCCAGCCGTCGCAATGGACTGTCATCGGCCAGCGAGTCATCGATCCAGAACCAGACCTCGCGGGTATGGCGGGCGGCATGAAACCGAAGCTGCGGCAGCCCACCGGCTCGGACTGTTGCGCGGACGGAACACGGCACATCCAGGGTCTGGGTGCGATCCTCCGAGACAAAGCGACCAATGCCCCACACCACCGCCTCGGCCTCTTGCCGGTCGAGCAGACGCGGCACCGCAGTAGAACCGGTTTCAGGCACGCTCGGAAGGATGCGTGGCGGACTCTTGCCGAGCGGAGCCTTGAATACCTCGGGCAACCCCAAGTCGTTTCGCCGCAGCCGGTACAGCGCAAGGGCAGAGGCCAGACCGCACGGCAGAAGCACAAGCCACAGCCAGCCCGCGAGCGGATG
>Ga0075158_10003841_pt1 | contig 10469 bp, 9 predicted proteins | sample JI91814BDNA_FD_70968 | JGI IMG/M metagenome (GOLD analysis project Ga0075158, IMG submission 70968) | Wastewater effluent complex algal communities from Wisconsin, to seasonally profile nutrient transformation and Carbon sequestration -... | ecosystem: Engineered > WWTP > Effluent > Algae... | reverse complement strand
GGCCCCGCGGATCTCCTCGGCCGGGACCGTCACCGACTCCATGCCGATGAACAGCCACGACACCAGCGACACCGCCGGCAGCAGCGAGCCCATCCCGTGCGGCGCGAACGGCTCGAGGTTCGCGGGGTCGGCGTACGCCAGCAGGGCGACGCTGAGCAGGAGCAGCGGGACCACCTTGCAGACCACCGTCACCATCTGGACGATGCCGCCGACCCGGACCCCGACCGCGTTGAAGATCGTCAGCGACCACAGCAGCGCCTGGCTGACCGCGAACGCGACCAGAGGCTCGCGCGCGGCCGGCCACAGCACCCCGAGGTAGCCGACGAACGCGGTCAGGAACGCCGCGTTGCCGATCACCGAGCACATCCAGTACAGGTAGCCGACCTCGAGCGCCGCGAAGTCGCCGAACGCCCGGCGCGCGAACGCCTGCAGCCCGCCCGACACCGGGTACGCCCCGCCGAGGTCGGCGAACACCGCCGTCAGGCACAGGTAGCCGAGCGTGTTGATCAGCCACGCGACCAGCCCGAGCGGCCCCGCGGTCTCGGCGAGGCCCGCGGGCACCACGTAGATGCCCGACCCGATCATGTTGCCGACCACCAGCGCCGTGGTCGCCACCGGCCCGAGCCCGCGGACCAGCTTCGACGACGCCTCTGCCTGCAGCTCGGCCACGGTCACCCGATCGGACGCAGCCGGCTCATCAGCGGCTCGACCTGCTTGCCGATGCCCTGGTCCTTCGGTCGGCGCACCAGGCTGCCCGCGTTGAACAGCGCGAAGCTCACGTAGTCGTAGAGCAGCTCCTTCAGGAACTTCTCGACGTTGGCGCCCGCGGCCAGCATGCGGGCGTTGTCGACGACGCGCTGGACGTCGAGCGTGCCCTTCTCGAACGGCCCGGCGTTCTGGAACACCACCTCGTAGGTGCCGTCGGCGAAGCTCGCCAACGCCGTGCGGAGGATCGTGCCCTTGCCAGCCGTGTCGGCCTCCTGGTGGATCTCCCGCAGCACCAGGTTGGCCGTCTCGACCACCTCGATCGGCCCGCCGCGCAGGCTCGGGCGCTGCATCGTCACGTGCTTCGACTGCATCAGCTGGAACAGCACCTTGGTCACCTCGAACTCGCCGAGCCCGAGCGCGCGGCCCAGCTCGCCGACGCTCGTCTGCCCGTCGATCTGCTCCCAGACCCTGAGGAACTCCTTGTTCGGCTCGCCGCGGCCGTGCGCCTTGTCCGGCACGTAGTCGGCGCTGGGGATGCGCTGACGGAAGTACCGCATCTCGTCCATGCGGGTCACCCCGTCCATCAGGACCCCGTTGAGGCTGATGCTGTGGCGCGATGTCAGCACGTTCTCGTCGAACCCGTCGAGGAAACAGTACATCCCGTCGGCGACCGTCAGTGTGGCCAGCAGCACCTCGTCGACCTGGCGCGCCAGGTACGTGTACACCTGCTTCTGCGTCACGAAGCCCATCTCGACGCCGACCTCGCCGTACTTCTGCGGCACCGCCTCCGCCGCCGACTGCTGACAGCGGTCGAGGATCGCCCGGTGCTGGACCTCGTCGAGCACGCCGAAGCGGTACAGGATGCGACCGATGCGCTCGTCCTCGACGTCGGTGCGGGCCGACACCGCGTTGCCGCCCTCGATGAACACGCTGCGGTTGTGCTCGCCGTCGCGGACCGTCAGCTCGCCGCGCCACCCGGCCTGGGCCACGAACGCGATCACGTCGCACAGCGCCCCCGGGGCCGTGATCTCGCCCGCCATGCGGACCACCGCGCCGTCCTCCTCGTCGCGCCGCCCGTCCTCGCCGGTGTAGCGCAGGAAGATCACGTGGTCGGGCGTCGGCATCAGCCGAAAGTGCCGCTCCTTTCGCCGCCGCATCTGCTCCCCCGCCGACAGCCCCACCGGGTGTGCGATCCCATGGCCGTCGATCGCCACCAGCTCGTCCTGCGCGTGTCTCATGCCCGTGCGTGCCTCCGGCACCTCTCCTGGTATCACCGGATCGCCCGCCGCCGCAAGCTGAGCACCTGTTCGCGCCGACTCGGCGCCGCGGCCACGGCAGCCCCGGCGGCCCGAGTTCCGCTACCCTCGCGGCGTGCCGTGTCCACGAGGCCGCACTCTCTTCGGGCTCCTGCTGGTGTCTGCGTGCGCCGCAGCACCACTCGGCACCCCGCGCCCGCGGAGCCTCGCGTGCCGCCAGCCCGCGCGCACCGTCGAGGCCCACGCCTGGTCGACCGCCGACCACGACGAACTGGTGCGCGGCCTCCAGTCACGCGTCGCCGACGACCGCACCGCCGCGAGGATCCCCGAGCGCCTCGATCGCCTCGCGATCGCGTGGGTGTCCGACCGCGGCGCCACCTGCCAGGCCGCGCGGCGCGGCGAGTCGTCCGACTACCCCGCCCGCATCGCCTGCCAGAACGCTGTACTCACGGCAATCGACGCGCTCGTTCAGCGCCTGCAGACCGCCGTCGCCGCCGATCGGATCGGTCTCGACGCCCGCCGGAGCCCCGCGCCCGCGGCCGTGTCCGCCGAGCTCCCGCGCCTCGACGCGGGCGTCGACGAGCTGACCGCCGCGCTGGCCCGCTGCGATCGCCCCGCCGTGATCGCGCTTCACCGCGCCCCCGCGCTGACCGAAGCCCGCCGACGGCTCGCCGTCGCCGACCTCGCGCGGGCCCTCGGCGACGGCCCCGGTGCGCTCGCCGCGGCCCGTGACATCACCGACCCGGGCCCCGCCCTCGCCGCGCACGTGCGGATCGCCCTGGCCTGGGGGACCTGGCTGCAAGGACAGGCCCCGGATCCGGCCCTCGACGGCCCCGCAGGCGATCCGGTCGCGCAGGCCGAGCTCGCCGTGCTGCGCCTGTTCACCCGCCCGGACGATCAACGCGGCGCACCCGAGGCCGCCGCCGCGCTCGCGGCCGTGCGCTCCGTCTACGGCGACCACGACCTGCGCGTGGCCCAGATCCACCGCGAGGTCGCGAGGCGAGCCCGCCTCGCCGGCGCCGACGCCGACGCGCTCGCGGCCGTCGACGCCGCGCTCGCCGTGCTCGATGCGCACGACGACCGCGATCCCACGCCGCTGTACGCGGCCCTCCGCCACGACCAGGGTGACCTCGAGCACCGCCTCGGCGACTACGCGAGCGCCGAGATCTCGCACCGCGTCGCGCTCGCGGCCCGCCAGGTCCTGTTCGGCGAGCGCCACCGACTCGTCGCCGAGACGCTGCACAGCCTGGCCAACGACCGCGAGGCCCGCGGCGACCTGCCCGCGGCGATCGTCCTGTACACCCGGGCCCTCGCGATCTTCCAGGCCACCGGCGCCGGCGACCTCGCGTCCGCCCGCACCGCCAACAACCTCGGCCGCGCCCTCTACGCCACCCGCGAATTCGCCGACGCCCGCGCCCACCTGCTCGCCGCCCTGCAGATCCGCCAGCGCATCCTCGGCAAGGATCACCCCGACACCGCGACCACCCTCAACAACCTCGGCGCCGTCGCCTTCGCCGAGGGCGACCTGGCGACCGCCCGCGCCCTGTTCGACGAAGCCCGGCAAATTCGCGAGCGCGTCCTCGGCGACGACCACCCGTACACCGCGATCAGTTTAAATAATTTCGCCGAGGTGCTCGCGCTCGAGGACCGCGTCGGCGAAGCCATCACCATGCACGAGCGGGCGCTCGCCATCCGCCTCGCCCGCTTCGGCCCGCACCACCCCGAGACGGCGCGCAGCCAGCACAACCTCGGCGTCCTCCGCCGCAAGAACGGCGAGCTCGAGGTCGCCGAAAAATTGTTGCGAGCCGCCGCCGAGACGCGCGCGGCCCGCCTCGGCCCCGATCACCCCGAGACCCGCAGCTCTCTCGAGCAGCTGCGCCTCGTGCGTGACGACAGCTCGCGGTGACGGCTTCTGCGGCCGATGCTTTTCTGCGATAGTCCCGGCATGATCGCTGGGGCGGTTCGGCGCGTATGGATCTCTCTGGCGCTCGCCGGCTGCGGCGGCGATGATCTCGAGCTGCCGCCGCTGGTCGCCAGCAGCAAGTACATCGCGTATCACACCGACGCCGACGCCTCGGTGATATGCATGGACGATATCCTGGCGCGCGAGGACGCGTTCATCGAGCGGACCGCGGCGCTGCTCGGGGTGGACCCGCCGGACACGATCGACTTCTTGTGGGACCCCGTGCAGGACGGCACGGAGGCGTGGGCCTGCCCGCCGCTGGCCGACTGCTACAAGAGCAGCGACGACGGGCTGTCGCTGGTCGTCTCACGCAAATGGCCGCACCACCACGAGCTCGTGCACGCGGTCGATCTCCAGGGCCTCGGGCTGACCGGCCACCCGGCGTTGACGGAGGGGATCGCGGAGTACCTCGGATCTCTCAGCCCGACCAACCCCGCCACGGAGGAGTGGCCCGCGGAGTTCAAGGCGATCTTCAGCGAGTTCCCGACGGCGAGTACATACGGGAAGGTGATGAGATTCGTGGGCGCCATCTTCGAGCGCCACGGGGCCGCCAAGTACCGCGAGCTGCGCGCGAAGATGCCGGAGTACGCGGGGCTGGTCGAATTCTCCGAGGTGTTCGCGGAGGTGTACGGACAGTCGCTGGACGACGCCCTCGAAGACATGGTCGGCGAGCGCGTGCTCGGGCAGGACGTGTTCCCCGGGTGTGACGACGCGCAGACGCTCGAGTGGACGGACGACGGATTGCTCGAGCGGACGATCGCGGGCGAGTGCGGAGATCCATGGTTCTACGGCCCTGGCGGCGTCCCCGGGCAGGCGAGCTTTTATGGTCGGTATATCGTCGAGGTGCCGGAGGCGGGTTACTACGATCTGACCGTCGGCGCCGTCGCCGGCGGACCGGCGCCGCTGCGGGGCCTCTTGACCCTGTGCACGTGGGCCGACGCGAGCAGCGGGGTGGCGTCGCTGGACGGCAAGATGGGCCACGCGCTGCTGCAGGCGGGCAGGCACTCGCTGGCGATCGCTTTCCCCCCGAGGTCCGAGGCCCGCGGCGAGGCGACGGTCCGGCTCGAGTACGTCGGCCCGCCGGTGTGAGCCGTGGCCCGCGGCCCGCGCGCGTGCGTGACAATCTCGCCGCGGGCCGATAGCGTGGCCGGGTGCTCTCGCCCCGCGTCCTCGGCCGGGCCGCGGCCCTGTCCACACCCCTCTGACGATGCGACCCACCACGACCCACGCCGAGGCGCTCCCCCTGATCGACGCCCTCCTCCACCGCCGCTTCGACGGCGAGCTCCCGGGGCTGTCGACCGATGGGATGCTCCTCGATCATCGCGCCCACCTGCGGGCCCTGCCGCTCGCGGACGTGCTGCCGCTGCACGGGCGCGCCCTGTTCGCGCCGACGTCGCTGACCGACAAGCAGCGCGAGCACGCCGCGTGGGCCCGCGAGGACTTCTTCGGCGAGCTCGGCGCGGCGGTCGGCGTGTCGGACCGCGTGCTGCTGGCCGCCGTGCGCGCGCGGACCTTCCCGCTGGTCCCGCCGCGGCCGATCGCCGGCCACGAGTACCTCGGCGCGTTCACCAGCGAGGGCAAGCTCGAGATCGCCGACCCGTGCCGCCTGCACAAGCCGAGCCGCTACCCCGGCATGTTCGACCTGTCGCACGTCACTGCGGCCCAGCCCGGCCGGTGGCACGCGTTCGTGCGCAACGGCAAGGGCGACGAAGCGGACCGCACCGCCGAGCTGGTGGCGATCCACGACAGCGGTTTTGCGGTCGTCGCGGCCGAGCAGATCGCCAAGGTCGGCGTCGACGCCGGCATGGTCGGCGTGTTCGACCTCGCCTGCGCGCGGCCCGAGATGACCGAGCTGTCGGTCGAGGGCATCGTCGACGGGCTCGGCGCCGTCGCTCGCTCGGGCTTTGGCGACGGCTGGTACCCGGTGTTCGCCGGCCGCGACGACCGTCGGCTCATCGTCAAGGTGCGGGTCTCCTTCCTGGCCGAGCGCCCGGAGATCGACGAGACGATCCCCGCGCGTCCGAGCCGCCGCTACGCCATCTCGACGGTCTTCGAGACCGGCGACATCGTCGACCACCCGAAGTTCGGGACCGGCTCGGTGCTGCGCGCCTTCGAGGGCAAGATCGACGTCGAGTTCGCCGACGGCCCACGCACGCTCGTGCACGCCAAGCGCTGAGCTCACAGCTCGGCGCGCGCGGTGAACCCGACCCCGGGCACGAGCCGCGGCTCTTATCGCGCCCGTCCGCCGCGATCCACCGCGGGCCGTCGCGGCGTGCCGTGCAGGCACACAGCGCGCCGGTTCTGGCGTGGCGCCCCCCGCGCTCGACGCTCTCGCGGTCCGCCGCGCCGCGCCGCGAAAATAAACGAGGACCGCACCGGCCCGCCCCGCGGTCGCCCGGCGCGGCGCGGTGTTCAGTCGGCCAGCGCCGACCCGACGAGCGCGGCGCCGACATTCTGTGCGGGCCATGCATCCGTGCTTACTCGGCGGACGCATGCTCCCCCGCCTCCACCTCATTCGCCACGGCGAGACGGAGTGGTCCCTGTCAGGCCAGCACACCGGCCGCACCGATATTCGCCTGACCCCGCGCGGCGAGGAGGAGGCGCGGCGGCTCGGCCAGCGGCTGCGTCGCGTCCATTATGTGCTCGCGCTGACCAGCCCGCGACACCGCGCGCTGCGGACGTGCGCGCTGGCCGAGCTGACCACCGCGGCGGAGACCGAGCCGGACCTCGCCGAGTGGGATTATGGTGATTACGAGGGGCGGACCCCCGCCGATATCCTCGCGTCGCGTCCGGGCTGGAATGTGTTCGCCGACGGCGCCCCGAACGGCGAGACGCCGGAGCACGTCGGCCGCCGCGTCGATCGCGTGGTCGCCCGCGTGCGCGGTACGGACGGCGACGTCGCCGTGTTCACCCACGGCCACCTGGGCCGCGCGCTGGCCGTCCGCTGGATCGGGCTACCGATCGCGGCGGCGCGGCACTTTCAGCTCGGTACCGCGTCGCTCAGCATCCTCGCGACGGACCCGCGCCACGCCGACGCGCCGATCATCGAGCTGTGGAACGACCGCTGCGCTCACTGCCTCTCCGACTCTTGACATACAGGCGAACCGCTGTGGATCTCCCCCATAAAAGCAATCTCCAGCGCGCCGATCTTTTCGCGGACGAGCCTGCCGCCATTCGCTTGTCATCCAGTCGCATCGCTCCCATGTTTCCCCCAGCCGCGGAGAATATCCGCGGCAGGAAGAATCGCATCATGAACAACAAGAACAATGTCAAGCCCGCCACCCCCGCCAAGCCCGAGACCAAGCCGGCGCCCGGCCAGCCCGCGACGACCGGTCAGCACACCGAGCACAAGGCCAAGGATCCGGCCGAGAAGGCCCCCACGGGCAATATGGGCAAGGACGGCGACGAGAAGTCGAAGACCTGAACGACCCCGGACGTGGGGGAGTTCTGCGCTCTCGCGGAGCTTCCCCAGCGATCCCCCGCGCAGTTTCTAAATCATCACTCTTCTGTCAGTATCGGGCCATGTACAAATCCATCCTCGCCGCGCTCGACGGATCCTCCCAGGCGCCCGCGGTGCTCCACGCCGCGGCCGAACTGGCCATTCGCACCGGCGGTGTGCTCCACGTGTGTCGCATCGTCAACGTGCCGAGCGGCGTGCCGGTCGACGCCTGGACGCTCACCGGAGATCAGCTCATCGCGCGCCTGCTCGAGCACGGGACCGACGAGCTCACCTTGCTGGTCCAGAGCCACGAGCAACGTCATCGGCCCGGCACGTCGATCTCGTGGGGTCAGCGGGTCTGTCGCCTCGGCATCCCGGCGCCGGTCATCGTCGAGCTCGCCACCGAGCTCGCCGCCGACCTGCTCGTCGTCGGCAGCCGCGGCCACAACCTGTTCGAGCGGATCCTCGGGACCACCGCCGCGCGCGTGGTCAACCACGCGCTCTGCAGCGTGCTGGTCGTGCGCGCCGACGAAGGAACCGCTCCTTGAGCCCCGGCAGCCGCCTGCGGCGCGTCCTGATCCTGAACGCCGGCTCGAGTAGCCTCAAGTGGTCGGTCCTCGACGTCGACCGCGCGCAGACCCTCGATCAGGGCGCGCAGGCGTGGGCCGGCGCCGAACCGGCGGACCAGGTGGAGGTGATCCGGGCCGTCCTGGCGCCGCTGCCGACCGTGGACGCGGTGGGCCACCGCGTCGTGCACGGCGGCGCCGCCTTCGATCGTGCGGTGGTCGTCGATCGCACCGTGCGCGCCGCGATCGCGGGGCTGACCGAGCTGGCCCCGCTGCACAACCCCGCGGCCCTGGCCGGCATCGACGCCGTGACCGCCGCCCACCCCGGGCAGGCCCAGGTCGCGGCGTTCGACACCGCCTTCCACAGCACGATCCCCGAGGCCGCCGCCCGCTACGCGCTGCCGTGGGCGTGGAGCGAGGGCTACACCGGCGGCACCCCGCTGCGCCGCTACGGCTTCCACGGGCTGAGCGTGGCCCACTCGGTGGCCCGCGCGACCGCGCTGGCCCGCCCCGCCGCGCACGCACCTCCGTCGCGGCTCGTGGTCTGTCACCTCGGCGCGGGCTGCTCGATCACCGCGGTGCGGGACGGACGCTCGGTCGACACGACGATGGGCTTCACGCCGCTCGACGGAGTGATGATGGCGATGCGCGCGGGCTCGCTGGATCCGGGCCTGCTGATCTATCTCCTGCGCAAGGGCATCTCGGTGGATCGGCTCGACGAGATCCTGCAAACCGACTCCGGCCTGCTCGGCGTCTCGGGCGTGTCCGCGGACCTGCGCCTGGTGCGGACCGCCGAGCGAGCCGGAGATCCCCGCGCCGCGCTCGCCTGCGCGATGTTCACCCATCAACTCGTCCGCGCCGTCGGCAGCATGATCGCGGTGCTCGGCGGACTGGACGCGCTGGTGTTCACCGGCGGCATCGGCGAGCACGCGGCCTGGGTCCGCCACGACGTGACCGCAGCGCTCGGGTTCGCCGGCGTCCGCATCGACCCCGCGATCAACGAGGCGCAGCGCGGCGACGCGGACATCGCCCCGCCGGACGCCGCCGTCCGCACCCTGGTCATCGAGTCCCGCGAAGACCTGCAGATCCTCGCGGCGATGCGCGGCGCGCTCGCCTGACCCGGCGTTCGTTGACCGGGCAGCGCGGGGCGTGTGGCCGCGGGCGTTGACTGGGCAGCGCGGGGCGTGTGGCATTGTCAGCGGACGACGGGCGGGCCGACGGCTGTGGGTCCCTCACGACGGCGGCATCCCCGTGGCACGTGCTCGCCGCCCGGTCCGCGTGAAGACTTCGAACGCGTCTCGCTGCACAACGGGTAGCAACACCGAGCCTATCGCCTAATTGCGGCTCCGCGCGAGCCCCGGGGCCCCTCCGCCTGTGTCCCTCGCCATCGGCCCGCTCGTCGCCCGGGTGGCATTGTCAGCGCCCCGCTCGACCCCGAACGAACTTCGTCGCCTCATCGACGATGCAACCCGGACGACGAGGTGGCTCACCTCTGCAGCAGTCATACCCGAGACCCAAGAACATCTGTCTCCCTAATACTTACAAACGCGGAAGGGGTGGCAACTCCGATGGCTCGAGCGCGGTCGATCGACAACGTGGTTGACGCTCGCTCTCGTACGCCTGTGAGAATGACAACGATTTCCTGCGGCATGGGGGCTGCACTCCTCGCAGCGGCGCTTCGGCGCCTAGCAGTCTCCCAACCAGGAACAAGCAGATGAAAGCCTCCATTCGTACTTTGTTACTCTCGATCCCTCTTTTCACCATGCTCACGGGTGGATGCGCCACACGAGCGATCCACCTGAAGGGTAACCGTGTGCTCGTCCGTGCCAACGGGCAGACGATCATCAAGGGCTTTGGTGACGGGAAGGCATACAGTGTAGTATGCACACTCAACCCTGGCCCTTATGGGATCGAGCGCAAGCAACAATCCGCGGTGAGCGTCGATGTCCTTAAATACGTCGAGGCCAAAGTCGGCAGCGAGACGGCCCTCAAGACGGTCATGCTCTACGCCCAGACCCAGCAACTCGCTGCTTTGGATACGATCATGACGCAAGTCTGCGTCGCCTATGGCAACGGCGCGTTTGGTGAAATCGGGAGCGCAACGGCCGCAGACTCGTACTTCAAGCAGATCGATTCTCTGCTCAATAAATTCGTATCGGTTCCAAATGTCGTGCTCGCCCCAAACCCGGGATCAGCGGGGACGCCTCCGCCCACCGGCGCCGGCACCTGACATCGCTGGCATGGGCCCCTCGCCCGCGTGGTGTCGGGCTCTCAGCGCTCGGCGAGGAACGTGAGGCCCATGCGAACAACCCTGCATGCCTGGCGACGAGGTGTCCTTCGGGACACCCTGCTCGCCCGGGATGAAGCGGGGCGCCGACGCTGCCGCCCGGGCGACGAGGTGGCCGACGGTGGGGAGCAGGCCGGCGGGGCCCCGGGACTCGCGCGCAGGCGCAATTAGGCGATGATCTCAGGGATGCTACCCGTTGTGCAGCGAGCTGAACTCGAGGTCTCGACGCGGACCGAGGCGCCGAGCACGT
>Ga0075158_10003838_pt1 | contig 10472 bp, 1 predicted proteins | sample JI91814BDNA_FD_70968 | JGI IMG/M metagenome (GOLD analysis project Ga0075158, IMG submission 70968) | Wastewater effluent complex algal communities from Wisconsin, to seasonally profile nutrient transformation and Carbon sequestration -... | ecosystem: Engineered > WWTP > Effluent > Algae... | reverse complement strand
CGACTATCGAAGGGCCTTCGCCCACTATGACTCCGACCAGGACGGCATCGACGCCGAGGAGCTCAAGCAGCTCCTGGAGGACGCCGACGTCGGCAACGTCTTTACCCGCGGCAGCTGGGTCTCGGGGATCATCGCCAAGGTGGACGCGAACCAGGACGGCCGCATCGCCTGGGCCGAGTTCGAGCAGGTCATCAAGAACGGGTAAGGCGGCGCTGCCGCAGCTCAGGCGCGGTCCGCCGGCCCGGTGCCGAGCAGCCGGGTGCTGAGGTGGCGGGCCACCGCTCCCACGCCGGCGGGCGACAGGATGGTGTAGTGATCGCCGGGCAGCTCACCAAGCTCCAGCGGTCCGCTGCACAAGCGCTGCCAGCCCAGGTCCGGCGCTGAGGAGCCCGCGGAGGCGGCCCGCAGCAGCAGCACGGGTCCTCCGTAAGGGCCAGGCTGATAGTCGAGGATCAACCGGAGGTTGCGGCGGAACAGCGAGTAGAGCGCCGCCAGCTGAGCCTCATCGGTATCGCTCGGCAGGAGTCCCCGGTCGCTCAGCAGGGACAGCGCGGCGCGCAGATCGGTCAGCCCTTCGCTCGGGAGCGCAGCAGCGGTCGCTGCGTCTCTCTGGCGGGTGAGGTCACTGAGGAACCAGCGCAGCATCGCCGCTTCAGACTGCGCGGCTTGCAGCTCCGGTCGCTGCGGGCCGGGCGCAAAGGAGTCGAGCAGCGCCAGCAGGGCGACCCGCTGACCGGCATCTTGGAGCTGGCGCGCCATCTCAAAGGCGAGCACGCCGCCCAGGCTCCAGCCGAGCAGCTGATACGGCCCGGCCGGCTGCACCTGGCGGAGGGCGCTGACATAGCGGCTGGCCACGGCCTCCAGGGTCTCGGGCGGCGCCGTATCGTCGGCCGCGCTCGGGGTGGCCTGCACCCCGTACACCGGCTGTCCGGGCCCGAGCGCGCGGGCCAGCTCCACATAGCAAAGGACGTTGCCGCCCACCGGATGGATGCAGAACAGCGGCGGCCGACTGCCTTCGGGCTGGAGCGGCAAGACCGTCTGGTGGGGCTGCGCCGGCGCCCGGTCCTTTAGCACCGCGGCCAGCCCGGCAACCGTCGGATGCTGGAACAGAGTCGACAGCGGCAGCGTCTGTCCCGTCCGGCGGGCGAGCTGCGCAAACAGCCGCACCGCGAGCAGCGAGTGACCGCCGAGCGAGAAGAAGTTATCGTGGATGCCGATCCGGTCCTTTTGAAGGAGCTGGGCAAAGATCTCGACCAGGGTCTGCTCGACTGGCGTGCGCGGGGCGACGAAGGACTCCGGACCCCGCTCGTAGGAGGGGGGCGGCAGCGCCCGCCGATCGAGCTTGCCGTTGGGCGTCTGCGGCAGCGCCTCCAGGAAGACGAACGCCGCCGGCAGCATGTAATCGGGGAGCTTGGCCGCCAGGTGCTCGCGCAGGCCGGCGCTGCTCGGCGGCCGGTCCGGCTGGGGGACCACGTAGGCGATGAGACGCTGGTCGCCGGGGGTGTCCTCGCGCACCAGCACGACGCAGGCGCGGACCGCGGGATGGACGGACAGGACGTACTCGATCTCGCCGAGCTCGATGCGGAAGCCGCGCAGCTTGACCTGATGATCGATGCGCCCCAGGAACTCGATGTTCCCATCTGGAAGGAAGCGGCCGAGGTCTCCGGTCTGATACAGCCGCGCGTCGGGTTGGGTGGAGAAGGGGTTGGGAATGAATCGATCGCGGGTCAGCTCAGGGCGGTTGAGGTAGCCGCGCGCCAGGCCGAGGCCTCCTATGTATAGCTGGCCGGGAACGCCGATGGGGACCGGCTGCAGCCGCGGGTCCAGGATGTACACCTGGGTGTTGGCCAGCGGGCGGCCGATCGGAACCGACTTCCACCGCGGGTCCAGCGAACCGGGGCGGGCCTCAAAAGCGGTCGCATCGACACAGCACTCAGTAGGGCCGTAGACGTTGATGAGGGTCAGCTGCGCCTGACCACCCGGCGCGTACAGTGCTGCGGCCAGGGAGACAGGGAGCTCCTCCCCACCGCACAGCAGGGTGCGCAAGCCGAGGTCCTTGGCGCTGGGCAGGCCGGCCTCGATGAGGAGGCTGAGGAGCGAAGGGGTGCAGTCACAGAGCTCGATCGACTGCTCGCGCAGCAGCGCCAGGAGCGCCCAACCATCGCGGCGGGTCGACTGACTCACTACATACAAGCAGTGGCCGTAAAGGAGGGCACCAAAGATCTGCTGCACCGAGGCATCGAAGACCACCGGGGCGACCCAGGCCACGCGCTGTGGCGGATCGGTGAAGGCCCGCTGGCGCAGTGAGCGCATCAGGTTCAGGACGGCCCCCTGCGTGATGCAGACGCCCTTGGGGCGCCCGGTGGAGCCCGAGGTAAAGAGGGCGTAGGCCAGGTGATCGGACGTACTCGTGGTGACCGGGTTGTCGACCGGATAGGCGGCCAGCAGCGCCGGATCGTCGATCAAGGTCAGGGGAACCCCCGTCGCCGCGAACCTGTCGGCGAGCGTCCGCTGGGTGACCAGCGCGGCGGGCCGCCCCTCGGCGAGCATGAAAGCGATCCGATCGCTCGGATGCTCCGGGTCAAGTGGCAGGTAGGCGCCCCCGGCCTTGAGGATTCCGAGGAGACTGACGACCAGCTCGGCGGAGCGCTCCACGGCCAGGCCGACCAGTACATCGGGGCCGACCCCCTGGGTGCGGAGGTGGTGGGCGAGCTGGTTGGCGCGCTCGTTGAGCTCTCTGTAGGTCCAGCGCTCGTCCGCGAAGGCCACGGCGGCGGCGTCGGGCGAGCGCTCGACCTGGGCCTGGAAGAGCGCAGCGAGGCCGGGCTGCAGCGCGAGCTCCACACAAGTGGCGTTCCAATCTTGGAGCAGCAGCTGCCGCTCGCGACTGCTCAGCAGCTCAAGCTCGGCGACCGGCCGATCGGCGTGCGCGACCACTTCCTGCAGCAGCTGCGCGTAGTGCCCCGCCAGGCGCGCGATCGTCTCCGGCTCGAACAGATCGGTCGCATATTCGAAAGCACCGGCCAGGCTGCCATCCGGTTGCTCCTCCATAGACAGCGTCAGATCGAACTTGGCGGTCTGTTGGTGCACGAACAGATAGGAGCTATGCAGGTCAGGCAGGCGCAGCTCACCCGAAGGAGCATTCTGCAGCACGAACATGACCTGGAACAGCGGGTTGCGGCTGCGGTCGCGGGTCACCTGGAGCTCATCGACCAGGCGCTCGAAGGGGAGCTGCTGATGGGAGTAGGCGTCCAGGCAGGTCTTTCGCACTCGCCCGAGCAGCTCCACGAACGTCGGACTATCCGCCAACGAGGTGCGCAGGACCAGGGTGTTGACGAAGCAGCCGATCAGCGGCTCCATCTCGGTGCAGGTGCGGCTGGCGATGGGCGAGCCGACCGCGATATCGGTCTGCTGGCTGTAGCGCGACAGCAGCACGGCAAACGAGCCGAGCAGGGTCATAAACACAGTGGCCTGCTGCGACTGCGCCAGCGTCTTGAGGGCCAGGCCCAAACTGGCGTCCAGACTGAAAGTCAGGATGCGGCCGCGGTGGCTGAACACCGGAGGCCGCGGATGATCGGTCGGCAGCTGGAGCGGCGGACAGCCGGCGAGCTGCTGCTTCCAGTAAGAGAGCGCCTGCTGCAAGCACTCCCCTTGGAGGAGCTGACGCTGCCAGGCGCCGATATCGGCGACCTGGGCGCGCAGCTCGGGAAGGCTCTCGGGTCGATGCTCGTGCAAGGCGGTGTACAGGGCGCTGAGCTCGCGGAAAAGGACACCCAGGGACCAGCCGTCGGAGATGATGTGGTGCAGGGTCAAGAGCAGGACGTGGTCCTGTTCCGCGACGCGTACCAGGGTCGTCCGCAGCAGCGGGCCGCGCTCAAGGGAGAAGGGCAGCCGCGCTTCCTGCTCGGCCACCCGGATGAGCTCTGCCTCCCGCGCCGAGTCGGGCAGCGCGCAGAGATCGAGCAGCGGCAGCGGCCAGCTGGACGGCGGCGGGTGGATGATCTGAACCGGCTCCGGCTCGCCGCTGGAAAAAGTGGTGCGCAGGGCCTCGTGACGGCTGACGATCCCCTGCAGGGCGAGGCGCAGGCACTCGCGGTCGAGCGGCCCGCGCAGGCGGAGGGCGGAGGGAACATTGTAGAGCGGCAGTCCGGGCTCAAGCTGCTCCAGGAACCACAGGCGCTGCTGGGCGAAGGACAAGGGAAGGGGAGCGTCGCGCGGTAGGAGCGCAACCAGCGGCATTCCCTGGGTCGGAGCGGTGCCCGTGAGGCCGGCGACGGCGACCGCCAGACCGGCCACGGTCGGTGCGGCGAACAGGGCCGCCACCGAGAGCTCGACGCCGAGGGCCCTCCGGACCCGGGAGACGGCCTGAGTGGCGAGCAGGGAGTGGCCGCCCAGGGAGAAGAAGTTCTCGTGCACCCCGACGCGCTCCAGGTGAAGGAGCTGGGCGAAGATATCGGCCAGGGCCTGCTCGACCGGGGTGCGCGGTGCCTGGGAGTCATCGACGCTTCGCTCGCACGTGGGTGCTGGCAGCGCCTGCCGATCCAGCTTCCCGGTCGGAGTCCGCGGAAAGGCTGGCAAGGTGACAAAGACCGCGGGCACCATGTACTCGGCCAGGCGCTCGCGCAGCTTGGCCGCCAGCTCGGCGCGGCTCAGCGCGCCTTGCGCTCCGGCCACCAGATACGCGACCAGGCGCTTGTCCCCCGGCTGATGCTCCTGCAAGACGACCACGCAGTCCTGCACGCCCGGCTGCTCGCGCAGGACTACCTCGATCTCGCCCAGCTCGATCCGGTAGCCGCGCAGCTTGACCTGGAAGTCCAGGCGCCCCAGATACTCGATGTTGCCGTCGGGCAGCCACCGTGCGCGATCGCCGCTCTGGTACATGCGCTCGCCCGCTGAAAACGGGTCGGCGAGAAACTTCTTCGCCGTCAGCTTCGCTTGATTCAGGTAGCCGCGGGCGACGCCGGGCCCGCTCAGGTAGAGCTCTCCCGGGACGCCCACCGGGAGCAGGTTCCGCTGCTTGTCCAGTATGTAGGCTCGAACGTGGCCAAACGGCCTGCCGATGACCGGTCGCAGCGGGCCCTTTTCGACCTCGCTGAGCGTGCTGACTACGGTGCACTCGGTGGGTCCGTAGAGGTTGACCGAGCTCGTTCGCTTCGCCGCGCGCAGCGCTTCCCACAGCGGCTCCGGAATCGCTTCGCCGCCGACCCACAGCCAGCCGGGCGCGGTGTCCGGATCGTCGAGCAGGCCGTGCGCCAAGAGCTCGGTCAGCATGGTCGGAGTGCAGTCGAGAAGGTCCAGCCGCTGCGTCCGGGTGTACGCGACCAGGGCCGCCGCATCGACACGTACCGCGTCCGGCAGCAGGTGCAGGCAGTCACCGGCCAGGAGCAGCAGGATCTGCATCACCGAGCCGTCAAAGACCAGGCTGGCGTTCAGGCTGACCCGCAGCGCCGGCGTGTCGTCGCTGCGCAGCGCCGCGCGGGCCGTCTGCGCCAGATGGATCATCGAGCCCTGCTCGACCAGCACCCCGCGCGGTCGTCCGGTCGAGCCTGAGGTGTAGATGCAGTAGGCCAGGTGGCTGGCCTTCAGCTCTACCGGCGGCGGTACGACGGGGAAACGCAGGAGCTCTTCCTCATCGAGGAACAGGAGCGTAGCGCCGGGGCGCTTCAGGCTCTCGGCGTAGCGACGCTCGGTAAGCACGACCGGCGCTGCGCAGTCCTGCAGCATGAACTCCAGGCGCTCCTTGGGCAGCAGGGGATCCAGCGGCACATAAGCTCCCCCGGCCAGCCAGGTGCCGACCAGGGCGACCAGGAGCCTGGGGGCGCGGTCGAGGCATACCCCGACGAAGACCTCCGGCCCGACTCCGAGCTCGCGCAGCCGGTGGGCCAGCTGCGCCGCCTGCTGACTCAGCTGCCGGTAGCTCAGTGTCTCCCCCAGGTAGCTGATCGCTGGCGCATCGGGGGTCCGCGCCACCTGCTGGTGGAACTTATTCGGGAAGGTATCCGCCTCGGCGACCGGCAGCGGCTGGGGATTCCAGTCGATCAGCACCTGCCTTCGCTCTGCCTCCGAGAGCATCGGCAGTGCCGCAATCATCTGCTCGGGATCCTCGGCCACCGCCAGGAGCAGCCGCTCGAAGTGCGAGGCCATCTGCTCGATCGTTCGCCGCTCGAACAGATCGGTGCTGTAAGAGAGGGAGTAGCATAGAGCGCCGTTGGCCTCCGTGGCGACCATGGACAGATCAAACTGACCCTCTTGTTGACTCAGCTCCCAGGGCGTCAGCGGTACGCCGAATACGGCGTCAAGGTCTGAGGACTGGGTCGCGCCCGCAAGAGTGGAGAGGAGCAGATCCGCGCCCTGAAAGTTCTCGTAGCCGAACATGACCTGGAAGAGCGGGGTCCGGCTGGGATCGCGCTGGGGACGCAGCCGCTCCACCACCAGAGGGAAGGGATAATCTGCATGCGCCAGTGCCGCATGCAATCTCAGACGTACCTCTTGCAGCAGCGCGCGGAAGGTCAGACCATCAGAGAATCGCATTCGCAGCGCCAGGCTGTTGATGAAGCAGCCGAGGACATTCTCCCAGCGCTGCTCGTTGCGCCCGTGATAGGGCGAACCGATCATGAATTCTTCTTGCCCGCTGTAGCGGTGCAGGAAAGTAGCAAACACGGAGAGGAGCAGGATATTGAGAGTGGTCCCCTCCTTTGCGGCAAGCGTCTTTACACGCTGGGACAGCTTCGGGTCGACTACCCGCTGCAGCCGGGCACCGCTTTCATTGCGCGTCTTGGGACGCGGTCTGTCAGTGGGCAGATCGAGTAGCTGAGGCGCGCCGACCAGCTCGTCCACCCAGTACATGATCTGGCGCTCGCCTTCGGGCGCGATTAGCAGGTGCTGCTGCCAGGCGACGAAGTCGGAATAGCCCGCGGACAACGGTGACAGGGCCGCCGGCTGGCCGCTGATCTGGCTGCGATATAGCGCCCCGAAGTCACGAATCAGAATTCCCAGCGACCAGCCGTCCATGTGGATGTGGTGCATGCACAGGAGCAGCACGGACTCGCTGGTCGAGCGCTGGTACAGGTGGAGCCGGGTCGCGGCTTCGTGTAGGAGGTCAAACGGGCGATGGGCTTCGGCCTGGACCCGCTCCCGCAGCACCGCATCAGACCAGGTGGTGGCATCCGTGATCACCACCGAGCACGCTGGAGCGGCATCGACCTGCTGCCACGGCACTCCCTCCTGAAGGACGAGGCTGGTGCGCAGGCTTGGATGACGCATGCAGAGCTGCTCAAAGGCGCGGCGTAGAGCCGGAGTTGAAACCGGACCGAGCAGTCGTACCGCCAGCGATCCGATATACGCTGGGCTGGCCGGGTTCATCTCATAAAGAAACCAGAACGCCCTCTGCGTATAAGAGAGCGGAAACGGCTCATTCGAGTTCTTTTTTCGCTCTCTTAGCAGCACCTGCAGCTCGACCTTGTGCTGCTTGAGCAGCGCCACCAGCGGGGGAGGGAGCGTGCGCTTCAGGCCGCGATAGCGCAGTCGGTCGCCTTCAATCCACAGCTCGATGCCTTGCCGCAGGAGGTACGAGAGAATTTCTTGGGCGGTCATACTGCGCCCTCTTCTATTTCTTCTGAGTCTTCCGCTGCCGCGGTGGCTCGCAGGAGCTGCTCTCGGACATAGCTGACCAGGCGCGTGGCACTGGCGCCGGTCAGGAAGTACTGGATCGGCACGCGGACTCGCAAGTCGGCGTTGACTCGGTTGCGCATCTCCACTGCCATCAGCGAGTCGAGACCGAGCTGCAACAGCGGAAGCTCGGGCTCAACCTTGGCGGCCGGAAGGCGCAGGACATGGCCCAGCTGCTCGATGAGGTACTGCGTCAAGAGCTGCGTCTGCTCCTCGGGCTCAGCTGCCAGCAGCATCGCCAGCCATTCCATCTTGGGCGTCTGCTCCGCGCGCAGCCCGCGGCCGTGCTGGTTCACCAGGTCGCTCCAGTAAGGCGAGTCTGCCAGGGCCGGATTGGCCGCCAGCCACTGTCGCAGGTCGAGCTTGATTACGCCAACTTGGATGTGCGAGCCGCTTAGGAGACGGAAAAGGACGTGATTTCCTTCTTCGGTGGTCAGGCTCTGCATGCCCGCGTCAGCCAGCTGCTGGAGTCGAGCGGGCCTCTGCGCGCCCATCCCTGCACCTGCGAAGGCTCCCCAGTTGATGCTCAGCCCGCAGCGACCGGCCCGTCGCCGATACTGCGCAAGAGCGTCGACGAATGCATTGGCCGCGACATAGCTTGCCTGACCGGAGGCACCGAGCAGGGAGGCAACGGACGAATACATGGCAAAGAAGTCCAGCGGCTCCGCCAGCGTTGCCAGGTGAAGGTTCCAGGCACCATACACCTTGGGGGCCATGACTCGCTGGAACCGCTCCCAGTTCTGCTCCAGCAGGATACCGTCGTCGATTACCGCAGCGCAGTGTAATACTCCGAGCAGCGGTGGCCCGTTTCGGCGGATCGCCGCCACCACGGCCGTGACCTGATCATATCTGGACACGTCGACTTGCGCTGTCAGCACCTGCGCCCCAGCGGCGCGGAGCCGGCCGATGGTCTGGCTGGCCGCTTCATCCGGCGTGTGGCGTCCGAGCAGCACGAGATTTCTGGCCCCGCGGGTGACCAGGCTCTCGGCGGCTGCGAGTCCCAGTCCGCTCAGCCCGCCGGTGATCAGATAGGTGCCGGTCTGCACGATCCGTAGCTCCTTCTGGGCCTCCGCGGCCGCCCAGGAGCCATGCACCAGCCGCGCTACGTAGCGGTCTCGGTCGCGCAGCGCTACTTGCTCCTCCCGGACCCCTGTCTGGATTTCCTTGACCAGGCCTTCTATCTCGCTAACATTGACTGACGCGCTCAGATCAATTCGCGTGCACGCGAGCTCAGGGTGCTCCCGCAGGATGGCCTGCCCCAGACCCCACAGCGGTGCCTGAGATACCGCGATGGCAGTATCGGCTGCGGTAACCGCCTGACTGCCGCAAGTCACCAGCCACAGCCTGGGCGGTCGGCGCCATCCGACTCGCACCGCTGACTGCGCAAGATGCAGGACACTTTGACCGGCCAGTCGCTGCTCGTGCGCGAGCCGCTCCGCAGACAGCGGCTCATCCGCAGTCGCGTCCAGGCTCCACATGTGCACGATCGCAGCGCAGCCGGTGTCGCCGAAGGCTTCTCGCAGCAGGGTCTGGTACCCCTGGGCGTCGCTAGGGTCGATTTGATAGTGGTCCGCATCCACTTGTCGGTACCGATCCCCTACCTCGACCTGGACCCACCGCCCGCCGCCCTGCCGCAGCGCCGCACACACAGTGGCCCCGCGCTCTCCCTGCTTCACGCAAATCAACGAGGTCGGGCTCGCGGACTTCAGCGCCGGGTCAGCCGGAGGTCGGGCTCGTCGGCGCCACTGCACTTCGTAGAGCCACTGTTCCTGGGCGAGCTTGCGCTCCGGGGAGCTGGCGGCCAGCCGCTGGATTCTGACACCGCGAGCGCGCACGATCGTCTGACCGTCCAGGGAAAGGACAACCAGCTCAGCGGTGATCTGCGTCTCGCCCGGTTCGAAGGTCAGGTGGACCCATACAGATTCATCCGGGAGTCGATAGACCTCGAGCCGATCGATTCCTACGGGAACGAACAGGTCCGTCCCCGTGTTGGTTATGCCGCTTACGGCGGGCTGTATGCAGGCGTCCAGCCAGGCCGGATGAAGCTGGTACAGGGCGAGCTGCTGCGCGACAGCCTGCGGCACCGTCACCCGCGCTAGCGTCTCGCGCTCACCACTCCACAGGTCTTGTACTCCCTGGAAGCACGGCCCATATTCCAGGCCCAGATCGCTCATGCGCTGATAATGGTGGGACTGGGTGGCGTGGGTCGTGCACCGCTGCTTGACCGTGGCCAGATACTCGGTGATCGGTCTGGACTCCTCCGACAGGTTCTTCCAGCTAATGGTGCCACTGGCGTGACGCACCCATTGGTCGCGATCGCGACAAGAGATGCTTACTTTGGCTCGCTCAAGACCGTCCATCAAAAAGACGGTCTGCAGGACCGGGGGCTCCTGCTCGGAGACGATGAGAAAATGTTCGAAGAGCATGTCCTCAACGAGCACCGCGCCATCGGCTTTTACCTGCCGGGCCGCGGCCAGGGCCATCTCTACGTATCCGCTGCCTGGGAAGACCAGCTCACAGTGAATGCGGTGATCTCGCAGGTAGGGCAGTGCCGCCAGGTTGACCTGCCGCTCCCAGAAGCGGACGCCGGGCTGGGTCGAGATGGAAAAGGATTCACCCAGCAGCAGGTGCGCTTCGTTTCCACCACCGAGCGCTTGCTTCGGGCCGCTCTCTGCCGGTTGCTGGACAGGCACCTCCGGCCAGTAGCGCTCCCGCTGCCAGGGGTAGGTCGGCAGCTGTACGCAGCGCGCGTCTTCCGGGTAGTGCGGTGCCCAGGAGACACCGCAGCCGCGGACAAAGAGCTC
>Ga0075158_10003835_pt1 | contig 10475 bp, 4 predicted proteins | sample JI91814BDNA_FD_70968 | JGI IMG/M metagenome (GOLD analysis project Ga0075158, IMG submission 70968) | Wastewater effluent complex algal communities from Wisconsin, to seasonally profile nutrient transformation and Carbon sequestration -... | ecosystem: Engineered > WWTP > Effluent > Algae... | reverse complement strand
TGTGCTAATTTTCGTTGCAATGCTCGTCAACTTCTTTTTGTCAAATCCGGTATCTATTGATTGTTCAAAATCGGATTCGGTCGCTTTGCGAATACCTTTCCACGTGTCTTCCAGAAAATGTTTCACATGTGCCATTTTCATAGTCTTCGCAATTTCCAGCTTGGTATCAAGCATGGCTTCAAAGTCCTTTTTAACCTTATCGCCATATGCCGCATCAACGCTTCCTTCTTGAATTAACTGATTCAAATAGATCTCACGCAAGGATGGATGCGATGCTATCATTTTGTACAAAGAAGGTTGAGTGAACTTTGGTTCGTCTCCTTCATTGTGCCCGTATTTGCGGTATCCCAAAAGATCGACAAAAACGTCCATCTTAAACTTCATTCGGTACTCCAACGCAATTTTCATGGTGTTGATCACCGCTTCTACGTCATCAGCATTCACGTGAAAGACAGGGCAAAGTGTTGTCTTCGCTACGTCCGTGCAATAGGTTGATGAACGTCCATCAAGATAATTGGTTGTGAAGCCAACTTGATTGTTGGTGACAATGTGAATGGTGCCGCCTGTGCGATATCCTTTGAGCAATGCCATCTGCACAATTTCATAAACAATTCCTTGTCCGGCAATGGCCGCATCACCATGAACAAGTACTGGTAAAATTTTATCCTCACTGTTCAGGTAATGATCAATTTTTGCACGTGTCAATCCTTCTACTACCGGATTAACTGCTTCAAGATGCGAAGGATTTGGACAAAGTGTAAGATGCACTTCATTTCCGCTAGCAGTCTTGATGTCGTTTGAATAACCATAGTGGTATTTCACATCGCCATCGAATGTGCCATCTTCATCATATTCCAATCCTTCGAACTCCGCAAAAACTTGTTCTTGCGGTTTGCCCATGATGTTCGTTAACACATTGAGTCTGCCTCGATGCGCCATGCCGATAACCAATTCCTGCACCCCGAGATCCGCACCATGACGCACGATATAGTCCATTGCAGGAACAACGGCTTCACATCCCTCCACACTAAATCTTTTTGCGCCGACGAATTTTTTATGGATGTATTGCTCGAATAACGATGCCTCACTGGCCATCTGAAGAAATTGTTTCTTCTCGTCAACAGAGAATTTTGGTTTGTTCAACGCTTCTAACCGCTCGCGCAACCAAAGAACCCGCTCGGGATCGCGCACATACATATACTCGACGCCAATGTGTTTGCAATAACACTCTTTTAGATGTGCAATGATTGCACTCAGTTTAGCTGGACCGATGCCGATTTCATTTCCCGCCTGAAAAACGATTTCAAGATCAGATTCGGACAAACCGAAGTTGACCAGATCCAATGTCGGCGTATGTTTTCTCCTTTCTCTTACAGGATTTGTTTCCGTGAAAAGATGCCCACGCTGACGATAAGCGTTGATAAGATTGATCACCTTAAACTCTTTGACGAGCTCGCCGGACACCGCAGTAGAAATTCCTTCTGCTGTGCCTTTTGGCAACTGATCGAATTCTGATTTTTGAAACTCAAATCCCTCGAAAAATCGCTGCCATGAAATATCTACCGATTGTGAGTCTTGTTTGTATTGCTCGTAGAGTGCGTCGATTGCTGAAACGTCGCTATTGCCAAGATATGTTTGTTTGTCCATCCGCTTTGTATCCTTGTTTGGGTCTGCGAATTTACGTTTTTCGCTGTAGAAAGTTCTCGTTTTCTATGATCAATTTCTCACTCCTCTGTTGTCAACTGCTGTAGTGCTGTCTGATCCATACTTTTTGTGCTTCACGCTTGAGAATCATTGCCGCAAGTTCATCCAGACGAGAACCGGTTTCACTTGAATTCATCGTTCGTCGTGTAGTTTTTTCAGGTAAATCCACTCGGTAGATAATGGCTCCAAGGTTCTGGTTTTGGTGCATTATGACTGCGCCAAGCATGCGACTTATTTCATTGAAAAGCCACTCTGAGGAAAGTGGAAATGGAATAGCACGCATTTCAATGTGTGGATGAAAATCTTTCCTGATTTGCTCTGCAACAGACTTGTAAAGCGATTGGTAGTCCAATGCCACATCGTCGGTTGGAAAAAGGGGTGTCAATTGCATGTGTCCTGCAAAGTTCGCACTTTTTTCAATGTTATAATCGATATACGCGCTTGCCATCGATTTCCATTTGTTTGAAGGTCTGACTGGCAATAATTACAACCGTTTATCCAAAAGAAACTAGATTGAGCGTTGCTCACCAATTACATTCGCGTCGCTTTTTTGAATTTAAATTTTTTGCTCTCCGGATGATGAATGTTCTAAGACTGCTTTTCACAACGCTACTATTTTCAATTAGTGAGCTATTGTCTGCTCAAGGAACCATCCGTGGTTTTGTGAAAGATTCGGAAACAGGTCAGCCTGTGATTTTTATTCTGGTAGGCCTGGAGGGCACGGCATACGGCACTCAAACAGATGAAAATGGATATTATTCGTTGACCAAGATTCCTGACGGAAAGTATAAATTGATCATTGCTGCCTTTGGTTTCAAGCAGGTAAGTGACGAAGTGGTTGTGGTTAGTGATAAAGTAATACCACGAAATTATTTGTTGGAAAAAGACGATGTTATGCTGCAAGAAGTAGAGATCTCAGATAAAGGCAGCGACAAAAAGAACAACGTAAATATTTCCGTGGAATCCATGCGCGCAAAGGATATTAAACGTATTCCAAGCATCGGTGGTTCTCCCGATTTGGCGCAAGCATTGACTACACTTCCGGGCTTTATTAGCACGGGTGATCAAGGTGGTCAGATTTATATTCGAGGTGGTTCGCCAGTGCAGAACAAAGTTTTGTTGGATGGAATGATTGTTTACAACGCGTTTCACTCCATCGGCCTTTTTTCCGTGTTTGATACTGACATCATTGCCAATGCCGATATATACACGGGAGGTTTTAGTGCTCAATACGGCGGACGAATTTCCTCTGTAATGGATATTACAACACGTGACGGAAACAAAAGGGAAATTGATGGACACGTTGGTATTAATCCTTTCGGTGTGAAAGCGCAAGTGGAAGGGCCATTGAAAAAATTGAAAGAAAATGGAAGCGGTATTTCGTACATTTTTTCTGCCAAAAGATCATACCTCGATCAAAGTTCCAAAACTTTATATCCCTATATAAACGAAGGCAATGGTTTGCCATTTAACTACACCGACCTGTATGGCAAATTATCTTTCGGCGGAAGCAATGGCTCTAAGTTCAATGCATTTGGTTTTTCATTTAATGATGGTGTGCAGAGCTACAAACAACTTGCTTCCTTGAATTGGAGTAATACAGGTGCTGGGGGAAATTTTGTGATTGTTCCTTCTTCTTCTGCAGTATTGATCAGTGGAAACTTTGCACGCAGCAAATACAACATTGTGATGAAGGAAGAGAGTAATCCTGATCGCTCTAGCTCCATTGGAAGTTTCAATTTTGGACTTGATTTTAAATACGGAATTGAAAAGGATGTTTTACGCTATGGTATTGAAGTTGTCGGTTTTTCGACTGATTACAGAACATTTGCCTTGCTGAACAACGCACAGATTGTGCAGTACCAGCAAAACACCACAGAACTTAACAGCTACTTCGACTACAAATTGAACAGAGGGAGATGGGTGGTAGAACCAAGTATTCGTTTCCAATATTATGGAACTCTTTCTGTCTTTTCTCCTGAACCTCGCCTTGGTGTGAAGTTTAAAGTGAGTGAACGTTTCCGACTGAAAGCTGCGGCCGGACGTTATTCTCAAAATCTGATGGCCACGAATAGTGACCGTGATGTCGTGAATTTATTCTACGGATTTTTAGCTGGTCCGGAGAATCTTCAATCTGAATTTACCGATCAAAATTTCAATACCGTAGACGTGAAGAATGTTCTCCAACGCGCATTGCATTATATCGCTGGTTTTGAGTTGGACATCACAGAGCGTTGGAGCCTGAACGTCGAGGGCTATTACCGTGATTTCCGTCAACTGACTAATACGAATCGCAACAAAATTTTTGAAGATACTGGCGTAAATCAGGATAAACCTGAGGCTTTGAGACGCGACTTTGTGATTGAAACCGGCTGGGCGGCAGGATCAGATCTCGTATTGAAGTATGAAGACAAAAACTACTACTTGAATGTGGTTTATTCACTCGCTCAAGTGAAACGTTGGGATGGTTTCCGTTGGTATGCTCCTGTTTTTGATAGACGTCATAACGTAAACGTCATTGGCACATATCTTTTCGGAGATCAAAAGTCCTGGGAGATCGGTGCTCGTTGGAATCTTGGTAGTGGTTTGCCCTTTACTCAAACGCAAGGATTTTACGATGGTCAGGGTGTGCAGAATGGAATAAGTCTCGATTACCTCACCAACAATAGCCAATTCCTGACAGTGCAATATGCTTCACTTAATGGTGGTCGCTTGCCTTATTACCACAGACTTGACATCAATGTGAAGAAGACTCTCAAATTTAAAAATGAAACAGCATTGGAAATAAATGCCGGAGCAACGAATTTGTATGACCGCGCAAACGTTTTCTATATAGATCGTATCACCGGCGAGCGCATTGATCAGTTGCCATTCTTGCCAACAGTAGGTTTTGATTTTACTTTCTAAAGTATCGAAGAGCTAAGTAGCTTCGTTTTGGAAATAAGAATAAAAAAATCCGGATGATTCATCCGGATTTTTTCGTTTAGTTGTTAATCCTTAAAGAGGCTATAGCCACTTTTTTGGACGTATTTGCAGTGGGATTTCCCAAATATGCTTTGCAGTGGATTCTAAATTTCGATAAAACGTTTTTTTACTTTCTATCGCGTTGTTTGAGTTAATACTGAAGATTGATGAAATGTCCATCCGTCACGCTGGCCTCGCCACCTGTGCCGAAGTCAAACAAATCCGCGTCAAAGGTTCCTGAAATTTTATTGTTCTGATTTTTCGAAATAACAATTTGGCCTTGAGGATTGAATGCGCCTGAATACACCGTCGTTCCGTTTTGATACAATACGATGGAATTGTCGAAGTCAACGTCATAGGTTCCTGGTGCAAGCGAAGCAAGCATCAGGGTTACAATTTTTCCTGAATTGTTTGGACAAGTAAATACGTGGACCCCAAGATCCACATCAAATTCGTGGCTTATTGCATTCGTATCAGCTTGAAATGCAGTGCCATCAATTGTCGCCCAAAATTGCATGCGCGTGCTGTCTTGCACTTGATTTTGTCCTGTTGTATCTGTTGGTATCGGATCCTCAGTGTTGTCGTCCTTGTCTTTTTTACAGGAAGGAGAAGTGAGAACAATCATAATACAATTAATCACGATGAATAAATAGGGTAACTTTTTCATTAATAGTGCTTTAGAATAAAACTTTCAGTTTGAACGAAATTAATCCACCGTCGGTTACTATTTACCAGACAATTTAAAAGGATTTTTCCATGCTTGCGATCATTCCACTATTACTTTCGCCCCCGTTTTAAAAATAATTTTAAAAACTCAATTGCATAATGGCAAACAAGTATCAAGCACAGATTGACGCCTTCATGGCAGACATCAAAAGCAAAAACCCTAATGAAACCGAGTTTTTGCAGGCGGTGCACGAAGTAGCCGAGGCGGTTATTCCATACATCGAAGAAAATCCTAAGTACAAAACTGCGAAGATCCTCAGCCGTATCGCTGAGCCGGAGCGCACGCTCATTTTTCGTGTGCCTTGGGTTGACGACAAAGGTGAAATTCAAGTCAACCGCGGTTACCGTGTTGAATTCAATTCTGCTATCGGTCCATACAAAGGTGGTCTGCGTTTTCACCCAACGGTGAATTTGTCAGTTCTAAAATTCCTTGGATTCGAGCAAATCTTCAAAAACTCACTCACAACCTTGCCTATGGGCGGTGGTAAAGGTGGTTCGGATTTCGATCCAAAAGGAAAAAGCGATCGTGAAGTAATGGCTTTCTGCCAAAGCTTTATGACAGAACTCGCTCGTCACATTGGTCCTGATACTGACGTTCCTGCTGGTGATATCGGCGTTGGTGGTCGTGAAATCGGATTTATGTTCGGTCAGTACAAAAGACTCCGCAATGAATTTACAGGTGTTCTTACTGGTAAAGGTCGCAACTGGGGTGGCTCGTTGATCCGTCCGGAAGCAACAGGTTACGGTTGTGTGTATTTCGCAGCTGAAATGATCGGCACAAAAGGAATGGAATTCAAAGGCAAAACAGTAGTTGTTTCCGGTTCAGGAAACGTTGCTCAGTATGCGATTGAGAAAGCTACTCAACTTGGTGCTTCTGTCGTTACGGCATCAGACAGTGATGGGTACATTTATGACAAGGACGGAATTTCTGCTGAAAAGCTAGCTTTCCTGATGGAGATTAAAAACGTAAAACGCGGTCGTATTAAAGAATACGCTGATAAATACAATTGCGAATATGTTGCCGGCAAAACACCTTGGGGTGTGAAATGCGACATCGCATTGCCTTGCGCAACTCAAAACGAATTGAACGGTGATGATGCAAAAGTATTGATCGCAAATGGCGTAACAGCTGTTGCAGAAGGTGCGAACATGCCTTGCACTCCGGAAGCTGTAACCAACTTCCAGAATGCAAAAGTGATGTTTGCTCCCGGCAAAGCATCAAATGCAGGTGGCGTTGCAACTTCAGGTTTGGAGATGTCACAAAACTCATTGCGTCTGTCATGGACACGTGAAGAGGTGGATACACGTTTGCACAACATTATGAAAAGCATTCACTCTGCATGTGTGAGCTACGGTGCTGAAGGCGATTACATCAATTACGTAAAAGGCGCAAACGTTGCAGGTTTTGTTAAAGTGGCTGATGCAATGCTCGATCAGGGTGTTGTTTAAGAAAAATAATCGATAGATAAAAATCCCCGGGTGACTGGGGATTTTTTTTTAGCTATTTTCGTGACTGCATAATATCGAACCAATTCACCACTTAATTTTTTATCGTGAAGGCCTTCTTACTATTTCTGTGCGCTGCTTTGCCTTGCCTTGTCAGTGCACAATTTTCTCAACCACAATCATTGTCATTGGTAGTTGAACCTCATATCTTTTCTGATGTAGATATGGATGGCGACCTTGATTTTTTGGATATATGGCGTGGAACATGGGCTGAAAGAGATGAAAGTGGAAACTACTTTCAAACTTGGCAAATCACCTTTGATCAGCTCTCTGGTTTTGCAGATATCGACAACGATGGGGACCCGGATGGTTATGGCTATGAAATCGAGTCGGGTTTATTCGGTTGGTTCGAGAACGAAGGAACTCATGAAATTTGGCCATATCATGGAGTTGCCAACTTTTATTTGGGAGTGGTTTTCGACTTGAACATGGATGGATTGCTAGACATAATGTCTTTGACAGAGTCAGATGAAGACCATGCACATTATAATCTAGGCAATGGTGAATTCTCTTCCGCGCAGCCTTTGATGTACTCAACTTTGAACGGTCTCCTCAATGGATCGCCGGTCATTTGTGATCTTGATAACGATGGTTTTCAAGACATCGTTCGAATTGCATGTTCGGATACCCAAAATGGCTGTATTGATGGTCATTACACGGAATATTACCTGAGCTCTCAGAATTATGCAGCGAATGGCACAAATTACATGATCAACTACTTCAGAACGGTTGGAGATTTGAATAATGATGGAATTCTCGATTTGGTGAATGCAGACTTTGTCGACAATTCAATACACGTTGTTTACGATCCAATCAATGCAGGTTTTGAAAATGAAACAGAATTGTGCTGTGTTGAAACCAATGGCGACTTTCAAGTTAAAGACATCAATATGGATGGTGCTGGTGATTTTATCGCTACCAATTCCTCAAGTGAGGTGTGGATTTACATGAACGACGGGAATGGTAACTTTAATTCATCACCCGTTTTGTTCAATTCAGGTTCAATCAACGCGCAGGCCGGTCTTCTTCTTTTTGCAGATGTGGATTCTGATGCAGATCTCGACGCTTTTGCCGGTCCGGAGTTTTACGAGAATTTAGATGGTGCTGTTTTTGAACCAAAACAGTCATTCTCAATTCCTGGCGGATCGAATTGGTTTTTCGCGGATTTGGATGAAAATGGAACAACTGAATGGATCGGAAGTGGAGGCAATGTTGTTCATCTGGACGCAGTGGATCGAATTTCGCAAATTGATTACAATGCGTTCAGTGCAGACCCAGGCTATGACTGGAACGACCATTGGTTTCAGATGCTGCTGGATGTCAATGGGGACAACATTCCTGAGTTTTTTGATTTTAAGCTGAATGCCATTCATGCATTTTCATACAACGATAATCATTTCAATTTGTCGAATTCTTCATCATGGAGTGGCGCAACGAGTTCCTTTTATTTGATAACGGACCAATACGATTGGAATGGCGATGGAATTGTTGATCCGGTGTTCATGGATTTCAATGAAGCACAAACACTCTACGTATTTTATTTACATGAAGATTTATCTGTAGATCAACCAGAAATTTTGGGTTTTTTCTCAGAGATGACAGCGGGCGCTGTTCCTATTGATATCGATCTGGATGGCGATGTTGATTTTACATCATCCAGCTATTATAACTATCTCCAAAATGACGGAACATTTCATTTTACGGAAGTTGCTTTTGACAATCCCGCAGTGGCTTTATTTATAAATCCAACAGAACCGGATATCAATGGCGATGGATTTTCAGATTCTTTCAATGGCACTCTGTTTTATGAAGGAAATGGCTACGGCTTGCCTATGCAAGAACATACTTTTCCGTACGAAGCGTATGGAAGACATTTCTGGATTGATTACAACAATGATGGTTTAAAGGATCTGATTATTCACAACTCATTAAATGAATACGCACCCTTTTCCAACCAAATAAAGGTGTTTGTCAATCAAGGAAATTTTGATTTCACCGAAGTGCAAAATTTTAGTTTTGAATCATACGTTTATTACGATTACAATAAAGCCATTGACGTAGATAACGATGGCGATTTGGATATGGTTTGGATGGCCCGGGATTCCTTTCAGGACTTTGATTTTAGAGGGTTGTTCTGGTCGGAAAACACAGGTGATGCTTTGAGTGTTTTAAGTGGTCACGTTTTCTATGATGAAAACAATGACGGCCTCTGGACAGTCGATGAAACAGGCATAGAAATGACTCCTGTTACCGTTTCACCTTCCGGGTCGACACAGTTTGTAGACGATGTGCACTTTCGCTACGTGGATTCGGGAACCTACACCGTTAGTGTAGGTTATGATGCTGACGTTTGGACGCCTACCACACCTACTTCATACACTGTTGAAGTGAACGAAATAAATTCCGTTTTTAATGAATTGAATTTTGGTTTTGCTCCGGTTTCTAATGGCTCGGTTGTGGACGCCAATGTGATGGCGTTTCCTGCTGTTTGCAATGGAATGCAGCATTACGTAATTCAGGTGCACAATTACACAGAGCAAAATGCAGACATTCTTGTCTCATTGAATTATGATCCACTGCTGCAGTATAGTTATTCCATGAATTTTGAATATCAAATTTTGGATGGGCAGATTCAATGGCTCTTGACAAATGTCCCATATGGAACGTCGCAAATGATTCATGCTTATATGACTTATCCTGATGCCAGCTTTATTGGGTCAGAATTGAATTCTACCGTCGAAGCATGTTTTGTCGACGCTTCCATGAATTCCTTTGGCTGTGATCAGGAAATCTGGACAGAGATAACTTCCTGTGCTTATGATCCCAATGATATCGCAGTAAATCCTGAGGGTTATACGGAAAGTGGATTCATCCTCAACAGCACTGAACTCGAATACAGAATACGTTTTCAGAATACAGGGAATGCTCCTGCTTTGAATGTGGTCGTGGAAGATCAGTTGAGCACAAATCTGGATTGGTCTTCTTTAACGCCAATTGCATGGAGTCATCCCATGAGAGTGGAAGTTTCTGAGAATGGCCTTGCCCAGTTTATTTTTGAAGATATCATGCTTGCTGATAGCGTATCGGATGAACCGAACAGTCATGGATTCGTTCGTTACCGGATTTCATTGGTTGAGAATCTGGCTCCTGGTTCCGAAATTCGAAACAGTGCAGCCATCTTTTTTGATCTGAATGAAGCAGTACTGACCAATGAAGTGCTCAACACCATTTTCAGTTGTGATATGATGGGAGATATTCAGCCGATCCAATTTGAATGTGGACTTACACAGGTTCAATTTGATCCAAATCTGCAACACGTGGAGTCATTCGACTGGACCGTTAATACTGCAGATGCGGGCAGCGAAAGTATTTTGAATATTTCTTTCAGTGATGAAACGGCGTTTGATGTGACGTTAACTGCATCCAATCCTTTGTGCGAGATGACATACGATTTCACATTGAATGTTTCTCAGGAGATACAGGATCTTGAAATTACGCAGTCCGGCAATCTGCTCATTGCCACCTTCAATCCTCAGTGGCAATATTTGTGGTGGTTTGGCCAGGAACCTTTAACG
>Ga0075158_10003833_pt1 | contig 10475 bp, 8 predicted proteins | sample JI91814BDNA_FD_70968 | JGI IMG/M metagenome (GOLD analysis project Ga0075158, IMG submission 70968) | Wastewater effluent complex algal communities from Wisconsin, to seasonally profile nutrient transformation and Carbon sequestration -... | ecosystem: Engineered > WWTP > Effluent > Algae... | reverse complement strand
ACATAGCTACCATATTTCGTTTGAAAAACGGAAAACACATTGAATGATATAGCGAAGAATAGATAGCCTGCGAGTCCACCCATGATGTAAACTGCGGTGAGTTTTTTAAAGCCTTGAACGGAAACAAACACTTGTCCCATTGTATACAAGGCGACCATGTTGAATAAAAAATGTCCGAACTGAATATGTGTGAACATATGTGTGATTAGGCTCCAGGGACGACCGAGCATAACCCATATGTCTGAACTTGCCGAAAGCGCAAGGTCTTTAGGAACAACATCAATCCATGAATGTCCAGTGGAATTCGATAAAAAACGGATCAGTGAAAAAATACTGATGAAAGCGAAAACCAAAAGGTTGATCAGTATCAGTCGAACAAGTGTGTCGTTCGAGAGAAATTTCTGTTTTAATTTGTCAATAACGTTCAAGTTTCTAAGAATAAAGTTTTCCTTGTGTCTGCCAGATTTTCAGAATGATATATCCGAACAACATCCCACCCAAATGAGCAAAGTGCGCTACGTTGTCACCTTCTCTGTTCGCAAAAGCCTGCAGTAGCTCAATTGCACCATAGCAAATTACAAACCATTTTGCTTTGATTGGAAAAGGGATGAATAGCATCATCAGTTCTGTGTTTGGAAACATCATTCCAAATGCGAGTAGTAAGCCGAAAACACATCCTGACGCACCAACCAGACCAATGTTTAGAGCAAAGTTCAAGTTTGCGGCGTCTATGTTTGTGTAGTTCTTGCCCTCCATGAGTGCACTATATCCATTCGCGAATACTTCTGCAGATAAATTTGCTGGAATTGCAGCAATTAATTTTTGTACTTCGAGATAAGTGATGAATTGGTGCAAACCAAATGCTCCCAATCCACAAAGTACATAGTAGTTTATGAACTTTATACCTCCCCAGTATTTTTCCAAAACACCGCCGAACATATACAAAGCAAACATATTCATCAAAAGGTGCGTGAAGTTGCCATGCATGAACATGTGTGAAAGGATCTGCCAAACTTTAAAATGTGCACTCTGAAAATAATATCCTGTGAGCGGTTCATTTAGCACCGGAAAAACATTGCATGCCAAAAACACAATGACATTGATGATTAAAAGATTTTTGGTGACTGTTGGTATATTTTGAAACATAAACTATCTAAATTGTTGTTCGATGTGTGCAGTCGTAATGCGAATAATGGTTGGTTTATTGTCTTTGGCAGAATAAGGCATGGAACATTGAAACAACTGATGGATTAATCCATTCATCTCAGGCTCTGTCAACATCTGGCCATATCTTATCGAGCTGGATGTAGCCATTGCCCACGCAAGTTTTTCGCGCGAAGTGTATTGCAAATTTGTTTGATCGTTTTTGACCTGTTCAAGAAAATCCTCCAACAATTTTTGACCATCTTTTGCACCAGCATCAGCAGGCACTCCGATCATTTCAAATGATTCATTGTCGATTTGTAACAGGTCAAATCCAAGCGCTGCCAGTGAATCAAGTTCTTCCGCAATCATCAATCCATCGATTTTTGTTGTGTGAATATTGATCGGGAAAAGTAATTGTTGCGAGTGACCTTGACCATTTTGAAGTTGGGCATGGTACTTTTCGAAAAGTAATCTCTGATGCGCACGCTGCTGGTCTATCAGCAACATCCCTTTCGGCGTGATCATGACAAGATACTTTCTGTGCAATTGAAACAATGGTGTTTCATCTGTAAGTTCAAAATCGGTTTCTAAACGCTCTTCCGGAAGTTCTGCTTCAATCTTTGCTGTTTGTTCGGATTGGTTATGTTTTTCGTTGGTGATCTGGTACAATTCTTTCCAACCATCCGTTTGTTTTTCCCTGCGATCGAACCACCCTTTTAACGCGGAGTTTTTAGCTGACTGATCAGGAACATGTTCGAAGGGATTAAACTCTCTGTTTACATTTATTTGAGGCATCGAAACATCTTGACCTGGCCGAGGTGGTGAAATTTGGATAGCTGTCTCTTGTTCAAAATCCAGACTAGGTGAAATGTTAAACCTTCCAAGTGCACGGCGCACTGCAGCGTGAATGATGGCATAAATTGCACGCTCATCCTGAAATTTAATTTCGGTTTTTGTAGGGTGAATATTGATGTCAATCTGCGCAGGGTCGATTGTTAAATACAAAAGATACAAGGGAAAATTGCCCGATGGTAACAGTTGTTCGAATGCACTCATGACCGCATGATGCAAGTAGGAATTGCGAATGAAGCGATGATTAACAAAGAAGTATTGTTCTCCTCTTGTTTTTTTTGCTGCGTCTGGTTTGCCAACGAATCCAGTTACAGAAACGATATCGGTTGACTCTTCTATGGGTACCAGCTTTTCATTGTATCTATTTCCGAAAACATGCACAATGCGTTGCCTTAGAGCAACATTTGGTAGCTCAAAAACTTCAGCTCCATTGTGAGTAAAAGTAAATTCAATTTCAGGGTGCGTAAGTACAATTCTGTGAAATTCTTCGATCATGTGTCGAAGTTCAATTGCGTCGCTTTTCAAAAAATAGCGTCGGGCGGGCACGTTATAAAACAAGTTTTTTACACTGAAACTTGTGCCTTCCGCGCATTGCACCACTTCCTGTTTTTTTATTTTTGAACCTTCAATTTCAATGATAGTTCCCAATTGAGATCCGCGCGATTTGGTTTTAAGTTCAACCTGCGCAACTGCGGCAATGCTCGCAAGCGCTTCTCCTCGAAACCCTTTGCTTACAATGTGATAGAGGTCATCGGATTTTTGAATTTTTGAAGTTGCATGTCGCTCAAAACTCATTCGGGCATCTGTTTCGCTCATGCCTCGCCCATTGTCTACTATTTGAATTAACGTTTTGCCAGCGTCTTTTATAATTATTTTAATTGAAGATGCGCCAGCATCAATCGAATTCTCAACCAATTCTTTAATAACAGAAGCAGGCCTTTGGACTACTTCTCCTGCTGCTATTTGATTGGCAACTGCTTCCGGTAAAAGACGTATGATGTCAGCCATTCTTCTCTGGTCCAATTTTCCACAAAACTAAGGCTCTTGACTTTTTGAACCCTGATCAAATTCATGGATTGCCTCGCTCAACTCTTTTTCTGGTGGAATGAGTTCTAGAATTCGAAGCAGCACGCTTTCTAAAATCGTGTCCGGGCATGATGCTCCGCTTGTAAGCACAATTTGAATTGGACGTTTTTCAGGCAGCCAATGGGTTGTATTCAGCAATTGGTGTGTTGGATAATCAAAGTGTTGAATCACTTCCAATGATTGTATCTCCTTTTCATCCTGAATAAAATACGTGGCCATTTTCTGTTGCAAGATGGCGACAATTTGAGAAGTGTTTGAACTATTGTAGCCACCAATGACAAGCGCCAGGTCTGCGCCTTTTTTTAATACTTGCAAAGTAGATTCTTGATTGTCATTGGTTGCATAGCACAACGTGTCGCGCGTGTCTGCAAAATAGTCAAGGTGATTTTCATCGTGCTCCTTGATTTTTATTTTTTTAAAAAAGTCAGCTATGTCCTGTGTTTCTGTAGCGAGCATGGTCGTTTGATTCACCACTCCGATGCGCTGAAGGTCTTTTTTAAAATTGAAATTCTCTGAAATGCGATCGCCAAACAAGGATAGAAATTCCGCTTCAGTCTTTTCTTCCTGCATAAATGAGGCAAGAAGTTCGGCTTCTTTCATGTCTCGAATAATGATAGAAGGCGCATTTTGATAACTGTGCGAAAATGTCGCGCGTGTTTCTTCATGTTTGTGTTTTCCATGAATGATGATGGAGAAGCCCTTTTTGCCTATTTCTGAAGAACGTTTCCAAACTTTTTCTACGAATGGACATGTCGTATTGTATTTCTGGATTTCTACGCCTTTTTCAATCAATAGATTTTCGATTTCTACAGTGGTGCCAAACGCTGGGATGATTACAATATCCTCCGGTGTGATTTCTTCCCACGAAAGAATTTGTTGTCCGTAAGTGTCCATTATAAACCGAATGCCATTCTCTTGCAGATCTGCATTCACAACCGGATTATGAATCATTTCACTAAGGAGAAATAGTCGTTTGCCTGGATTTTCCTTTATGGCTTTATATGAAGTTTCAATTGCGTTTTCTACGCCGTAACAAAAACCAAAATGCCTTGGTAAGATGATGTCGACATTTCCGAAACGAAGAACTCCTGGCGAAAAATTTTGTTTTCGCGGATCACTTATCCGTCGTCTTCTTTTTAATTCACCGATGATTCCGGATCGGTATTGCTCTGGTATTTCGAATTTCTTCATTTTTTCTGTTGGATCGACTTCACATATTCCTTCATCTTCGACTTTTTGTGCGCCTTGAGTAGTGGACGCAGTGCATGAGAATGGCTCAATTCTTTACTTTGCACTGCTAATTCTGCTATAACATTAAAACCTTCTTTGTAGAGCGTTGGTTCATCTTTTATTCCTGGCTTTTCAATTTTAAATAAAGCCACAGCATGTATGAATGTGTAAAGTAAGTCTGGATGATCTAGATAGAATGGTAAATAGTCTGTTTTTACTTCCACCAGTATATCTGGTGATCCAGCTATCCATTCTAATACAAAGACATTTGCAAGGCTGCGTTGTTCGACATCCACAGAATATGGTGTCGCACATAACCACCGTAACGTTTTTTTGACCAAATCTTCATCCTTTTTGTAATCCTTCTCAGTTTCCCAGAGATAGCTGGCCGGTAATTTAGGGCACCGACCTTCCTGAGCATTCACGGTTATCTGCCCGAACAGGAATAGTAATGTCAATGTGTGTATTGATTTCCTCAAAGAGCGGTCGTTTTTTCGTGAAAGTTTATCCCATACAGTTTCAGTTCTTCTAGAACCGGGTTGTAAATTTCGGGGATCACAGGTAATTGAACGCCAGTCAATTTGAGACGGTTGTTCAAAACCATTCGAGCCGCAATACCAATTGGTAGTCCTACTGTTTTGGACATTGCAGTATATACTTGATCATCACCCGGAGTGATAAGGGAAGATTGAAGCTCCATGTTTTTACCATTGAGTTTGTACTTGAATCTATGCCACATTACTATTTCGTCAATATCTGTTTCTCCAAGCTGCCATTTTTTTTCAATTAGCCGCTGAAGCGCCACTGCAGGCGATCCGGAATGAATGTCCAAAGGCTCATGGTCAAAGATTCCTAGCCATTTTAATTTTCCGAATACCTCTTCATCTATTTCAATCGTCTTTCGTATCGCTTCTTCTGGTAAAGAATCACTGGATGAAATTAGAAATGAACTAGTAAATTCACTCCAAGTCAGTTTTGATGGATTTTCGATTTGGAACGAATCATCTGTCATTCCCAATTGAACCAGTGCATCCCATGCTTTGCAGAAACCGGATCGCCTTAGCGTACCTCGATAAATCGTAGGGATATTCTCTAATCCATAGATCTTTTTATACTTGAGTGAGTCTCTATTCGCATAACCATCAAATGAACCATGCCCATCGATCTTAATTTCGGTGATACGGCTGAAAAGTTTGTGATACGGGATAAACTTAAGTTGTCCGTTTTCCTGAAACTGGGCTGTTCCTCCATATCCGGCTAGTACTACATTCCGTGGATTCCATGTGATTTTATAGTTCCATGGATTGTCATCGCTTTGTGGAGCAATGAGTCCGCCTGTAAAAGATTCAAAGCTTTGAATTTGAGCGCCTTGTGTCTGTAGATCATGAATTATTTTCATCGCTGACATATGATCAATTCCAGGATCGACACCCATTTCATTGAGTATTAGCACCCCTTTTTCTTTGGCGGAAGCATCCAATTTCCACATCTCATCTGGAATATAACTCGGGGTGATCACGTTTTTACCCAGCTCTATGCAATCTTTCGCCACTGATAAATGCATAATTGCGGGTAACATGGAAATGACTAAGTCTGCCTGTGAAATTTCAATTCGGCGTTGTTCACTGTTGGATGCATCAAGTATAAAGCATACTGCATGGGGGCTTCCGGCGGTTTTTTGTTGCGCCAGTTGAATGTCCATGTCGCCAACACGAATTGTCCATTTTTCTTGCTCTGCGTGATCTATCAGGTATTTAATCAGATTCGAACTGCTTCGACCAGCGCCGATCACAAGTATTTTTTTCATAGTTTTATTTAACCCTCCAAAATTAACATGTCAACTGAAAATCACTTGTTCAATATTTTTGGCACGTCGTTCGCCTAGCAAAAGGCCAAACACTTTTTTTTAACATAAACAAAACGACCCCACATGAAAAAAATTTACGCAGCAATTTTATTCGCACTTGTTACTTCAATTTCTAACGCGCAAACTGCAAGTGCAGTGGTTTTTGCCGAAGCTGGCGAAAAATTCACTCTATTTCTCAACGGAGATAAACAAAACGCAACTCCACAGTCAAACGTCAAATTAACGGGCCTAACTTCAGAATTTTATCAGGCAAGAGTGGATTTCGAAGATCCCAAACTCGCTGATTTTGCCAACAACAACTTCGCAGTTCAAATGGGCATTGAATCGACTTATATGATCAAAGTGAACAAAAAGGGCGAATATGTTCTGAGATTTCAGAGCCAGGCGCCAATTAGTGGGGCTGCATCAGCTACTCCATCACCTTCTTCATCAACATCCGAAGCTCGAAGAATTGCAGTTGTGGATGACGAACCTGTTGAGCACAATGTAGAAATGAAAACAGATGTTGATGGAATGGAAGAAGTTGGAGGAACCACAACAATAACTCAAACCACTACCACAAAGTCTACAGCGAATCCAACAAAATCGGGTGAAAATGTTTCCATCGGAATGAACGTTGGCGGATTGAACATGGGTATGAATGTCAACGTAACGGACACTTCAGGTGATATGGACATGGACATTCAGGAAAACTCGTCGACCACAGTTACAACAACTACGACATCAAAAACTACAACTACAACACCTACGAAGCCTGTGCAGGCTAAACCAGCACCAGCACCGCAGCCAGTTGTTGAACAAAGTGTTGGAAGATGCGCTAGTTCTATGTCGCCTTCCTCATTCGCTGGCGCGAAAACGAATATCTCATCAAAGAGTTTTGAAGATTCAAAAATGACAGTAGCGAAGCAAGTGACGAAAGCAAATTGTATGACAGCTGCTCAGATTGCTGAGGTAATGGCTCTTTTCAGTTTTGAAGAATCAAAACTGGATTATGCAAAATATGCATATGATTTCTGCTACAACCAGGGTGACTATTATGTCATTAATGACGCATTCACATTTGAGTCTAGTATCGAAGAATTGAATAAATTCCTAGAGTCAAAGTAGACCTAAAAACTACCTTTCAGGATGCGGTGCTTCCCGAAAGGTATTTCTCACACCTTTACCTATTTCGCAGTAACATGAATAAAATTGTATATCATTTCATTTTCCTTATCATATGTAGTGTTTTGCTGATCGCATGTCAGGGGTCAAAACACTTCACCAAAATGGCTGTCAAACAAGAGGCCGCAGGAATGGTTAATGAAGCTGCAAGTAGTTATTACATCGCCGTGCAAAAGAAAAGGAGCAATGTAGAAGCTCAGATAGGCTTGAAAAAGAATGGCCAGCTGGTATTAAACAATATGCTGAATGAATTCGCCAAGCAGAAAAATTTCGGCACTAGTAAAGAGGCGGTTTACGCGTATCACGCGGCAAGAGATTACAAGGAGCGAGTTGCCGGGGTTGGCGTAACATTGCAATTGGCCGACTTTTATGAAGCAGATTATCAAGCGTCTAAAAATGCATACCTCACCCAGCTTTATGATGAAGGAACAACCCTTCTGGAAGAGATGAAATATACTGATGCAGAATTGAAGTTTGAAGAAATCAAAAAGCTTGATTCAAACTTTAAAGACGCACAGGCGCTCGGCAACATTGCTTATTTGGAACCGCGGTATGCTGAAGGTAAAAAATCTATGGAACTTGGTTTTTATAGACAGGCTTACGACAATTTTGAAATGGTCATTGCCAAAAAGGTCGATTACAAAGATGCGGTTGCACTTCGCAAAGAGTGTCTTGATAAAGGCACTTACACCATTGCTCTTCTCAATTTTGAAAATGCAAGTGGCACAGCAGGCCTGGATTCGAAGGTATCTGCATATACTTTAAGTGCTTTAACGGGAATCAAGGATCCATTCTTACGTGTCGTGGATCGTGAAAATATGGAGGCCATTATTCGTGAACAGCAATTGCAGCTTTCAGGCGCAATTGATCAGAATACTGCAGTCCAGGTGGGTGAGCTTGTCGGCGCGCAGGCCCTGTTGACAGGAACTGTTTTGAGTTACAATGAAACGAAGGGCACATTGCGTTCAAAGCAACGTGAAGGTTATACCTCCTACCAGGAAAAGACACTCAATAAAACTGACGGGAAGTATTATATGCAAACTCGTTATAAGCCTGCCACATACACAGAATATTTCAATTCGAATTCATGCTCTGTAAGTTTTCAGTACAAACTGATCAACTTAAAAACAGGTGAAATTCTGAAGACTGAAATCATTCAAAAGGAATTGAATGACGAAATCATTTACGGCAAATACGATGGTGACTACAACAATTTGTTTCCTGCTGGAAACAATGGTCCGAATCTTAATTTTTCTGACAAGAAGGCTTTGGTCGGCATGATGCAGGGTAGGCAGGAATTAAGAACTTCAGCAGATCTATCGAATAATTTATTTGGTACGGTATCATCGCAAATGTCTGGCTCGATCAGTCAGGTAGTGAAAGAACTTGTAAAGTAAAAGGTATGTTGAACAATTTGATGAAATATGCGCGTCGGACGACAATACTTAAAATGAGTGCGCTTGTTGTTTCATTGGTGGCCATGTCATTTTCGGGTTGCAAATCGGGAAAATCTGCCACGGGTGAAAAGGTGGTAACGGCTCCAACAGCAGCACCCGAATGGGTTGGCACACGTCCGCACAATGGTGCTTATTACATTGGAATTGGAACGTGCAGCAAAATCTCTCAACCACTGGATTACCAAACAATCGCAAAAAAAAATGCATTGAATGATTTGGCGTCAGAAATTAGTGTGAGGGTGCAAGGTGAAACGTTTCTGAATTCGCTTGAAGTGAATAAAAATTTTAGCGAGGAGTTCATTTCTACTATTTCTACAACCACAGACGAAAAGATTGAAAATTTTGAAGTCGCCGGCAGCTGGGAAAATGACAAAGAATATTGGACTTATTATCGCCTCAGCAAATCAGAATATCAAAGACAAAAACAAGAAAAGAAAAATAAAGCGTTGAGTGCAGCATATGACTATTATATCAAAGCAACAACGGCGGAAGAGGTTGCGAATATCCCCGCCGCTTTTGTTTTATACATGCACGGTTTGTTCGCTATGAAGGAGTTTTGGAACGAAGTGAACGAGTATTCAACAGCAGAGGGCAAAGTGTATCTCGATAATGAAATTTACAGCGGACTTCAAAGGATTACTTCGGAATTGATGATTAAACCCTCAGCAGCCAAGGTGGTACTTTCCTCCGAAAATAAATACAACGTTGATATGCCAATAGCGGTTAGCTACAACAATAAACCGGTTCGAGGCATAACTGTAGTCTATAGCTATGTGCGGGATAATTTTATGAAGCCAAAAAATCTGCTGACCGCAGATGATGGTAAAGTCATAGTGAATGTGAGTGATGTTAGTTCAACCGAAAAGTCGAATAGGCTTGATCTTAAAGTCAATATTGAACCACTGCTTGCAACTGATTTGGATAAGATGATCCAATTGGGTTTGATTAAAAATATGAAACCTGACAACAAACAGGTGCCAATTGAACTAATAACTCCGAGCTTTTATGTTGTGAGTGAAGAAAAAACGTATGGTAATCCTTCTTCTGCTGCCATACTTGCGAGTGCATTGAACTCAGAGCTCACCAAAAAGGGAATGCGTATTTCGAACTCAGCGGGAGAAAATGATTATCAAGTATCCGTTACTTCGAATACAACAGCCGGCGGAAACGCTCAAGGATTTGTTGTGGCCTACTTGGAAATGACTATTAAGGTGAAGAGTAATCGAACAGGAGATATTGTTTTTCAAGAATCGCTTGGGTCGCTAAAGGGATTGCAATTGAATGCCGAATCGGCGAGTATGGAAGCCTATAAGAGAGGCAAAGAAAAAATAGAACAACAAATCGTAAAGAGCATTCTCGATGCGATATTGTAGAAAGAAAGAGCTCGGAAGTGCCACTAACAAAGGGAGAGAAGAGTTTTAGTACTTTTGGCACGATTGTAGAAAATGCACAAAACACAAACAAAGACAAATACACTTAAAACAACGTGATATGAAAACCAGACATTTTACCATTGCCATTTTAGTTGCTGTAGTTACCATTTTTGGTTCAGCATGTAAAAAGAAAAAGAAAGTAGTTGAAACTCCTAAACCAGTTGGTGAAGTGCTCATCAATGAGTATTGCACAGGAGATCAATACATGAGCACAAAAGAAGCTTTCCGCGCTACAGCTAC
>Ga0075158_10003832_pt1 | contig 10476 bp, 8 predicted proteins | sample JI91814BDNA_FD_70968 | JGI IMG/M metagenome (GOLD analysis project Ga0075158, IMG submission 70968) | Wastewater effluent complex algal communities from Wisconsin, to seasonally profile nutrient transformation and Carbon sequestration -... | ecosystem: Engineered > WWTP > Effluent > Algae... | reverse complement strand
TGTTTTTGGTAAACAGCCGTGAAAATAAAACACAGGAAACCATGCTCAAATTGATTGAAGCAACGGTTAAACTAAATAAAACGGCATTGGGTTTGCAATGGGCCAGCGGGCAATTATGGCAATACTAAAATAATTTATATGGACTACGAAGTAATCATTTCATTGTTTACCCTTATTGCTCTTGAAGTGGTGCTGGGTATTGATAACATCATTTTTATTTCAATACTGGCAGGCAAGCTACCTCAGCACCTCCAAAAAAAAGCAAGGCTGTGGGGCATTATGCTGGCTATGGTTTTACGACTGGGGTTATTGGCCGGTATTTCGTTCATTTTGAAATTAGATAAAGAAATCTTTGCACTTTGGGGCAACAGCTTCAGCGGTAAAGATATTATCCTGATTGCGGGCGGGCTTTTTTTACTGTACAAAAGCAGCAAAGAAATCTATCATAAGGTTGAGGGAGGAACAACAATACCCGGGCAGGCCAGCAGGCAACTATCATTGGCGGCAGTAATTGGCCAGATACTTTTACTGGACCTGGTTTTTTCAGTTGATTCTATAATTACAGCCATAGGCCTGGTTAATGAAGTGTGGGTAATGTATACAGCAGTTATTGTAACTGTGTTGATCATGCTAGTAGCTGCTGCTCCTATTAGTAATTTTGTAAACAAACATCCTGCCTTTAAAATTTTAGCGCTCAGTTTTTTATTGCTGATAGGTTTTACACTGCTGATTGAAGGTTTTAATGTTCATGTGCCTAAGGGGTATGTTTATTTTGCGATGGCTTTTGCTTTCCTTGTAGATATAATTCAAATGAAAGCCGCTAAAAAATAAATGGCTTGTTCCTGTTACACTAACTTAGAGCTGAAAAAACGAGCTGACAACAACACCATTATTTCTTTGCATGATCGTGTTGTTGTTAATCCTTCTTCCCTGTTGCAATGTCTGGTTAAAATAACCGCCTTCAAGCGATATAGTTTTATTGAGTTTAAATCCCGCAAGCAAAAAGACACGGTTCTGATCAAAAATATTCACACCTACATTTTTACCGGCACCAATAAAAATCTCATCTGCTGCAGCCAGGTAAAATTTTGAAGTAAAGTTGTATTGTGTTTTAAACTGGTAGCGAAACCGATGCAAATAAGTCCAGGCCTCAATTTCCCGATCGGTGCCGGGCTTAACTCTTCCCAACCATCTTTGTTCAATGCGAAAGCGATGGGTGAATGTCCATTTCTTAACAGGTTGTTTAAAACTGATTTGCTCATAAATTCTATGCTCCGGAAATGTGCCTGCCGATGCTATCGGAAAATCGCCGTAAGGAAAAGTTTCAATCCATCCATAGCCCAGGTGTACGGTGACGTTTTCATTTAGTTTTCTGTTAACCCCAATACGCAAAAGGCTTTGTTGCCAGTTCTTCAGCCCAGCCGTTCTCCGCCATTGATACTCAGTATGCAGGCTCCATTTTTTATCAAGATTGATGGTGCTGAATAACTGGACCCAGTTGGTATTATTGTAATCGTTCACCCGGTCGTTTTGTGCAAAAGCCAAGCCACTAAAAAACAGAACAGGTATAAAAAAAATCCTTTTCATTTTATTACGAAGACCGGAATGCCACCGGATGATTTAATTTTTTGTGCGGCCCCATAAAAATGCGCAGCAAAACTCTGAAGGCAGACAATTCAATAAATATTAAACATAGTCCCAGCAATGTGATCAACACAGCCTGGTTATGGTGTACATAAGTAAACAATACATCAATACCTATAAATGCCGCTGTAACGGGAAAACCCAACATGCCGATGGCAGCAAATAAAAACAACAGTCCGGTAGTTTCCTGCTCGTACACGTAGCCATGAAACTGGTTGAGGGAAATATCATTGTCAATTGCTTTAATTTTTTGCAGGCAGTAGTACCCCAATAAAAACGCCGGTACAATGCCGCTGGTATAAAAAATGATCTCAATGGCATTAATATGCGGTGCATTAAACAGCACTGCCGCTATAATGAACAAGTGTGCTGTCAACAAGTATGTCCAGGCTTTTAAAGCAGATTGGCGAAAAGTGAAAGCAAAAAGAATAACTGCCAGGGCAATGCTCATTAAAATAATTGGCAAAGCACCATCCATCGAAGGAATAAGTTCCGGACTAAAACATCCTAGCGTTAAAAAGCCAAGCCCTGCAACAAAAAGCACAGCAATAAAAACTGAAGATTGTAAGAATTGCACCTGCTTTCCCAACCATTTAAAAGGGCTCCACAAATAAGCAAACATGGCGCTGTCCAGGTTCCATTCTTTAATGCCCAACATGTATAGCGATGCTTTTATTTTTGATACCGGCTTTTGTACTGGTGCCAGGTAATGAAAATATTGATGATGCACCAGGTAATTTAATACCGAAGGAGAAACGAGCAACTGGTAGGTTCTTAAAAATGCATTACCGGCAAAATGCAGCAGCACCAGCCAATGCCAGCCAATCGCAACCTCAATAAACATCAATCCTATTTGTGCTGCAGATGAGTAAGCAATCTGGGTTTTTACCGTAGGCTGCACTCTTGCAATTAATGTGGCAACAATAGCAGTTGTGGCGCCAACAACAATGATGGCAATTTTGGCCCACAGCATATCTTCCCAAAAAGGATGCGTACGCAGCAATAAAAAAACACCTATATGCACACTCAGCGATCCGTAAAAAATGGCTGAAGAAGAAGTGGGACCTTCCATAGCACGTGGCAGCCATGACGTGAAGGGAAACTGTGCCGATTTTATGGCTGCGGGCAGTATCATCATACAAACAATAAAAGCAGCCATACCCATACTACCGGTTGATACTGCCAGTTCCTTTGCCTCGCCCAATTCCGAAAAACTGATGTTTTGGTTAGTAAGATGATGCATCATCCACATGCAAAGCATCAAACTAACATCACTAATGCGGTAATAAGAAATGGCTTTGAAAGCATTCTTAACCGGCAGGTAGCGGTTGCGGTAAAAGGCAATCAATAAAAAAGAACAAACGCCTTTTATCTCCCATCCTATAAACAGGGTTTCAAAATTGCCGGATAAAATGATGAAGTTGTAGCCGGCAGCAAATAACAATATAGTGTTAAAGAATCGTTTGTAGCCCTGGTCGCGGTGCATATAATATTTGCTGAAAGTTGCTACCAGGAAAAATAAAAAAGCGCCAATAACACTGAATACGGCTGTTACTTCATCATAAAACAATTCAAAAGCAAAGACAAAATGATCGGTTTGGTAAAGTGTTGCAATATGATAGTGAATAGGCTCCTGTCCCGCGATGAACCACCAGGTTGCGAATGTAACCGAAAGTAAAATGTACAATACCTTGGTGAACCGCACAAGGCGGCCAATGGCTTTTTCGCTTTTATTTTGCCAGAACAGGCTTACCAGGAAAGAAAGAAACGGTATGGCAATAAACAGTACAAGTAGTTGGTTCATTTGATATTTTTTTCTTCCTGATTATTAATCCAGCAAATACACAGGCAAATTTTCTTCTGTTGCATGTACAATATGATTGGTTTCCATTTCATGGGCACCTTCAATAAATTCTTCCATGTTGTGAATGGTTTTTATCTCGCCATCCATTGTTATAGGATGATATTTCTCAAAAGCCCCGTTTTTGAAATAGTAAAATTGTTGCTCCTCTGGATGCAGCGCAATAATATGCACCCACTCATTATTGTACCATTCAAATACTTCAGGGGTTGACTGTATAGCTTTTAAAACGATCTCTGGTTTGTGCTCCACAATCACCAGCAACCTTACCGGGTCATGCACTTCAATCATTTGCCAGGGCAGTCCCGGCCGCAGATCCCCATCGCTGCTGTTGGCCACACCAAACAGTCCCATAACATTATGTGGTAGTTTAGTACCAGCGCCAACTTTTATATTATCTACTCTCGAAAAATAATACTCGAGGTTAATGCCACCACAAACCAAACCAATGGGCCGCATTACAGCAGACAGGATGGTTCCATCTGCATCGGTAGTATGATCGTAGCTGTTCAGAAAAGCTCGCCTGTCTAAAAACAAACCTTTGGTCACCTGCCTGCGGCCGATAATGGCGAGCGTGTTGGTACCATGTCCCAGTTCAGGTCTTGGTTCAAACAAAGAAACCGAACGGTTGTGAATAGCTTTACGAACCTGCTCCAGTTCCTGTTTGGTATTAATAGATGCAAATCTTCTGCTTCTTTCTTTTGCATTCAGGTTTAATGCGGTTTCAAAATTTTGAATATTAAGTAGATGCGCATTGGCATTTTCCGGAGTTAAAACATCTTCATCGTAATACGCCATTACATCTGCTGCAGTATCGTGCATGCAGCCTACAAACTGGGTGGTTTCGGGAATTACAATTCCTTTTTCGGCCAGGCGGCTTCTTACTCCTTTATGATTTAATATAAAAGATTGCACCCTGGCATTGGTAGCGCCGGGCCTTCCGCTGCAGGCGCCACAATCATGTGCACCGTGGTGTGGATTGTTGGCACTGCTGCTGCCATGCGCTACAATATAAACAATAGAGGCAAAATTTTTCACCAGGCCGATGCCTCTTAAAAAACCTTCGGCCCTTGTAACCATTTCATCTAGTGTGTAACCTATCTGCAAACCATTTTCCACATCATCCACATTTTTATTTTCGATGGTTAATACTGATTGCTTATCCATGTGGCCGTAGGCATTTGAAATGGCCGGACTCATTTTAGGGCGAAACAACATCTGCAGTTTTTTTGCAAATGCCCAAAAGCCAAAACCAATGCTCAGAAAGAAGCCCGACACCATGCCGTGTGTATATTTTGTATAGATCAGTTCTTCCTGCCGCTGTGTTTTTGCATCAGATTCTTTGATGAGGTATTTGGGTGTTACCGGCGCCGGGCAAAGCTTATCATAGAACTTACTTCCCTGTTGCAGAAAGAAGAACTCTACTCCAAAAAAGCCGGGAGCGCCAAAGGTCTCCGCTGTTTTATCAACAGCTTCAATATGGCGGCGTATAGAATCCTCCCTTTCATCAATACAAAAAACAGCCTGCAAGGATGGAGAGGCTGTAACAAAGGGTACAACCTTTGCGGCTCCATTAAATCGCTGTTCTCTTCTTTCGTTAGCAATCAATATTCCTTTAAGTACCGAGTCGTAATAACTCCATTCAAAAGCATTTTGCCATATCTCAATTACCTCAGCCAGCTCTGTTTTAGGAACATCGATAAAAAGATCGTCCGGAGCATTGGCATGGTTGGATAATGGCTGCCACTTATTTCCCAGGTGATAATTCAACGCATCCAGTTCCAGCAACAATTCAAAGGCAACAAACTCTTTAAAGCTTATGTTCTTTTTATCAAGCAGGGTTTGCGGATTATCTTCCAGCGCATTAATAAAACCACTCCAGCCATGATGTGCAAAATGCTGGTCAAAAAGATACTGCTCAAAATACTCATCTTCGCCAACGATGGTTTTTAATAGTTCTGTTATGGAATAATTCCCTGAAATAAATTTTTGTCTTACAGCTTTTGTTTTAAAGAAACTTACAAAGCTGTTTTGCTCTATCTCCCGAATACTTTCTGTGAAGCTTTTTCCCACAACGGGAAATCCTGAAACTGCAATACCCTGGTCTAAAAAGCTGCAAAGAATGCGAAAGAAAAGCGGGTGTACTTTATTATCAAGATCGAGCTGATACACATCTTTCCAAAGTTTGCGCAGTTGGCCAATCCTCGGGTGATTGATGGTATCATATTCTTTATGCAGCAATTTTTCCTTCCATGCAGCAGCGTCTCCAGGTTTATCGGCCAGCAGTTTTTTTAAAATGTCTGCCCGTATGCGCCCGCTTTTATACAATTCCCTAAATTCAGTTAACTGCAGGTGCGTTTGAAATCCAAAAATTTTTGAGGCTTTAAAAATGGCATCATAAAATTTCATATGCTGAAAAGCATGCAGGGAATTGTGATGAATGAAATCCTTTAACGCCTGCTGCGAAGGCAGATAATGCTTTAACTCATGTAAAACATGGTCTTCGCTGAAAGTATGATTACTCATAAAAATAAAATTGGGTTGGAGATTTTCTCCAACCCTGTTTAAAAATTAATGCCTCAGCTCTGCCACGCTGAACTTTGGGTTTTTTTCATCTTTGATATATGAAACATCTTTATAAAAATCCACCTTGCCGGTGTCAATGTTATACATGGCCCCAACAATTCCTATTTCACCTTTGTCCAGCATTTCCTCTAAAATAAAGCTGCGCTCAATAATATTTTTTACGCCACGCCTCACATTTAAGGAAGATACATTCTCAACAAATTTTGAGTTTTTGGCATTTCGCTTGTCGATGCCTACGGTTTCCGATTCCGCATACACAGCGGGTTGCAGTTTAGATAGCAACTCTGTAAGGTTTCCCATTTCAACATGATCGCAGGCTCCTTTAACTGCACCGCATTTGGTATGCCCTAAAACAACTATTAGCTTCGATCCTGCCACTTTACAGGCAAACTCCATACTTCCGAGTATATCAGTATTAACAATATTGCCCGCAATCCTTATTGAAAAAACATCGCCCAGTCCCTGGTCGAAAATCAACTCAGACGAAGTGCGGCTGTCTATACAGCTCAGTATGGTGGCAAATGGCCATTGCCCATCACGGGTGGCATTCACCTGAGCAAGCAAATCTCTTTGTGCTTTTAAATTTTTTACAAACCGGCCGTTTCCTTCCTGTAAAATTTCCAGTGCCATCCTGGGTGTTAAACTTGATTGTGTTTCTTTTGTATGTGCTCTCATGATTATTTATGTTTTAATCAATATCCCTGTGGGGTATTGGGTTTATTTTTAAATTAAAGTTTAATCCTGCTCAGAGTGAACATGCATAGCATCTTCCATTTGATAGGCAGGTTTGAAGTTTTTAAGTGTTACCTCAATGTTTTTATCTTTTGATCCGAAATTCATAAAGTCCCTTATTAGTTCCAGTACATCATAATCTATATAAACGGTGTTGGCTGCATCTATTACTAGTTTGCTGTTTTCCGGAAGATGAGCCAGTGTTTGCTTGATAGCAGCTTTATTTAAAAAAGACACTTCCTGCGCCAGGTCAATATGAACTGTTTCACCTTCGTGATATTTTTCCTTTTTAAAGAAATATGCCAGCTTCATATTACCCCTGAGAATAAAGATGATAGCCACCACCAAACCAACTCCAACACCTTTTAAAAGATCGGTTAATACAACAGCAACTACTGTAACAATGAAGGGGATAAACTGGTGCTTACCCGTTTTCCACATATGCATGAACACTTTGGGATTTGCCAGTTTCCAGCCAATCATAATTAAAATAGCGGCAAGGCTGGCCATTGGTATTTTATTTAGAAGCCCGGGAATTACCAATACTGTAAGCAACAGGAAAACGCCATGCGCCATAGCTGATAATTTTGTTTTAGCACCCGCATTTACATTAGCGGAGGTTCTAACAATCACCGAAGTCATGGGCAACCCGCCAATAAGGCCAGAGAGAATATTGCCGATTCCCTGCGCCCTTAATTCAGTATTAGGGCTGGAGTATCTTTTTTGTGGGTCCATTTTATCTCCGGCTTCCAGGCACAGCAGTGTTTCAATACTTGCCACAATAGCTATGGTTACGCCAACAATCCAAACCTTGGGGTTGGTAAACGACGTGAAATCAGGCGTAGTGAACTGTCCTATAAAATCGTTAAAAGAAGATGCTATGGGAAGAGATACCAGGTGATCTCCGGTTATGGCCAGTTTTGAACCAGTTGATTTAAACAGCTCGTTAAGTATGATGCCGACAACCACTACAACCAAAGCACCGGGAATTGCTTTTATTTTTTTAAGAAAAGCGATTTTATTAAACGCAATAAGAATAAAAATTGAAACAAGGGTGATAAGAATGGCACCCACATGGGCATAGTTAATAGAATTGATAAGTTCTGTAAAAAATCCAGACCCTGAACCCGCTTCTATGGCAAACCAATCTCCTTCATGTGCTTTGTCGTATCCAATAGCATGTGGTAATTCTTTTTTAATGATGATGATACCAATGGCCACCAACATACCTTCAATAACGCTGGTTGGAAAATAGGCAGAAATGCTGCCCGCCTTGGCAAAACCAAGCGTAAGCTGTATGATACCTGCTATTAACACAGCTACCAGAAAGGGTTCGTAACCCAGGTCGGTAATGGCAACCAATACTATTGCGATGAGTCCGGCGGCAGGGCCAGACACACTTACATTGGAACCACTTAAATACCCTACTATAATACCGGCTATAACACCACAGATAATACCTGCAAATGGCGGAGCTCCGCTTGCAACCGCTATACCCAAACAGAGAGGCAGTGCAACTAAAAAAACTACCATGCCTGATAACATGTCCGATTTTAAAAATTTTGTAGTCAGTTTCATTTTTATTTTTACATTTTAGATTTTATATAATCAGGATGTTGATACTTCCTTTGTTCTGCAGGTATATCAATATTTACAATGTTACCAGCAGCTTATTTTAATTAGTTGCCCGGTAAAAAGCAAACTGGCAAATATTTTAAATACTCACCCTGTAAAATCGTTTTAAATTGATAGCTCTGTTACGGCAGAAACAGGATCCAGTTGAACCTGTAAATGTGAAGTATGCCTATGAGGCGTTTGGAGGAGGAACCAAAAGTTCGCCGTGGAAAGCGATGTATATATCTGAATTTTCGTGTTTGTGGTATTGAGAAATTTCAGTGTAGAAATGAGAAATTATATGAAAACTGTGCAGGTATTCTTCTGAAAGGCTTGATGTTGTAGGTGCTTTTTCCTCTGTATTATTGCCAAACGGGTTATTCGTTTCCTCTTCATTAGTAAGAGGAGAAGATGTTTTTTCCGTTTTATTTTTCTTAGCTACTTCTTCCTGGCCTGCAATTACAAAAGGAGTACTTACCGTAAGCCACATTAATGCCAGCATCAAAAATACTGCAGAGCAAAGGTGGAAAACACTATATATTTTACGGTTTTTCTTCATAAAGAATTTGCAAGATACTCTTTTACAATTTTATTACAGGCATACATTTCCGAAACAGCGCTGTAAAATTAAAAAATGACAGTATATTAACAAATGTTTTAAAAAACAATCTTATTTAATTCTTCTGACTCCTCAGGACCTGGCCTTAAATTTATTGATGGCATTCCTGGTGAATTCGCTCAAAACCAATCTTCCGCTGATTGCAGCTCTTTCCTTCAGCAATTCGTCCCAATGATCGGTTTCCTTCCAGAATATTTTTTTCATTTCGGCCATGGCGGCAGGGTTGGAGTGTGCAAGCGTGTTGGCTAGTTTATATACTGCTTCGTCCATATTTTCAATACTATCGTGTAATTCTGCAAAAAGCCCTTTGCGTTTGGCCCAGTCGCTGCTGCGCCAGCTTGTAGCATCAATAGATAAGGCACTGAATGCAGCTGTGCCTACCTTTCTTTCTACTGCCGGGCCTACAACAAAGGGGCCAATGCCCACAGCCAGTTCGCTCAGCTTCACTTCTGCTTTATCCGTTGCAATAGCATAATCAACTGCCGCTGCAATGCCAACACCACCTCCCACACATTTGCCCTGTATGCGACCTATGATAAATTTGGGGCATTTGCGCATGGCATTAATTACATGAGCAAAACCACTGAAGAATTTCAGACCTGCCGCTTCATTTTCAATAGCCACCAGTTCATCAAAACTGGCGCCGCTGCAAAATGTTTTTTCGCCGGCGCTTTTTAAAATGATCACACGGGTATCATCATGTGTTCCGGCAAAATGAATTTCATGGGCCAGTTCTTCCAGTATTTTTCCCGGCAGCGAATTGCTTTGCGGGTGAAAAAATTCGATAGTATTAATGCCGTGTTCAATATGGCTTTTTACGTAGGCTTCCATTACAATAATATTTATAATAAAGGTACAGCTATCTTTCTTTTGACTTATTGCTTTAGCTGGTTAATAATTTCCTGTTTTTATTATTGTATTTCTATTGATAAGGCTATAAAATTTACAAGGCTTCGCCGGCTTGCACTCTCAGTTCATTATACATTTTTATTTCTATGTTCAGCAAACTTATCCTTGCCTGCAACAATGCCTGCGTTGGTTTCCCATACCTGTTCAGCAGGCCAATTGCGGCTTCTTTTTGATTTTGCCAGGCGGCTGCACACGGTCCGTTGGCTTCCTCATCCTGCATTAGCCTTTCCATTGTTTCCAGCCGTTTCCTTGCTTTATAATAATTGGCCACCATCATTTTCAGTCTTCGTTCCAGCAATGCACATTCATAAACACACTTGTTTTGCTTTAATGCAAGCAGCTTATAATGTTCCTTATAAATCTCCGGGCATGTTTCTTCAGCATGGTGAGCATCTTCATATATTGCCTGCATGGGGTTGGCTGCCAGCCTGATTTGCAGTTCCGCAACTTTTATTAAAACATCGGTGGGTAATGGTCGGTGACCGGCTTCTGCCATTTTTAACGTACTGAG
>Ga0075158_10003831_pt1 | contig 10480 bp, 7 predicted proteins | sample JI91814BDNA_FD_70968 | JGI IMG/M metagenome (GOLD analysis project Ga0075158, IMG submission 70968) | Wastewater effluent complex algal communities from Wisconsin, to seasonally profile nutrient transformation and Carbon sequestration -... | ecosystem: Engineered > WWTP > Effluent > Algae... | reverse complement strand
AGGCAAGTGCCAACTCAAATCCACCGCCCCAGGCAGAGCCATTGATAGCGGCGATGACCGGTTGCGGCTGTTTTTCGATGGCGCGCATAGTCGCCTGTATGAGCGTAATATAGTCGAGGGTGTCGCCCTGAGTCATACCTTTGCGCTCAGCTAAGTCGGCTCCGGCGCAAAACGCTTTGGTACCAGCGCCAATGATGGCAATGACTCGGATAGAACGGTCTTCAGCTAGTTCAGCTAAGGCCGCAATAATAGCCTTGAGCAATTCGCGATTGAGGCAATTCATCACTTTAGGGCGATTAAGCTTGAGCCAGGCTATCGGTCCTTCTTTTTCGACCAGTAAAACTTGCTCGGTTTGAGTATCAACACTTTGAGTCATAATCACCTCACCATCACACGCAGCCAGCGCTCTGAGCTTCTCTTGTGGCTAAAGCAGCCATAAGATAACGCCCCGGCAGCTTTTTATCCAAAATCTTTTGAGCCAGTAAACCAGCATCTACCAGTTTGTCGAGATCAATGCCGGTCTTAATGCCCATGCCATGTAGCATGTAGACCAGGTCTTCAGTAGCCAGGTTACCTGAGGCACCGGGTGCATAGGGACAGCCGCCCAGTCCACCGATACTGCTATCAAAAATCGTGATACCAGACTCGATACCAGCAACGACATTAGCGAGAGCTGTGCCTCTAGTATCATGGAAGTGCAAAGCTGCTTTTGGTAGTGGGCAAATTGTTTTAAGCTGTGCCACAAAACTGGCTACCTGAGCTGGCGTAGCCGCACCTATGGTATCGCCCAGACTGATTTCATCAACGCCCATAGCGAGTAACTTCTCAGTTACCATAAGTGCCTGAGACGGTGCCACAGGACCTTCGTAAGGGCAGGCAAAAACAGTCGAGACATAACAACGGATGCGCTTACCGTCTGCCTTTGCAATCTTTGCTACCTCAGCCATAGTACTGAGTGCTTCACTAACAGACTTATTGATATTTTTTTTGCTATGGGACTCAGAAGCAGACAAAAACAAATTGATTTGTTTAAAACCAACTGCCTTTGCTCCCTCGTACCCCTTTAGATTGGGTACTAGAGCGGAGAGCTGAACATCATCCGCTAGATGCAGAGCTTTTTTAACCTCAGCACCATCGGCTAATTGTGGTATCCACTTGGGTGAGACAAATGATGTCACTTCGATGTGCTTCAAGCCAGAAGCGGCCAGCGCCTTGATTAGCGCCACTTTATCGTCGGTGGACACCATTTGCTTTTCGTTTTGCAGACCGTCGCGAGGACCGACTTCAAAGACAGTTATTTGAGGTGGTAGATTTTCAAACACTTAAGCTAACCCAGGTGAGAATGGCTTTAGATCAGGCAAGCACCATGAGCAGGTCGCCTTCGTTGACAAAGTCACCAGCAGTGACCTTGATTTCTTCAACTTTGCCGCTTTCGGTGGAGGGCACTGGCAGCTGCATTTTCATTGACTCAAGGATGGCTACATCCATGCCGTCTTGCACGTCATCACCGGCTTTGACCAAAAGCTCGACTACAACACCAGCCATCATTGAACAAACTTGTTTCATAGTTATGAACTCCCGCTGATACCACTATGCCAAAAGACCAGGCCTGCTTGTGGCAGACATCGGCAGTATGTTAACAAAGGCGTGTCAAGACTATATGACGGGCATCTTATTAAGTATGTACTTACTTGTTAAAGAGCCCTTTGAGCTTGTCCCCTAATTTTTTGACATTTTCATCTTCTTCGCTGGAGCCGCCCTGCGGATTGGCAGGATCGCCGGCAGCACTTTCAGATTGACCCCAATCAAAGGCTGGTGATTCGCGCTTGCGACCGCGGCCGGGGCTGAGTGCACCGTCGGCAGCACGAGCAAGACTGGACTGTCCAGCTGGTGGCGCTTGCTCTGGAGCGGGCGCAGGAGCGGCAGAAGGCTCGGGATTGCCCCAGGCACTTTGAGCTTGACTGGCTGCTGGAGCGGCAGGGGTGCCCCAGGCAGATTGCGCACTGGCATTAGGATTTGGTTGTCCCCAGGTATCTACCGGCACATTGGCGGGCGCAGCATTTGTTGGTGCCGGCTGTTCCCAGCTTTGCGCCACAGGAGCAGGCGCTTCGACAGCTGGCTGTGCGGGCATGCCGGTCATACTCGAGCCCGGTGTGCCCCAGGGAGCAGCGGGAGCGGGAGCCGGTCTGGCGGCACCAGCAGGCTCACCCCAGACGCCCTGACCCCATCCGCCAGTCGATGTCTGATCGGCTTGTGGTTGTTGGGCAGGCTCATTAGCGGGAGCTTGTGTGGGAGAAGGTGAAGGATCGGCCCATGGTGATGGCGCAGCTGGTTGTACTGCTACACCCCAGGCATCAAGTACAGGAGCAGCATCAGGCTGAGTCTGAGGCGGTGCGCCCCAGGGCAAGACAGCAGGTTGTTCCAGTCTCTCAGTAGTCGACGGTTGACTGTTATTTACTTCACCAGCAGGCAAAGAAGTAGAGGCCCAGGAAAAGCCCTCGTCGGCAGAAGCAGCGGCCGCACCAGATGCGGTATCAGCATTTTGTCCTAACTGGTCAAAGGAAAAATTGGAAGTTGGCTGAGGACTATTAAAGGAACTCAAAATCGGATCATCAGATGGCAGAGCCGGTGCCTCTGGCTCCATAGTAACGGCATCCTGAAGATCGATAACAGGATTATCAGTCGTTGAAGCACCAACGACAAAATCTTCGGCAGAAGCAGGCTCACTGGGCAAACCAAATGGCTGATCGCTCATGGCTGGTGCACTGGGGGCAGCGGCAACTTGCGGCTCAGGAACAGCACCCCAAGCATCTTGAGCCATGGAGGGCAGACCAGTGGCAGAAGCTTTAGCGGCATTGATTGATGCTTGAGAGTGCACTGCACTGAGAGTAGGGAAGCTACCGGATGAAAGACTGGGATTAGGCACGGACGCTGGCGTTGCCTCTACTGGCTCAACAGCCTTAGGCTCACTGGCTGGTGCAGCTTCTGCAATAGGAGGCGCGGCTTCAACGGCTACAGGGGCAGCTTCGACAGGTGCGGGGGCGGGCTCTGATACAGCCGGTCCGGGAGCTGGCGCTGGCTCTGGAGTGGGAGCAGATACAGCAGGAGCAGCGGGTGCAACATCTGCGGTCTGACTAGCCGCGGCAGGAGCGGCGCCATCAGATGGAGACTCTTCGGTCTTGTAAACCTTTGGCCAGTTGCCTTGCAAATAGCGCTCTTGCATCGAATTGACTTTTTCTTTGTCGCGGACAAGCGAAGCCAATTTTTCTTTGTTGGACTCGATGCGCAACTCCAACTCTTCGATTTGAGAGGTAATGATGTTGATCTCTTCGCGAGTTACTGCCTCTTTCTCAGTAAATTCGTCAAGGAGTTCCCGTAGCATTTCGGGATTGATAGCAACCATTTTTTGAAAATTCCTCTCAAATTTGAGTAGCCCTGACAGCCTTGAGCTTGTCAAAGGTAGCTCCAACCTACCGATATTAAAACACGCTATACAAGATTTGTAAGCGCCGCTGACCGTAAGGTAAGGCACTGACAATAAAAACTAAGTGTTTGAGCAGCTTCAAAAGACGATTTTAAGCCCCCGCGCATCCTTCTTAAACGGCTCCAGCAGCATCTTCTCCGCCAAGGCGGGCATAGTTTTTGGTTTCGGCAATCATGCACTGAAATAGCCACATACAAAATTGATCAAGAGTCTCAATTGGTGGATTGGCATCTTGCATACGCCACATCATGCCTTGCTCGGTTATCTTGACTTGTATGGTAGAAATTGGCTGATAATCATTTTCGGTGCGGCTCAGTGCCATGACTTTGCTTGTGGGCACAAGAAAACATTCGACTTTGTCATCACAACCACGCACCACGAGAGAACAAAGCCTGGTGGAAAAGCGGGCTCTGAAATAAGTCTTGGTTTCTTCTGCTTCGCGGAAACGGTTGTACTTGGTAACTTCGGTGACATCGCCAGAAATCGAGCCAGAGACATGCAGCTCGGTACCATTGGCGACCTGGTTAAACTCAAACATGTAGCGCTGCAAAAGACCATAAATCTTGTCCACAAGAATGGCTATACCAGACTTGTAAATAGACTCGCGGTATACCTCTTGCAGATGCACACCGCGCTGGTCAGCTAAAAACTGCAAAGAGTCCTGCTTAAGCTGACTCATCCAGTCAGCACCAGGAGTCACGGGCTCTGACTCATGATAAACAAGAATTTGTTCTGAAACGGCTACAGACCAGTCAGGAGACTGGGCACCGCCAGTGGCAGCGCCATTAGAAAACATAGAACGGTCGACGGTCCTGTGAGGAGCCGCCGTTTGCGGTTGAGGTTTGCCAGGATTGCCATCGAGGAACTTACGCACCTCCTTACTGGATCCCTTGCCCTGCTGAGGCCTACCGTCGTTCTTTCCGAACATATAATGAGATCTCCTTGCCCGCCAAATGAGCTATGCCCATATTTACCCGTCTTTAATCCACTATTACCAGCAAAAGCACTTGTTTTGCAGGATATTGATTAATTTTAGAGTTCTAGCCGGTTAGAGTCCGGCCAGTTGGGTAGCCCCTTCCTATGCCTTCTGTAAATATCTGACCAATTGTGTGTACTCGTTAAGATCGGCTGATGTCTGCTGCAGATCACTTCCATCGGCATAGACATGCACCAGGGGCTCCACGGCATCAGGCAAAACCAGGATCCAGTGATCCGGTCTGGTCTGAATCTTGACTCCATCGAGAAGCTCCATTGGTCTATCGTGATGCTTCTCCACAAGCAAACGCATCACGCGGCCTTTACGCTCCCAGGGACAGTGCACCGAATCCACCTGATAAAAAAGCGGTGGCAAGTCGGCAACAGCCTGATGCAAAGTACGGCCCTGATAGGTCAAGTGCTCCAGCAGCTGACCTACAGCAAACATGGCATCATAGCCGTTTTGAAACTCAGGGAAGATAAAGCAGCCATTGGCGCTGCCTCCCAAAACTGCCCCTTCTAATTTGGCAGTGGTAGTACCAATCTCAGTCTCTGATGCTTTGCAGCGCACTACTTTGCAGTTGTGTCTGGCAGCAATACGCTCAATCACAGAGCTGGCATTGACCGGCACTACGATGGTATGTCCTGGCTTGTCGCGCAAGATGATATCAGCCACAGTAGCCAGCAAAAGCTCGCCGCGGATAATTTGTCCGGTCTCATCGACCAGAGTCATTTGCTCACCGTTGCGTCCAATCTGCACACCGAGATCGGCGTTGAGGGCTTTGACCACATCAGCCAACTGCTTGCGCATGGTGATGCGTTCTTCTTGTTTGGGTGGGCTATTGCGGATAGAAGAATTGAGTACCACGGTCTCAATACCGAGCTGACCGAGCAAGTCCGGCAAGAGCACACCGGTCTCAGCCATGGCATAGTCGATTACGACTTTGGGAGCATGGGTAGACACAGAGCCAAGCTTGGTCTTACGTGTGTAGTTAGAGCCAGGCACGATACAAAACGGCACTTTGTCTTCTTCAAAGACTTGACCTTTGACGTGGTTCAAAAACTCGTCAACATAATACTCACGCACACGGCTGGGGAACGAGATACTGCCTACATCAGACGGAGCGCAGCGAGGGAAATCTTCTTTAAAAAATGTAGTTTCAATTTTGCGTTCCATTGGTTTTGTAATGGCAACACCCTGACTATCAAAAAATTCAATAGTGATTTTTTCGATTTCTCTTTGCGAAACACGGACATGGACAAGTCCAGTCGCTCTCTGGGTTTTGACATAATAACGAGAGATTGGCAGTGACATCGACTCCAGGTTTTGCACCTCGATACCGACTGATGCCAACCCTGATACCACAGCGCGACTGATCATTTGCGATACCTTCCAGTAATCGCGACTAACGAGCACAGGACCGCTCTTGAGAGTGGCTCCGTAAGCCGCTGCCAGGTTGACAGCAAACTCGGGAGTAATATCCACGTTAGCAAGTCCACGTACACCGTGGGCACCAAATAAGGTGCGCGGCGCGCGAGTACCCCAGATCACTGAGTGCAATACCTTGGCACCAGAGTCAATATTTTTGTCTGGCCAGATGCGTACATCGGGGCTGACAGTGGCTTCCTGACCGACCGATGAGTTATCACCGATTATGGCACCTTCTAACAATTCGGCACTATTGTGGACAGTGGTGTTATTGCAAACCACACAAGCGCGCATCTGCACTTTGCTGCCGACATACACATTGGACCAGACCACAGGCTGTTTGAGCGAGGCTTTTTCTTGGATGGCTACATTTGAACCAATAGTTGTATAACTCGATATCACAGTCTCGCGGCCGATGCGGCAGTTTTCGCCAATCATCACAGGTGCTTCCAGTTTGACTGATGAGTCAATCTGTGTGCCCTGTCCAACAAAAATACCGGGCTCAATTTGAGGCAGGTCATTTTTGATTTTGACCAATCCATCAAGCACATCGCGGTGAGCTTGTCTGTACACAGCGAGGTTACCGATATCGCACCAGTAGCCGTCAGCAACATAGCCAAACATCGGCTCATTGCGCAAGAGCAGTAGCGGGAAGAGATCGTTTGAAAAGTCCTGTTCGCGGTTCATCAAGACATAGAGCATTACTTCAGGCTCTAAGATGTATGTGCCGGTATTAACTGTATCGCTAAAAATTTCAGAGGCACTTGGTTTTTCGACAAAGCGCTGGATACGACCTTCGTTATCTGTGATAACAACACCGTATTCCAGTGGGTTTTCGACACGCTTGAGGATCAGTGTAGCTTTTGATTTTTTCTCTTTATGAAACTCAAGAGCCTTACTGAGATTCATGTCGGTGAGACTATCACCGGAGATAACAATAAAAGTACCATCAAGGTGGTCTTGCACAGCTTTGACACAACCGGCTGTACCGAGCGGCTTGCCTTCTTCTACGCTATAGCTAATTTTGACGCCAAAATCAGAACCATCACCAAAGTGATCACGTATGGCATCGGGCAAGTAGTGCAGAGCAAAAATGATTTCGTCAAAACCATGCTCCTTAAGCAGATTGACCACATGCTCAGACATGGGCTTATTTGCTACAGGCACCATGGGTTTTGGCAAGTTGCAAGTCAAAGGGCGTAAGCGGGTACCTGACCCACCAGCCATGATTACAGCCTTCATGCTCTTTTACCTCCCATGGTCAAATTGTTTCCAGATTTTTTGTCTTTGCCATCAGTTTTGCCACTGCTTTTGCCACCAGCAGTGTTGCCACCGTTGGTCTTGCTTTCAGATTCACCACTTAGCGACATACCCGCCTTGGCAAATTCGGCTTCCTTGAGGACCTTTTGATAGACCTCTAGAGTGCGTCTGGCAATGACTTTCCAGTTGTAGATATGCTGCACTTTGTCGTAAGCACACTGACGCAACTTATCAGCCAGCTCAGGGTTACGCAGTACTTGCAAAAGTCCCCAGGCAAGCGATCCGGCATCACCAGCATAGGTTGTGACACCAGTCTCCATATGTTCGACAAAGTCTTTGAGACCGCCAACATCAGAAGTAACGACCGGTACTTGCGCTGCCATACCCTCCAGAGCCACTATGCCAAAAGGCTCATAGAGACTGGGGATACAAACAGCATCGGCAGCTTTGTAGAGATGCTTGAGCTCTTCGTCACCGACATAACCGAGGAAGTGACAATAACGAGACACGCCCATATACTCGGCTTGCTTTTTAAGATCATCGAGATAATAGCCAGTACCGACAAAGATAAACTGTGTACCAGGTCTCTCAGCGATTACTCTGGGCACAGCCTCAAGCATCACATGCACGCCTTTTTCGCGCACCATGCGACCGACATACAGGACAATTTGCTCATGCTCACTAACAAAATTGCCTCTTAGTGGTCTGGCATCATATTCAAAATCAAACACTGTTGGGTCAGTGCCATTGGGCACTACAGCAATTTTGTTTGGTGGCAGGCCAAACGAATTCTGCAATTCTGCATTCATCGAATGGGAGTTCACTATTACTTCCCAGGCTTCAAAAGTAAGACGCCATTCCATCTGGTGGATATAACGCTGTAAGTCATTGTGGATGCCGTGCATGCGTCCAGCCTCGGTGGCGTGCATGGTGGCAACAAAAGGAATATCAAAACCGGACTTTAACACCCAGGCAGCGTCAGTGACCATCCAGTCATGCGCGTGAATAATGTCAAAAGGCGCTTGCTGATGCAGTTTGATGGCATACTGCAAAAGTCCAAAATTAAAACGATTGACCCAAGAAAGAAAATCTGGAGTGGTATCAGTTTGAGTTTTGACACGGTGCACATGTACACCATCATCAATACAATGCTCAGGTTGACCAGGGTGGTCTGCCGTCACAACATGCACTTCCACACCCGCTTGCACCAGCTCACGGGAGAGTGCCCAGACTACTCTGGCAAGTCCGCCAATGATGCGAGGCGGATATTCCCAGGACAACATCAATACTCTTTTAGGCATATCCCTCTCTTATTCTCTGGCAAGTGGTCTGGACAAAAGCGCGTCAATGGCTGCCGCGGGGGTTGAAATACCCTTAAGTGTGGACTCCACCTGCCCTGCTATGGGCAGCTCCAGTCCCAGTCTTATCGAAAGTTCACAAACTGCGGAAGCAGTGGGGACCCCTTCGGCCACCTGGCCAAGGTCCTCAAGAATATTGCTTAGCGCCTTACCCTTGGCAAGGCCAAAGCCGACCTGATAATTGCGCGACAAATTACTTTCACAGGTAGCAAAAAGGTCACCCATGCCAGCCAGCCCCGAAAGTGTCGAAGGTTGGGCGCCCAAACGCACAGCTAGCCTGGTGGTCTCAGCCAGTCCGCGGGTGAGCAAACTAGCTTTGGCATTGACGCCCAGCCCCAGACCATCACAAATTCCGGCAGCTATGGCAATGACATTTTTAACTGTCCCGCCGACTTCGACACCGGGCAAATCATCATTGGCATAAACTCTAAACTTGGGAGCGCTCAGCACCGAGCGCAGGGACTTGGCAAGCTCAAGGTCGCTGGCGGCAACAACCGATGCTGTAGGCAAACCATTTAAAACTTCAAGAGCCAGATTAGGTCCAGAGAGTGCTGCCACCTTACTGCCAGGCAAGACAGACTCAATCACTTCGCTCATGCGCATGTTTGTGGCAAGCTCAAGCCCCTTAACGGCACTTATAAGCACGGGCAGGGGCAAATTGAGTGACTTGAGGGCATCGAGTAACTCGCGCATGCCCTGTGAAGTACAGGCTAAAAGTAGATAGTCAGCCCCGCTTACAACACTAGCCAGGTCGCTTGAGACTCTGACAGCTGGTGTCAGCGCCTGCTGTCTGGGCTTATCAATGATTTGACCTTGACTGAGCCTGGCGCTGCGCTCTTGATTGCGGCAAAAAACTCGCACGTTATAGCCTGGCTTTTGCCCGAGCATATGAGCCAGAGTCAGCCCCCAGGAGCCCGCCCCTAAAATAGACAGGTTGATTACTTCTGCGCTTTCGCCTGCTTTGCTCTCAACAGAGTTGTTAATAGCCATCCAGAGATGCCTTTCGATTAGATCCCTGTTCTAATTTTAGAACCTTTTATATCTTGGAAAGCCATTAGATATGAGACAAAAGGAAATGACGTAGCAAAGAGATAGCTCCCCGCTCCACATTTAGAGGCGCAAATAACAACACAAGTGCAAGCAAGCTGACAAAACGTCAAGAAAAACCAAGCACCGCAGGCGATGCCTGACACCACTGGTAGTGCGCAGCAAAAGCAATTTAGCGCGCTACTGATTCTTCCTGGTAGGCGACTGCACAGTTGCGACCGGCATTTTTAGCCTGTTGCAGAGCCTTAAATGCTGAGCTGATCCAGGACTCCACAGTCATTGTCTTAGCATCAAGGATGCTGATGCCAGCGGAGCAAGTGGCATAAAACCCAGAATGTGAAAGAGTGGAATGTTGAATCGAGGCAAAATCAGCCAACAGTCTACCAGACAGTGCCATTGCTTCAGTCTCATCAAGCCCCTCGGCGATGATACCAAACTCGTCACCAGCGTATCTACCGATGATGTCTGATTGACGCAATCTACGTCTCAACAAAAGCGACAGAGCAACAAGCACTTTGTCACCGCCAGGATAGCCATGACGCTCGTTGACTGAGCGGAAGTAATCGATATCTAAAAGTATAAGGGCAGTAAACCCAGTGTGTCTGCGTCTTTGAGCAATCACTGTCTGTGCTTGCTCCATAAAGCTAGTGTGATTAAGCAGCGAGGTCAGACCATCACGCCGCAGTAGTGTCTTGAGAAATCTCGCCCGCTCCAATCGACTACTGACTGAGCTTAGTAGCAAAGCTGGTGGCACCGGCTTGACCAGGTGGTCATCACCACCTGCCCTGGCACTCTCGATACGTGCATCAATCTGACCCTGGGTAGTCAAAAACAATACTGGCAATGTGGCATGACGCTCGTCTTGCCTGATATAGCGAGCAAGCTCATAACCGGTCATACCGGGCAGCATCACATCCAGTAGCACCA
>Ga0075158_10003827_pt1 | contig 10486 bp, 10 predicted proteins | sample JI91814BDNA_FD_70968 | JGI IMG/M metagenome (GOLD analysis project Ga0075158, IMG submission 70968) | Wastewater effluent complex algal communities from Wisconsin, to seasonally profile nutrient transformation and Carbon sequestration -... | ecosystem: Engineered > WWTP > Effluent > Algae... | reverse complement strand
ATAGGTTTTGTCCTTGACAAGATTAGACATGGTGTTGTGCAGATAATTAAGTTCGAAGATCAATTCATGCACTTCTGTCACATGCCCGCGAATTTCTACTCCTTCCTTCTTCATGTTTTGCATCAAATCCACGAACCACTTTTTTTCCTCAACAAACGATGTATCATCCGGAACATAAGAATGAACGAATGAATCAATCGCATCTTCATCGAAGTTGACGGCACGCACAAGATCTTCCATCTGCCATAGAAAGATGATGTATTCTGCAATGTTTTGTTTTATTTTTTGCGATGCCAGTGTCATTTTGGTTCTTTTTCAGCGCGGTATTCGGCGTTTAGTCCGGCAATGACTTCACTAGTAATGTCATATGCATCATTGCCATATAAAATGAGGTTAAACTCGCTCTGTTGATTGATTACGTAGTCGATCCCGCGCTGTCTTGTGTATGTTTTTAAGTATTTATTTACTCGACTGATCAGCTCTTCCTGAAGTTCTGCTTCTTTCTTTTTCAGTGACCCAACTTCACGTTCTTGAATTGCTTCCATCTCGGCTTGTAATTGTTCAAGTTCCGACTGAATAGCCAATGCTTCATCTTCTGGCATATCTGGATGTGATTGAGCATAACGCATATTTTCATCATATCTCTGTTGACGTGACCCGAATGCTTCACGAACGCGCTGATCAGCAGCTTTCATCTTGGCCTCGAGGTCTTTTGATTTTTCAACAATAAATTCATAGCTAGAATTCAATGAATCGCCATTTACGTAGGCTAAAACAGTGGCTCGGGCTGCTGAGTCTCCGGCAAATGCTGCTGCGATTTCAATCGGTTCTTCGGCGGCATTTATGGCTGAAGAATTTCCAGATGTTTTGTAAAGTAAAAAACCGACTAGCACGGCAAGCACAACGGAAATGGAAAGTGAAATTTTTGCAATCATAAATTATGAATTCGAAAGAGATTTAAAAGCGGTGGAAAAATCTTGATGCATCAGCGAGAATCTTTGAAGCGTGCCGTCTATGAGTTCTGGTGTACACAAGGCTTTTACACCCTCAAGTCCAGAAACACTATCAGCACTTATTTTGTATGTCTGTTTGTATTGACCTCCCTCCATTTCAATGATGTATTTTTCATTGTACATCATAATTGAAATCTTCAATTGTGGATGTGGTATTTGCGCGACAAGTCTCATTTAGGACGCGAATTTAATGTTGAATGTGGTTATCCGAAAAGCCAACCATACTTCTTCATCCCGCATTGGGATTTATTATCGACTGCGCTGGAATTACTTCGAACCAAAGTACCTGTTTTTTTGAATAAAACAGCGAACTTGCGGGCATGTTGGCAGATCGACTACCTGTTTATCAAAATCATGAAGTGGCAAGTCTTGCTTGGGCCATAGGATCTGCACCGCTTATGGCAACAAGCGGATTTGGATTGAATTTTTATGATGAGTCGGAATGTGATCTTTTATTTGAATCGCATCGTTTATGGCTTCAGAAACTGGATGAACAACCTATGCTTCTTTTTGAGTGGCTGGAAAGGGAGGGCCAGAAATTGTTGGGCCATCGTTTCGAATCATTATTGGCTTTTTTCTTTTCACACAGTCCAGCTTTTGAATTGCTGCATCGCAATGTCGTGCTCATTCAAGATAAGAATACGCGCGGTGAGTTTGATTTTATAGTGAAGGATCTTTCAAAAAACTGCGTGTTGCACATCGAAGTCGCTTGTAAATACTACGTAGGCTTGAAGAATAGCAACGGATCGAAGCACTGGATTGGACCGAATGGACATGATAGCCTTTATCTTAAACTTGAAAAATTGAATCAACAGATAAAAGTGTTCTCCACGGAACCAGGAAAAAACTTCCTTCAGGAGAACCAATTAGCGATCAACATTTCAAAGGTATTTCTGAAGGGATATTTTTTTCATCACGTGAGAGAATTTCCTTTTGTACAAATGCCAAAGGGTGCCAACACGCACTGTAATTCAGGATGGTTTGTCTTCGAAGAAGAGTTAAGTCAATTCGGAGATGAAGTCGCTCAATGGTTGTTGCTTCCTAAACAATATTGGATGTGTCCTTTTCGATTCAGGTTACAAAAATTCAATCTGATGTCTGGCTTGGAGATGAAAGAAACCGTTATGCGAGAATTGAGACGCTCTCAAAAGGCCCAAATGATAATTCAGGTCATGGAAAAGGATGGCATTCTCCATGAGCTGTCCCGAGGTTTTGTTATATTAAAAAATAGACTTTTCAAAAGCTAATCGGATGCGGAATCATTCACGGATATTCCATCAATGAGAACATCGTTTAATACTGACTTGCCATTGTGAACATAAACCACTGCGCATGTTGAAACTAGCGTGTCTCTTGTGGCTCGTGCATAAGTCAATTCAGCTGCAGGTGCTTTTGATTCCTCCAAGTAAAATCGATCAAAAGGATACTCGAAGTAAACTTTGGAATTTTCCTTCTCAGTGTCATCTAAGTGAAACGGGTTCAGCGTTACTTTAACTTGTAAGTAATCATTCGAGTTTGGTGGAAGTTCATTGAGTATTATCGATGGTATGGCATAGCCATTTGCATCTTCAATCAGTTTGACGTATGCATTGCCTAATTCCACTTCGTTGAAATTTGAGGCGATTAGTTCTGAATTTGTAAAATTCAGATAAATATATTTCCCTCGGAAGACATCGTTTGGGTCGACAGGCTGTGTTTTGAATTTCCACATTTTGCCTTGTTCAATGATCTTTTCTCGTTCAATAATTACATAAGCGGGCATGTACAATTGAACCAATATCATGACAATAAAACCAGCCCAGATTAATTTTTTATGCTTCATGTTTTTTTCTTTTTTTAATCATGAAGTAATTGGCAATAAAAAATCCTGTCCCGACGAGTATGAATAGTATGCCGCGCACAATAAACGATAGATCAGTGTCAAAGAATCGACAAAGAATCAATACCGTAATGACCATCAATCCGTAATTGAGAATACCAAGATGATTTTGTTGTGCACCCTGTCGAATTGTTATAATCCCTGAAGCGAGAATGAGCAGATTTGTTAGTACAACAGCGATTGAACTTGTTAGCCCGACAATGTAAATTATAGAAAAAGCCAGAAACAGCCATGATGTCGGGCGCATTTTGGATAGGACAACTGTTTTACGATGGCGCAATAATAAAAAACATGCTGTGAGGAACAAAAGGATTAAACCGACTGATTCAGGTATTGCGATTGAATCGATGTCTATTTTATTTCTTCTCATTTCTTCCCAGACTTCAGAGAAGCTAAATGGAAAAAATAATAAATGGCTTCCCAGAGAACCTAACACTAAATAGCCGTTTGCAGATGTGTGTCTGTTTTTTATCCAGTTGGAATCTCCAATTAACGAGAGGATAGCAAACAGAAAAACATAAAGCAGAACGAAGGAAGTATTCAAACTTTCTTCGATGGTTCCGAGACAAATAACAACGCTAAGAGGAAGAAACCAATGATAAAAAATGAGGATGTTATGTTGCGGATTTTTGCGATACGTCAAAAAGTACATTGGCAGGATCACCGCAATCAAAGCCCAATATAGAAAAACAATTTGAGAAGAATTGGAGTCATAGCCGGCACTACACGCGAACCAGGTAACTCCTGAAATGTAGAGTAATGCCACGGTTTGTGACTTCATGATATAGAAAAGAGGAATTGCAGGGATCAACCAAGACAAAAGAAAGGTTGCCATATCTCCTTCTATATGATAAACTTGGCTAATGAGTGCTGTGCAGGCACCGATTGAGAAGAATGTAAAAGAAGCAGATGCTTCACTCCAACTTAGGTTTTCATCTTTTTTCAGAAGTGTATAAAAGCAAAAGAGTTGACCTATAATCAAAGGCAGAAAACTAAAAAGCGTTTTGATACGCCTATCAAATGTGTCCCAATTGTGCGCGACCATGAGAATTAATCCGAGGCCAATGAGAATAGCGCCTAGAACACTGAAAATTACCAGAATTCTGTTTTGCTGATTGTTTGATTTGCGTTGATAATATTCCGAAATGGATTGAGCTACTTCTGAAGAGATGACTTTCTCTTCAGTGAGTTCTTTCAATTGTTTTTGAATGCTCATTCTAATTCAAAAGTAAGAACGATGAATCAGTTGTATTCAAAAAGTGGAAAGAGTTTTGATCATTTTGGAATATTGACTAAACAACTTTTTTATCGGTATCAATTTTTTTTAGAGTCCGAACAACCAGGAGCGAAAGAAGTGTGCTTGCTATAGCGAAGTATCCAACAATCTCGTAATTATACAATGGACTGCTTTCCGTTTCCTGACTAATAATGCTTCCGGCAATCAATCCGGAAGAACCGCTGGCGAGTGACATCATAGCGGAGTTTAGCGACATAAAACCACCGCGATGTTGAGGTTGCACCACGGATGTTGTAATCGTATTCGCAGGGATCATTCTTCCAGAAATAAAAATAAAAAAGAACGCTGCAATAATGAGTACAACATACAGCGGAGCATTTGTAAGATGTGTATTTATTAAAACCGGAATGGTAGAAAGCGAAGCAAAAATTGTAAAAACACGAAATCGCCCAACTTTGTCAACAAGGCGACCAATAAAAAATCCGCTTGCAACTGTTGCACATCCTCCGGTTAGATAAATCCATTTGATGTCTGCTTGTTTTAAACCCACATTGTTGATCAGATAAGGTGTCATAAAAGAGATCACCGTGAATTGACCGAAGACAAGCAGCACAGTGAATAGTAGTGCATTGCGTTGTTCCCTGGTAGCAAATGCGAGACGAATAGTTTCCGTGCGATTGTAGTTTGCAGATCGCTGTTTTAAATGCTCTTGGAGCGAAGGTATTTTCCAGAATGCGAGAAGCCAAAATGGCAAAGCCATGCAAGTAACGAAGTAGAATGGAGTATGCCAATTGTTGTCGAACGTATCTACCAACGTGAGAGCAATAGGCATTCCGAGAATAGCGGCAAGAGAAAATGAAACTGTCACTGCGGCCATCGCTCGTCCGCGACGTTCGATTGGAATCACATCGCCAATGATGGAAAGCACCAATCCGCCGAGCAATCCACCTGTTAGGCCTGTTATTACTCGTGTCAGAATGAACAGATAATAGTTGAGTTCAAGATTGTCTGTGTTGGGCAACACTGCACTTGAGATAGTGCCTATCATGAAGCCGAAATATGCAAAAAGTAATGCTTTTTTTCTATCGAGGTTGTCAAGATAAAACACGCCTAGGAATGCAGTCACAAAAGCAGCAATTCCATAAGAAGCAACAAGAAGACCATATTCAGCAGGTGTAATCTGAAGCTGTTTTTTCAAGATGTCTCCCATTGGCATCATGATCATGAAGTCGACGATATTCGTAAACTGTATAGCCGCAAGAATGATGAGAAGAACACGTTCGTTCTTGATGGCTAAACTCATATCGAGGAATCATTATTCATTCGAAAGGACAATGCACCGCTAGGGCATTTTTTAATTTGATCAATGATTGTATTTGAGTCCGTTCCTTCAAGCGTTATCCAGGGCGATTGTTTTGGTTTGAAAACTGCAGGAAGACCTTTGACGCATAAAGCAGAATGGCTGCATTTTTCTGGTTGCCAAATAACAGTTACTTCTCCGTTGGTGTATTCTTTTTTCATGATATGATTTATTGAGAATGGTTCAGAAAAGTTTTTCGTTGGAAATCTTTTCGAGCACTTCAGATTTGTAAGGTTGTCGTTGTGGATATTCTGACGGCTTTACATAGTTTACGATGAGCGAAAGCAGGGCGTTAGAAATACGGCGTTGATGTAGGACGCAACAGGTGAGATCGACCGGAAAAGCACCAATGGAAGATTTTATTTCAGCAGCCGTTCTGCCAAATACAATTCGTTCGCATCTCCTTTGTATGGCTAAATCAACATAATCGTATAACATTCGTTGATAAACTGCAAAATCGCGATTGACGTCGTAATCAATACCAATGACATGTGCTTCAAGTGTATTTCCGCAAGTCATGGCAGTGATAAAACCGACTATTTTGCCATGCAGCGAATAGGTGCGAATGATAAAGTTATTTGGCAGATGCGAAACAAGAAGTGGCAGTGCATTCAAATCGAGTTTGCCCAAGCGAAAATCTGCTTTTTCATGCACTTTAGTATAGAGATCGTTGAGTTGTGGTATTATTTCTTGAATATTTTTTTCATTTCGATCGATTATTTCAAGAGCGTCAGAACGTTTCAGAGCCGCCTTTGCTTTTGTCCGGAACTTGGTATTCATGGAATCCAGATAGTCGTTCAAATTTTGCCATTCAGGTAACAACGGCATTACCATGTTATGATCTACCTGAAATGTTTTGAAACGGGCAAGTTTGAATTCTTCTGCAATTTCAAGCGAGTTAGGATAAAAATCCTTGATTACCATGGCGCAAATTCTTTTGCCACGTTTTTGTTCTTCACCAGCCACTTCTTTCATTGCGCCAACGAGCAACGCACAAATCGCTTTGGAATCTGTTGAATTTTTAAAAGTGAAACCATGTTCGCCAGTAGCAATCGCGTTGCCGCATATAAGTATATTATGTACGTGTCGACCTCGGAAGAATTTCAAAAAATTGTTGATGGTTTTCAAAAACACATTTGAATAAGCGTCATCTGAAGTGATGAAATGTGTAATTTGAAAAGCCGCTGCACCAATCGGGATATCATTTTCCGTGAAAAGTACATATCGCAGTTCCAATCCATTATCATGTGACTCTTCGAGTGCTGTAAGATAATCGAGACACAAAAAGCGATTACTTCGATGAACCAATTCACTCCATGCGTTGACATCGATGTCTTTTACAGAATGATAAAGAATAGTTTTTGTTTTAGCCACTGCTACCTCAGCCGAAGAGGAGGAGCAGTACTTTTTAAGAGTGGTTGAAATTGCACAGGACATAGACGCTGTAAAGCTAATACAACATTTTCTGCAAAATTGATAACTTAAGGCAACATCGTTGTTTCATTTGCAAAAAAATTGAGTATGCTTGAAATTCCGGGATTTATCAATTTGGTGTTTATTCTTACAGCACTTGTCACGTATTTGTTTTTTGTGATGGCCAATCTGTTTTCTCCTCATGTTAAAGTGCAACAGGGAAGCAAAACTATCGCCCTTCTACTTCTGCTCTGGATCATTTTTCAAAGCACACTTTCATTGAATCGTTGGTATATGGATCGACTTTCAATGCCGCCAAATATGGCATTTCCGATCATTACTTGGCTAGTAATTATTTCTGCACTCTTTTTTGTTCCGAGATTTAAAAATTGGTTGAATCAGGTCAATTTGAATTTATTGACCTGGATTCATATTGTAAGAATTCCGGTGGAAATGTGTTTGTATTGGTTAGCGCTTCAGAAACAATTACCGTGGAGTATGACTTTCAATGGATATAATTTTGACATCATCTTTGGCTTTACGGCACCAATTATGGCTTTGTTGTATTTTACTTTTAAGAAAATTCCCGCAAGAGTTATGCTAATATGGAATGTACTTGGATTGATCTCTGTTTTGGCAGTTGTTGTGCGCGGTATAGGCGCTGTGCCTTCTCCAATCCAATCATGGGATTTCAGTCAGCCAAATTATGCTGTAATGCATTTTCCGTTCATTTGGTTGCCATCATTCATTGTGCCTGTCGTGGTGCTTTCTCATTTGATTGCAATTCGAAGATTTCGAAATCAGGCATAAATCATTTATTGAATCGTTTTGTTTTGTGAAAGGCGGGCAAAGAACATTTTTGCTTTTAGTGTGTCAAAACAAATGGCACAAAGAATCATTAAAAAGGGTAGAGCAACGACTTTATAGCGCACCATTGCGCCAAGAATTGGAACGCAATTTCCCAGGATTGCCGCGATGATCAGAAGATATGAGACAATCATAAGTATCATGGGAAGATGCGATTCTTTCGGTCTTTTAAAGAAAAAAAGAGTGCCAATACAAATCAAGAGATAAACGGCGTTTTCAATCGAAAATACCAAATAAACCAAGGATTTGGCTTCGAAAAGATGTGGTCTGAAGTAGGTCAGAAAAAACGCTTCGGGGTAATGCAAGAAAAAATTGGAAGCATTGCTCACGGGTGGAATGTAAATGGCGCTTCCCGCGTCAGTGAGTTGGGCAAGGTTGTAGAAGTCTATTTGTTTTTTATGCAAAACATAAATAAAGTCGCCACCTCTGAAAAAATGATGTGCCTGCTCAGCGACTATAAAGCATATGATGTGTGTTAAAATAAACTTCAGTAGCACATGCTTTTGTCCTGACAGTTTTATAACAGTCAAAGAAATCAACGAAGGAATGAGTGAAACAACAACATACACTTTAATGTAAATAAGCATCGTAAAACTGAAGCCAAAAATGATGAAGTACTGCCATTCTTTTTTTGAATAGAAAATTTTCTGAATGCTTAAAAGCAGCAATCCCAGACACATAAATAGTGGAGCCTCTTTTAGCACAGATGAACTCCAGAACAAAACGGACGGCAGCAGAAAACAAGCTGCGAATAACCACTTTTCTTTACCCTCCAGGAGGCTTTTGAAAGCACGATAAATTCCCATATATCCAATAAAACACATAAATGACATACACAATGTATGCACATGAAAATTCTCGAATGAAATGAATGAAAGTAAGACGTTGATACGAATGATCGTGCTGCAATCATTGCTCAAGCCATATCGATATTCGCTGCTCCAAGCCACGAGCTGATCATACAATTTGATGTACTCCGGATGATCCATGTTTTGGCCGAGCATAAATGACCAAAACACATCTTTGTTTTGATACCATTGTGCTTTAATTGTGAGTGCATCTTTGAAGTAACGAAGCGCATCACTTTCAGTGGGATCTGAATAGTAAATAGTGTACACCATCCAGAAGGCGATGCCCGCGATCATTTTTAATACCCAGGCGCCAAAGATCCAGTTTTTAGGTATTTCTTGAACATGAAAAAACCGCCATCGATGAACGATGACGGTGAATACTATTGCAAAGACAACCGGTGGTGCAATCAACTCATACATGTCATACTTGAGCAGATGAATTTGATCCAGTTAAATTATTTTTCACCGTCCATGCCAGAACAAGAAGCACAAGCACAAGTAGTGAGATGGACCCAATCCAATTCAAACGTACGCCGTTGGAGTAGGTGGTGGGTTCAAATGTCCATTCGATGGTGTGTTCACCCGCTGGAACCATTGCTGCACGGAGCACATAGTTGGCGCGGAATGTTGGCACTTCATTGCCATCAATGCGGCACACCCAGCCAGCTGGATAATAGATTTCACTGAATACGACAGGTGCCTCAACTGGTGATTTTGATAAATAGGATATTCTTTTTGTTGCATATTCTTTCATTTCGATGGTCGAACTGGAATCGATACCTGAAGATGATTTTACCAAAGAAGCGAATTCGTTGTGCACAATAGCCGTGTTGCGAAGATCAACATCTGAAATGGAAAGCATTTCTTCGTTGGCTGATTGTACCATTTTCACGTTTGAAACAAACCATGCATTGCCAAAAGCATTTTTTTCGTTGGACAATGGCGGAGCTTCGCCACTGTATTTGACGTACTTCGTGTTTAACATATTCGTTACCGCACATGTTCGAAGGGTGGAATCAATTCCTTCAAAACTTCCTTTGCTGAATGCATCTGCGATTTTGTTGAGTTCATCTGCAAGATAAAAGTCGATTATTTCCTGGTAGCGTTTGAGTTTGGCTGCATGATAGCCACCGATACTTTTGTGGAAGTAAGGAATGTTTGCGTCAGCAAAAAGACCTCGACTTGGCAGTAAAACACGGAAGTTTGTGTTGAGATTTAAGGCTCCAAACTCAGCAGCATAATGCAGTTTGGACTTGTCCTTCATTTTCTCAAATGTTGGACTGATCTTCATCGCACTTTCAAGCGCTGTGACTTTGTTTTCGAAGTCAACTAAATTGATCTGTTCAGCATTGAGAATGAATTCATCACATTTATCAGGCGCATAAGGCACGACACGATCATCATTTTTTGCGTAGTGGATGTATTCGGATTTTTTTGTTTGAGGATTGGTGCGTTTGTCTTCGTTCATGTATCTCGTAGAAATTGACCACATGTCTGCCACTGCAATTACACCGAAGATACCAGCGAATAGAAACCACTTCAATTTATTGAATGAAACGGCAACAACAAGTCCTGCCGCCACGAGCATGAATAACAGACTTCTCTGCGCATCTTGAACGAAAACAAAATTTCGTGCATCAATAAGTCCTGTTTCTATTTCATTGATCGCTTTTATGGTCTGAGGATTATCCTTGTATTGATCGAGCAGTTGGTCTATAGAACTAACATCATATTTCGATAGCAATGGACCGGTAATGGAGGGATTGGCCATTACAACCACCATCATCAACAGGATGGCGCCGCTTCCAACCCAAAGCCATTTTCGCATAGAAGCATCAACACCTTTTTTGAGGAGAGAATCAATGA
>Ga0075158_10003824_pt1 | contig 10491 bp, 6 predicted proteins | sample JI91814BDNA_FD_70968 | JGI IMG/M metagenome (GOLD analysis project Ga0075158, IMG submission 70968) | Wastewater effluent complex algal communities from Wisconsin, to seasonally profile nutrient transformation and Carbon sequestration -... | ecosystem: Engineered > WWTP > Effluent > Algae... | reverse complement strand
ATGGAGGAGGGCCGCCCGATGGGCCGGGTGGGGAGGTTGGCGGCGCCGATGTCGCTGCGGGAGTTCGCTGTGCGCCTCGCCGCGGCCCTGCCGGCGGCGCCGGTCGGCCTGCGAGTCAGCGGCGACCCCGAGGCTGCTGTGCAGCGGGTGGCAGTGTCCGGGGGCGCCGGGGATGGCTTCTTCGACGCCGTCCGCGCGCACGGTGCGGATGTCTATGTCACGGCGGATCTGCGTCATCACCCGGCTCTGGAGGCGCGCGAGGAGGGGCGCGGCGGCACGCCATACCTCATCGATGCGGGGCACTGGGCGAGCGAGGCGTGCTGGCTGCCGCTGCTCGCCGCGGATCTGCGCGCCGCGTTGCCGGAGGTCGAGGTCACGATCAGCGGCGTGTGCACCGACCCGTGGACCTTCCTGGTCACGCCCGCGCGCCCGGGCACCCCGACCTAACCGTTGCGGGGTCGGGTTCGGGTGCTGCGGCGGCCGTTAGGGTGGGGCTCGTGAAAGCCGACCCCCGTGACCAGCAGCGGCTGCTGGACCTGCAGCAGATCGACACCCGTGCCGCGCAACTGGAGCGCGCTCGCACTCACCTGCCCGTGCTGGCCCGGCTCGACGACCTCGCGCGGACTCGGATGACGGCCAATGACGATGTCGTGTCCGCCAGCACCGAGCATGGTGACCTGCTGCGGGAGTTGGCCAAGGCCGAGGCGGATGTGCAACTGGTGCGGGATCGGGCCGCCCGCGATCAGGCACATCTCGACTCCGGCCGGGGCAGCGCGAAGGAGTTGACCTCCTTGCAGCACGAGATGGCGTCCCTCGCGCGCCGGCAGGGGGATCTCGAAGAGATAGAGCTCGACATCATGGAGCGCGCGGAGGCTGCCGAGGGCACGCTGACGCTCGCGCAGCAGCGGCTGGCCGAGGTCGAGGCCGAGGTGCTCGCCGCCCGCGCCGAACGCGACGAACAGCAAGGCGACCTCGCCACACAACTCACCGAGACGCTCGCGCCGCGCGCCGCGCTGGTGGCCGAGCTGCCCGGGGACCTGATCGCTCTCTATGACAAGCTGCGCGAGAGTCGCGGGGGGATCGGCGCGGCGATGCTGCACCAGCGCCGGTGCCTTGGCTGTCAGTTGGAACTGAACGCGGCGGACATCGCCCGGATCCGTGCCGCCGCTGCCGATGAGGTGCTGCGCTGCGAGGAATGCAGCCGGATTCTCGTGCGCACGGACGAATCCGGCCTCTGAACACCCGTATGCCGTGCTGGGCGCCGACGCCGTCGCCACGGCTGGCCTGCGGCAGCTAGCGCTAATTTCAGCCTCACTCGGCGGCGCGCCGACCGTGGTGTTCACGAATCGCCCCTAGATTGTCCTTTCGGAAGTGATCGATCGAGACGGGGAACTCGACAGTGTTGAGCGTGAGGAGGTCGGCCGTGGCCGCGACCGGGGCAGCGAGCGCCACCCGACCCCGCGAATCGGTGCGCACGCTCGCCAATCTCGTGACCTGCGTCCGCACCGTCCTCGGGATCACGTTCGGGGTGATCGCCTTGGCGCAGGGCTCGCTGGCCTGGCTCGTGGGGGCCTACCTGACCTATTGGGCCGGGGACATCCTCGACGGCGTGATCGCGCGCCGACGCGATGAGGAGACGATCATCGGGGCCGTCTTCGACGTCGTGTGTGATCGCGCGTGCACCACGGTTGCCGCCGGCGCCTTCGTGGCCATCGAACCCTCGGTGGCTCCGGCTGTCGCGGTCTTCCTCATCCAGTTCTGCATGATCGACACCCTGCTGACGCTCTCCTTCCTCTATTTGCCCGGCCTGATCAGCCCCAACTACTTCTATCGCCTTGATGCCCCGACCTATCGGTGGAACTGGTCACCGGCAGCCAAGGCGGCCAATACCAGCGTCGTGGTCCTGCTCTGCCTGGCCGGCCTGATCTGGTCACCCGCCTGGATCTGGGCCGCCACCATCTGGGCACTGGCGATGACCGTCCTCAAGGTCAGCTTCACCCGCCGCGTGCTCGCGATCCTCGATGGCACTCGGCGCGCCGAACCGCGCCCGGCGGGGGCTCGGGTCAGCCCGCTCTTCGGATGAGCCTGCTCAGCGGCATCCTGCCCGCGGTGGAACTCACCACGACCAATGTGGTGCCGATGGCCTTGGCCTATGGCTTCGGGTCCGCGTGGATCCCGGTTCTGAACGCGGAGGTCTTCGTCGCGGCCGTCGTTGCCGTCCTGCCGCATGCCTGGTGGTGGCCGGTGCTGAGCCTGGCCATCGGGCAGACCCTCGGCAAGTGCGTGATGTTCCAGGCGGCCCGGCATGGGAGCAAATGGCTGCAGCGACGGCATACCTCCGACCCGGCGGGCGTCGAGCACGGACCGTGGCGCACCCGCATCGCGCTGTGGAGCCGGATGCTGTTGGAATTGCTGGACCGGCCCTGGCAGGGGTTCATCGTCGTGCTCTTGGCAGCCAGCGTGGGCATCCCGCCGCTGGCGATCGTTGCCGTCGTCGCCGGAACGCGTCGGATCAAGTTCGCCGTCTTCGCGATCGCCTGCCTGATCGGGCGGATCGCCCGCTTCCTCGTCCTCGCGTGGCCGATTGCCGCCGCCCTGACCTGAGGGTGTGGGAGGGGCCGATCTCGAACCGCGACGCACAATCGTGGCGAAACAATGTTCTGAGCATGGGCGGGGGCAGCTACCAGGACCTCGGCTCACCCGCGTGAGCAGCACTAAGAAGCTTGGAGACAATCATCGCCCGCGGCGCGCACGCTGCTCCCTCGAGAGCCCAGGACACCCGCCGGAAGGTTGCCGCAGGCGTCCTCGCGCTCGGCCTCGGCGCAACCATGGTGGCCTGGTCCCCTGGAGCGGTGCCTCCCCCGATGACGAGTCCGCTGCGAGCGGCGCCTCGACCTCCACGTCGAGAACGACCAGGAGCGCGGCTGGCACCTGCCCAGACCCCGTGACGATGTGGGCCGGAGCCGCCGACGATGCCCTGCTGGCGCCCTTGGCGACCGCCTTCGTCGCGGCCAAGCATCCGAGCTGCCCGATGCCGCGCACCGCCCAATTCACCGCCGCGGACGCCGCCGCCGCGGCCCTCACCATCGGTCCCGCCGCCGAACCCACCAACCAGGCGGTCGCGACCACCCAGGTCGTGCTGGGTATGCCGCGCGAGATGGCCCGCGCCATCGGCTGGCCCGAGCCGCTCTCGCCGCGCATGGCCCAGAACCTGTTCAACCAGGACGTGACCTGGAAGTCCCTCGGGCATCCCGAGTGGGGTTCCTTCAAGCTCGCGAGCCCCGACCCCGACAAAACGCTTGTCGGCGCCGTCGGCTTCGGCGCGCTGGCCACCTTAGCCAGTGGTGGGAAGTTCCTCACCGCCGCCCCCAACTATGCCCAGCCGAGCCGGGCCGACTTTGCCGTGGTGCACTCCGAGCCGCGCATCGAGACGGTCACCAAAACCACCGACGAAGCCGACGCTCTGATGGGCGCGGCCTCCATCGAGGAGTTCGCCAAGAAGGCTTCGGCGATCGTCACGACGGAGCGGGCCGTGATCGCGCACAATCAGACCCACCCCGACACCGCCTTTGTCGCCGTCCCCCTGCTCGACGGTGCGGCGAGCGTGCCGATCGTCGCGACGCCGCGCAGCGATGCCGGGGCCGAGGAGAAGGCACTCGCGGGCTACCTCGCCACACCGGATGCTGCGGCGACCTTGCGCCAAGCGGGCTATCGCAATGTGCTGGGGGAGGCCCCGACCGTCGGGGCATCGGCGCTCGCCAAGACCTCGACCGGCCCCTTCCCCTTCACCGGCGAGATGCTCGCGGGGATTCGGCAGGTCTGGAATCTCATGCACGCGCGCTCCTCCACCTTGGCCGTGATCGACCTGTCCGGATCGATGAAATATCCCTTCGACAAGTCGGGGGTCACCAAGATCGCCCTCGTGCGCCAACTCGGCCTGCAAGCCTTTGAACTGGCCTCGCCGCGCGCCAACTCCAGCGTGTTGGTTCTTTCACACCGTCGATGGCAAACCCGCCATCGAGAACCAACTGCGATTGCAGCGCAATGACACCTCCGCCGGCGCGGGCCGGATCCACAGCGATGCCGATCAAGCGGGCCATCACCAAGGCGAGCCCAGGCGGTGGCACGCCCCTCAATCTCGCCGTCCAGCGCGGCTATGCCGAGGCATCCAAACGCTATGCCGAGGGCTACGCCAACCAGTTGCTGATCATCACCGATGGCAACAACGAGGACTCGGGCAGCAAGTTGACCCTCTCGCAACACGCGAGGATCGCGCTCCCGAGTAGCGCACTCCCCGGGCTTCGCGGCCCGCACGAAAGCTGCCCCCGGGCCGACAATCGCGTCGGCCCGGGGGCAGCTTTTCGGTATGCCCGAGGCTCAGGGCTGCAGGAAGACCGCCACCGTGCGCGCCGGGACCGTCGCCGTGCCCGCGGCCGCGTCCCAGGTTGCGGTCTTGACCACGGGGTCCACGCCCCCCGCCTGGACCGGCGAGAGATGCAAGGCGGCACCGGCCAGGCCGGGCACCTTTTGCGTCACCGGATTCGGGGTCGCGTTGAAGACGACGACCAGCCCACGCAGCGCCGGATCGAGATCGGCGCCGACGGTGTCGTCGATCCGCATCGCGATAACACCCGGATTGGCGTCGGCGGTTCCGCTCGCCGGGAAGCTCACCTTGGCCTTGATCGCCCCGGCCGAGCCGAGCCGGAAAAGCCGCGTCGAATAGCGCAGGGTCAGCAACTCCTGGGCTTGCGCGGTCGCCGTCGCGACATCGCTCGCCGACGGCTTCAAGGCGGCATTGCCGAGCAGGGGACGCATGAAGGACCAGTTGGCCTCGTTGTCGCCCTTGAGCGGCAGGCCGCGCCCGAAGCCATTCTCCGCGCCGGTCCAGTCCAAGATGTTGAACCAGTCGCCGCTGTCATAGGAGTTGCGATCCAGCGATTTGCTGCGCAGCAGGTCCGCGCCGGCGTGCCAGAACGACGGGGTCTGGGCCAAGGCCGTGGTGGCCAGCGACAGCGAGTTCATCCGGACCCGATCCGTCATCGAGGTCGCCACCGGCAGCTTGAAGGTCAAGCTGTCGAAGAGGGTCTCGTTGTCGTGCGCATCGACATAGGTGATGACCTCATCGGGGGCATTGGCATAGCCGGCGGGCGAGCCGTTGTAATCGACCTGCTTGCCGCTGACCACCTCACCAGAGGAGTTAAGCCGGAAGCTGAAGTCCTTGAGATTGCCGGCCAGGCCCAATTGCACGAGGTCGGTGTCGTGCTTCAGGCTCGCCGCGGCGCCATCGTTGATTGCGGCGCCATTGCTGTCGGTCAACTCGCCGCTGCCGAAGCCCTGCTTGCGCGGGTCCTCATCGAAGGGCCCACCGCCGCGGACGGCATCGCGTAGCCGGTCGCTGAAGGTGCCGATGTGCGTGCCACCAAGTTGCCCTTGGGTCGCCTGGGTGAAGAGGGCATTGTTGGCCACCTCGCCGAAGTTCCAGCCCTCGCCATAGAGATAGACCTTGGAGCCGTCCACCCCGCTATTGGCCACGGTCAGCTTGTTGAGCGCCGAGCGGACCGCGAGCATATTGGCCTTGCTGTGGTGACCCATCAGATCGAAGCGGAAGCCGTCGACCTTGTAGTCCCGGGCCCACATGACGATGCCGTCGACCATGATCTTCTGCGCCATCGCATGCTCGGTCGCGATGTTCTGGCAGCAGGTGGAGGTGTAGACATTGCCCCGGGCGTCGAGGCGCTGGTAATAGTCCGGGACCACCTTGTCCAAGACGCTGGTCGGTGCCAGGCCGGCCGAGGGGGTGTGGTTGAAGACCTGGTCCAGCACCACCCGCAGCTTGGCCTTGTGCAAGGCGCCGACCATCGTGCGGAACTCGGCCACCCGCTTGCCACCATCGGCATTCGCCGCCGTCGAGGCATAGCTGCCCTCCGGCGCCAGCCAGTGGAAGGGGTCATAGCCCCAGTTGAAGGCATCGGTGCCCCGGATGGCGTCGACGCACGCTTGCTGCTGCTCACTGTCCGGGGCATAGGACGCGAGATCGCAATCGGGGGTGGACTGCTTGGCCGGGTCCTCCTCGATCGAGGCGATGTCGAAGGTCGGGAGCAGGTGAATGGTGTTCAACCCGGCCGCGGCGAGAGCCTTGAGGTGCTGCATACCTCGGCCATTGGTGTTGAACGCGAGATAGGAGCCGCGCAACTCGGCCGGCACACTCGTGTCGCTGATCGAGAAGTCACGCACGTGCAACTCATAGATCGAGTGGTCGACATTCTGGGCCACCTTCGGCTGGGGCGTGTTCGCCCAGATGCTCGGGCGGTATGCCGTGTCCTTGAGGTTGACCGCGACCGACTTGGTCGAGTTGAGCGTCAAGGCCACGGAATAGGGGTCGGTGACCTGGAGGGTCTCGATGGCGCCGGTGCTGCGCACATAGGTGATCACCTCATAGAGGTAGCGCGCATTCTTCACGCCACTGGTCACCGACCACGAGCCGTCGGCGGCCCGGGTCATCGCCGTGCGTTTGGCGCTGGTGAGCGGCGCATCGCCCGGCGCGGACGGGGCCCAGGTCAGCAGCGTGACCTTCTTGGCGGTCGGCGCCCAGACCCGATAGGTCGGGGAGGCCCCGGCGAAGGTCGCGCCATACGCCTTCGTCGCCGCCGCGGCGGCATACAAGGCATCGAGCACGTATGCCGTCTGCACCCCGGTCGCATCGAGCAGTGCGCCGGAGTTGGCATAGAGCGCCACGGCGACTTGACCGCGCAGGATGGTCTTGGCCTGCGCCGAGGTGGTCGATCCGAGCCGCAGCGCCAGATAGCCCTTCAGCTCCGGCCGGCTTGCGGTCACCGATGCCGGCAGGCCGGCGGGATCGTAGGCCAGCCCGGCGGACGTGCTGCCGGGAAGGTCCTCGGTGTCCACGGTCATGCCGGCATTGGGGGCCCAGTGCAGGCGCCACTTCAGCAGGCGCGGGTTGGCACCGTCCGGGATGGCGTCGGCCGGCCAGGCCAGCAGGCCCGGCTGCACCCAGAATGCCTTGGCCGCCTTGAGGTCCGGCCCGACGCCGGAGGCCGAGGTGGTCACGCTGATCTGGTGGGTCGCGAGCACATAGGTGATGGTTACCTCGACGCCGTCCCGCGGGACACTCACGGGCACATTGGCGCCGCCGGGCGCGCCCCCGGCGCCATAGTTCTCATCCCACGAGAGGCCGTGTGCGACCTTGAACTCATAGCTGCCGGCGGGAATCTGATCGGAGCTCCAGGTATACGTGCCGTCCCCGTCCAGGTCCTGCAACCACGGGTTCATGCAGTCGGGTGCCCAATCGCCCGGGCAGCCGAGTTCGGTCTGGAAGCTGCCGGGTGCGGTGATGATCGGCCCATTGGCGTCGCTGGTGATCCAGTGCGTCGCCTGGTCGTAGTAGAAGGTCACGGGAGCGCCGGTGGACGTCAGCGGAGTGTTCGCCCCGTTGGGGACACCGCCGGCGCCGTAGTTGACATCCCAGCTCTTGTTCAGGGCTGCCTTGAATTCGTAGTCGTTCGCCGGCAGGGTGAAAGTTCCCTTCCAGATCGAGTCCTTGGCGTCCAGCGTGAGCTGGGCGTTTGCGCACTCGGGTTGCCAGTCGCCGGGGCAGCCCATTTCCGTGTTGAGGCTGCCCGGCACCGAGACGAAATCGGGCTGGACGACCGGGCCCAGCGCCGCCGCGACGGCGCCGCCCGAGGCGCCGCGCCGGCTCGACTTGTTGCTGCCAAGCGCGACCGGCTTGGCGCTTGCGGCGCCGAGCGCTGAGCTGTCGGCAACGGCTCCGGCCGCCGCGTCCGTGGCCTTGGCGCTCTGGCGAGCGTCGACCGGGGAAGAGACGGTGGCATAGGAGGAGGACGCACTGTAGTTGCCGCTGGCGTCCTTGACGATGGCGCGGTACTCCAGCAGGGTGCCATTCTTCATACCTGAGACGTCGTGATAGACGGCATAGGGGGCCGCGTCATCGGTGCCGATCTTCTGCCAGGCGCTCGTGCCCACCGGACGGAAGGCAAAGGTCGTCTGCGCGAAGGCTTCCCGCGTGGTTGCCGCCGAGATCTCGGCGCGCCCGCTGACGATGGCACCCGCGGCGGGCGCGGTGACATAGACCGGCGGAGCCGAGGTGGTGGCCGCGATCTTGCTTGCCGCCTTGAACACGCGGACCGACAGCGGCGGCACACTCACCGAGACGCGGGTCCCGGGACCCGATGTGACGCCGGCGCCGCCGCCATAGATCGGTGTGTAGCGCACACCCTTGGTGTAGGTGTTGAAGCTGGCGCTCTTGGTCGAGGTCGCATTGTTCGCCACCACGAGATATTCGATGCCGCTGGCCCGGTCAACGCGCGAGAAGGCATAGATGCCGGCGCTGCCGCTGGCATACCGGTGCACCTGGGCGCCATCTGCGAGCGCGGGATTTGCCCGGCGCAGCGCGGCCAGGGATTTGATCTGCTGATAGAGCGGGGCGCTGGTGGAATAGCGGTTCCGCGCGCCGGACGGCCCGGTCAGGTTGGGCTCCGCGGCATACTGGGCGACCTTCGTCGCAAACATGTCCTGCCGGGCATCCTTGTCGCCACCGGCGCCGATGAAGCCCTGCTCGTCGCCGTAATAGATCACCGGCTGGCCACGGGTCAGATACATCAGCGAGTTCGCAAGCTTGACGCGCGAGACCAGTTCGGTGCCGCTGAAGCCCTTGTCGGAGAGGAACTTCGCGGCCCGGCCCATGTCGTGATTGCCGAGGAAGGTCGGCTGCTCATAGACATTGGAGTCGGTGTCGGTGTACCAGTCGTCGGTGGCGAAGAAGTCGCGCAAGCCGGTGGTCTCGGTGCCGCCGGCGAAGTTGACGGCATTGGATTGGAAGCCGAAGTCCAAGGTGGCCGGCAGCTTGCCGGTTGTCGTGTATTGCGACATGAACTTGGCCGTCGAGTCGTAGACCTCGCCGAACATGAAGAAGTCGGGATTGCCGACGGCCTTGGCGTGGGCCAGGACGGCCGGGGAGAACTTCTCCCAGAACTCCATGTTCACGTGCTTGACGGTGTCGATGCGGAAGCCGTCGATGCCGAAGTCGACCCAGGCCTTGTAGATCTCGCCCATCCCGTCGACGACCTTGGGCTGCTCGGTGAAGAGGTCGTCGAGGCCCGCGAAATCGCCATACTCGCTGGACTCACCACTGAAGGTGGAGTTGCCGCGGTTGTGATACAAGGTCGGATCGTTGAGCCAGGCCGGGACCTTGAGGTTCTGGTCCGCCGGGCTGCGGAAGGTCGGGACATAGGGGAAGGAGGTCTGGGGATCGAGCGTGGGGAAGGTGGTGCCGCCGGCATACTCCTGGTCGTCGAAGACCACCCCGCTCGCGTCCTTGTAGGGCGCGGTCGCCTTGGAGATATAGCCGTAATCGCCAGCCTCGGCGTAGTCGATGACATCCGCGGTGTGATTGGTGATGATGTCGAAGAAGACCTTCATCCCCTTCGCATGGGCCTTGCTGATCAGGGCCTTCATCTCGGCATTGGTGCCCAGGTGCGGGTCGATCTTGGTGAAGTCGGTGATCCAATAGCCGTGATACCCGGCGCTCGCGTCGGCACCGCTGCCTTGGACCGGCTGGTTCTTGAAGCTCGGGGTCAACCAGATCGCCGTGGTGCCGAGGCCCTTGATGTAGTCGAGCCGGTTGATGATGCCCTTGAGGTCGCCGCCGTGATAGAAGCCCTTGTCGCTCGGGTCGAATCCCGTGCTCAGCCGGTCGCCGCTGAGCCCGCCCCGGTCATTGGCGGTGCTGCCATTGGCGAAGCGGTCCGCCATGACGAAATAGAAGCGCTCCTTCGTCAGCCCGTTACGCAGGGAGTCGCCGGCGATCTGCTTGTCCGCCGCACCGGCCCCGCCCGCCAGGCGGACGGGAGTCAGCCCGACCTTGTTGGTGGTGTCGTCATACGAGAACTTGAGTGTGGCCGGGGCCTCAAGGTGCAGCGCAAGATTGGCGCCGCCCGGTCCGCCATAAGTCTCGTCCCAGGAGTGGTTGATCGCGACCTTCCACTCATAGGAGCCGGCCGGCACCTCGAAGACCTTCTCGTATGTCGTGCTGCCCGCCACCGGGGTCAGGTCGCTCCCGGTGCACGAGGGTGCCCAGTCGCCGCAGTCCGCGACCTCCGATTGCAGGCTTCCGACCAAGGTCACGGTGCGCTCGGCCGCCGCGGCGGGCGTTGTGGCTGCGCCTGCGGTCAGGGCGGCGATCATGGCCACGCTCAGGACGGTTGGGGTCATTCTTCGGGCGATGCGCACGTCGACTCCTATGGCGGATGCACTGGTCGCCGCAAACCCTAGGGGATGGGACCGAAAACGGGTAGACCTTGGGCGTGGCGCGGGCGGATTTTCCACCCTTCTGGGCGGGGCCGGGTGTGGCTTGCGCCGTTAAATGGCGGGGTTCTGTAGGTGATATGTGGCGGGCCCCGGTCAACTGACGCCGATGACGAGAGTGCTGGCGGCGGCTTCGATGACGTCGTTGGT
>Ga0075158_10003823_pt1 | contig 10499 bp, 10 predicted proteins | sample JI91814BDNA_FD_70968 | JGI IMG/M metagenome (GOLD analysis project Ga0075158, IMG submission 70968) | Wastewater effluent complex algal communities from Wisconsin, to seasonally profile nutrient transformation and Carbon sequestration -... | ecosystem: Engineered > WWTP > Effluent > Algae... | reverse complement strand
GGTGGCGCCATCGGCCGCGGGCAGGCGGTAGTCGGGCTCGAAGAAATTGAACACCGACGGCGCGCGCTGCGAGTCCTGCAGCAACGACGTCGTCAGGTCGCCGGCGTTCGAGAACGTGAAACGGATCTCGCCGGTCGCCGGCGGCACGTAGCGCGCGCCGAACGCGCGCCACAGCGCGGTCAGCTTGAGCAGCGGCTCGCGCGGCTTGCCGTAGCCCGCGCCGGTCGGCGGCAGCCGCGCTTCGGTATCGAGCAGGATCGTCTTCACCACGCGCCCAAGGTTGCCGCCGCTGGCGATCCATTCGGTGCTGACGCGCTGCACGTACGCCGGGCTGGGATTGCTGGTGACCAGACGCTGGATCAGCTGGCGGCTGATGAACGGCGCCACGTTCTGGTGCGCGGCCAGGGCATCCAGCGCCTTGCGCAGGCTGCCCGTGCAGTTGTTGCCCTCGCTGACCACGATGCCGCTGAAGAGTTGCTTCGGCTGGTCGTCGTGGAAGGTCGGATGGCACTCCATCGGCGCGTAGCTGGTGTTGTTGTTGCGGCCGAACTGGTTGTCGGTCTGTCCGGCATAGGTCCAGCCGGTGAACACGCGCGCCATCGCGCTGACCACCTTTTCGTCGTAGGTCGGCGTGGTCTGCCCGCTCGCATCCAGCACCGGGCTGAAATCGCGATTGCGCTCGACCAGGCCGATCGAGAACAGCTGCATGACCTCGCGGCCGTAGTTCTCGTCGGGGGTGATGTTGCGCGCCGGATCCGCCTTGCGGTTGCCCACGTGGCTGAGGAAATAGCCCATCGCCGGATGCAGGCTCACGTTCTCCAGCAAGGTGCGGTAGCTGCCGAAGGCCCCACGCGCCAACGTGTCCTGGTAATCGGCGATGCGGTAGATGGTCTGGTTGCTGTCGGCTACGTCGCGGTCGGAGACCACGAAGATCTCGCTTAGTGCGAACGCCACCCGCATGCGCAACTGGTCACGCCCGTTCGCGGCCTGCCACAGCCACTCGTTGCGCCGATGCTGCGGCCGCAGGTCGGCGATCGGGACGCCGTTCGCCACGGCCTGCTGCAAGCGCGGCAGGATCAGGGTGGACGGCGTGCGCGCCTCGTCGAGTTGTTCATCGAGCCACTGGCTGTAGCCGATCTGCCGCAGGCGCGCGATGTCGGCGGTGGTCGCGCCGAACGTGGCCTGGGCCAGGAAGCGCGCGGCATCGGCGTCATTCGCCGGGATTGCCGCGTAGGGCGGAGGTGGTGGCGGGGGCGGCGTGGTAGGTGGCGTCGTGCCGCCACCCGGCGAACCTCCCCCGCCACCGCCGCATCCGACCAGCACGCAGATCGCCGATGCCACCAGGGTGCATCGCACCCATCGCATGGTGTCCATGGACCGCACTCCCCATCGCCATCGCACCCCCCCACAACGAGCCTAACCGCGATCCGGTTGACACGCTGCGGAACAGGTCGGGATTTCAGGATGCTGAATGCGGAAATCAGCCGGGCAGGGCTCAACCACGCAGGCTGCGGGTGGCGGCCCGCAGCGCAGCCAGCGGAAAGCGCATCCAGATCATCGCGAACACCCCGGCGCGAACGAATGCACCATCGCGCGCTGCATCGAACCTGCGGTAGTAACGCCAGAAACCGCGGTGCTTGTGCCATTCGACGAACAGTGGCCGCGACCGCGACGAGACGCCGCGCACGTGCACGACTTGCACGTCATTCGCGCAGCCCACCGTCGCGCCCGCGCCGCGCGCACGCCGGCACAGGTCGAGGTCTTCCGCATGCAGCCGGTAGCCTTCGTCGAAGCCACCGATGCGCTCGAACAAGCCGCGCGGCATCAGCATCAAGGCACCGGAGACCGCGTCGACCGCCTGCAACGGCTGCGATGGATCCATCGCGATGCCGAGTTGCCTGCGCGCCGGATCGCGCAGCATCGCCGCGAACTCCGGATCGCGGCGTCGCGCGGCGGCATCGTGCAGGCCGTCTTCGTCGACCAGGTCGGCACCGAGGACGACATCGCCGCCCTGCCCGTGCACCGCGACATCCACGTATTCCGTGACGTCGCGCGGGCCGTCCTCGCCGAAGCCAATCGCGCGATGCGCATGCGTGCGCAGCCGCGCCAGCGAATCGGCTTCGACCAGGCAATCCGGATTGACGAAGGCCAGCCACGGCGCGGTGCTGGCTGCAGTGCCCTGGTTGCAGGCCACCGCGAAGCCGGGATTGTCGGGATTGGCGATGAAGCGCAGGCGCGGATCGGCCAGCGCGTGGCGTTGCACGATGTCCAGGCTGCCGTCGCGCGAGGCGTTGTCGACGACCCGGATTTCCTCCACCTCCTGCGCCGCGCGCAGGCGCGACAGGCAATCGTCGAGGGTTTCCTCGCTGTCGTAGCTGACCACGATGGCGGCGATGCCCGCGCCGCTCATGGCGCGTCCGCGAACAGGTCCGGCTGCGGCGGTGCGCCTTCGTGGCGTGCGAGCGTTTCACCCAGGCGTTCGCGCAGCGGTCGCAGCGGATCGTCCATCAGGAAATGCGCCAGTTGCGCATGCCAGGCCGGCCAGCGCACCGACAGGGCATCCATGTCGCCATCGGTCGGCACGCCTTCCACGTTGCGCAGCACGAACGCGGTTTCGCACAGCACGTTGCGCCCGCCGAGTCCGGCCATGCGCAGCGACAGGTCGATCAACGCCGCGTACCAGGAGCGGTAACTCGCCGGATCCAGCCCGCCGGCACGCACCCGCGCGGCGCCGCGAATGAGCACGGCATGAGTCACCGCGGATGGCAGTGGCGGATAGATGTTGCCGAGTTGCGTGCAGGCGCGCGCGAGCCGTGCCGGCGATGCCTCCACCTCCACGATCTCGCCGATGCGCGGCCATGCAGCCGCTTCGCCGGCATTGCTCCACGGCGTGGCGGTGGCGATGGTCGGGTGGCGCACCAGGCAGTCCTGCAGGCGCTCCAGCCAACCGGGCGTCGGCCGCGCATCGCTGGCCAGGATCGCGACATCGGCATCGCCACAGGCACGCAAGGCTTCGTCAAGATGTGCGGCTTCGCCGATGGGCGATGCGCGCCGCGTGTGCGCCGCCTGCAGCGGGGTCTGCGCCAGCCAGCGCTCGATGATCGCGTTGCCGCGTGGCCCGGCCTGTGCGTCATCGGCCAGCCACACGCGGGTGCCGGCGGGCGTCGATGCGTCCAGCGCGGCCAGGCAGGCGTCGAGCGCGTCCTCGTCGGTGCCGACCGGCACCAGGACGATGGGAAGCGACGCGCCCGCCAGGCTCACTGCTTCGGCTTGTAGATCGGATCCAGCGCGCGGAAGCGGCGACCGTATTCGTCGGTGAGGTTGCGCGCTTCCATGGGGTTGCGCACCACCGTCGGGGTGATCAGCACCACCAGTTCATCGCGGCTCTTGGTCTGGCCCTGCTGGCCGAACAGTCCGCCCAGCCACGGGATCCGGCTCAAGCCTGGCACGCCGGTCGAATTGCGGCTGGTCCCGTCGCTGATCAAACCGGCCAGGACGATGGTCTCGCCGCTCGGCGCCAACGCACTGGTGGTGACCTTGCTGGTGTCGATGCGTACGTTGCCGTTCTCATCCGGCTCGCCGGTGGGCTTGCTGACTTCCTGCACGATGTCCAGGAACACCAGGCCGTCGCGGGTGACCCGGGGACGCACCTTGAGGATGATGCCGGTGTCCAGGTACTGCACCGAACTGTAGGTATTGTCGTTGCCGTTGCCCGGGTTGAGGCTGACCGACGAGATCGGGATGCGCTGGCCGACGTTGAGGCTGGCCTCGCGATTGTTCTGGGTGAACACCGAGGGCGCGGACAAGGTGCGCACATCGGTGACGTTGTCGAGCGCGCTGACGATCGCCGCCGCGTTCTTGCCGAGGAAGCTCCAGCTCAGCAGGTTGCCAATGGAACTGCCGTTGGGGACATTGGGCTGGCTGATGCCACCGGAATAGCTGCCGAAGCTGTTGCGTCCGGTCGGATACGGGAAGCCGGCATCGCCGACCGCGTTGTCGAAGAACCAGCTGACGCCGTACTGCAACGCGCCCTTCAGCGCCACGCTGACCACCTGCGCCTCGATGTGCACCTGCATGGGCATCACGTCGATGCGCTCGATCACTTCGCGGATCGACTTCCACTGCGAAGGATTGGCACGCACCAGCAGCGAGTTGGTGTCTTCCACCGCGGACACGCCGACCTCGGCACCTTCCACCTTGAGGGTGACCTTGCCATTGCCGCTGCGGTTGCTCGGCAGGCTGCCGCCATCGCCCAACCCGGTGTTGACCGCGGCGCTCGAGGTACCGGACTTGTCGTCGATGCCGGCATCGCTGATTTCGGTGGTGCCCACGCCCGGCATCAGCGACGGCGAATCGTTGCTGCCGTTGCCATTGCCGCCGCCGAAGACTTCGGCCAGGCGATCCGCCAGGTCGCGCGCCTTGATGTACTTCAATTCGTAGGAGAACAGACGGCCGTCGCCGCTGCCGCCCTCGATCCGGTCGATCCACTGCTGGATGTCGTCGAGGTACTTCGGCTGGCTGGTGATGACCATCACCGCATTGCTGCTGTCCAGCGGCATGAAGCGGAACATGCCGGCGGTCGGCGACTTGCCCTGCTCGCCGAACACGCGCTCCAGGTCCTGTACCACGTCGCTGGCGCGGCCCGACTGCAGCGGATACACGCCCACCGACATGCTGGCCATCCAGTCGACATCGAACACCTGGATGGTGCGCAGGTAGTTGTCCAGTTCGGCGCGGGTGCCGGCGATGGTGAGCATGTTGCGCGCGCCGTCGACGCTGACGATCGCGTTCGGCCGCGCGTATGGCTTGAGGATCTTTTCCATCTCGGTGGCGGAGACGAAGCGCAGCGGCACCACCCGCGACTCGAAGCCGCGCGCCAGCGCGGTCGAGCCGGTGCGCGGCACGACGCCGCTGACCAGGGCCTGGTCGGCGGTGACGATGTTGTAGCGGCCGTCGCTGTAGACCATGCGCGCGTTGTTCTGCGCCAGCACGCCTTCCAGCAGGCTCAGCGCACCTGCGGCGCCGACCGGGCGCTGGGTGGCCACGGTGACCGTGCCCTGCACGCCCGGGGCGATGCTGTAGCTCTGCCCGAGCATGTCGCCCAGGATCGCCTTGACCACCGCATGCAGGGACTCGCCCTCGAAGTTGAAGCTGGCCTGGCCGCTGCTGGTGAGCGACGGCGGCGGCGCACTGGCGGCCGCCTGGTTGATCGGCGCACCACTGCCGCGGCGGATCACCGGCTTCGGACCGTCGCGACCAAGTTCTTCCAGCACGTCCTTGCGGATCCCGCTCACGCCGGAATCGGCGTCACTGGCCTGTTGGCCGGCCTGACCCGCGGGCAGGCGGTCCGCATGGCGGATCTGCGGCTGCGGATTGCTGGCGCAGGCCGCCAGCAGGCCGAGCACGCTGGCGATCAGGAAAGGGCGCAGGTTCATTCGGGGAAACTCCACATTCATGGCGCTTGCTTCTTATTCCCGCGACGACGGTGCGGTCGCGGATGGCGGTGTGCCGTTGGTGCCGGCGGACGAGCCGGCGCGCAATTGCGCGCGGCGGGCCTCGATCCGGCGCCGGATGGTTTCGATGCGGGCGGCCTCGGACTGCGGCGCCTGCTCCGCTGCCGGCGGCTGCGGCGGTGGCGGCACCCCTGTCGCCGCGCCGGCATCCGCCGGGTTGCGGGCGACCGCGCCAGGCGCGGGGCCACTGCCGCCGAAGGTACGCAGGTCCAGGGTGACCTGGCCGCCACTGCCCTCGAACACGACGCGACGCGGTTGCACTTCCAGCAGGCGCCAGCCACCGGCGCCTTCCGGCGAACTGCCCTCGCGCACGCGCTGGGCTTCGCCGCCGTTGGCGGGCTGGAGCGTGGCCAGGCGCACCTGCGGGCTGATCAGCACGCCGGTCAGGATGAAGTCCAGGGTCTGGCTCTGCGCGGCTTCGCCCTCGCCTTCGGGGACGCTGGCCAGGAAGCCACGCGGGCGACGATCCTGGGTAAACAATGGGCGCGCCGCGGCTTCCGCGTACTGCACCAGCGGCCCGATCCGGTCCGGCGTGGCCGGCCGGGGTTGCGGCAAGGCGCCGCCCGGCAGCGGTTCGACCGCGGCGACCCGTCCGCCCATGCCCAGCAACGCGCCAATCCATAGCAGCAAGGCCCAGCTGCACAGCCCGGCCAGCAACCAGGTCAGCGGCCGCGCTTGCGCGAAGCGTTGCAACAGGCTGCGCTCAGTCCGCACGCGCCACCCCCGTTGCCGGCCGCAGGTAGCCATGGAGGTCGAAGCTCACGTCCAGCCCGCCTTCCTGCGGCTGCGCACTGCCCGGGATCGCGAAATAGCGTTGCGCGGCGATGCTCAACATGTCCACGAACAGGTACGGCCGGGTGGATTCCAGGGTGTGCAGTACGGCCAGGGTCTCCGCGTTGCCGCAGCGCAGGCGCACTTGCACGGTGACCCGGCGGTAGCGGCCCGGCGGCGGGTCGCCGGACAGCGGCGCGCGGTTGACGATGGCGCAGCCGCGATTGCCCGGGCTGGCCTCGCCGACCACGCGCTCCAGTTGCTGGATCAGCGCGGCGGTAGCCAGTTCAGTCGTCGGTTCGGCAAGGAAACCGGACGCGCCGCCGCGGGCATCGAGTTCGGCCAGCCGCTGTTCGATCTGCGGGCGTTGCGCCAGCAGGCTGCGCACCCGCGCGTCGCGCCCGCGCAACTCGGCGATGCGGGCATCGGCCTCGCGCAGCGGCACGGTGAACAGCGGATGCACCAGCAGCAGGTAGAGCAGCCCGAGCACCGCCAGCAGCAGGGCCAGCGCCAGCCAGCGATCGCGGTCAGCGCGCGCCATCGGCGGCCTCCTGCCTGTCATCGACAGGCGCGTCGGCACCGGCGCCACCGCGCAGTTGCGCGACGATGGTGAAACGATCCATGCGCGTGCGCGGATCGGTCTGCAGGGCGCCACTCAACGCGGGCAGATGCCATTGCGGCGCGCCCTCCAGCTTGCCGACCAGCGCCGCGGCCTGGTTGGACAGGCCGATCAGGGTCAGTTGCTCGCCTTCGATGCTCATTTTCTCGAGGTAGGTGCCATCCGGCAGGCGCGGCGACAACGCGTCGATGACTTCGATCACGGAGGCGCGGCCGTTGCGCTGGCGCTGCAGGTAGGCACCGCCTTCGACCGCATCCACCAGGCGCTGGCGCTGCTCGGACACGCCGCGCGCCTGCTGGCTGCGCGCGGCGACCTCGGCCTGCAAGGCATCGGCGGCCGCACGGCGGTTATCGACCACCTGCGCAAGCGCCAGTCCCAGCGCCAGCAGCGCCACCGCGCCCAGGACCAGGTTCCACAACCGCCACGGATTGCGCCGCTGCAGGCGCTGCGCCGGAGGCAGCAGGTTCACGCCGAGGGGGCGGCCCTCGGCGTCGAGCAGGTCCACGCCCGACAGCGTGCCTGCCATTGCCCCGAGTTGCGCGGTTTGCGCGTCCAGCGCGCGGCGCGGCGCCACCACCAGCTCGACCTGCAGCTGGCCGTCCTCGCGCACCCCCAGCAGGCGACCGTCGTGGACCACGTCGGCGGCGGCGAAGGGGGTTTGCCGTTCGATCTCGAAGGCCAGCACGTCGCGCAGGCGTTCGCGTGCAGCGGCCGGCAACAACAACGGGCGGCGCAGGCCCTGCGCGGCCGGCAACACCAGCCAGCGCGGCAAATCCGCGGCGGCATCGGCCAGCACCCCGGCCAGCGGATCGCGCCCGTCCGCGGCGCCATGCACATGCAACGGCAGCATCGCGACGTCCTGCACGCTGTCGGCGCGCTGGCGGCGCAACTGCACGCCCTCCCCCTGCACCTGCAGCAACACGCGATCGCCATTGGCGGACAGCAGGCGTTGCCAACGCAGCGGCAACCAGGCCCGCAGGCCGGCGCTCCACCACGCGATGAATCCGCGCAGGCCGACGCCGGCACTGCCCAGGCGTGCAGGCATCGCGCTCACCGTGCGTCGCTCCCCGCCTGCCAACGCAGCGGCGTGTACGTCGATCCGGGCAAAGCGTTGCCTCCCATTCGCAGGACTACCGACAGATGCGCGCTGCGACCATCGGGGAGTCGGGCACGGCTGTCGATACTATACGTGCCGCTGCCGGCGCTTGCTGGCGGCGCATCCGGGTCGATCGGCGCCGTGCGTGGCTGCAGGCCCATCGCCGCCAGCACCACCGGAGAGGCGATGTTCGCGTTCGGGGCGGCATTGCCGGAATACACGGTGAGGTGCGGCACCGCGGACGCCACCAGCGCCGGACGCATGCCCAGCACCTGCGCCAGTTCCGCCACGCTGTCGAACGGCGCGTCCTTCGCGCCCCAGGCCAGGCCTGCCGAGGCGTAGGCCGGATCCTCCGCCCCCCCGACGGGCTGGCTGAGGTTGTCGGGGTCGCGCCAATCCACGATGGCGGCGGCCAGGCGGGTGGCACCCTCGCGTGGCTCGCCGAGTTCCTCGAACAGGCCGGCCAGCAGGGTCGGCGGCGCGGCGTTGAGGTCGATCTTGGCGGCTTCATCGAGGATCGCCACCGACACATCGGCCCCGCCGAAGGGCAATTTGTACGCACGCCCGTCGGCCACCCAGCGCTGCTTGGGATCCTGTTCCAGCAGGCGCGACACCGCGAGTTCCAGTCCGGCCCGCGCGGCCTCGCCGGCGACCACGCCGCGCGCCGCGCCATTGCCCTGCAGCGACTCGATGCGCGCCGACATCGCATACGCGGCGACCAAACCGCTCAGCAGCAACACCAGCCACATCACCAGCAGCAGTGCGGCGCCGCGCTGCCGGCTCACTGCTGCACGTCCGTGTTGGTGGCGAAGCTGCCGGCCATCGGCAACGCGACGATGAGGTCCGGCCACGCGCCGCGCGCATCACTGACCTGCACGCGCACCTGCACCGGCAACATGCGCGGGTCTTCCCAGTTGCGCTCCCAGGGCCCGAAACCGTCGTTGCCGGTCAGCCCGCGATAGGCGAAGCGCACCTGGCGCAGGTCTTCCGCCAGCGCCTCCGGCGGACGGGCCGCGCTGCCGACCAGGACCTGCCCGCCCTGCACCATGCGGAACTCGACCAGCAGGTCGAGCCCACCCGTCGCACCGCGACCGACGCCGAAGGCATGCAGCTGCGGGCCGCCGCGGCCCAGGTAGTCCGGCAGGTCGGCGACGAAGCGCATCGAGTTTTCGTCGCCCTCGAAGCGCTTCGATGCGCCGGTGCCGGGATCCAGTTCGAAGACGATGCCCTGTGCGCCGCCGATGCGCCGGCGGAGGAAATCGGAGACCGCGCGGATGCGTTCGTTGCGTTCGGCGATGGCCTCGCCGCGCTGCGCGGTGGCAGCCGCCGCGCGCAGGGTCGCGAAGCCGAGCGCCATCGCGGCGGCCAGCAGGCTGGTGGCCAGCAACACTTCCAGCAAGGTGAAGCCGGCGGCGCGGCGCATCACGGCGTCCCGCCTTGGGCGGGCAGGGCCAGGCGCAGGCTGCTGACCTGCAGGCGTTGCTGCGGGTCGCCCTCGGCCCATTCGATGTCCAGTTGCACGTGCAGCAGGCGGGCGGCGCCGGGGTCGTCCCGAACCATGCTGTCGCGCGCCGCCGGATCGGTCCACGGCGTGGCCTGGAACTGCCAGCGGTAGCGGCCCTCCTCGAGCTCGCCATTCGCCCGCACCGGCCCCTGCAATGCGCTGGCCTGCTGCGCGAGCAAGGTTTGTGCGTGCAGCGCTGCGCGGCCGGCATCGCCCGCTTGGCGGACCTGCCGGGTCGCGCCCGACAGCGTGCCGATGAGCAGGGTCAGGCCCAGCGCCAGGACGGCGAAGGCCACGATGATCTCGATCAGGGTAAAGCCGGCCGCGCCGCGCCTCGACCCCGGCTGGCGATGCGACGACGCGGGTCTCATCGCACATCCCGCACGCGGCGCATCACCACTTCGCCGGTGAGCCAGCGGACATCCACGTCCCAGCCCGCGCCATTTGCCAGCAGGCGCACGCGCCCGCCGGTGGCCGCGCCATCCGGGAAGAACCGCACCACGCCCTTGCCTTTGGCATCGTCCGCATCCGCGAACTGCGCCCCGCCGGCGCCGGTGAACACCACCGCACCCTCGCCAGGCAGGCTGCCGCTGCGGCCTTTCGCCCCGCGCCAGCTGCGGCCCTGCGGATCGATGACCACGTCCTGCGGCTCGCCGGTGCTGATCGCCACCGCGCGGGCGAAGCGCAACTGCGCGGCGATTTCCTTTGCCGAAGAATGCAACTGCATGCCACGCAGCCCCCCGCCGAACGCCGCCATCGCCATCAGGCTGGCGGCGGCGATGATCACCAGCACCACCAGCATTTCCAGCAGCGTGAATCCCGCCGAACGTCCGCGCCCGCGCATGGGTGTCTCCGCGCCCGCGCCGGCCGCGCTTATTCGAACGGGATGTCGGCGTTGACGCTGGTACCGCCCACCTGGCGGTCGGCACCGAGGCTGACCAGGTCGAACGGCTTGCTCTCGCCCGGCACCTTGTAGGTGTAGGGCTGCTTCCACGG
>Ga0075158_10003821_pt1 | contig 10500 bp, 10 predicted proteins | sample JI91814BDNA_FD_70968 | JGI IMG/M metagenome (GOLD analysis project Ga0075158, IMG submission 70968) | Wastewater effluent complex algal communities from Wisconsin, to seasonally profile nutrient transformation and Carbon sequestration -... | ecosystem: Engineered > WWTP > Effluent > Algae... | reverse complement strand
AACTTTTGCAAGACCAAAGTATGTAAAACCAAGCCATTTGATCCATAAAAATGTAGAAAAGGCAGGAGAACACAATCAGTTTTCAACAGAAAGAAAGCATCCGGTTTTCTTTGTAGATCTTCCGAGTAAGAATGTAAGCATGACGATTGGAGGATTAACTCCCGGGCAGCAAACCAACAGACACCGTCATACTTATGAAACGGTATTATTTGTTATTGAAGGCAAAGGCTGGACAGAAGTAGAAGATGAAAGGGTACATTGGGAAGCAGGAGATGCTGTATATATTCCTTCATGGGCGTGGCACAAACATCAGAATCTGAGCGATACGGAACCTGCCAAATATATCGCCTGCGAAAATGCGCCTCAGCTGCAAAACTTAGGAGTTGCCTTGAGAGAGGAAGAAGGAAGAGACCTTTAATCGTAACATGTTAAACCATTAAGGCGAGTAGTTCGGTTGTATTTGATATCGGATATGATTTTTTTAAACGAAGCTATACTTACTATTCTTAACAACGTATTCTCTCTTAATGGTTTAAAAATAATCTTGAACTTTTAAACCGACAAAACATGAAAAATGTGCCATTTAAAGGGATCATAGCCTATCCCATAACACCTTTTGATGAAAATGAAAAAGTAGATATTCCTCTTTTCAAACACTTGGTAGAAAGGCTGATCACTTCCGGAAGCCACGGTATTGCTCCATTGGGAAGTACAGGGGTAATGCCTTATCTGTCTGACGAAGAAAAAGAAGAAGTTACTGAAGCTACTTTACAGCAGGTAAAAGGCAGAATTCCAACGCTTGTAGGGGTTTCCAATCTTACGACAGAGAAAACCATTCATCACGCTCAGTTTGCGGAGAAAGCAGGAGCTGATGCAGTCATGATTATTCCAATGAGCTACTGGAAGCTTACCGACGACGAAATTGTAACGCATTATGATGCTGTAGCCAGTAAGATTTCTATTCCGATTATGGCGTACAATAATCCGGCAACAAGTGGAGTAGACATGTCTCCGGCTTTGCTGAAAAGGCTGCTTGAAATTCCTAATGTAACGATGATCAAAGAAAGTACGGGAGACATCCAGAGAATGCATTATCTGAGGAGAGAATTGGGGGAAGAAGTGGCATTCTACAACGGTTCAAATCCTTTGGCTCTTGCTGCATTTTCTGCGGGAGCGAGAGGCTGGTGCACCGCAGCTCCCAATCTTATTCCTGAGTGGAATATCAGTCTTTATAATGCAGTGGAGGAAGGTGATCTTGAAAAAGCAAAAACAATTTTCTATCAGCAGTTTGATCTTTTAAAATTTATTGTGAACAAAGGATTGCCAAGAGCAGTGAAATCTGGTCTGAATATTCTGGGTGAAGATGGCGGGAACTTAAGAAGTCCTTTGAAACCTTTACACGAAAAAGAAACCGAAGAATTAAAAAATATTATTAAAACCCTTATTAATTAATACAATCGTATGAAAAAGTCCATTTTTTATCATGCAGGATGTCCTGTATGTATCAGCGCAGAAAATGATATCGTTACCCTTATAGGTTTGGAAAACGTTGAAATTATCCATTTGGGTAATGATAGAAGCAGAATTGAAGACGCTGAAAAGGCGGGTGTAAAATCTGTACCTGCTTTGGTAACTCCTAACGGAAATGTTCTTCATATTAATTTTGGAGCGTCTATAGAAGATGTGAAAAGTTAGAACATCATTAATCTTGTATAAACGGCTCAAGAAATTGAGCCGTTTTTTTATCTCTCCTGCGCAGATAATGGTGCATAAATCTGCTTATTTTGAATCTTCTAAATTATAGCATTTCCTTCCACACCGTCAGCATTATTGGTTTTATGCCCTGTTATCGCAGAAGCTACAAAACTGAAAAGACTGACCAGTTTTCCTGCTTTGGTGTCCCAATAATAGGTTTCTTTAGGTTCTACACGGATAATGGTAACATTGGGATCATCTTTTCCGTCAAACCATGCTTTAGCCAGAGGAGACCATTTATCTTCTATGGTTGCTTTATCTTTATAAACTGAAGCTTTTCCATATACCGAAAGATATTGGGAATCACCATTATTCATAAAAAACAGTTGTACTCTGCGGTCTTCTTTGATTTCAAAATTCTTATTGCTGGTACCACTGCTGATAAACCAGAGATTTCCACTGTCATCCGTTTCCTGTAGTGTCATAGGTCTTGAATTGATGGGAGTTGTTTCCAGCTCCGTACAAAACATACATATTCGTGCTTTTTCTGACAGTTCTTTGATCTTTTTGATCGCTTCCAGATGCGTAAGATTTTGTGTTGACATAATATAATATTTTAGTGATTGATATTCATCAAAATATTCAAATACCTGACCAAAAGGGAATAAAATGTGGTACCTTACATGGATTTCTTTTAGTTTTTTGGAAATCACAACGAAGCAGAATAATTTTTAATTCTACATAAGCTGCAAGAATTTTATCAATTTTTATCTCTTGCAGATCACACAGATTGGGCAGATAATATTGATCTGCTTAATTGGCAAAATCTGCGAGAGAATTTAAATATGTAATTTTATATGTCTTAAATTTAGTGGTTGCTTTTTTCTGGAAATAAGTTTTACGTAAATTTGATGAATGCAGATTTCGCCTCCTCAACATCTGGCTTCTTTTATAAGGCATTACATCTTTTTGGAAAATTCCGGGGAGAATATGAGGAATTTAAGGCTCTTTACGGATGGAAGTTCCGGATTGATACTATCCGGAGATATGAAACTGTATTCCGGTACTGCAAAGGAACGGATGCCGCTTTCCTTTTTCTACGGGGCTTTGAACGGATACAAAGATTTCTCTTCAAAAGGCAGCTTTTCTCTGATTGCGGTGATATTTCAACCTTATTTTTTGAATATCATTTTGAAAACCTCTGCTAAAGATATTCGTAATCAGATTATTTCCGTAGAAGATGTACTGAAAAATAAACTGGAAATATTTCAGGAAAAATTGTTTAATAAAACAAATTCACTAACTATTATTAATGATCTGAATATCTTTTTCACCCATTTTTTATCAGAAATAATAAGTACAGATCATCATCTTATAGCCGTAACTCAGCAATATCTTCTTCAAAGCAAAGGTTCTGTATCCTCTAAAGATTTGCAGCATTTCACCGGATATTCTGAACGTCAGTTGGAAAGAAAGTTTGAATATCATATGGGAATGTCTCCCAAAAAATACGCGAATATTATCCGTCTTCACTACTTTTTAAGCCTTATGAACAATGAGAATGATCATAAAAATATGACCATGCTTTCTTATGAAGCAGGATATTCTGACCAGTCGCATCTTATCCGGGAATTCAAAAATAATATCGGGCTTACTCCCAAACAATATCTGAACACAGAAAATAAAATGGCTGTTAATTTTATTGAGCTTTAAAATAGGAATGTCGGTTTTATACAATTTTTCGCAGGCAATACAATCTAGTTTTGCTTAAAAAAATCAATGAATATTAAAATTTCTACCGCACAGTTTGAAAATAAAAGTGGAGATAAGGCGTATAATCTATCTGTCATAGAAAAATTAGCTGGTGAAGCCGCATCCAAAGGATCGCATGTGATTGCTTTTCATGAATGCTCCATTACAGGGTATACTTTTGCCCGAAAACTTTTCAGGGAACAGCTTCTTGATATAGCAGAACTCATTCCGGATGGGAAGAGTATTCAAAGACTGCAGGAAATTGCTGCCAGGCATAATATCACCATTATGGCCGGACTGTTTGAAAAAGATGAAAATGACAATCTTTTCAAAGCTTATGTATGTGTTGATAAAACAGGGCTTAAGGCTAAGTACAGAAAATTACACCCTTTTATCAATCCGAATCTTACCCCCGGAAATGAATATTGTGTATTTGATATTATGGGCTGGAAGTGTGGAATTCTGATCTGCTATGATAACAATGTTATTGAAAATGTAAGAGCGACAAGGCTTTTGGGTGCAGATATTATTTTTATGCCGCATGTTACGATGTGTACGCCTTCTACAAGGCCGGGAGCAGGGTTTGTAGATCCTCAGCTTTGGGAAAACAGGGTAGCAGATCCTACCTCTTTACGCTTAGAATTTAATGGAATGAAAGGCAGAGACTGGTTGATGAAATGGCTTCCGTCAAGAGCCTATGATAACGGAGTTTATATCGTTTTTTCAAATCCCATTGGTATGGATGATGATCAGTTAAAAAACGGATGTTCCATGATTATAGACCCTTTCGGAGATGTGATTGCAGAGTGCCGCTCATGGGAAGACCATTTTGAAACCGCTGCCATTACTCCTGAAAAGCTTACTCAGGCAGGAGGATATCGATATATTAAAGCCCGAAGACCCGAATTATACAGGGATATCATTGGACAGGAGCATTCATCAGAACAAAAAGTAGTTTGGCTCAGCGATAAAACCATATAAAATCAAAATTTCTCCTACTTAATTGACCGATCCTTCTATGTGGCCTGTTTCATATTCTTTTTCAGTTCTTACATCCAAAATAACAGCCCTTTTTTGGAGGAGTTCCGGTAAAAGGATTCTGGCTTTTTTGAAGAGAATCAATGAAAATTTTTCTGAAGTAGGGTTTCATCAGATCCGTAATAATAGCCAGATCCATTTCATCCTTGGTTTTAGAATGATAATAAAACGTACCTTTCTTCACCTGAGTCGTTATTATACAAAGGAGCACATTTTAAATGTAAAATAAACTATCAGTATTCTGATGCTTTAATAGAATTTAAATAATTTTTATAATACAATTATTCATCGGAAATTTGCTTTGTCAATTTCAACAAAATTACAAGACAATGAACTTTCAAAAAGAAATACGGATGAATACTGCAGCACAGACCGCTAAAAAAGGTCTTCCTGCAGCACTTTGGGCATTAACGATCAGTGCCTTCGGAATAGGAACTACAGAATTTGTGATTGTAGGACTGCTTCCCACAGTAGCTTCCGACCTTGGAATCACGATTCCCTCCGCAGGGCTGCTGGTAAGTCTTTATGCGATAGGAGTGGCTATCGGAGCACCGATATTAACGGCATTAACAGGGAAAATTCCACGCAAAACGCTATTGGTATCTATTATGCTGCTATTTGTAATAGGAAACGGGCTGGCATCTATAGCTCCGGGTTTTATAACTTTGGTTTTAGCAAGAATACTTACAGGATTTGCCCATGGGGTTTATTTTTCCATCGGTTCTACCATTGCAGCTTCGCTGGTTCCTGAAGAAAAAAGAGCCACCGCAATTTCCATTATGTTTGCCGGACTTACACTTGCGATTGTAACAGGTGTTCCGCTAGGGACGTTTATAGGACAGCATTTCGGGTGGAGAGCCACTTTTATAGGTGTTTCAATCCTTGGGATTATTGGGTTGATTGCCAGTTTATTATTGGTTCCCAACAACCTGAAGAACGGAAAAACCGCTTCTATAAAAAGTCAGTTTAAAGTGCTTGGGAACAGACGTCTGATTTTTGCTTTTTTAATGACAGCGATGGGATATGGTGGTACGTTTGTAGTATTTACGTATCTGTCACCTATTTTACAGAAAATTACAGGATTTCAGGAGTCGACCGTCACTTTTATTCTTTTGATTTACGGAATTGCCATTGCCTTAGGAAACCTGATTGGAGGAAAAGTAGCCAATAAAAACCCTTTGAAAGCCCTTCTATGGATGTTTGCAGCACAGGGATTGGTATTGCTTGCCTTTTATTTTACAGTAAGCAGTCCGTTTTTAAGTATCATTACGCTTTTCTTATTAGGAGCTTTATCATTTGCTTCTGTTCCGGGCCTTCAGCTACTGGTGGTACAGATTGCAGAAAAAGAACTTCCGGGAACTGAAGATGTTGCTTCAGGGATCAATATTGCAGCATTTAATATTGGGATTGCGATAGGATCTTATGCTGGAGGGATGATTGTAACATCTTCCTTGGGGCTGGCGAGTACACCATGGATAGGAGCATTATTCCTGTTGGCTACCGTATTGATTACAGTCTACAGTATCCGTTTAAGCAAGCAAAATTAAGATTTTACAAATGTTTTTATTTGTCTTACCAATCCATGTCAAGGTTTTAAACCTTGACATGGATTATAGATTAAAACTCATTTTCTAGCATCAGAATCTACTGGGGTAGCACTTTAGATTATCAGATTTCATAAATCTCCGCATCTGTAAACACAAAAAATGTACTTTTCTTAGGCAGGTTTTTTGTGTCCAGTCCTGTAAATTCACTGAAAGCCGGTAATAATAATTGATTATTGCTGATAGCAAAGCAGGGTAGCCTGATATTCTTTACTGTAGAATTCAGTACAATTCCGGGGTGAATATGTCCGGTAATCTGGAATCCGGATCTGGACGGATCAAAATCATGGATAAATGTAATGTCTTCTATCTCAAGGAATGCGGATTTATGATGAAAGCATAATTTTTCCTCCAGAGCTTTCGAGATCCGGTCATGGTTTCCTTCAATAAGATAAAATTGTATCTGAGGATATTGATTTTTCCAGGTGCAGAATTCATCCACATCAGAATTGTCTCCTGCATGAAGTAAATCTCCAACCACAATAAATTTTTCAGGCTGAAAATATTCGATCAAAGCTGATAATCTTTCCAGATCATTTTTCATAATATGATTGGCCAGTGCAATGCCATTTTTACGGAAATGAGCCGTTTTCCCAATGTGCAGATCAGAAAGAATCAATGCTTTTTCTTTTTGCCAGAATGCTGCCCGCTGATTGGTCAGAGTGAAAGTCTTGTTTTGGATAGAAATATTTTTAGTTGCTATAAACACTTGATGAATTGAAAATTGAAGGTTTAAAGTTAAATTATTTAAACCGGATCAGCTAACTTTCCGGCTTACATGAAATTTTTCATCAAAAACATACGTCAGAGGAAAACCAGTGGCAATCTCTCTTTCTAAAATTTCTTCCGGGGAGAGATGCTCAAGATACATGATTAAGGCACGAAGGCTGTTTCCGTGGGCTACAATCAATACATTTTCGCCTTGTTTTAATAAAGGTCTTATCTGGCTTTCAAAATAAGGAATCACTCTGTTGTAGGTATCTTTAAGGCTTTCACCGCCCGGAGGAACCACATCAAATGATCTGCGCCAGGTATGAACCTGCTCATCACCGTATTTCAAAGCGGTTTCTGCCTTGTTTAATCCTTCGAGATTTCCGTAAGAACGTTCGTTTAATGCTTTATCTTTAATGACCGGAATATCGGGGTTTCCTATTTCATCCAGAATGATGGATAAGGTATGCTGTGCTCTGATCAAGGCGGAAGTAAATGCTATATCTATTTTTTCTCCTTTTAACGCAAGACCTGCTTTTTTTGCTTCTTCAATTCCGGCTTCAGTTATATCGATATCCTTCCAGCCTGTAAATCTGTTTTCCAGATTCCAGAGTGATTGTCCGTGACGGACCAAGAACAATTTTTCCATTATTTAATTTTTTTATACTTCTAAGAAGATATACTCTAAGTTACGATGATTATTTAAGTTTATCAAGAAAATTAACCTAGAATATTAGGCTGTGAATAAGATTAAAAGAGTAGGGAATTCATTGAAAAAACATTGGATTGATCATCAAAAATCACTAATATCAGACAGTTTCAGCATCCTTTTAATTCTTGCATCCAGTCCTTCACTTGAAAGCGTCTGCCTTAAGCTGTCTACTTTAATTGGGAAGCTCAACGGAGTAAATGAACGGGAGCGTTTTAAAATAATTTCAGAGTTTTCAATTCTTTTAAAAGCTTCTACAAGCCGCTGTTCCTGAAGCTGCATATTAAAAACTTCTGTGTACGCCTGTTTGATTAAAAAATGATTGGAGTCGTGGTCTTCCAGTACTTTAAAAATAAGTCCGGCAGAGCTTTGCAGCGATTTGTTGGAGCGCTGCTGTCCTGCATAATTCTGAATCACCATGCCTGAAATCACTGCAATATCACGAAATTTTCTTCTTGCCATTTCAGCAGAATTGATACTTGCGATCACATCATTCATCAGATTCTCTCTGCTTAAAATCTGTTGCAGATTGTCTTCATGTAAAGGAATTTCTTTATCACTGAACAGTTCAAATCCATAATCGTTCATAGCCATAGAAAAGGAGATAGGAGCCAGTTTTGAAATCCGGTAGGCAATCAGAGCAGCCATTACTTCATGCACCAGACGCCCTTCAAAAGGATACATGAACAAATGATATCCTTCACGATTTTTGATCATTTCCACCAGAAATTCGCCTTCTTTGGGAATATGGGAATTTTTTTCCTGATTGATCAGAAGAGGATGCAGAAATTTCAATTCTTTTTCTGAAGCTTTCGGATTTAAAGCATGCGAAAGTTTTTCTCTCAGAAAATGTCCCAGATTGCTGCTTAGTGGAAGCCTTCCGCCAAGATAACTCGGAACCAAAGCTCTTCCTTTAGCAGCTCTTACATACACTGTCATATCTTTGATGATCACCACTTCCAGTGTTCGGCCGGCCAGAATAAATTTTTCTTCTTTTTTTAGTTTTGAAATAAAATATTCTTCAATCATTCCGATATAGCCTCCGGAAATAAATTTCACTTTCAGCATCGCATCACTCACAATCACACCCATATTCATGCGGTGAAGCATCGCAATTTTTCTTGACGTTACTTTATAAAGGCCATTTTCCATAATGACGATTTTATGAAACTCTTCATAGCTCTTCAATACACTGCCGCCAATGGTAAGAAACTCCAGAATGCTTTTCCATTCTTCATCCAGCATTTCCTGGAAGGCATATACTTTTTTTATTCTTTCATACAGTTCGTCAGGATAAAAGCCGTCTCCAACCGCCAATGTCATCAGAAACTGAACTAATACATCAAAACATAAAACCTGTGGTTCTCTTGGCTCTACTACTTTCTGTTTTACGGCTTCTTTTAAAGCTGAAACTTCAATCAGTTCCAGAGAATGGGTAGGAACGCAATAAATTTTTGAGGTTTCAAAAGGAGAGTGTCCGCTTCGTCCGGCTCTTTGAAGAAAACGTGCAACTCCTTTGGCTGATCCAACCTGAATGACGGTGTCAACAGGTTTAAAATCAATTCCAAGATCGAGGGATGATGTGGAAACTACGGCTTTTAATTTTCCGGAACTTAAATTTTCTTCAATCCAGATTCTTAAATGGGCATCAATAGAACTGTGGTGAATGGCGATCTGACCCGCAAAATCAGGATAAGCATCCAGTAAAAGCTGATACCACATTTCGCTCTGGCTTCTGGTATTCGTGAATACGATGGTAGATTTTGATTCCAGAATAATAGGAACCACTTTATCTGCAAGTTTATTTCCAAGATGTCCGGCCCAGGGCAATATCTCGATTTCATCCGGAAAAACGGGGAGAATATCTATTTTCTTATGTTCTTTGGCTGTAATTTTTGTTTTTTTAACAGCATACGGAATAAGCACATCCATGGCTTCATCCAGATTTCCAATGGTAGCGGTGATTCCCCAGATTTTGATCTTGGGAACATATTTTCTAAGCTGTGAAATCCCGAGTTCTACCATGACACCGCGCTTTGAACCCAGCAATTCATGCCATTCATCTACGGCTACGCATTTCATATCTTTGAAAAACCTTTCATTATTTTTCTGAGCCAGAAGCAAATGAAGACTTTCGGGAGTTACAACAAGGATTTCAGGCATCTTTTTTACCTGCTGCTGTCTTACTTTGGGATCTGTATCTCCGTTTCTTACGCCTACAGCCCAGTCAAGTCCGATTTCATCAATAGCTTCCTGCATGGCTTTCGCAATATCTTTGGAGAGGGAACGAAGAGGAGTTATCCAGATCATTTTCAGCCCTTTTTTATATTGCTCGGGATGATTCAGGAAATCTGAAATTAAGGCTAAAAAAACAGAGAAGGTCTTTCCAAAACCTGTCGGGGCAACTACCATTCCGCTGTATCCACTTCCAAATTTCTTCCAGGTTTCCAGCTGAAATTTAAAAGGGGCAATACCTTTATCGGTCATCCATTCCTGAATGATCTTGAATCCGTCGGTATGTTCAAAAGCTGTCAATTTATATTTGATTTAAATTTTTAACGCAAAAGGCGCTAGGGTTTTATATGGTATTACTTATTTTTTCGATCGCAAGGGAGTTTCACTCAGCGAAGGTTTTATTGGATTAATTTTTTAATTTCTTCCAAATCATCAATTTCGTCTACAGTTTTGTCTTTCCGCCACCTTACGATTCTTGGAAACCGCAGTGCTACACCACTTTTATGGCGGTTGCTGAAACCTATGCCTTCAAAAGCAATTTCGAAGACCAGTTCTGCTTTTACGGTTCTTACAGGACCGAATTTCTCAATAGCATTTTTGGTCACAAACCGGCTCACCTCCATGATTTCTTTATCTGTCAATCCAGAATACGCTTTGGCGATGGTTACTAAAGTATCCCCGTTTTTCACGGCAAAAGTATAATCGGTGTAGTAGGCACTTCGTCTGCCGCTTCCTTTTTGGGCATAGATCAGGACC
>Ga0075158_10003818_pt1 | contig 10501 bp, 8 predicted proteins | sample JI91814BDNA_FD_70968 | JGI IMG/M metagenome (GOLD analysis project Ga0075158, IMG submission 70968) | Wastewater effluent complex algal communities from Wisconsin, to seasonally profile nutrient transformation and Carbon sequestration -... | ecosystem: Engineered > WWTP > Effluent > Algae... | reverse complement strand
GTCGCGGAGGTGGCAGACGAGGCTGTCCTGGGACAGGTCGAAGCGGGCGCCCGGGGCCACGGAACTGGCCCAGGAGGCGGCGTCGAGGGGTCGCAGGGGGACCGGCACGATAGCGCGCATGGTTTCAGATGTCCGGGGGAACCGCAAGGTGTAGAGTCGAGGCGCCGGGGCAAGCGGCGCGCAGGACATGACCTCGGGCACTTCGGGCAACTCGAACGCAGGCGCCACCTCGATGTCGGGCATCCAGACGTGGGTGGCCAACCTCACCCGGCAGGCCGCGTTCACCCGCGGGTACTCGCCGCTCTACGGGGCGATCCTCGACTCGCTGGCGGCGTGGTTGCCGGGCCCGGACGGCGACGCGGCGACCACGGTGCGCCGGCGGTTCAAAGAGTTCGTGGCGACGCAGGCGTGGGACAACGACCTCGAGCCGATCTTAAAATTGGCCGCGGCGCTGCACGCCTTCGTGCTCGCGGGGGACCCGCGGGTCGCGCGGCTGCGGCCGTACTACCTCACCGTGGCGACCAAACTCGAGGCGCGGCCGGTCGGCGAGGCGTTCGCGGACGACCTGCGGGCCGCGCTCGACAGCCTCGGCGAGGACCTCGTGAAGGCGGCGCGGGCCTGGGTGATCCAGACCAACGAGACGGCGCGCGGGGTCGTGTGGCTGCTGCCGGCGGCGCTGCTGCAGATCGAGGCGGTGCACCTGGTCGAGCTCGGGACCAGCGCGGGGCTCAACCTGTTCGCGGATCTGCGGCGGTTCGATCTGCGGTGGCCGGACGGGGCCGTCACGCTCGGGCTGGCCGAGGCGGCGCAGTTCGAGATGGCGTGCGAGGGGCCAGGGCCGGGCGATGTGACGGTGCGCGCGCCCGAGGTGGTGACGCGCGTCGGCGCCGATGCTCGCGTGGTCGACCTCGACGCGCCGGGCGCGGAGGTCCAGCTCGCGGCGTGCGTGTGGGGCGACCAGCCGCAGCGCATGCGACGGCTGCAGGAGGCGCTGGCGCTGCGGCGGCAGTCTCTGGGGACCGCGCAGGCGGCTCGCCTGGTCAAGGCGCGGCTGCCGGACGAGCTCGAGGAGTTCTTGACCGGGGCCGTGCCGGCGCAGGCGGTCGCGCCGGTGGTGCTGTTCGACACGTATGTGACCGCGTATTTCAACGACGTCGACCACGGGGCGCTGGTCCGCGGGGTCGATGCGTTCGCCCGGGCGTGGACGTTGCGGCACCGGCTGCCGTGGTTGTGGGTCCGCTTCGAGCCGCCGCGGGCGGGCGAGCCGGACGCGCCGGAGACGGGCTGGTGTCGCTGGTGGGTCGAGGTTTGGACCCAGGGTAAACGACGGCGGATCGAGCTCGGGTGGGCCCATCCTCACTGTGTGAAGGCGACGTTCGGGCCGGGGCTCGCCGAGCTGATCGCGCTCGGCGGGCCGGAGTGACATTCATGATCAAGGGTGGCATGGTCCGGGCCAACGCCGTGAAGTCGATCCTCCCCTGCACGTTCGTGGTGGTGCTGCTGGCGCCCGTGTCGGCGCTGGCGAGCCCGTACCGCGTGTTCGTGCAGGCTCCGCCGGCCGAGCCGGCGCCGGCACCGGCGCCCGCGCCCGCGGCCGCGGCGGCGAATGAGCCGCTGACGAGCGACCCGGCGGTCGAGTATCAGAAGGGCGAGCAGGCGTACGCGCTCGGCAACTACGAGCAGGCGGTGCGGCACTTCGAACGCAGCTACGAGCTGTCGAACCTGCCCGACCTTCTCTACAACCTCGGGATGTCGTACGCGCAGTGGCACGGGCTCAGCAACGACGTGAACCACCTGCGCAAGGCGAAGCGGCTGTTTCAGAACTACGTCAAGCGGCTGGCCGAGGACCCGGGGATGGACCAGAGCCAGCGCGCCGAGGCGGAGGCGCAGATCGCCAGGGTCGACGAGCAGATCGCCGAGGCCGAGCAGGCGGCGAAGCCGGTGCCGCCGCCGGTGATCGAGCCCAGAGAAGAGCCGAAGCCGGTGGTCCAGCAAGATCAGCCGGCGAAGAAGCCGGTGTACAAGCGCGGGGCGTTCTGGGGGATCGTCGCGGGGGTCCTGGTGATCGGCGCGGTGACGGCGACGGCGGTGGTGCTGTCGCGCAAGCACGGGTTCGAGCCGGAGCTCGGGACGATCGGCCCGAACAGCGCCGCGCTGCGGTTTTGAGGTTTGAAGCATGTCCGCCGTGACCTCGAGCCAGGAGATGCATCCGGTGTCTGGCGCTCGCTTCGTGTGCGAGCGCGATGAGACCGGCGTGTATCAGTTCGTGGTGTACGTGGCTGGCGGGGCGACCCACCGCGGCGAGCTGCGCTGGGACGCCGAGGGGCGCGCGGTGGCCGAGCCCGAGGTGCCCGAGGCGTGGGTGCAGGCGGAAATTTTGAAGCTGGCGCGGGTGCTCAAGCACGGCCAGCAGGCGCGGCTGATCCGCTGGCGCGGGCCGTGAAGGCCTGATTAAACGGAGAGAGGCAGGCCCCGCGGGGAGCCTGCCTCGTTCAGTTCAGGTGGAGGGGATCAGCCGGTCGAGGACGACCCGCCGCTGGTCGAGGTGCCCTCGGAGGTGCTGGTGGTGCCCTCGTTGATCGGGCAGCCGTCGTCGCCCTCGTCGCAGCAGATGCACACGGTCTCGGAGTCCTGCTCGCCGCAGTAGCCGTAGTCGTAGGTCATCATCATCTGGCCGATCTCCTGGCACTGGACCAGGCAGTCCGCGGCGGTCGTCTTGCCGAACACGCAGTACTCGATGTCCTTGTCGGTGGTGCAGGTCGAGTCGCTGTTGGAGTCGCACGCGGTGCCGGGGCCGACGCCGCACTCGAACTCGATGGTGTTGCCGTTGAGGCGGCAGCCGTAGGCGAAGGCGTTGTCGGCGTTGAGGTCGAACTTGCAGCTCTCGTTGCCGGACGAGGTGTCCTCGACCCACACGCCGCCCTCGCAGATGTAGTACTTGCTGCCCTCGACGTCGCAGGCGGGGTCGTCGGCCTGGAGGCACAGGTAGGCCTCGCCGTTGTCCACGTCGCAGCTGGCGGGCGGCTCGACCTCGACGACGCAGTCGCTCGGGGCGGGGCCGGTGGTGCCGGAGGTCGGAGGCGGCTCGGTGGTCGTGCCGTCGGAGTTGCTGGTGTCGGTGCCGCCGGTCGGGACGTCGCTGGTGGTGTCTGCGTTGGAGGTGTTGTTGTTGGAGGTGTTGTTGTTGCTGGTGTTGCTGCTGTCGGGGCAGCAGGACAGGTCGCTGTCGTCGAACGCGTCACACCACGAGAAGCCGTCGTCGCAGTAGCACTTGTCGTTCTCGAGGTGGTTGTTGACCTCGGGGCATTCGCCGCCGGGCTTGCCGCCGTCGCCGACGGAGAGCACGCAACCGAGTGCCAGCGAGGAGAAGAAGCCGAGGAGAGAGGCGAGACGGGCGGACTTCAAGGTAGAGAATTGCATGGCAAGGTTTCCTGGAGGCCGTGGGGGCCGAAGTAGTGCCGAAGTAGTTTCATGGAGGCCCGAGGGCCGTGGATTTCTTTGTGGGCTCGAAGTGCCCCTGAAGCTACTCAGGGTGCGCACGCCGGACCCGCGCGCAGGGGCCTCAGACGGGCGCAGGTGAAGCTTGATTCTCCCGTTGGCCAGCATGTGCTGTCGCGCAAGAAGCGCGCGCTGCGGCGGACAGCGTCCGTCGCAGCGGGGGATATCAGGGCTCTGGTGGCCGAAAGGCCGATCACGTCGCCGGTTCGGGCTCGACGGTCCAGGTGTGGCCCTTGCGCATCAGGGCGTTCAGGTCGCCGAGGCCGCGGGCGCGGACCTGGCGGTTCTGCTCGGCCATGCCGCGGTCGAACGGGAGGCCGGGCGCCGGGCTGGCATACAGCACGCCGAGCGCGATGGGGAACGCGGGCGGCTCGAGGTTGGCGAGCATGAAGGCCATGGTGTGGTTCTGCTCGTCGTGCACGACGATGTCGGCCTCGGTCACTCCGTCCTGGCCGATGGTGACGACCTCGAGCTCGAGGCCGCGGAGGCGCAGGCCCTTGTCGTTGGTCTTGCCGAAGCGCATCGGCTTGCCGTGCTCGAGGTGGAGCTGGGTCTCGGCGGCGACGTCACGCTCGGTGAAGTGGTCGAACGCGCCGTCGTTGAACACGGGGCAGTTCTGGAACGCCTCGACGAACCCGGTGCCGGAGAAGTCGTGGGCGCGCTTGAGCACGGCGATGAGGCTCTTGGCGTCGGTGTCGACGGCGCGGCCGACGAACCGCGCGCCGCAGCCGAGGGCGAACGAGGCGGGCACGATGGGGTTGTCGACCGAGCCGAGCGGGGTCGACGGGCCCTTCTTGCCGAGCAGCGAGGTCGGCGAGTACTGGCCCTTCGTCAGCCCGTAGATCCGATTGTTGAACAGGAGGATCTGCAGGTTGAGGTTGCGGCGGAGCGCGTGCATCAGGTGGTTGCCGCCGATGCTGAGGCCGTCGCCGTCGCCGGTGATGAGCCACACGTCGAGCTCGGGGTTGGCGAGCTTGATGCCGGTCGCGACCGCGGGCGCGCGGCCGTGGATCGTGTGGAAGCCGTACGTGTTCATGTAGTACGGGAAGCGGCTCGAGCAGCCGATGCCCGAGACGAACACGGTCTGCTCCTTGCGGACGCCGAGCTCGGGCAGCATGCGCTGGACGGCGGCGAGGATCGCGTAGTCGCCGCAGCCGGGGCACCAGCGGACCTCCTGGTCCGAGGTGAAGTCCTTGCGGGTGAGCGGCGGATTCGGTGGGTCGAGCGGCGTCATTGTGCGGTGGCCTCGGTGACGTGGAGCTGGGACCGGATCTCGGCCTCGATCTCGGCGATCTTGAACGGCTGGCCGGCGATCTTGTTGATGCCCTGGGCGTCCACGAGGAACTCGGCGCGCAGGATCTTGACCAGCATGCCGTTGTTCATCTCGGGGACGATGACCTTCTTGAACCGCTTGAGCAAGGCGCCGACGTTCTTCGGCATCGGGCTCATGTAGCGGATGTGCATGTGCGAGACGCTGAGGCCGGAGCGGCGCGCGCCGAGCACGGCCTGCGAGATCGCGCCGAAGGTCGAGCCCCAGCCGACGACCAGCAGCTCGCCGGAGTCCTCGCCCTGGTCGATCGTCTGCAGCGGGATCGTGTCGGCGATGCCGGCGATCTTGGCCGCGCGGACCTTGGTCATCTTGTGGTGGTTGTCGGAGTCGTACGAGATGTTGCCGCTGTCGTGGTGCTTCTCGAGGCCGCCGATGCGGTGCTCGAGGCCCGGGGTGCCCGGGGTGGCCCACGTGCGCGCGAGGGTCTGCGGGTCGCGCTGGAACGGGTGGAAGCCGGTGGGGTCCTTGCGGAACGTGACGGGGAACGGCGTGTAGCTGGTGAAGTCGGGGATCTTCCACGGCTCGGCGCTGTTGGCCAGGAAGCCGTCGGTCAGCAGGATCACCGGGGTCATGTACTGCGTGGCGATGCGCACGGCCTCGATCGCCATGGCGAAGCAGTCGGACGGGGTGCAGGCGGCCACCACGGCCATCGGGCAGTCGCCGTTGCGGCCGTACACGGCCTGCAGGAGGTCGCTCTGTTCGGTCTTGGTCGGCAGGCCGGTCGACGGGCCGCCGCGCTGGACGTCGACGATGATGAGCGGGAGCTCGGTGACGACGGCGAGGCCCATGGCCTCGGTCTTGAGCGCCATGCCCGGGCCCGACGTGGTGGTCACGCCGAGCGCGCCGGCGTAGGAGGCGCCGATCGCCGCGCAGATCGCCGCGATCTCGTCCTCGGCCTGGAAGGTCGTGATGCCGTAGGCGCGGAGGTTCGAGAGGTAGTGGAGGATCGTCGAGGCGGGGGTGATCGGGTAGGAGCCGAGCACCAGCTCGAGGCCCGCGAGGCGGCCGCCGGCGAGCAGGCCCCACGCGGCCGCCTCGTTGCCGGTCACGTTGCGGTACACGCCGGGGTCGAGCTTGGCCTTGGGGACCTGGTAGCAGCCGATGCCGCCCGGCAGCTCCGCGGTCTCGCCGTAGATGTGCCCGGCATTGAGCGCCGCGATGTTCGCGTCGGCGACCGCGGGCTGCTTGGCGAACTTCTGGCGCAGCCACTCGATCGTGCTCTCGCGCTCGCGCCCGAACATCCACATCATCAGGCCGAGCGTCCACATGTTCTTGGCGCGCAGGGCCTCCTTGGTGCCGAGGCCGAACGGCTCGACCGCGCCGAGCGTCAGCTTCGAGATGTCGAGCTTGAGCAGCCGGTAGGCGCCGAGGCTGTTGTCCTCGAGCGGGTTGGTGGTGTAGCCGGCCTTCTTGAGGTTGCCCGGGGTGAACGCGCCGGTGTTGACCACCAGCATGCCGCCGGCCTTGAGGTCGCGGAGGTTGACCTTGAGCGCGGCGGGGTTCATCGCGACGAGCACGTCGGGCGCGTCGCCGGGGGTCATCACGTCGTGACCGGCGAAGTGGACCTGGAAGCCCGACACGCCGAACGTGGTGCCCGCGGGGGCGCGGATCTCCGCCGGGAAGTCGGGCAGGGTCGACAGGTCGTTGCCCATCAGGGCCGTCGACTCGGAGAACTGGGAGCCGGTGAGCTGCATGCCGTCGCCCGAGTCGCCGACGAATCGGATGACCACGGAATCGATGAGCTCACGGGACGGACTGGTGGCGCTGGTTGCGAAGGTATCCATGGCTGATGCGTCGACGGCGGGCTGCAGACTCGACGCGGCTACGTCGGCGGGATGATAGGCCCCCGCTCGCGCGCTTGTCACTCGGGGCCGTCGGCGCAGGGCGAGTGAGTCACGACACGGAAAAGTCGTGCACCGTGACGCGTGGACGAGGCAGACGCGCCTCGTGCTGTCAACTTTATGCACGGTCGTCCGGATGCTCGCGAAGTACAAGAAAGATCGGCGACCGACTTCTGCGATCGGCGTCTGTGTCGCCCGGGTCGTGGTGCGTCATGGTGGTTCGATGACCCATGAGTCCACTCACGCTGCAGGCCACGTGGTGGCCGCGCAGGGGGCGGCGATGCGCGAGCTCGGTGCTAGAGTCCGCCGCCATGAGGCAAAGCATTGACGCGATTGTCGACCAGGGGCTCAAGGCGGTCGAAGACGACGAACTCCAGCAGGCGACGGAACTCCTCGAGGAGGCGACCAAGCTCGGCGGCGAGAACCACGTGCGGGTGTTGCACCTGACGGGGATGCTCGCGTGGGCGGAGGGTCGGCCGGAGCACGCGGCGGGTTACCTGATGCAGGCGGCGGACGCTGGCGGGACCGACCCGAACGTGTACCTCGACTGCGCGGAGTGCCTGCTGATCTCGGACCAGGACCTCGACGAGGCGGAGGCGGCGGCCCGCACGGTGCTGACGCTCGAGGGCGCCGACCAGGACGCGATCGACCAGGCGCGCCTGTTGCTCGCGCAGATCCGCCTGGCGGACGACGACACCGAGGAGGCGCTGGAGCTGCTCGACGGCATCAGCGACGAGCGCAAGCAGGACTCGGTGTACCTGAGCACGCACGGGTTCGTGCTGCTCAACGCCGGCAAGGCGGTCGCGTCGCTGCGCAAGGCGGTGGCCGCCGACCCCGAGGATCCGGACGTGCACTACTGGCTGGCCCAGGCGCAGGCGGAGACCGCGGACGTGGCCGGCGCGACGGCGTCGATGCTCGAGGTGCTGCGGCTCGACGAGGCCGAGCACGAGGGTCACGACCACGAGCCGCTGACCGGCGAGATCGAGGAGGACCTGCGCAGCCAGTTCGAGGGCGTGCTCGAGGAGCTGCCCGAGCCGGTGCTGAAGCTGGTGGCCAACGCGCCGATCACGGTGCAGGCCCGGGCGAAGGTCGAGCAGGTCAAGGCCGGGGCAGATCCGCGCAGCGCGGTGATCTTCCTGGGCAAGCCGCAGACCGATGATGACGAGGCGCACCTCACCGGGATCGTGATCATGCGTGACCTTCTTCTCGACGAGATCGCCGAGGACGACGACATCCCGGAGCTGCTGCTCGTGAGCCTCATCGACGAGCTGCGCCGCTTCTTCGGGCTCGAGGGTCTGGAGATGGCCTCCGGGGAGGAGTAAACCAACTGCCATGGCGACCCACGCGAACACGGCGGCCCTGATCTACGACTGGAACGAGAAGGAGCGGACCGGCCCGCTGCTGCGCAGGCCGCCGCGGTTCGTGGACGAGAGCATCCGCGATGGGATCCAGTCGCCGTCGGTTCGCGACCCCTCGATCGAGCAGAAGATGAAGCTCGTGCGGTTGATGGACCGCATGGGCATCCACACGCTCAACCTCGGGCTGCCGGGCGCGGGCAAGCGGGCGCAGGACGACGTGGAGCGGCTGCTGCGCTTCATCGTCGAGGAGAAGCTGCGCATCACCGCCAACTGCGCGGCGCGCACGGTCGCCTCGGACATCACGCCGATCATCGACATCTCGCAGAAGGTCGGCGTGCCGATCGAGGTGATGACGTTCATCGGCTCGAGCCCGATCCGCGCGTTCGCGGAGGGCTGGGACAACGACCGCCTCAAGAAGCACACGCTCGACGCGGTCAAGCTCGGGGTCGACAACGGCCTGCCGGTCGGGTTCGTCACCGAGGACACCACGCGCTCGCACCCGAAGACGCTCGACACGCTGTTTCGCACGGCGATCGACGCGGGCGCGACGCGGCTGGTCCTGTGCGACACGTGCGGGCACGCGACGCCCGACGGGCTGCGCAACCTCCTCAACTTCACGAAGGGGCTGCTGCGCTCGATGGACATGGAGGACCAGATCGAGCTCGACTGGCACGGGCACAACGACCGCGGGCTGGCGCTCGCGCTCGGGCTGTACGCGTTCGAGTGGGGCTTCGACCGCGTGCACGGCTGCGGCCTCGGGATCGGCGAGCGGGTCGGCAACTGCTCGATGGACCTGCTGCTGCTCAACCTTTATCAGCTCGGGCAGCTCGACGCGAAGCGCCACGACCTGTCGTGCCTGGTCGAGTACGTCGAGGCGGTCAGCGAGTACACCGGCGTGCCGATCCACCCGAGCTACCCGCTGTCCGGCCGCGACGCGTTCCGCACGGCCACCGGCGTGCACGCGGCGGCAATTATCAAAGCGGAGAAGACGGGGGACCACGAGCTCGCGGACCGCGTGTACTCGTCGGTGCCGGCCCGCGTGTTCGGGCGCCAGCAGCAGATCGAGATCGGCCACTACAGCGGCCGCTCCAACGTGATCTACTGGCTGCGCGCACACGGCTACGAGCCGTCGGATGAGCTGGTCGACAAGGTTTTTAATTTCGCCAAGCTGCAGAACCACACGCTGACGACCGACGAGGTGAAGGCGGTCATCGCCTCCTGAGTCCGCGGGTCATGGCGTGACCTCGCCGCGGGGCGAGGTCACCAGAGGACCTTGAGCAGCTTCTTGCACTCGCGGGCGAGCGCCTGAAACAGCTCGGGGTCGACCCACTTGTCGGGGATCGGCTGGCGGTTGCCGGCGACGGCGGGCGCCGCGGCGAGCGCGAGCTGCATCGGGAACAGGTCGGTGCGCGACCAGCCCTGCTCGCGGATCTGCGGGGTCTCGAGCGGCATCCATCCGCGCGGCTTGTCGCCCCACACCAGCCACTGCGGCTCGGGCGGCTCGCGGTGCGGGTCCGGGGTCCCGGGCCACAGCACGAGCGCGGGCCTCGCGGTGCCCTCGCGCGCGCGGACCATCGCCGGGAGCAGGAGCGAGTCGCCGGGCAGCACGTCGCTGGCGGGGCGGCGCACGATGGGGCGCTCGAGCAGCGCGCCGTGGGCGTGGGTCACGAACACCTGCTGGAGGTCCGCGCCGAGCACGGCGTCGACCTTGAGCTCGGACAGCGGCGCGCCGGTCAGCTTGCTGCGGGTCGGCGTGAAGTTCGGGCGGTTGTCGACGGCCTCGGGCGGCTTCGGCTCGACGAGGGTGCGCTTGCCGAGCTTGATGGTTTGCCAGGTGAGCGAGCCGGGCGCGACGCGCCACAGGCGGCCGAGCGTGCCGTCCGCTTGCGGGCCGCCGAACACGAGGCCCGACGAGTGGAGCAGCATGGCCTCGGCGGGCCACTGCAGGCGGGTCTCCTCGGCCTCGGGGAGTGGTTCGAAGCTGTCCTCTTCGCCAGGCGGGGGCTTCGGCTGCTCGATGAGGAACCGCTGCAGCAGGCCGCGCGGGCGCAGCACGTAGACCCAGCGCTCGTCGCCGGCGACGGCGAGCGGGGCGGCGGCGCGGAGCGGGAGGCGGGGGAAGCGTTCGGCGTCGAAGCGCAGGCCGCGGCCGGTCCAGCCCACGGCGCCGTCGCGGGCGGCGAGGATGCAGCGGCCGGTGGTGGTCAGGCCGAGGGCGACGATGCCCTCGGCGTCGACGTCGGCCTGGCTGGTGGTGCGCAGCTTGAGCTGCATGTAGCCGGAGGGGTGCTCGGGTTCGATGACCCAGACGTTCTGCGAGCCGTCGGCCCACACGGCGCGGCCGTCGACGGCGACGAGGCCGAGCACGGGGTGCTCGGAGACCTTGCGGCGGTGGACGGGGGTCTCCTTCTCGATGTCCCACAGGACCTCGCCCTGGTGGCCGACGCCGCACAGCAGGCCTGGCTTGAGGACGC
>Ga0075158_10003816_pt1 | contig 10503 bp, 9 predicted proteins | sample JI91814BDNA_FD_70968 | JGI IMG/M metagenome (GOLD analysis project Ga0075158, IMG submission 70968) | Wastewater effluent complex algal communities from Wisconsin, to seasonally profile nutrient transformation and Carbon sequestration -... | ecosystem: Engineered > WWTP > Effluent > Algae... | reverse complement strand
CGAGAGGCAGGTGACGGGATTGTCCTTGTTGACGAAGACCGCCAGCGTGTCGACCGCAACGCGCACTTCGGTCGGCTTGTAGCCGAACTTCGCCTCGAACTGGTCCTTCTCGGCGGCGCGCATCGGGCGCGACATGGGGCCGAGCTGGGCGGTGCCAGCGATGAGGGCCGGCGGAGCGGTCGACGAACCCTTGCCTTCGATTTCAATGGTGACGCTCGGATAGATGGCGCGGAAACCTTCAGCCCACAGGGTCATGAGGTTGTTCAGCGAGTCCGAGCCGATCGACTTCAGCGAACCGGAAATGCCGGAGGTCGGGGCATACGGCGTGATGCGGCTGTCGATGTCTTCGGAATGGGCGCTGGGCGCCGCGATCACGAGCGAGACCGAGGCGAGCAGCGCAGCGGCTACGGCGCGAAGCTGTTTCATTAGGCAATTCCCCTTGGATCGAGCGGGGTGTGCCGTCGCATTAACGGCCCGTTAAACCCCGGCGGCCCTGCCTCTAGGCGGTCGGCATCAAGGGTCTATGTCGGCTGCATGACACTTATGTGACACCGCCGGTGACGCCTTCGGGGTTGGCCCTGCCGACGCTGCGCTGCACAATCACACTTTCATTGGAACTTTTCCAAGTTCCCAGCCGTTTTTTCGGCATTGCAGTATGTCGCGAGGGGCAGGAATGGCGGCTCCGCCGGAAATTCAGCCGGATTGGGCGTTGTTCCTCGATTTCGATGGCACGCTCGTTGATCTCGCGCCGCGGCCGGATCTTGTCGCCGTGCCAGCGGATTTGCCGGCGGTTCTGACAGGCGTCGCGAAAAAGCTGGATGGCGCGGTGGCCATTGTGAGCGGCCGGGCTCTGGCGGTCATTGATTCGTTTTTGGCGCCCTACGCCGACTCGGTCGGGGCCGAGCACGGTGCCGTCATACGCCGGGCTGATCGCAGTCTGGATGAAATGGCGACATCGGGTGTGCCGCCCGAATGGATTGCCCGGCTGGAGACCGCCGCCAGCGCCGGGCAGGGCCTGGTGATGGAAAGGAAACCGCGATCCGTGGTGTTGCACTACAGACTTGCACCGGAAAAGCGCGACGACGCGCGTGCCGTTGTCGAGGCGTTGCCGGGACTTGAGGCCAGCGGCTTCGGCATTCTGGCGGGCCATATGGCGTTCGAAGTGAAGCCGCGCAGCGTGTCCAAACGGCGTGCCGTTGCGGTGTTGATGGAGACGCCGCCCTTCGCCGGACGCCGCCCGGTCTTTATCGGCGACGATGTGACCGACGAGGATGGCATCGCCATGGCCTGTGCCCTTGGCGGTTTCGGGCTGCGTGTCGCCGACGATTTCGGCGGCTCGCCCGCCAATGTCCGCGCCTGGCTCCAGCGGGGTGCCGGCGCATGAGCAGCCTCGACCTCGCCGTGACCGGCAATTGCGCCATCGCCTCGCTGGTCGACAGGACGGGCCGCCATGTCTGGTCATGCTTCCCGCGCCTCGACGGTGACCCCGCCTTCTGCGCTCTGCTGGACGGTGCGACGCCCGATCACGGCTTTATGGACGTCGTGCTGCGCGATCAGACGACAGCGCGGCAGTCCTATCTCCTGAACACAGCGATCATCGAGACGGTGCTGACCGACAGCCATGGCGGCGCGGTGCGCATACTGGATTTCGCCCCGCGCTTCCGCATGTATGGCCGCAATTTCCGCCCGCGCACGCTGGTGCGCAGGATCGAGCCGGTATCAGGCCGTCCGCGCATCGCGATCCGCGTGCGCCCCTCATTCGGCTATGGGACGCGGCAGCCCAAGCCCAAGCTTGGCTCCAACCACATGCGCTGGACTGACGATGACGAGGCGTTGCGCCTCACCACCGACGCGCCCATCGCCTATATCGCGGGCGAGACGGAATTCGCGCTCGACCGCCCGGTCAGCCTCTTCTTCGGCACAGACGAACCGCTCAGCGACAATCCCGAAACGCTGTCTGCCAGCTTCCTCGACCAGACGCGCAGCTATTGGCACGACTGGGTGCGCAGCCTGAATGTGCCGTTCGACTGGCAGGATGCCGTCATCCGCGCCGCCATCACGCTGAAACTTTGTTCCTATGAGGACACCGGCGCCATTGTCGCCGCGCTCACCACCTCTGTGCCGGAGGCGGCCGGTACGCAGCGTAACTGGGACTACCGCTTCTGCTGGCTGCGCGACGCTTTCTTCACCGTGAATGCGCTGAACCGCCTCAACGCGACGCGCACCATGGAGGGCTTCGTTCGCTTCGTTGTCGATGCGGTGGAGCGCGACATCGAAGGCCCGGTCGCGCCGCTCTTCGCCATCGCGCCTGGCGCCGACCTCACTGAACGCCATGCTGACAGTCTCGCCGGCTATCGCGGCATGGGACCGGTACGCGTCGGCAACGAGGCGGCGACCCAGCTTCAGAACGACGGCTATGGCTCCATCGTCATGTCGGCGACGCAGCTCTTCGTCGATCGGCGTCTCGTGCCGGGCGGCGGGGAAGGGCTCTACGATCTGCTCACCACCGTCGCGCGCCGCGCCGAACGGGACGCCTTCACGCCCGATGCCGGGCTTTGGGAATATCGCGGCCGCGCGCGCGCACATACCTACACGGCGGGTATGAGCTGGGCCGCCATGCACCGCGTCGGTCTTGTGGCGCGGCATCTCGGCAAGACCGCCGCCGGTGACGACTGGATGGCCCGCGCCGAAGTGCTGCGCCGCGAAGTCGTGCGCCGTGCTGTCGTGCCCGGCGAGGGCTGGATCTCGGGTGCCCTGGATATGCCCGTCGCAGATGCGTCCAGTCTGGTGCTGCCTGAAATCGGTCTGCTGCCCGCCAGCCACGAGGCGTTCCTCAAGACCATCGAGGTCATCGAGCGCCGGCTCATGCGCAACGGCTTCCTGCTGCGCTATGACGAGGCCGACGATTTTGGTGCGCCCGACAACGCCTTCCTCCTCTGCACCTTCTGGTACATCGATGCGCTGGCTGCCGTGGGCCGCCGCGAGGAAGCGCGCGATTTGTTCGAGAACATTCTCGCTCGCCGCAATCATGTCGGCCTGCTCAGTGAGGATGTCGATCCGCGCACGGGCGAACTCTGGGGCAATTTCCCCCAGACCTATTCCCAGGTCGGCCTCATCCTCTGCGCCATGCGGCTGTCGCGAAGCTGGGAGGAGGGCCTGTGGCGCGCGTCGTAATCGTCTCCAACCGCGTGCCGGTGCCCAAGACGCGCGGCGCGCAGGCCGGCGGCCTGGCGGTCGCGCTGAAGGACGTGCTGACCGGCGGCGCGATGTGGTTCGGCTGGTCGGGGCGCATTTCAGAAGATGCCTCGCCAACGCCGGCCATGGTCGAGTCGCGCGGCGTGACCTACGCGACGCTCGATCTCAGCCGCCGCGAATACGACCAGTTCTATGTAGGCTTCGCGAACAGCGCGCTCTGGCCGCTGTTCCATTTCCGCCCCGCGCTGATGAAATTCCGCCGCGAGGACTATGCCGGCTATCTCGATGTGAACCGCAAATTGGCAGCCGCGCTGGCGAAGCTGCTGCAGCCAGGCGACCTCATCTGGGTGCATGACTATCATCTGATCCCGCTCGCGCGATTCCTGCGCGAGGCGGGCGTCACGAACCGCATCGGCTTTTTCCTGCACATCCCCTTCGCGCCGCCCAGCTTCATCGCGACGCTGCCGGTCGCGAACGAGCTGCTCGCCGATCTCTGCCGCTACGACGTCGCCGCCTTCCAGACCGAGGCCTTCGCCGCCGATTTTCGCGCAGGAGCCGCACGCTGGCTGGGCGCGGCGGTGGAGGGCGAAACGGTCACGCGCGACGGGCATGCCACTGCAGCTATCGCGACACCCATCGGCATCGACGCCGCCCCCTTCGAGCGCGACGCCATCCGCGCCGCGCGCTCGGATGAAGCGGAACGCCTGATCGACAGTCTTCACGGTCGCGCGCTCGCCATCGGCGTCGACCGGCTCGACTATTCCAAGGGACTGCCCAACCGCTTTGAGGGTTATGCCCGGCTGCTCGCGCGCCATCCCGAACATCTCCAGAAGGTCAGCTTCCTGCAGATTGCCGCGCGCTCGCGCGAAGACGTGGTCGCCTATCGCGAACTGGCCCGCGAGCTCGACCGCCAGGCGGGCGACATCAATGGCCGCTTCGCCGAGTTCGACTGGACGCCGCTGCGCTACATCACCCGCGCCGCACCCCGCCGCACACTGGCCGGGTTCTATCGCCATGCGCGGATCGCCGTGGTGACGCCGCTACATGACGGGATGAACCTCGTCGCCAAGGAGTTCGTGGCAGCGCAGGACAGCAAGGACCCCGGGGTGCTGATCCTGTCCCGCTTTGCCGGCGCGGCCGACGAGCTGACCGAGGCGGTCCTCGTGAACCCCTACGATCCCGACGAAATTGCAGATGCATTGCATCTCGCCCTCACCATGCCGGCCGCCGAGCGCCGGCGGCGGCACGAGGCCCTCCGCGCCAGGGTCTTCACCACCACCGCCTCGGCCTTTGCAAACGGCTTTCTGGCGGCCCTGAAAGGCGAAAAGCGCGCTCCAACCTCCGGTGTTCCTGCTGCATTGCAACGTCTTGCGGCCGCCGGGTGGGCCGCGCCGGACAAGACCCGTCGTGCCCGGTAATTCGCTTTGCGGCACAGGGGTGCGGCGCTAGAACCCTCCCAAACAAAGGCAGGACATTTCATGCGCGACATCGCCCACTTCATCTCCGGCAAATCGGCCAAGGGTCAGGGCACGCGCTATGCCGACGTGTTCGACCCCAACACCGGCAAGGTGCAGGCCCGCGTGCAGCTCGCGACGTCGGCTGACCTCGCGACCGCCGTCGAATCCGCCAAGGCGGCGCAGCCCGGCTGGGCCGCCACCAACCCGCAGCGCCGCGCCCGCGTCATGTTCGAGTTCAAGCGCCTGCTGGAAGCCAACATGGATGAGCTGGCGCGCATGCTCTCCGCCGAGCACGGCAAGGTGATCGCGGACTCAAAGGGCGACATCCAGCGCGGTCTGGAAGTCATTGAATTCGCCTGCGGCATCCCGCATCTCCTGAAAGGTGAGTACACCACCGGCGCCGGCCCCGGCATCGACGTCTATTCGATGCGCAGCCCGCTCGGCGTCGTCGCCGGCATCACGCCGTTCAACTTCCCCGCCATGATCCCGATGTGGATGTTCGGCGTCGCTATCGCCTGCGGCAATGCCTTCATCCTGAAGCCCTCCGAACGCGACCCGTCGGTGCCGATCCGCCTCGCCGAGCTGATGAAGGAAGCAGGCCTGCCCGATGGCGTGCTAAATGTCGTCCATGGCGACAAGGAAGCGGTGGACGCCATCCTTGACCACCCGGATATCAAGGCCGTCAGCTTCGTCGGCTCGTCAGACATCGCGCACTATGTCTATCAGCGCGGCGTCGCGGCCGGGAAACGCGTCCAGGCCATGGGCGGCGCCAAGAACCACGGCATCGTTCTGCCGGACGCCGATCTCGACCAGACCGTCGCCGATCTCGTCGGCGCGGCCTATGGCTCGGCGGGCGAACGCTGCATGGCGCTGCCCGTCGTCGTGCCGGTCGGTGACAAGACCGCCGACGCGCTGAAGGAAAAGCTGCTGCCCGCCATTGCGGGCCTCCGCGTCGGTGTCTCCACCGATACCGACGCCCATTACGGTCCGGTCGTCACCGCCGCCCACAAGGCCAAGATCGAGAGCTATATCGACCTCGGCGTGAAGGAAGGTGCAGAACTCATCGTCGATGGCCGTGGATTCAAGCTGCAGGGCCATGAAGAGGGCTTCTTCGTCGGCCCGACCCTGTTCGACCACGTGAAGCCGGGCATGAAGACCTATCAGGAAGAGATCTTCGGCCCGGTTCTCCAGATCGCGCGTGCGCAGAGTTTCGAGGAGGCGCTTGCGCTGCCCACCAACCACCAATACGGCAACGGCGTCGCCATCTTCACCCGAAACGGCGAGGCGGCGCGCGAGTTCGCGGCGCGTGTCGAGGTCGGCATGGTCGGCATCAACGTGCCGATCCCCGTGCCGGTCGCGTATCACACCTTCGGCGGCTGGAAACGCTCGGCGTTCGGCGACACCAATCAGCACGGGCCTGAGGGCGTGCGCTTCTATACCAAGATCAAGACGATCACCCAGCGCTGGCCGTCCGGCGGCACCGCCGTCGATTCCAGCTTCATCATCCCGACGATGAAGTGAGCTGACGCCATGTCCCACGTCGCATTCATCGGCCTTGGCAATATGGGTTCGGGCATGGCCGCGAACCTGGTGAAGGCCGGGCGCACCGTCCACGCCTTCGACCTGTCGCAGACCGCGCTCGCAAAATCCGTCGCCGAGGGCGCGAAGGCCGTCACCTCTGCCGCCGAGGCGGTGAAGGGAGCCGAAGCCGTCGTCACCATGCTGCCCGCAGGCAAGCATGTGCGCGCGGTCTATGAAGGTGAGATTTTCGCCAATGCCCCCAAGGACGCGATCCTGATGGATTGCTCCACCATCGACGTCGCGACTGCCAAGGCGGTGGGCGCAGCGGCGGCGGGGCAGGGGCTCGCCATGGTCGACGCCCCGGTCAGCGGCGGCATCGCGGCGGCGGCGGGCGGCACGCTGACCTTCATGGTCGGCGGTACTGAGGATGCGTTCACCCGCGCCGAAGCCTACCTCAAGCAGATGGGCAAGGCGGTCATCCGTGCGGGCGACAGTGGCGCAGGGCAGGCGGCAAAGATCTGCAACAACATGCTCCTCGCCGTCGGCATGATCGGTACCTGCGAAGCCTTCGTGCTGGCCGAAAAGCTCGGCCTCGACGCCCAGACCTTCTTCGACATCTCGTCCAAGGCGTCTGGCCAGTCCTGGTCGATGACCAGCTACTGCCCCGTGCCCGGGCCGGTACCGGCCGCTCCCTCGAACCGTGACTACGAAGGCGGCTTCGCGGCCGCTCTGATGCTGAAGGACCTGAAGCTGGCGCTGGAAGCGGCGCAGGGCGTTGAGGCGAGCGTGCCGATGGGCGCGCAGGCCGAGGCGCTGTACCAGCTCTTCAACGGCCTCGGCGGCGCGGGGAAGGACTTCTCCGCCATCATCAAGCTGCTGAACGGCAGCTGGCGCTGACCGCGCAAAGCCTATTGCGCCCGGCAAGCTAAGCCCCGACACTCCCCGTCATCAGGCGCGTCAGACGCCGACGGGAGGATTTTGATGACGGACAGCGCGATCGCGCGGCCCGCCGCCGCCGGTGGGCCAATGTTTGTGACGGATGCGCAGCGCCGCTACGCGATGTGGCTGCTGCTTCTGATCTACATCTTCAACTTCATCGACCGTCAGGTCGTGAACATCCTCGCCGAGCCGATCAAGCACGATCTGCAGATCACCGACACGCAGATTGGCCTGATGACGGGCCTCGCCTTCGCGATTTTCTACACCGTGCTCGGCATCCCGATCGCACGCATTGCCGACCGCTCGCACCGGCCACGGATCATCGCGGTGGCGCTCGCGGTGTGGAGCGGCTTCACGGCGCTGTCGGGAGTCGCCCAGAATTTCACGCAGCTTGTCCTCTGCCGCATCGGCGTGGGCGTCGGCGAGGCTGGCTGCACGCCGCCGGCCCACTCGCTCATCTCCGACATGTATCCCAAGGAGAAGCGCGCCTCGGCGCTCGCCTTCTACTCGCTGGGCGTGCCCATCGGCGCGGTGGTCGGCACGATCGCCGGTGGCACGCTCGCCGACGCGTTCGGCTGGCGCTGGGCGTTCGTGGTGTGCGGTCTGCCTGGCCTCGTTCTCGCGGCGCTCGCGTTCTTCACGCTGGCCGAACCGCGCGCCCGGCAAGTGGCCACCACCCTCAAGACGGCGGGCGCCGCGGTCAACAGCGCGACGGTCGGCGAAGTTCTGAAGCTGCTGTGGTCAAAGAAGACGTTCTGGTTCATCGCCTTCGCCGCCGCCATCAAGGCGTTTATCGGCTATGGCCACGCGCCCTTCACCGCCTCGTTCTTCCTGCGCACCCACGGCGCCGAGATCAAGGTGATGGCGGATGCCCTCGGGATGGGACCGCTTGGATTCCTGTCGGTTTTCCTCGGCCTCATCGCCGGCATCGGCGGCATCCTCGGCACCATTCTCGGGGGCCGCATCGCCGACAAGTATGGCCGCATCGACTATCGCCACTGGGCCGGCGTCCCGGCCATCGCATCGGTCATCGTCATCCCGATTTTCATGATCGCCATGTTCGCGCCATCGGTGTGGATCGCCATCCCGCTGCTCGGTCTCAACGCCATCCTGGGCACCCTGTGGTACGGGCCGGTCTATGCGACGGCCCAGTCCATCGCGCCGGCGCATATGCGGGCCGTGACCTCGGCGATCTTGCTGTTCATCATCAATCTGATCGGACTTGGCCTTGGCCCGGTCGTCGTCGGCGGGCTCAGCGATTTCTTCAATGAAGGGCTCGGCTACGGCGTCGCCGAGGGTCTGCGCTGGGCACTCATCGTCTCGGCGCTTGCCGGCGTCATCGCTTTCGTGTGCTTCTGGCTCGCGCGCCGCACGATCCGTGAGGAAATGGAGAGCTGATCCCTTAAGCAACGGGGTCAGGGCGGGCACAAACCTTTGCCCGCCTTTACGAACGGACCCCGGCGTCCCATCTTGGCGGCAACTCAATTTGAGGATGCCGCCATGTCCGACGTCACCGTCATCAACAATCCCGAAAAGCACCGCTTCGAGGCGACCGTCGAGGGCCATCTCGCCATCGCGGAGTACAACCTCATCCGGGGCGGCATCGTCTTCACCCACACCGAGGTGCCGAGCGAACTCGAAGGTCGTGGCATCGGCAGCGCGCTGATCCGGGCAGGTCTCGCGCATGCGCGTGAGAATGGCCTGAAGGTGACGCCCATCTGCCCCTTTTTCGCTGCCTACATGAAGAAGCATGCCGAGACACAGGAGCTTCTCGCGCCTGCGTTCCGCAAGGCGCTGGGATTGCCGCCGGAATGAAAACGCCCGTCTACATCAAGCGCGAACATGCCTCACACTGGGTGGGCGACGGTTTTCCCGTCCGTTCGATCTTCTCTTACAACGACCTCGCCACGCATCTCTCGCCATTCCTGCTGATGGACTATGGCGGCCCTCACACTTTCGCGCCGACAAACGAACGGCGCGGCGTCGGCGCGCATCCTCATCGCGGGTTCGAGACGGTCACCATCGTCTATGACGGCGAGGTCGAGCATAAGGACAGCGCGGGCGGCGGCGGCCGCATCGGCAAGGGCGACGTGCAGTGGATGACGGCGGCATCCGGCGTCGTGCACCAGGAATATCACGGCGCTGATTTCGCGCGGCAAGGCGGCGACTTCGAGATGGTCCAGCTCTGGGTCAATCTCGCGGCCAGGCACAAGATGGCCCAGCCGCGCTATCAGACCCTCACCGACGCCGCGATTCCGCGCCTCGAAATCCCCTGCGGCTCCATCCGCGTGATCGCGGGCGCGCAGGGCGAGGCGAAGGGCCCGGCGCTCACCTTCAGCCCGATGAATGTGCTGGATGTCAGTCTCGGCGCAGGCAGCAGCACGGTCGTCGACGCCCCCGGCGGCTGGACCGCTGCGGTGCTGGTGCTGCGCGGCGCGCTTGATCTCGGCCGTGACAGCGCGAAGATCGGCGATTTCATCATCTTCGACCGCAAGGGCGCGGGACTTCAGTTGAGCGCCACCGAAGACGCCCGGCTTCTGGTTCTCAGCGGCGAACCCATTGACGAGCCGATCGCCGCCTACGGTCCCTTCGTGATGAACACGCGGGCGGAAATCCAGCAGGCCATCGTCGATTTCAACGCCGGCCGCATGGGCCGCATCGTGGAAGAGGCGGGCGCCTAGGCGGCGATCGCGGCGTTCAGCGCCCGCACGATATCGTCCTGGGTGTACGGCTTCTGCACCGTCACGCGGTTGCGCCAGCTTTCCGCGAGGCCGACCGAGCCATAGCCCGTCGCGAACACAAGCGGCACGCCGCGTTCGGCCAGCGCCGTCGCGACGGGATAGATCTGCTCGCCGCCGACATTGACGTCCAGGATCGCCGCACCCGGCGTATCGGTTCCGGCCAGCATCTCGTGGGCCTGCTTCAGGCCGGTGCAGGGCCCGATCACGCTGCACCCCAGATCCACCAGCATGTCTTCCAGCATCATGGCGATGATCGCCTCGTCCTCGACGACGAAGACCTTCAGGCCGGAAAGGCTGATCTCAGATTTTGTCATGACGCGAACTCTCATCAATCGGTATCGAGATATGGCATGTCAGACCCTTGGGGTCGAAACGCAGATCGGTGCTGCCGCCCAGCTCGCCTTCCAGGCTCATCCGGATCAGGCGCGACCCGAACCCGCGCTTGGCGGGTGGTGATACCTTCGGCCCGCCGAACTCGCGCCAGTCGATATTGAGCGTCTTGCCGGCCTCACCCGTCTCCAGGCGCCAGGCCGCACTGACGCGGCCCTCGCCATTCGACAGAGCGCCGTGTTTGGCGGCGTTGGTCGCCAGCTCGTGCACCACCATGCCCAGCGCCACTGCGGCGCGCGGCGTCAGGCGGACAGGATCGC
>Ga0075158_10003815_pt1 | contig 10504 bp, 14 predicted proteins | sample JI91814BDNA_FD_70968 | JGI IMG/M metagenome (GOLD analysis project Ga0075158, IMG submission 70968) | Wastewater effluent complex algal communities from Wisconsin, to seasonally profile nutrient transformation and Carbon sequestration -... | ecosystem: Engineered > WWTP > Effluent > Algae... | reverse complement strand
GCTGGCAAAGGCGCGGGCGGCGGAGACGCTGCACCTCGTGAGCAACGAGACGGTGCAGATGCATGGCGGCATCGGCATGACCGATGCGCATGATTCAGGCCTCTACATGAAGCGCGCGCGGGTGCTCGAGAACCTCTATGGCGGCGAGAGCTTCCACCGCGACCGCTATGCGCGGATCGGCGGATACTAATCTTCCCGGACTAGTCCCGAAAAACAGACAAGCCGCCTGCTGTGAAGCGGGCGGCTTGCCTACGCGAATCCCGGAGGGGGGACGTACGTCTTCGGGGAGGAAGAGGAAAAGCGCCTTACTTGGCGGGCGGCATCAGGACTTTGTCGATCACGTGGATGACGCCGTTGGAGGCGTCGACGTCGGCGGTGACGACTTTCGCGTCATTGACCATCACGCCCGTGGAGCTGCCGACAACCTTGACGGTTGCGCCTTCGACGGTGGCCGGGTCGAGCGTCTGAGTGCCGATGGCGGTGGACATCACTGCAGCCGGCAGCACGTGGTAGGTGAGGATAGCTGTGAGCTTGGCCTTGTTCTCGGGCTTCAGCAGGTCTTCGACCGTGCCGGCCGGGAGAGCGGCGAAGGCCGCGTCGGTCGGCGCGAAGACGGTGAAAGGACCAGCGCCGCGCAGCGTCTGTTCGAGACCAGCGGCCTGGACAGCAGCGACGAGCGTGTTGAAGGAACCAGCGGCGACGGCGGTGTCGACGATGTCCTTTTGCGCGACCGGAGCGGGCTCAGGCGCGGGAGCTTCGGCGACGGGCGCCGGAGCAGGCGTGGCGGGAGCGGTCTCGCCCGAGCAGGCAGAGACGGCCAGCAAGGCGATGGCGGCGACGGAGAAAGAAAGTTTCATGTTGGAGTTTCCCTCTTGGAGTTCCTGCATGCGGACCGGAAGCGAGCCGCGATGTTGTCTGTGAGAGGGCATACGGAGAGCGCGGGTAACTGGATCGGCGATAACGGAACTGTAATCACGAAAATGACTCAGTTCGGCCGCGCGGGCTCGGCGACGATGGGAACCATTGCCTCGTTGCGACGAAGAAAAGGCAACGTCCATGGCGGATCATAGAAGGCGAACTCGACGTCACCGACCGGTTTCATGCCTGCGATGCGCACGTGATTGAGCAGGCGTGATTCGGCCGCCTTCATGTCAGCGTCAGTTGCGATGCCGGTGAAGGAGAGAACTCCCATGGTCCGCGCGGGGACTTCGACGAGCCTGACATCGGGGTTGGCCGGGGCGGGCAGCGTTTCCATCGTGTAGGTGGCGGGCATGGTGAAGGTAATGACCCACTCTTCGCCTGATCCGGCAGCTTGTTGGGTGACCGGAGCTGTCATCGCGATCTTCTCGCGGGGCGCCTGGGTCACGGGCGCGGTCATGGCGATCTTTTCCCCGCCGCGTTCCGTGGCGAAGATGTAGTCGGCGAGAGGGCCGAACCCGGCGAAGCGGGCGTCCCACGCGTTCCCGCTAACGGTGGTTTCCGCAACGATGGTGGACGCATACTGCCTGACCTCGAAGTCACCGTCTGCAAGGCTGACGGAGAAGTCGGGCTCTTCGACGCCCTCGGTGGCGCAACCTGCGAGAGCGGCAAGACCGGCCGCCAGGATGATACCGCGCATGAGAAGTCTCCTAGTCGATGGTCTGTACGTACTCACTGCGTGCACGGATCAGACTGGGCGCGGTCTCGCCAATCAGATGGGGACGGGCGGCGGGCCGAAACGGTCGCCCTTCGGGCTGGAGCGTCCGCAAAGCAGGATGATCAGGACGATCACCGCTGCGATCCATAACAGACTTACGCCAATCGCGACGAAGATCTCAAGGACGACCGCGAAGATCACCGGATCTGCCGGCCTGGTGGCCATGAATTCGGGGAAGCGGCTGAAGGCGTTGCCCATCAGGTAGATGCCGTACGCGCTGAACGGCAGCGGGATCAGCGCCCACCAGCCGGTTCGGCCTGTGTCGTGCAGGCGGCGGACGATGGCGGCGGAGAGCGGGATGATGTGGAGAGCGAGGCTGATCCCGGCATAGGGCATGAAGAAGCGGAATATGTCTTTCATGAGTGCGAGCGCCTGCTCGGCTCGTTGCTCGGCCAATTCGCTGCCATAGGCTTCGTCGAACCACCCGCCCATGCCCAGGCGGTTGCTGAATTCCAGCTGCAACCAGATGCCGAACGCCGACCCTAATCCATAGAGGACGAGGACGACCGTGATCGCGTAGGGCCAGAAATCGTGCAGGGCCATGCGGCCGTTGAAGTTCAGAATGCCGGCGAGGCCGGCGCCGAGTTTGCGGAAGTAGGTTTTCATGATGCCCCTCGCGCGCGGACGTGCTGGCGTTTTCCGGGTCCGAGTATACCTTTAGCACCGACAAAGTCAGCGCGCACGCTGCGGGGAGAGAAACGGCCAATGACGAACAAGTGGAATGCACAGAACAGCGATCCTGTGGCGCGCGGGCTGATGCAGGGATTTCCGCCTCCGCCGGAACTGCGGGTTGGCACAGAAGGCGACATTTCCGGTAGCTCGTTTCCGCAGACGCGGTGGGCGTTCAGCCATCAGCGCGAACTGAAGGCGACGGCGAATGTGCGGCGCGGATCCGCGCCGGCGAGCGCCCTGCCCCGCAAGCTGCGCGATGACATCGATGGCGTCTCCTTCACCACGATGGAAGGCGAGCAGATGACCTGGGCGCAGTCGGTGGATGCGATGTTCACGGATGGCATCGTGATCCTGCATCGCGGGAGCGTGGTTTATGAGACCTATCGCGGGGCGCTGACGCCGGAGCTTCCGCACATTGCGTTCTCTATGACGAAGTCCTTCGTCGGGCTGCTGGCCGGGGTGCTGGCGCACGAAGGCGCGATTGATCCGGCGGCGCCGGTTGCGCACTACATTCCAGAACTTGAGGGATCGGCCTTTGCAGACGCGACTGTACGGCAGGTGATGGATATGACGGTCGGGGTGAAATACTCCGAGGTCTACACCGACCCGGCCGCCGAAGTGCGCACTTATGGGATTGCGGCAGGCTATGGAAAACCGCCCGAGGGATATGACGGGCCGCGCTCGATCGTGGATTTCCTGCGCACGCTGAAGAAGCAGGGCGAGCATGGGGCGGCATTCGCCTACAAGACCTGCAACACCGAAGTGCTTGCGTGGATCGCGCAGCGCGTGACGGGCACGCCGATGGCGCAGCTGATCTCGGAGCGCATCTGGCAGAGGATCGGCGCGGAAGAAGATGCCAACATCATCGTCGATCCGGTGGGCATGGCAGCCTGCGGAGGCGGCATGAGCCTCGCGCTGCGCGACCTCGCGCGGTTTGGCGAGATGATGCGCAATAGCGGCAGGTTCAACGGCCAGGAGATCGTGCCTGCAGCCGTGGTGGACGATATCGCGCGCGGGGCGAAGCCGGAGAATTTCGCGAAGGCGGGATACACAACGATGCAGGGCTGGAGCTATCGCGGCCAGTGGTGGGTGAGTCACAACAATCTCGGCGCGTATACCGCGCGCGGCATTCATGGCCAGGCGTGTTGGATCGCGCCGACGGCCGAGTTGGTTATTGCGCGGTTCGCCTCGCATCCGGTTGCGGCGAACGGCAATTCGGTTTTGGACAAGGTGTCCCTGCCCGCCTACGCGGCGATGGCGGCGCATCTCATGCGCGGGTGATCAAGCCGATCCCGCCCCTAGCCTTTCATTGCGGCCCCGCTAGGGTGCGCGCCAACAAGAGCAAGAGACGTTCGGGAGACTATCGGCATGATGATCGACAACCTGTTTTCGCTGAAGGGGCGCGTGGCGCTTGTTACCGGCGGATCGCGCGGGATCGGCAAGATGATCGCGCAGGGATTCGTGGAGAGCGGGGCGAAGACCTACATCTCCGCGCGCAAGGCCGATGCGTGTGATGCGACGGCGGCAGAGCTGACGGCGCTGGGCCATGCGGAGTGTATCTCGCTGCCGCAGGACATCTCGACGGTGGCGGGCGGCAAGATGCTGGCCGAGGAAATCTACAAGCGCGAAGGCAAGCTCGACATCCTCGTCAACAATGCGGGTGCGGCGTGGGGCGCGCCGTTCGAGGAATTTCCCGAGCATGGCTGGGACAAGGTGATGGACCTCAACGTGAAGTCGCCCTTCTTCCTGACGCAGGCTCTGCATGCCGCGCTGAAGAAGGCGGCGACGCCGGAGCGGCCCGCCAAGGTGATCAACATCTGTTCGATCGATGGCATCCGCCTGAATCCGTGGGACACGTATTCATATCACGCGTCGAAATCCTCGCTGCTGTACCTGACCAAGCGGATGGCGGCGCGCCTGATCGACGACAATATCGTCGTGACGGCGATTGCGCCTGGGCCGTTCGCGTCCGAGATGAACAAGGCCGCGCGCGACCATGAAGATGCGGTCGCAGCGCGCACCCCCTCGCGCCGTATCGGCCGCGACGAAGACATGGCCGGCACGGCGATCTTCCTCGCCTCGAAGGCTGGGGATTATGTCGTTGGCGATTCCATCGCGGTCGACGGAGGCATCGCCTACGCCAGCCTGCCCAAGGATGGGCCGAGCTAGGCTGCAACCATAGTCATTGTTACAGGAGGCGCCCGGTTCCCGCCGGGCGCCTCTTTTTACACCTTCCGCTGCAGGAACCGCTCGGCCCTGCCCTTCGTTGGTTGCTCACGACCATAGCGAAGAAGGTGCAAGCCATGTCTACCCATGTTGACGACCTGATCGCCCATCCGCAGCGACACTTTGGGCGTCCGAGCGAGGTCTTGACGGATTCACGCCTCACGGCGGACGAGAAGTTGAAGGTCCTTGAGAGCTGGAAGCACGACGCTGCGCGGCTCGCCGAGTCGACCGCCGAGAACATGTCGGGCGGCGAGGAAAGCGATCTGCGTGATGTTTCCAAGGCGTTGCTTGAGCTCAAGGCTGTCGAACCGGCCGTGGTGACAAAGCCAAAGCGCACACGTCGCTGGGGAACAGGCGGATCCAGCATGACGGGTAGCCTGGCCATCGGCGCAATGCTGGGCGCGGGCGCGGGCTTGGTCGCCGTAGCCATCACAGGCCCGTCCCTGGCTATCGTTGCGCAGACCACAGTCGTCGGTCTGATCCTCGGCGGCATTGTGGGCACTGTGCGCAGGGCTGCTGTCTGAACGGAACACTGTCTTGCGGGCGGACGTTAGCCACACGACATCCAGCATTGTCGAACAGGAGTTTATCCCATGAAGATGATCCTCATCGCCGGTTCCATCGCCGCCGGACTAGCAGCAACCGCCTGCACGCAATCCGGTAACACGGAGCGCGGTGCGCTGACGGGCGCCATTCTCGGCGGGGCGGCTGGCGCCATCATCGGCAACAACACCGGAGACGGTGATGCGGGCCAGGGCGCAGCTATCGGTGCAGGCGCAGGCGCCATCGCTGGCGGTGTCGCGGGCGCTTCTTCAGACAACAACAACAATCGCGCCAATGTCGGCCCGAACGGTGAAGCGCTCGTCTACGACCGTAACGCAGACCGGTATTACTACGTCGACCGTCGCTCGGGTCGCGCTTATTGGTCCAACGGCGAATACCGCGGCTGATGACTTGGGGGCCGGCGCAGGTGCGCAGGCAATAGTGGAATAGAGTCGTACACGCCATGGACGAGATGAACGAACACGATCTGGTCCGCGAGATTGATAGGGACGTGTCCAATCGCAACGGCCAGATCCTGCTGTGGGTTTGCCTCGGCGTGGTCGCCGTTGTGATGCTCGCCGGCGCAGTGATCCTGTTTCGGCAGGCCTACTGACCGGGAACCATTCTCCCCGCACGCACGTTGTCAGGGGCGGGGAGATCAGCCCATGAAAACCATTGCACTGTTCAATCCGAGATCCGGATCAGTCCCTGCTGACTCGCGCGAGCGCCTTTTGGCTGTTCTCGAGGAAGTGGGCCATGCTGGCGCGGAGTTGGTCGAGACCGATCCTGAGGACCAGGAAGGGCAGCTGCGTGCCCTCGCCGCCAAATCACCAGACCTTTTCATAGTCTGGGGCGGCGATGGCACATTGCGCGCAGCGCTGACCACGGTTGGCGAAGTTACGTCGAACCTTCTGCTTCTGCCCGGCGGCACGATGAATCTGCTTCCCAATACCGTGCACGGCCAGAAAGGCTGGGAGGAAGTGCTGCGCGATGTCATCCGCAGCCCTCGCCGGAAGTCTCTGCCGGCGGGCGAAGTCAACGGTCAGAAATTCTATTGCGCGATGCTTGCCGGCGCCCCGGCTCGCTTTGCCGAAGCGCGCGAGAGCCTGCGCCGCGGCGACCTCGGGAAGGCCGCAACGGAGGCGCGCGTGGCGATCGACGTGCTGAACAACCTTCACCTCGACGCGCGATATGGCGATGGATACACCTTTGGCGGCGCGCGTCTGCCCACGACCAGCATGATCGGAGCAATCGTTGGCGCACTGACGAAGGCAGGCACCGGCATGGAAGTCGCAGCGCTGGCAAATCCCACAACGGGCGGAGCCATGAACGTTGTGTGGAGCTCGTTCTTCACCGATTGGCGCAACGCCCCGGGCGTCGAAGTGGCGCCTGCAACGGCGCTGGAAATTTCGAGCGAGGACGACGAGGAGATCCCCGTCATCGCCGATGGCGAGCCGGCCGAGGGCGGATCGCATGTGAGCGTGCGCTACATCGAGGACGCCGCAACCTGCCTGGTGGCGGCATGACGGCCCTGCCCGTCCGGTTGATGCATCTGTCCGATATTCATTTCGGCCATGAAGACACCAACGCACTCAAGGCAACGGCGGCGTACGCCAAGGCCAACAGGCCCGATGCGATCGTGGTGGCGGGCGACATCACACAGCAAGGCCGGCGCGAAGAATTCGCAGCGGCGCGCAAATGGTTCGATGAATTCGACGTCCCGGTGATCGTGGCGCCCGGCAATCATGACACGCCGATCATCCACCTTGCGGCGCGCGTGACCGATCCGTTCGGCCGTTATGAGCGGTATATGGAAGGTCTGGACAGTGTCGGGCGGCTGGTGGAGCTGCGCGATGGCGCGATCCGCATCTGCGCGCTCAATACCGCGCGTGGCGTGCAGACGCGGCTCAACTGGGCGGATGGCGTGATCGACATCAACGATCTGACCAAAGTTCTCGACTTGCTCTCGGCAGGGCCACCCGAGGCGTGGCGGCTGCTGATCTGCCACCACCCATTACACGAACCGGGGCTATCGAAGGTGTCGGTCGACACGAAGCGGGGCCGCCGTGCGCTGGACCTTTGCGCAGAGGCGCAGGTCGACGCAATCTTTACCGGGCACATCCATGACGCCTTCGCGCATCGCCTAGAAAACACGCGGCGGCCGATGGTGCAGATGGGTTCGGGCACGCTGTCGACGCGCACGCGCGCATCGCGCCCCGGCTTCTGCATTGTGGAAATCGCGGGCGACAGGCTGACCCAGGACGTCGTGTCCATTGAAGGCGACGGGCTGGACATCAGCCGCAATTACGACTCGCAGTCACTGAGTCTTGGTGGCGTCGCAAGTGGAACTCCGGGGCCAACTGCCCGTTGATCCCGCGTGGAGGATTCAACATGCTTAGATGGACGCTCATCTTTCTCGTCGTGGCCGTGATCGCGGCCGTTTTCGGCTTTGGCGGTATCGCTGCTTCGGCCGCTGGGATCGCCCAGATCCTGTTCTTTATCTTCCTGGTGCTGTTCGTGATCTCTGCCGTGATGGGGATGACCCGACGCGGCGGTGTCTAGAGACGCCTTGGAAGAATGTCAGGCAGCCCGGCCCTCGGCCGGGCTGTTTGCGTTTGGGGCGCCAAGAGATTGCAGCTTTATGGTGCGGCGGTTTCGGGTGGAGGCGCTGGCGGCGGACGCGCGCCTGTGACGCCATTGATCCGCGGGATGACGATGCGCACGATACGGCCGCTGGATGGTGAGGGTACGTCTTCGAATACGCCGTGCACCTGCTTTGCGAAGGCGTTCATCAACGTGGCGCCAATCCCCTGCCCGTTCGAGCTGGTCTCAGCCCCGACACCATCATCTTCAACCGCAAGGACAGCCTGGTTTTCGATAATCCGATAGCTGACCTTCACCTTGCCTCCCTTTGGACGGCCCGTCATCGGGAAAGCGTGCTTCACGGAGTTGGTAACAGCTTCCGCCGTGAACAGGGCCAGCGGCACCGCGACATCGGCGTCGATGGTATCGGCGTCAATCTCGGCTTCGATCTTGATGTTCTGGTCTTCCGCGCCGAGCGCCTGATCCAGCTGGCCGGCGAGTTCAGAGAAGAATTTCTGCGACTCGACGGTGCGGATATTGTTGTGCTCGTAGAGTGACTGGTGGATCAGCGACAGCGCGTTGATCCGCGCGCGCGCATCATCGAGCACGGCCTGCGCGGCGGGGTCCTTCAGCTTGCGGCCCTGCAGGCTCAGCAGGCTGTTGATGATCTGCAGGTTGTTCTTCACGCGGTGATGGATTTCCTTCATCGCCGCGTCGCGCGCAGCCAGCGCGTTTTCCATCTTGCTGGTGCGATCACGAATGCGCACGGCCATCTCTTCGAGCGTATCGGCCAGCACGTTGATCTCGCCGGGCGCCTGTCGCTTGGCGCGAAGGGGCTGCACGGAGAGCTTGCCGCTGGCATAGAGGCCGGCGATGCGCCGCAGGTAGTCGAGCCAGCGCAGCACCAGCCGGTCCATGGCGAGCCAGGCGGTCACCAGCGCGAGAAGCCAGGCCAGCAGCGGCAGCGCGAAATTGCCGAAGGCGCTGACGTTTTCCATCGCGATCGGCAGCGGCTTTGGCGCAGACAGCATCGCGAACAGACCGTCCTGCGCCAGCGGCACAAGCGCCGCCTGACGAACACCGCCACTTTCGGTCCGCAGCTCCATGAAAGCGGGCTGGCCCGGATCAAGGCGCGCGACCGCCTCGGCGTCCAATTGCGTCCAGTGCGTGCTGGCGAAAACCCGACCGTCGGCCTCGACCAGCGCGATGTCTGATTCAGCATCGAGCCCGGTGCGCGTCAGTGTTGCGACGAGCGCGCTGACAGGAACGCCGACAAGGAATGCGCCATCGAATTGGCCGTCGGGCGTCTCGCGCCGCATGGCTGTCGCCACAGTCCATTCGTTGGTGAGCGGGTTGCGGATGGCCATGGATGGCGCGAGCCGCGCACCGGTGTCGCGCAGTTGGGCAAACCAGGCGCTGTCGGCGAAGGCCACCACTTCCTCGACCTCAGTGTGCGTCGTGCAGAGCACGCGTCCTTCACGATCGACGACGCCAAGATTGGCGAAGGCCGGCAGCGCATCGATCAGGTCGCGGATCGGCTCCATGCAGGGGTCGCCATGCGCAACGGAGTCGATGAGGCTGAGAATCGCTGGCGCGGTATCCAGCATGTATTCCGCGCGGCTCGCCGCCTCCTGGGCGACAAGCGTCATGACTTCACGGCGATAGCGCGCTTCCCGCTCGACATCGCTGGACCAGCGAATGCCGCCAATCACGAGAACGGGCGACAGCGCGGCAGCGAAGATCAGAAGCAGGAGGACTCGTAGCGACAACCGTCGCGGAAGGCTTTCCTCAGTCGTCACCCCGGGATTGTACTCCTCCTTCGGCCAGCGCGTCGGACTGGCCGAGGATATCGCTGAAGGCGTGTTCTGCCCGGATATTGCTTGTCTCCGAGCGTCTCGTCGAGCTGTCCTCGAGGATTACTTCAAGCGCCTTGCGGGCGCGGCTCACACGGCTCTTGATTGTGCCGACCGCAACGCCGCAGACGCGCGCGGCTTCTTCGTACGGCATTCCGCCGGCGCCGACGAGGATGAGGGCTTCGCGCTGATCATCCGGCAGTTTGGCGAGCGCGTTGCGCAGGTCGAGCAGCTCCATGGGCGCCGTTGGGTTGTCGTTGGCGACCAGTGTGTTCTCGGCCATCTCCGCGTCGAGCGGGGCGGTGCGCCAGCTGCGGCGCTTTTCCGAATAGAACTGGTTGCGCAGGATCATGAAGGTCCACGCCTTGATGCTGGTGCCCGGCTCGAACGAGTCGCGGGCCTTCCATGCCTTGGCGAGCGCCTCCTGGGCAAGATCGTCGGCCTGGGCCTGGTCGTGGCAAAGGCTGCGCGCGAACGCCCTGAGGTGGGGGATCGTCGCGACGAGTTCGTCCTTGAAGTTCTCGCGGGTGACGCCGGTTGCCGCCGGGCGCTGTCCCGATGCCGCCTTCGCGGACGCGGGCTGAGGAGCGCGCTGGTCCGGCTTGGAGGTCGACTTGGAGATGTCTCTGGATGAATCAGCCATGCGGAGTGTCACCGTTCCGGCTGTGTTGGGGGTGCGCCCGGCGCGGAATCCTTCGGATCGACAGCGCCGTTCGGCCCGGACGGATCGCCTTGCCGCGCCTGCGCTTCTTCGAGGATCGCCATGAACTCGTCAGGGACGCTTTCCTCGACCACGTCAGTATAGATCTTGCGGAGCTTTCGCCCGATGGGATCCTGGCGCCTGCGGGCGACGCGTGCGTCGACCGGCCTACCGCCAGACTCCCCCCCGTTTCGTTCTCTTCCCATGTCCTGCTACAACTTCTGTTGGCCG
>Ga0075158_10003814_pt1 | contig 10504 bp, 11 predicted proteins | sample JI91814BDNA_FD_70968 | JGI IMG/M metagenome (GOLD analysis project Ga0075158, IMG submission 70968) | Wastewater effluent complex algal communities from Wisconsin, to seasonally profile nutrient transformation and Carbon sequestration -... | ecosystem: Engineered > WWTP > Effluent > Algae... | reverse complement strand
TGAACACTAGAGGAACAATCTTATGGCTGATGGCATATCCGTTAGCCCTAGAGAAGTTGGTTTCCTTCTTATGAAAACGACAGCAAAGACTGTAAAGTTCACTCAATGGAAGGAAATATTTTGCAAGCTTTGGTGAGTCTGGATTCAAACATAAAACAACTCCACGCGCAGTCTTAATCTTCTTAGAAGTCCATCCCGGGGCTGTCTCAGTTTGCTGAGGCGATGACGATGGTATTTGAATCCACTTGTCATCAAAATTGCCGTCATCATTCGTAACAGAAACGTCAACCAATTCCCTATGGGAGTTTATAAACTTTGCAAAGACCTTCTCAAATGTTTCTGGAGATTCATCAAACATTGTTTGGAACTTTACAACATTGTCCCGCCACCACGCAACAGTTCCTGTGAAAGTAGCTGATGCATCAGCAAGGTCTCGGCAGAAAGTGATAAAATCCGTGGCTGGTTCGATGAAAGACATTTATTTCTGTCAGTTTTAGGTCGATTTTTATTTCTTACACAAATATACGCTATGTGTATGTTCAATTCAGTCAAAGTACACATTGTGTACTTTAAATTTAGTCGATCTTTGACGTCACCTTAGCACCCATTCCTTGAAGAGCAACAAGTCTTCGAGGCTTTGGTGGTGCTGTTGTCTTTACAGGAATTGCACCATCTCCATCGGGCTCACCGTCGCTTCGCACCAAATCATCATCACCAAGAACTTCCTTTGTAACAGTCGGAAGAGCAGAATCGTCTACCTCTTCAAGAGCAGCCTTCTCGGCAGCAGCCTTCTCGGCCTTGATTCGAAGGATTGCATCCTTAACAGTCGTCGTTACAAGCTCAGGGTTTGTATCCAACCACCTTGCACGGACAACATCAATGCGACCATCAACGCTACCAGCAGGCTGAACATCAGTTACAATTGCACTAATAACCTCACCGGTGATTCCAAGAATGTTACCAAGCCAGATATGACGGTAAAGAATCAAAGGAATAAACTTAATCTTCATTCCACCAAGATCACTCAACTTAATAACTTCGCCATTGGGTGCTACAAAACGTGCTTCGGAATACGAAGGCGTTCCGCGAGTACCAAAAGTACGAATCTTGTAGAACTTACCAGGATTAGCTCCTGGAACCTCCTTGTCAATCAACTCGGGTGCTGGAGGAGGTTTGTCATCCTTCTTATAAAGGCGACGTGTAAGAATAAGCTTCTCTTCAAGCATTTCAGGGACCATCTCTCGTTGGAAAGACTTACTACCCTTCTGATACTTCCGATAGTCATAGAAACGCTCACAACACCAAGTGTAAAGAGCACCAATAAATCCCTCGGCAGGAACTTCCTCACCATTTGGTCCAGCCACTTGAGGTCTGTAAATCGAAGATGGATGCCCAACAAAGAAAGCCTGATCTTCATCATTCATGTCAAATGTAACAGGGATGAAAGGCTTCTTCTCACCATTGGGGTTATTCTGTGGAGGCTTCCACATAATACCAGGTCGGCAAAGCATCTCAGGTCCTTGAACACAAAGAATACCAGGATTGTCAAGTTCTTTTCCATCCTTCGTTACCATAGGATAACGATATCTAATAATAATTTCATCAGCCGGAGCCTCACCTGGGCGAGGCTTAGACTTCGTTGCCGTCAGCTCTGGCTTTTCTGGTGTAACAAGTCGGTCCACATCAAAATCACGATAATTAACAAATTGGGAAGAGTAATCAGTCATAGAAGAAACAAAGCAGAGAAAAGAAGCGAAGAAGCGAGAAGAAAAGAAGACACTAAGGACTAACTGTTTTATTAATAGACATTTTTGTTATGTGGTCTAATCAATAAAAACGTTCGTGTTCAATAAGTTTCAAAAAGTCGGATCTGCTACTGTATTGACAGGACCAGTCCCTGAAACATAAATTACCAATTTAGTGCTGTATAAAAATACATTACAAGATCAGTTAAAAGATGCTGAACGCTATTGATCGGTTCATTGCTTCTCTATGGTCTAGAAATGATCAACTTTGTGTTTACAACCCTCTCCTGAAGACCTTGTATGATACTCACAGTTGGGCGAGGAATATTAACAGCTCTAATTCACCGGGTATTGCGAAAGCTCTTGAAGACTACAAGCTTGACCTGTTGATTTCTCTTGAACATGATGATAATCTTCCAAGGACTTATGCTCGTAATGGTGATGGTGTTGATTTCATGTCTGTCTACCTTAGCCGAGATATTCGCAATATGTTGAAGTGGATTCGAAAGAGTCAGCCTGGATTTGGTAAGGAATCAAAAATTGATATGACATATGAAGATGTAATGACATACATTGATGGCCCACCACCAATTCCATTGGGATCACGTGATTTGAATGATCCAGATGGGACTGGAACTGGGACTGGATTTTTGTTTACTCCTTTTTACGAAATGGTTCAAGAGAAGTTTGAAATTGGACGCTATGGTACAAGTTTTGCAACCCCTGTCTTTGAAGGAAGCATTAGAGAAGATTCACAATTTGCTTTCAGCGGATATTTCTGGTTCATGTACGGCATTTTGCCAAGGAATAACATTTCATTTATGTCTTTGAAGCGTGGACTAACTCAACGACGTGATCTTGAGAAAGACGACATTCCTAACACAATTAAGTTTTTATGCCTTGTGTTCAACATTCCAACTGATACTATTACAATTGACGGTCCTGATGGAGACAACGTTAAAGATCTGAAGCTTATTAACCCAACTCGTGATGTTGCAAGACCAATTACACGTGAGAAGATTACTATTGAACAGAATATGTATCTTCGACAGAATCAGAATGAAAATAGAGACGGAAAAGATCGTAAGGAAGGAGATGGAAAGAGTGGTGGAGACAAGACAAATGATGGTTTAAACGATATTGATAAGAACCCCGATGTTGTTCGGATACAAAACAAACTTAGTAACCTTGAAGCTCAATTCAAGAAACTAAAGGAAACAGAAAAGTCTGCAAATTCCGCAATAAATATTGGTACAGAGATGAATACGCGAGGAACTAAACTGTATGAACTTAATGAGAAGGTTAAAGCCGCTCAGACAGAACTTAGGAATAAGAAGGACGAACTTAAAAAAAAGTCCCCAGGGGTAACGACCGGCCAGCAACAGGGCAAGAGACCTCCTCAGCGTTAGAGGTTCCACAAGATGATGTCTTGGCTCCTCCCGCCTCCCTTCGGTCAGATCCACAGACACCCTTCGAACCAATAAACCAAGACCTTCCTGTAGACAATGCTGATGACAACGAAGTCACTCAGACAACGAGACCTCCAAAGAAATCAAAGAAGACCAAGCTTACCAGACCGCCTCAGCAAGAACCAGTAACAGGCGATGCCGTTTCTGAATTTTCTAAGGACATTTCTGATCTTTTCTTCCCAGAACCACCGATAGATCCAGAAGACACTCAAATTGTTTCGCCGGATGTTGAAAAACTTCTCCGGGCTTTGAGAGAAGCTCGTAATTAAGAAATACACATTGTGTATTTTTGTTGAAGAGTTTGGTGTCTAAAGAACAACAATACACTAAAATTATTAAATGGTTCTCACTGGATTACAAAAGTTTCTTCATTACCCTTTGGGACAAGATGACCCTGAAAGTAAGGCAAATGATATGATCTCTGAATTCCCTGGTGCATTCTGTGGAACTCTCTACCATGCACTGAGTAAGAAGGTACTTGCACCTAACACAGCGTCACCTAATCTTTACCCGATTAATTGTAAGGATGCAGACTATCTCGTCGATCTCATCTTACACATTCAAATGCCAGAATCATCTCTTCCGGCAAAGACGTCGAGTTTTGTTCCAAAGATCATTGAGTCTGTTGAACTTCAATGGATTGATTCTCGAGGAACTTTGCAAACACTCAAGTCAACTACGGTTGATGACAATTTCAGGTGGCGTTACCGAGTAGTATCAAAAACAATTATAACCGATGACGCTGACGGAGATCGAGCGGTTATAATTGTCAAGCTTCCATGGTTCTTTTCGAAGAAACTTCAAGGAGCATTACCACTTTATTATACTCAAGGGTTTGACGCTGCCCACCCTTTGCAAGTGAAGATTAACTATACTGGAGCATTCGCTGAATACTCGGCGAATGTCAATGTCAGTGTTGTTGCAGAATTTGCTCATATCACTGATGATGAACGTAACTTCTTTATGGACGAGAAGTTAAATAAGAATCCTCACCGGAGGAAGAGAGTTGTTTATGAAGAACTCACTCTTGCTCAAATGAAAATGCAACACCATGTAGTGAGGATGTCATGGCTTTCGGCTGACACTACTATTGAAGTTACAAATCCGATTATGAAGGATGTCACTCTTCATATTGATCCAAAGAAATCCCCTGAAGTACATTGGGAATGTTTTGGTAATGAATGGGCCCGCGATAGTCAAAGATTCAGTTACTCTGTTGCAGCTACCCCTGATCGAGCCGCATCGAATATTCTTTCGAGTACACCATTCTCTAACATAAAGATTTCTAATATAGGTGCTGATGAGGACTTAAGATTTGTTGTTCAAAAATTAGTTGTGTTTAATACGGATGTAATCGAAACTTACGTTTAAGCCTACTTACCTATGTTATACCACATTGTGGTATAACTGTCTCAAATTGCTATTTAGAGTCGACTATTCCTGGGAATAATAATTGAAATTTTGCAATTAGTCCATATTCTGGACTAGATTGAAGTGACACTTAAGGAAAACTGACCCTCTCAAAACCGCTACGTCTTCTGAATCTTATTATATAATGTCGTTCGATAAGAAGTCCCACGAGCAGGCCAACAAGGCCGTAACTGAGTTCACTCTCGCTTTGGGAGCGAGCACTAAGCCGATCACGGTAGAATGGCATGGTAAGACTGTGCAGATTAACCGACGCACGATTGCTGCTTGGCAGCGTGCACTCAACGAGCTTTACAAGAAGTCTCTGAGCAAGCGTGGAAAGAAGAACAAGTCTCCTGAGGAGACTGCTCGTGCCATCGCTGATGTTCAGGGTCGTATTGATAATGCTCTTGCCAACTCGTTCTCGATGGGCGCCCCGTTCCGTCGCGTTGTTCTTCGCGAGGTCCCCCGGATGCTTAAGGATCAGGCAAAGCTTTCGAGCCGTGCTTTCGATCCCAAGCCGCTGTCGTTCCTCGATGATGCTTTCGTCAAGTTCTTCGAAACGGTTGATCTTGACCTCGCTCGCATGACGTTCGCTGGTGAGCCGGCCGCGCTTCAGAAGGAGCTTGGCCAAGTCAACGGTGATATTGCTACCTTCTTGACGACTGAGCGTGTTTGTGCGTCGACCGTCCTGCAGGCGATTATGTCCCACTATGTTGGTGTGAATAATCTCCGTGTTGCTGATCCGCGATACACGAGCCCGGTGATCCGTCTTGATGGACCTCTGAAGGCTCTGCTTCGCGCCAAGATGGACTCCTCCTATGAGGGTGAGGTTCTTGCTCGCTTCTACCAGGCGACTGACAAGGCTGCGGCTTCGAAGAAGGAGGCTGAGAAGGCTCCCAAGCTTGAGCTCGGTCGCTACCGTCAATCGAACCCCGGCCGCAGTGTTGAGCAGTTCGTTCTCGAGCGTGCCCGTCAATACGCCTCGGATGCTTACCCGAAGCACCGTGATGCTGCCGTTGCCGACGATCGTGCCACCCGTGAGCTGCTTGCCGATGATTTGATGCCTGGTCAGGTGATGTTGGTTCTGATCAACGCTCACTTGATCAACAAGGACGTGATGGTCGCTTCCGGCCGCCCCGTTGCCACTGTTGATGAGATCGTGAAGTCTGATACCACTGCTGATGGTGTTGAGCGCAACCCGTACATCAACCGTCTGCTCGCTATTCAGACGCTTGTGAAGTTGACAACGATGCGCTCGGAAACGGCTCGTGATGCTCCTGGCAGCGCTGCTGGTGCTCGCTCACCACCCCGTGCGGCTTCTCGAAGCCCTGGGCGAGCACGTTCGGTTTCGAAGAGTCCTGGTCGCTCGCCGGCTGGCTCTCGGAGCCCGGCCCGTAGCCGCAAGTAAGATCTCGCCAGAGATCTTGGATTGAAAGTTTCCAAATTGGAAACTTACTTGAAATTTAATTTCGAATACACAATAGAATCTTAAAATCCTTAAGCTTCTCATCACAAATGGTTCGCTAATATCGTCTTTAATTCAACAAGTTCGTCGATCGTAGTGATATCAAGAGAGCCAAAGAGTTTTTTCAAGACCCTAAGGCTGGATCCCAGCCTTTAGAGAAGCCTGATATCATTACTGCATTTGAAGATCTTAAGCTCAATGCGATTCGACAAGGTCTACTTTAGAGTGTTTATATCGATCTTAGGTAGAGCGAAACATTTTCAGCTTCAGACATAAATCTTGCCTGGGAAAATGGATATAATTTTCTGTAGGAGACTCAGAAGAAACCAAAGTGTAAGCAAGAACGTTACCCCCGTCTGAAAACTTATACTCAGGCTTCTGATTAATCAGAAGCAGAAGCATAGTCTAATTTATGATTACAATGTAATCATACAAAATGATTTTCTTCAGAAAATCATAATTGAGAATCAACGGTCCATGTCATCTTTGGCAAATAGTCGAGAATACCAACAGTAAGAACGGTATCTGGTAATTCTAATTCACGAGCATTAAAGATTTCTCGAACCTTGGAATCAACAGCCGCTGGACGATCAACAAATCGAACAATTTCAATTGGGAATGGAATATCAGTATCGTCAAGTTCCATCTTTGCAATAGCACAAAGATTGATAGTCTTAACATTACGGTACTTCGGATGAATTGGTTCATTCTTTGAAATCATTTCAGCACGCGCACCGATGAGTCGAGTATATTCATAAATAGTCATCTGGCGAGTACTACGACGATAATCCTCTTCACCTGGCGCTGGACTTCGAAGTTCGATGATCTTGGTAGTCTTCGGTATCCCGGGTCCCTTTCCTGAAGTAAAACCAGTACCAATAGGTGGCGTCCTTATTGGCTTTGCAGTTCCACTTCGTCTTGAAGCAGTATCGTCATCATCTACTCCAACAACAGACTCTTCTTCAACTACTTCCTCTTCCGAGGGAAAACTAGAGAAGTCAGACGCGGAATCACTTGAATCAGAGCTCATTTTTAGAAAATGTGTTTAAACATTTTGTGTGATCATTTGGAACATAAGGCTTCCATTCAATAAGTAAAGATTCTAATCCCAGAAGTGATGTCCTTGGATTCAGTTGAAAACACGTCCGAATATCTTGAGATCGACTCCGAGTATATGTTCAAGGCTGAATTTGCCTCTTGTCATGTATTTAGGCAGCTGTTAGAATACCTCAATCCGACCATGTCAACATTACCAATTTATTTTGGTAAAGATGAAATTTCTATGGTTTGTGTTAATGGATTTAAGACTTTGTTCTTTCAAGGTATTATCGAAAGACAAAATCTTACCGACTATTACATTTCACCTTTAATTACCAAGGATGATCCTGATGCTGTCCATATTATTCATGTTGATATTGGTCGTCTTCTTAAGAGCATCAAGGACCTTCCCAGAAAGGGTACTTTCCAAATTGCTCAATCGATACGGGATCCTGATAATATTGTTTTTAACGTCATTGATGGAGATAATGTCAGTTCAGGTTCTTTCCGTCTTCTTCCAGTTCGTGATGAGGATATTCACATCAGTTTTGAAGAGAATGATCCATTGCCGTCCAACCAACCAAACAAGACTGTTCTTTTGAGCAAGTTTGCTCATGCTGCTTCTGTTTCCGGGAAGACGACAGCCAAGAGCTCTTACATCCGTTGTTACCCCAAAGGTGTCAGAATCATTGGAACAAGTTCCGATAAGGGTTCCAATACAAACAATCCATGGGGAGATTGCAGTGATGGCACAGAAATTTGTGAAATCAAGGTTAGCGGAGAGATTATGAAGTCGATGGCAAAACTTTCGAACCTTTGTTCTGAAGGTATTGTTAGATTCTATTGTAACGATCCAGGATACATGCGCCTTGAAATTCCCATTTCTATTCTTGGTGTTGCATATATTTACATTAAGAAGTCATCAAGCGATGACAAATAGTAGCTAGAGTGATAGCTACAAATCATACCTTTATCGAAGGTATGTTATTTTCGACAAATATATATGAAAATTTTGTTTCATTAATTAAACATTTAACATTTTACTCAATAGTCGAAATTTTCCTACATTTCATAAGCTTGTATGTCATTGTTCACATCCGGCCAAATCATGAAAAATGCAATTTTTTACGTTTTTCTACTCGACAAAAATCAAGGTTAAAAACACTCAAAATAGGCTGTGTGAATCATTAGTCACACAAATAATTTTGTAAATTAAAGAAATTTGTTAATTTCTATGTTCTCTTGAATTTCATGAAAAATGAGTTTCTGGTTTGTAAAGAAAATATTAAATCAACATTCGTATTGGAAATATACCACCATGTCCGAATTCAGCACTGAAGGAGAGATTTGTTCTTACTGTGGTTACGACACAGTTCCAAGGGAACCCGTATACGACGACACAGTTCCAAGGGAACCCGTATACGACGACACAGTTCCAAGAGAAACTGTCGAGTTTCCTGGAACAAGTATTGTTGATACGGGAAACTTTCCTATCAGTCGAACTATAAAAGAGCATTACCAGAAAGACTGTCCTGTAGTAAGTTCGTGTGATATCTGTGAAAAGTTTTGTTTAGCTTCAAATCTTTTCAGAGAAGTTATTTCATATGATGGTGGTCTGAGTCTTCCATTTATTAGACTCGTATGTCCTGATTGTACAAATGCAACAAAGTATCAGTAAACTTAAACATCTTAATTTGATCATTGATCAAATTACTTTTTGTGTGCCATCCAAGAAGTCAATTTTTCATATAAACTTTTCTTAGGAAGCTTAATAACAGGAACTAATGGAATCGAACTTGTCAAACTAAAGTAATGAATGTTGTGAAAAAGTATTTGGAGATCAAGAATTTCAAATTCAAAGTCTGATGTCCAAACGCTAACATTTGGAAATTGAAGATAAACATCAGAGTCTAACGAAAAATATCCTAATTTGACACCAACAATTATAACTTCACGAACATTTTGATGGCTTTCATTGAAAGAATATAAGAAGTCGGTAATACTTGGAAATTCATAACGATGAACAGTTTCAAGATCTCGAATACCAACAAATTTATGTAAACAACGAAGATATGTTAATGTACTTGATGTAGCACCGTTGCCTTGTCCGTAGAAACTTTTGATTATTCTAACCATTGAATCATTGATTTGAGTACAATCATAAAGAAGAAGTTGTTCATATTTGGTATTCATTGTTTTGACACAATGTTTCAATCTTGAAGACTATCAGTTTCTTTCATAGATATTTGTTTGTCAATTCCTTCCTCCAATTCTCATTCTAGGATAATGTTTAGGACTTATTTGTAAAGCATCAATAATAGCTGTTTGATGATCTGGTTTGGAGTCATGGATTATAGACTCTCGTCCGTGATTTCCAGCGTGACCACAATCTTTCTCGCAAACTTTAAACTCTCCAATATAATACTTTAATACTTCAGATGGAGATACTTGAGGTTTTCCATTACGCTGATTGACATCATTGTGCATTGCTACAGTCCAATCAAACAAAGCATGGTTATTGTTATGTTTAGGTGGAGGAAATTTTTCATAATTACTTTGGAAATGATTCCGACACATCATACAGAAAAAGTTATCCTTGATGACTTCAATAAGTCCAAGTGTTGCCTTAATTTGATCGGGTGTTTTTGCATGAGCAGCTGAAAGATGAAGAGCATGCCAAACGCCAGGTCCAATCTTTTCAATGTTATGTGGTTCCATTAGATTTTTAATGAATAGAACCAATTTAGTTCTATTAATTTATAGTGATTACAGGAACTGTTATTGAATTCACTGCCATTCTTTCAAGCAACTCGTAAGTTAAAAATGTCTGATCGAGTTGCTTACATTGGATTCCTGCTAACTTTCTTGCCATCTGAAGAGTTTGAGAATAGAATCTTTCCATCATTAAAATAGTTGGAATATTTTTTACAACATTATCTTTATGATCACGAAGATCTCTCTCAATCATTTCTAAGCAACTTGAAACTTCACTAATTAAGTTTCTTTCACCAACGGTCCTTGGTGTATTCCACTTGGGAGCAGGTGTAGCAGGCATTACAAAATCTTTGTTTTTGGCTGATTTGAATGCTTACGAGTTTATTTTCAAATTCAATTTACGGGACTATTCGGAATAAAACGTTACATAATTGTAACATTCAAACGCTAACATTCAAACGCTAACATTCAAACGCTAACAACAACCAAACGCTAATAATCACAATGTGATTATTAGTCTGAATCGGAATCTGAGCTATCGCGGTCTTCGCTATCGCGGTCTTCGCTATCGCGGTCTTCGCTATCGCGGTCTTCGCTATCGCGGTCTTCGCTATCGCTCGATTGTTCATTTTCAGTTTTCTGACGGACTAAATTTGCCTTTA